>Ga0316209_1000651_pt1 | contig 52801 bp, 58 predicted proteins | sample 6monopyrite_MG_FD_204945 | JGI IMG/M metagenome (GOLD analysis project Ga0316209, IMG submission 204945) | Microbial mat bacterial communities from mineral coupon in-situ incubated in ocean water Damariscotta River, Maine, United States -... | ecosystem: Environmental > Aquatic > Marine >... | reverse complement strand
GAAAATACCGCAAAAAACAATGATAGAGACGCCAATTTATGCGGCGGGGCGCCTATTTGCTTTTTAAGATGTCCTGAAATCAAGCATGCAACAGCCCCCATTATTAGTTGTTCAGCCCACAGGCATTATTAACCAGATTGATGATGCAAATATTGATGCAATGTCGTCTGCTTTGTTAAATTCATGGATAATCAGTGGCAACGAAACAAAAATGTTTTTGCATGATATCTCAACGGATTTAATTCAAGTCAACAAGAATGAATATATTGACTACGATGACTTTATATCAGATCCTAATCCTTATTATTCTCAGTATAGTAATTATACTAGCAAACTTCAGACGGCATATCAGTATGATACATTTCTTCATAAAGGATCATCAGGTGATGATGTAATAGTTGCAAATTATGCTGCTTCTGGCGGCACAGGAAATGACACATTAAGGGTTACAGATCCATCAGTGCTGGGTGATTTCTCCGGTGATAATCTATATAGCGTTAGATTTTATGGTGATGCAGGTGATGATGTTATTTATGGAGGAAACCGCTATCTAGAAGGTGCCCCTGGTGATAAATTAGTTGGTGGCACTGGTAATGATTATATCTTTGCCGATAGTGGTAATGATTATGTATGGGGTGGTGCTGGTGATGATATTATTCATGGTGCAAATCACGATGATACATTGTGGGGTGGGCGTGGAGTAGACACTATTTATGGTGAAAACGGTGATGATATTATAAATGGCGGTGATGGTGATGATTTTCTTTATGGAGATCATGACCCTGATCACCCTTTGTTTTCAGGTAGTGATACAGTTAATGGCAATGCTGGTAACGACCAAATATGGGGTGGTGATGGTGATGATACGTTAGATGGTGGTGATGGAAACGATATCATTTATGGTGGAATAGATGATGATGTCATTATTGGTGGAACAGGCAATGATATCCTTGATGGACAAGAAGGTAATGACGTACTAACCAGTGATTCAGGTGATGATATTCTATCTGGTGGAGTAGGAAATGATAGGTTATCTGGTGGAACAGGTAATGACATCTTATCCGGTGGTGTAGGTGACGACGCCATTGGTGGTGGTGAAGGAAGTGATACCTACAATTATCTTGGTGGTAATGACAAAATTACGGAAATTGGAACCGGTATAGACTTATTTGTATTTGATAGTGTGTGGACTCCCTCTGATGTTTTTCTAAATGGAAATAATATTACATTTTCTCCAAATGATAGTGTTGCATTTAATGACATTACATTATTCGAGGATTTTTCTTTTAATGGTTTAACAAATATGTCTCTGACAGAACTTCGTGCTCTAGTAAATATTGTTCCTGTTGCTGTCGATGATTTTGTTACGACTTATGGTGGGGCAGCTACTACTATTGATGTACTTTCTAATGATGTAGATGCAAATGGAGATACATTAAGTGTATCAATCAATAGTGCGGCTGCAAGTGGGTTACTTGTTTTGAATAACAATAATACTATAACTTATACGCCTGGATCGAATTACAATGGTGTGGATAGCTTTACATATACGATTGCAGATGGAAATGGGGGCGTATCTTCGGCAACCGTTAATATTAGCGACATACCTTTGAATAGCGTGCCAATTGCCCAAGATGACACGCTAATAGGTTCAGAGGATGGAGTGCTTACAGGAAACCTGCTTATTGATAATGGTAACGGAGCAGATAGTGATGCAGATGGTGATCCATTAACAGTTACTCCTGATAATATTATTACTGAACAAGGTGGTCGTGTTGTAGTCACAGCAGATGGTAACTTTACCTATACACCGCTCACAGACTTTGATGGTTTTGATAGCTTCAACTATACGCTTAATGATGGCCAGGGTGGTGTGGGTGTTGGAACAGCAAATATAACCATTAATATGGATCAATATATTGGAGGTAGCGGTAACGATACTATATATGGAGATTCCGGTGGAGATCTAATCCAGGGAGGGACAGGTAAAGATTATATTTATGGTGGTGACGGCGATGACATTTTATATGGTCATGAAAGCACTGATCGTGATGAAATATTCGGTGGCAATGGTAATGACACAATATATGGGTATAGCTGGGACTTGTTAACTGGTGGTAAAGGTGATGATAACTATATTCGTTCATCACCCAGCATAAGAATACCTATCCTATCAGCCTGCAATGTCAGGTATTGGGTGTGAATCGTAGCGGTTACTATCACCATCAGGCGAAAATGGTCAACCGGCCGGATGACTCAGAGCATCAGGAAATGATTGATTGGGTAAAAGATATTGCTGAGAGCTCAAGGTATAGCTACGGCAGTCGTCGGATGAAGAAAGCCCTGAATGCATTGGGATATCCGGTCAGTCGCAACAAGGCAAGAAAGTTGATGAGAGAGGCTAATGTAAAGGCGCGACAGCGTAAGAAGTTCAAAGTGACGACCGACAGCAACCACAAACACCCGGTGTTTGATAACCTGCTGAAACGCGAGTTTTATGTGCCACAAGTAGACCAGGTCTACGCCTCTGATGTGACGTACATCTGGACACAAGAAGGCTGGTTGTATCTGGCGGTGGTGATTGACCTGTGTTCACGTCAAGTGGTTGGCTGGAGTGTCAGTTCACGCATGAAGTCCCAGCTTGTTTGTGATGCGCTGAAGATGGCCATCTGGCGACGCAGACCAACAGCGGGCTTGATCCATCATTCGGATCGGGGTTCGCAGTATGCCAGCAAAGCATTCCGGCGATTGCTCAAGGCTCACGGGTTTAAAGGCAGTATGAGCCGCAAGGGCGATTGTTGGGATAACGCGGTCGTTGAGAGCTTCTTTGGCAGCCTGAAGCAAGAGCAGGTGCAATGGCAACACTACCAAACTCGATATGAAGCACAGCAGGACATACTGGAATACATCACCATGTTTTACAACTCTCAGAGACTTCATTCCTATTTGGATTACATGAGCCCCTGTGACTATGAACAGCAATTATTGGAAACGAAAAAAGCGGCTTAACCTGGGTGTCACAAAATGGTTGACCACGTCATAATGGATATATGGCGATATGTTCTGTCACAGACAGATCAGACCAGAGGGGCTCTGGCGTTGTCATAATCATTAAGGATGGGTGAGGAAAGTAATGATGTGCAGCTATTGCAGCACATCGTAGAAAGGTATCTTCCATGAAAGAAATATTATTCAGAGGTCTAAGTTTAAAACAAACATTCGAAGCGCAAGTTACTGCCGCACTGATGATCCAATCCAATGCTTTGATCCCTATAAAGCTTGCAGTCAGGCTCTGCGGTATATCTAGGCAGGAGATAAGCAGGCGAATTGCACGCGGCACATTCCCAAAGCCAAGAATACTATCTTCACACAAGAAAGCTAAGCGTAAGGCTTTTTATCTCAAAGATATTCATGAGTGGATCAAAAGCCCACATACTTACCGTCAAGATGAAAGCTAAAAACTATCCACATAAATAAAAGTTACTTACTAAACGGCACAACGCCGTTTTTCTTTTGAGTAGCCCAGTGAGTAGCCTGAAATATTTTAGTAATTATTCGATAATTTCTGATATATGCCAAGCCATTAAGGTAAAAGGATTTTAAATGGCTCCCCAGGAAGGATTCGAACCTCCGACCAAGTGATTAACAGTCACCTGCTCTACCACTGAGCTACTGGGGAACACTTTCGCTCGTGAGTGCTTTTATGCCTATAGTGATCTTCATTGTCAAGGAAAGAAATAGAACTATTTTATAAAAATATTGGAGGCACGGACCGGAGTCGAACCGGTGTACACGGATTTGCAATCCGCTGCATAACCACTCTGCCACCGCGCCTTTATATTCATTTGAATTATAATAGCTAAAACATATTGGCAGTTGGGTATGATTAGATTATTTTGCCTATATAAGTCAACAGGCAAGTGGGTATAGCTAAATATTTTCCGTTAAAGCACTGGTCATTAATAGTAAATGAAGCTATGTAATAAGTATCTGAAAAGAAGTATTTCAACCTATCAAAGAGTTTATAATAAAAGCCATGACAGATTTTGAACTTGCAAGAAAAAATATGGTGGATTGCCAAATCCGTCCCTCTAGTGTGGTTAACCCTGTTTTGCTGAAGTCTTTTGAAGATATACCTAGAGAACTTTTTGTTCCAGAAAAGCTACAGCACATAGCTTATAACGATGAAAATATAGATATAGGGCAGGGGCGTTTTTTAATGGAACCCGCTACTCATGCTAAATTATTGCAAGAGGCTAATTTAAAAGAAGATGACATCGTTTTAGATATTGGTGTTGGCTCTGGATATTCATCTGCAATTTTATCTCCAAATGTTACAACCGTAATATCTCTAGAGGTAAATAAAAGACAAATGGATAAGGCAACAAGGCTATGGAGTGAACTTGATCTTTGTAATATTGCTTTAGTAGAATCTCCTCTCAATAATGGTGAGAGCAAGCATGCGCCATATAGTCTTATAATTATAAATGGATCTGTATCCGAAGTTCCTCAAATCATTTTTGATCAACTGGCAAATAATGGGCGGTTAGTAACTATAATAAAAAATCCTAAGCAAATCATTGGTAAAGCAATAATATTTGCAAAAGATTCTCATGGCCATATATCGTCAGAACCTTTATTCGAGGCAGGTATTCCATATATTAAGGGTTTTGACACAAAAACTTCATTCCAGTTTTAATCTACTATTTCAGGCTGTTTTCCTTATGTTTGAGTATTTTTAGTGTATAAAAAATGAATAAAATGTGGATAGTCACTTAAATCAATTACATCAAGCCTTTGACAAGTCGCCTTCAATAGATCACAATCATTAATAAGTGATTCCTTACTAATTCTAGTGAACAAATCCGCAAATGTCAGAAGAAGAACAAACAGAAGATGAGCCATCGATCGAGGAAATCCTCGATTCTATTCGCCAGATCATATCAGAAGATGATGAGGACGAAGAGGGTTTGGATAATCAAGAAGCTGAGGCTGAGGTAGCTCCTGAGCCTGAGCCAGAAAATGACCCGCCTCCTGAGGTTGAAGAAGAACCCGATCTTTCTGAAGAATTGGATCAAAGCGCGATTGATGACATTGACTTCGATGCTCCATCACCAGCCCCTGTAGAGGAAGAACCGACTCCAGAGCCTGAAGCTGAGCCAGAAGAAGATATATTGGAATTAACAGATATTGTTAATACAGAAGATAATCAAATCGAAGTAGATCTTCAAGAAACAGAGGAAGAGGAAACCTCAGTAGTTGAAGTTATCGAAAAAGTTATTCCTGAGCCTGAACCCGAGCCAGAAATTAAAGAAGAATCTGAACCAGTATCTATAGATAACTCAGATGATGCATTGCTTACCACAGCGGCAGAAGCTGCTGCAGTATCTGCTATGACAGATCTGGTACGAAAGACGGCAGTAGAGAGAAATGGTGTAACTTTAGAGGATATTGTTCGTACCGAGTTAAAACCTCTATTACGCGACTGGCTTGATAAACATCTGCCTACTGTTATTGAGCGCCTAGTTCAAGAAGAGTTGGAACGTGTATCTAAGCGTGTATTAGAGGAATAAAACTTTATCCCTTAGCCCTTGCCTTATACTGGAAAAGCCTTATTATTTCCTGCGCTAATTGAAAGCGAGAGTTAGGAAAAGGGCTATAGTTATGCTGGATAAAAATTTCAATCCAAGTGAAGTAGAAGAAAGACATTATAAAGACTGGGAGCAGGCTGGTGCTTTTGCATGTGACCCTAGTAGCGACAAGACTCCATATACCGTAATGATGCCGCCACCTAATGTTACGGGCTCACTTCATATCGGCCATGCTCTAAACCATACTTTGCAAGATATTTTGGTGCGTTATCACCGCATGAAGGGCTATGATGCCCTATGGCAACCTGGAACAGACCACGCAAGCATTGCTGTTCACATGGTGCTTGAAAAACAGCTTAATGAACAAGGAACTAGCCGAGATGAAATAGGGCGTAAAAAATTCCTTGAAAAAGCTTGGGAGTGGAAAGAATATTCAGGAAACACCATTACATCGCAGCTCCGCCGTTTGGGGACTACTCCTGATTGGGAGCGTGAGCGTTTTACCATGGATGAAGGGCTTTCAAAGGCTGTACTAAAAGCCTTTGTTAAATTGCATGAGGCTGGCTTAATTTATCGCGCAGAACGCCTAGTTAACTGGGATCCAGAGCGTCAAACTGTTATTTCAGATCTTGAGGTTATTCAAAAAGAGCAAAAAGGTAAAATGTGGCATATTCGCTATCCTGTTGAAGGTGAAGTTGAGCAATTTATAACTGTTGCAACAACCCGCCCCGAGACTATGCTTGGTGATACTGCAGTGGCGGTGCACCCCGATGATCCGCGTTACAAAGACATGATTGGTAAATCAGTTATTCTGCCAATAACAGAGCGCTTGATTCCAATTATTGCAGATGAATATTCTGACCCTGAAAAGGGGAGCGGCGCTGTAAAAATCACTCCCGCTCATGATTTCAATGATTTTGAAGTAGGAAAGCGCCATAATCTACAAATGATTAGTATTATGGACGAGCACGCCAAAATTGTTAATGAAGAATTTGTACCAGAATCTTATCACGGTCTTTCACGTGAAAAGGCGCGTGAACTTATATTAACCGAGCTTGAAGAGCTTGATTTGCTTGCTGATGTTGAAACAATAAAGAATACAATACCAGTGGGGGAGCGTTCAGGAGTGATTATTGAGCCATTTATGACCAAGCAATGGTTTTGTGATACTCCAACCCTTGCCAAGCCAGCGGCGCAAGCTGTTCGTGATGGGCGCACCCGATTCATCCCTCAACAATATGAAAATATGTATTTCGCATGGGTTGATAATCAACTTCCATGGTGCATATCTCGTCAACTTTGGTGGGGACATCAAATTCCTGCATGGTATGATAATGATGGTAATATCTATGTTGCCGAGGATGAAGAAGAAGCCCAAAAACAAGCAGGGAAGGGTGTAGAGCTCAAACGTGACAATGATGTTTTGGATACTTGGTTTTCCTCTGCTTTATGGCCGTTTTCTACTATTGGCTGGCCAGAAGAAACTCCCGAGCTTGCCCGCTATTACCCTGGTGATGCGCTTGTAACTGGCTTTGATATTATCACATTTTGGGTTTCGCGCATGATGATGTTCTCTTTGTTTTTTATGGACGACGTTCCATTTAAGGACGTTTATATTCATGCACTCGTTCGAGATTCTAAGGGGCAAAAAATGTCTAAATCCAAAGGGAATGTTATGGATCCCTTGGAATTAATTGAAAAATACGGAACAGATTCGGTGCGCTTTACCCTATGCGCTATGGCTGCTCAGGGGCGTGATATTCGCCTTGCTGATGAACGCTTACAAGGATACCGTAACTTTACGACTAAGCTATGGAACGCGGCAAAATATTGTGAGATGAATGATTGTTTATCACATGAGGGGTTCGATCCTGCTAAAGCTAAACAAGCACCTAACCAATGGCTTATAAATGAAGTTAGTGTGGCAAAGAACGAGATAGAAAAATCTCTTGATAATTACCGTTTTAACGAGGCAGCTAACGCAGCTTATCAATTTGTATGGGGCACATTTTGTGACTGGTATCTTGAAATATCAAAGCCTCTTTTACAAGATGGAGCAGATAAAACTGCTGCCCAAGAGGTGCGTAAAACAACAAGTTGGGCTTTAGAGCAAATATTAACACTGCTAAATCCCTTCATGCCTTATATTACAGAGGAAATTTATGCTAATTTTTATATAAAAAATGAGAATGATCGCCTAATTACTGGTAAATGGCCAGAATATGCAACTAGCCTAGCTTACCCTGACGCAAAGAAAACCATGGAATGGCTTAAATCAGTAGTAGGGGAAATAAGATCAGTGCGCGCTGATATGAATGTACCCGCAGGTGCAAAAATAGACCTTCTAGTGAAAGATGCCAGTGAACAAACTAAGCAATCTTTTAAGGACTATGAAGAAGTTATAAAACGTATGGCTCGTTTAAGCTCAATAGCCCATGTTGATACAGCTCCAAAAGGTGCGGTTCAAACCATAGTGGAAGAGGCTTCTATGATTCTACCCATTGCAGACATTATTGACCTTGACGCTGAAAAAGCTCGCCTCAATAAAGTTATAGGAAAGATTGATAATGATATTAAGAAAATTGAAGCTAAACTAGGTAATGAAAAATTTGTAAATAATGCACCCGAAGAAGTTATTATTGAGCAAAAATCCCGTAAAGTTGAAGCATTAAGTAAACGCACTAAATTATCTAATGCACTAGAACAATTATCATCAAATGATTGATAGGTTGTATTCTGGAAGGACATTGAATTGTTCTATAATTCAAAACGAAAGCATGGTAATAACGATTTATTGTCGCCAATCGATTTCGGAAAGCTACAAAAATGGAAACGGCAAACCGTCTAATTTCCATGGGGCTATTCAGATAATTCTTAAGCGTCAGATTAAGTCGTGATTTTTACAAATAATGGCCACGCCTTATTCAGGGTTAGGTTTAAATTCTAATATATCAGCATTATGTTCTTCAGAATCGTTGTTGTTTGTATCAGATATTTTGGAACCACCCTTTGCAACAAAGCTAAGATCATGTAACGCATCATTTAGTTTATAAAAGCTATCCCACATCATGTTAGATATCTCTATGCAGTTTTTCATAGGGGTATTCATATTGCGTCGAACAGCATCAATTCTGAATAAAAGACCTTCTGCTCTATGCCTACGTTCCTCAGGGGTGCTTTCTACAAGAGCCTCCATAAGTTTGGCTCTATTTTTCTCAAAATTTTCGGGATCTTGTTCATATAGATCCTTCCAATAGTCAAAATCGAATTCTGCAGATAGACTTTTTGATGGATCAAAGCCATCATCAGAGGTTGACATAACCGACCCTCGCTAAATAAAATTGTAATTTATCAAATTCACTAATAACAATTGATTACAACTGCTCTAGATGTTCATAATCCATGCTATCAAACGGAGCCGTAATCTCAATGTTCATATCCTTAGCTTGCGCCAATACATCACCTTCATACCAGTCAGCACTATGACTTTTAGTACCAGCGCTCATATTATCAAGCCCTGTATCTAATATTGCCTTTGTTAATCTGTCTTTCTCTTCAGCCCAAGCTGCTGCTAAATCAATCTTCTCAGCCAATTTTTTTGCTCCTAATTATTATAAAATAATAAACTAGCATAACAATTAAATTATATTTATTGCAAGATATATAAGATAAGGTCGTGGGTGTTATATAATTAACCCTAGTCCTTATATATGTCCATTATCTTAGAAAGCATGCTTAGGGCTTCGCTTTTCTCACGTTGAAATGAGTTACGACCGATGATAGAGCCGTTACCACCACCATCACGAATAGCAATAGCATCGTTATAAACTGCGTCTGCTCCTTTGGCTGCTCCACCAGAGAAAACAACAATGCGCCGACCATCAAAGCAAGAGCGAACGACTTCTTTAACACGCGCAGCTTGTGAGCTTATATCAATATTATTCTCATCAAAGGTTTTTTTTGCCTCGGCTTGCATAATATGATCTGTAGGAAGCTTAACCTTGATTATATGTGCGCCAAGCAAACAAGCCATATGCGCCGCGTAAGCTATAACGTCCATGGCGGTTTCACCTTCCTTGGTAACGCCTTCGCCACGCGCATAAGACCATACAACCGATGGAATGCCGTAATCTTTGGCTTCACGTATCATCTCACGAACTTCTTCCATAAGCTCAAACTGATTATCTGAGCCAGGGTAGATTGTAAATCCTACGGCGGTGCAGCCAAGCTCTAACGCATCTTGTAAAGAGCCTGTAATTGCTTGGTTTGCGTCCTGATTCGCAGAGGAAGCAAGAGAGTTAGAGCTGTTATATTTTAAAATCGTGGGAACTTGCCCTGCAAAAGTATCTGCTCCGGTTTGCAAAGATCCTAAAGGCGCAGCATAAGCATTACAGCCAGAATCAATGGCTAATTGATAGTGATAATGCGGGTCATAACCAGCAGGGTTTTTTGCAAATGAACGGGCGGGGCCATGCTCAAACCCCTGATCCACAGGAAGGATAACCATTTTACCAGTACCAGCCAATGCGCCATTATTAAGCATACGCACAAGATTACCCTTAACGCCTGCATTTTCATTTTCGTAATTATCAATTATCTTTTTTACATTTGCTGATAGAGCCATGGGATATTCCTACTGATTTGTTATTTATTCTTGTTCCATATCTTTTAGCAAATTTTACACAAAAGAAAAGGCCTGAAACATAATATTCCAAAGCCTTTTGCTATTTTTATGCAAATACTAAACTTAATGGGCTTAGCCTAGGTTCATTCCCATTGATATAGTCTGCGCAACATCACCAAAATTAGTGCCAACATTAGCACCAAAATCAGATGTTAAACTCAATGGTTCAACACCATCAAATTCCTTAGCACAACACATATCGAGTTCAGCATTTATAAGAGGGTCTAAACTAACCGTCATCTTTTATCACTCCGTCTTCTAAGAGCTTGTTATACGCTCTATTATCAGTTGTTGCAGGCCCGTTATACAAACTATCTATAACATCTGTTTTAGTAGTTTCCCCCTTATCATAGAGAGTCGCAATTATACGCGCATCTCGCAGAGTCGGGCGATCCTGCTTTAATACCTTTATATAACGATTCAATAAATTTTGCAAACCTTTGTGTTTTTTTGGGAAATAATCAAGCGCAGATTCTAACGCCTGCTTTGAATAACCACAGGTTTCCAGCTTTATTGCTCGCCCGTCTTCTTCGGCATTTTGACGGATTATACAGCCATAATTAAATAGCCATTCTATCTCTCTATTCATTGCAGACTTACTGATCTTCAACTCTCGCATTATCTCAGTTTGGGTAATTCCAGGCTTTTCATCAATTCGATTTAACACCAAAGCACGCCTAAGTGAGGAGGAGGGGTCTCCTGCTAATGCTTCTACTAGATGATCAATCACAAGGCAGGATTTTTGCCCCCTTGTTGTCATTGCGCGCTTAGCTTGTAATTTCATAAAATCCATAATTATATTTTATATTAACTTTTTAATATGGGCAACAAATCGATTTAAATTGACCTTACAAAATAAAGCTGGTCCAAGAACAACTCTTGAACCAGCTTTTCCGGAGAACGGTTTAGAACTCAAATTTAAATTTTTTGTTTCACAGTGTCAATATTAAAATAAATACCTAATAGCCTTTTTTGTGCATTTCTAGCGCGGTATCAATCATTCTGCATGAGAAGCCCCACTCATTATCATACCAAGCCATAACGCGAACAAGGTTATCTTCCACAACTTTTGTACCGTTTAAGCTAAACATTGCAGAATGTGAATCGTGATTAAAATCACCTGATACGCAAGGGTCTGAATAAACACCAAGTACACCTTTAAGTTGTTTGCTTGCAATAAAGCTTACACCTTCATTTACGTCCTCAACGCTAACATTTCTAGATGCTGTAAATGTTAAATCAACAAGCGATACATTAGGTGTAGGAACACGTATAGCAACACCGTCAAGTTTACCATCAAGTTCTGGTAAAACTTTTCCAAGTGCCTTAGCCGCACCTGTAGATGTGGGAATCATATTAGTAGCTGCAGCTCTGGCGCGATATGGATCTTTATGCGATGAATCAACGATATTCTGATCGCCTGTATAAGCATGAATCGTGGTCATAAACCCTTTTTCAATTCCAACACTTTCATTAAGGGCATAAGCCAAAGGCGCAAGGCAATTCGTTGTGCATGAGGCATTAGACACAATTTTATGCTCGGCCTTTAAAATCCCGTGATTAACGCCATAAACGATTGTAATATCTTCATCTTTAGCGGGAGCGGAGATTAGTACCTTTTTTGCTCCTGAATCTAAGTGGAGCTGCGCGCCTTCTCTATCATTGAATTTACCGGTACATTCCATAAGTATATCAACATCTTCATCACCCCAATGCAGGTTTTTAGGATCACGATTACGGAAACGGTGTATTCTCTTGCCATCAAGTATCATGGTATCATCACCATCACGCTCAACCGTAAAAGGTGCGCGGCCATGAACGGAATCATATTTTAGCAACGGAAAGAAATTCCCGCCCGGATCGTTAATAGCAACAATTTCTATGTCATCTCTCTTGGATTCTAGAATTGCTCTTGCAACCAATCGTCCAATTCTACCAAATCCGTTAATCGCAACTTTCATAGTCATTCTATCAACTCCTGATTATTTATTTAACTTACTAGTAACTGCCTCAATAATTGCTTCGCTTGTTATGCCAAAATGCTCGTATAACTCAGCAGCAGGAGCAGAAGCACCAAAGCTATCCATGCCGATAAACGCACTATTCCCGCCAATCAGACGAACCCAACTTTGGCGTATTCCTGCCTCTACAGCAACTTTAATGCTGTTATTACAAATTAGGTTTTGGATATAATCACCGTCTTGCTCCCAAAATAAATCCAGACATGGGCAAGATACAAGACGAATGGCTTTTCCAAGAGCGGCAAAATGCTCATAAGCCACATTGGCAATTTCAACTTCAGACCCTGAAGCAAATAATGTAATTTCAGGATCACCGACAGTTTCCTTTAATATATAAGCACCCTTAGCCGTCATGTTTTCTGTGCGATTATCACATAATGTCGGCAACCCTTGGCGGGTTAGCGCAAGCACGGCTGGCGCACTATCATTATTTATTGCAATCTCCCAGCTTTCCGCAGTTTCTATACCATCACATGGACGATAAACATAGCAATTAGGAATAGCTCTAAGCGCAGATATATGTTCCACAGGCTGGTGGGTAGGGCCATCTTCGCCAAGCCCTATAGAGTCATGAGTCATAACATGGATAACGCGCTGTTTCATAAGTGCTGCTAAACGAATAGCGGGGCGCGAATAATCTGCGAATTGTAAGAAAGTACCAGCATAAGGGATTATTCCACCATGCAAAGCCATACCATTCATCGCCGCGGCCATACCATGCTCGCGCACACCATAATTAACGTAATTCCCAGAGTAATCAGTGCTATCAATAACTTTTGAAGCACTTACTTTGGTATTATTAGAACCTGTTAAATCCGCCGAGCCACCAACTAGCGAAGATAAAGCAGGGACAAGCTTCTCAAGACACATGCCCGATGTTTGGCGTGTGGCTTTTTTAGGTTTCTCATTTGCAAACATCGTTTTAAGTTCTGAAATTATAGGGGCAATCGCGGCGTAACTATCACCTTCTAATAATGCAGATAATTCATCTTTTCTATCCGATGCAATATAACGGCTTTGCCATTCTTGGTGCTTGGACTGATTTTGCACGCCAATTTCACGCCAAGCATTTAATATATCTTCTGGCACATCAAATGGAGCATAATTCCAACCAAGATTCTCTCTTGTTCCTTTAATCTCTTCTTCGCCCAATGGTGCGCCGTGGGCAGCGTTACTGTTTTCTTTAGTTGGTGCGCCGTAACCAATCTTGGTCTTATAGCAAATTAAGCTTGGTGCGTTTGTATGCTGCGCTCTATGAATCGCTCCCTCAATAGCCGCTAGGTTATGACCATCAACATTTTGCACGTCCCAGCCATAAGCCTTAAATCTTATAGGTGTATTATCAATGAATGTAAGATCGGTTTTACCGTCAATACATATGCCATTATCATCATAAAGCATGATTAGTTTTGATAATTTCTGATGCCCTGCCAAAGAGCAAGCTTCATGGCTTATGCCCTCCATTAGATCACCATCACCGCACATTACATAAGTATAGTGAGAAACCAGGTCATCGCCATAACGTGCATTTAAGATACGCTCTGCCATTGCCATACCAACGGCCATGCCAACGCCTTGCCCCAGTGGGCCTGTTGTTGTTTCAATCCCTGCATCATGTTCAACTTCGGGGTGGCCAGCGGTAATAGCTCCCCATTGTCTGAAATTCTTAATCTGCTCTATCGTCATTTTTTCATAACCAGTAAGGTAATTAAGCGCGTAAAGCAACATTGACCCATGGCCACCAGAAAGAACAAAGCGATCTCTATCCGCCCATTCAGGAGCTTTTGCATCAAACTTCAGGAATTTAGAATAAAGCACCGTGGCAACATCAGCCATGCCCATCGGCATACCAGGGTGGCCTGAATTTGCCTTTTGCACAGCGTCCATGGACAAAGCGCGAATGGCATTAGCCATATTTTTTAACTGATCTTGAGATAATTTATTATTGGAGCGAGTGGGGAGCGTTGCAGCGGTCGCGTTTGTCATTCTTAAAAAACCCTATATATTTAAGTGCATACGTAAATTGGAAAATACCATGCAATGCTATAGCATCAAGGTCAAGCCCTTACGCTTAAAATGCTGTGGTTTAATTCATTATTCGGGGGATATGATCTTGACCCTCAGCATCATCAATTCAATACTGTTTAAGGTAAGTAACTTTCATCGAGGATTTTCATTATATGTCATCAATCAGATTTGCACTAGAAAGACTAGATAATGCAGTAGGCAAACTTGACGCTTCGGTCTTTAATGTTGAAAGCGCGCTGCAAGATTATGTGCCGCGTGATGAAGTTGAAAAAGCCAGAGAAGAAGCGCAGCTTCGTGATGATAGTGGCAATATAATAGATGTAGATTTTATGGCTAAACGTTTGGATAACGCCATCTCTACGGTAGAAGATTTATTGAAAGACGGGGAATAAAGCCATGACAGAGGTAACTTTAAAAATAAATAATCGTGGCTATTGCATGTCTTGTGATGATGGACAAGAAGCACGCTTAGAAGAGCTTGCTCTATATGTTGATTCGAGATTGCAAGATATTGCAAAATCTGGGGCGGCAACAAATGAATCTCACTTGCTCGTTCTTACATCTTTAGTAATGGCAGATGAAATTTATGAACTTCGTGATGATCTTTCTAAGATGCAAAGACAACTGCAAGATGCTAGGTCAGGACTTCCTATTCAACAATATAATGGTATGCCAGCCGAGGAAGAAGCTATGGTTGTGCAAGCTATTGAGAGCTTAGCAAGTAAGATTGAGCATATAGCAGGACGTATTCACCCCGCTGAGGAAGCTGCATAGCTTGACATTTTAGGAATATTTTACTATTTTTAATGGTTAACGGTTTTTTGCGCCACCATAGAAACTTATGAGATCAAAACTTTCATACAAACTGAGGAATATCGATATTATCCTTTAATAACAGTAAGTTGCAAATAGGTATTTTTCACTAAAAAATCACTTTAAAACGCCTAATTATTCACTTTAGGCATAAAATTATACAATTTATAAAAAAGCATGATATATACTTTAACCGTGCTGCGGAGTGCGTGATACGGCTTTATCTCGGTGGTCGATGCTTTTCGCATAGGGAGCTGTCCCTGACTTTGCCCAATCGGTTCGCCCGGGGGGCTTTGATATTACGGCGCCCACCTAATTATTTAGGACCCCGCGAAGATTTCATACGTACACGGCTCACGCGGCACAGTTTTTTGATTTTTTATGCGAGATTTCGCTTGCAAGACTTGGGTGCAGAATAACTTACAATGTCAGATGATTTGAAAATTAAAAAGGAAGCAATTCGCGCCGAAGCCAAAAGAGCGCGGAGCTTACTGTCTTTAAATGCAGATGAACAAGAAAGTCTTTGCTCCAATTTCTTTGACCATATTGATATAGGTAAAAACACTGTGATTGGTGCTTATTACCCTACGAATAGAGAGCTAGACCCAGTGTTACTGGTGGATAGTTTGATTGATAAGGATATGAAGGTATCTTTACCTGTTATTGAGAAGGATAGCAGGATTTTAAAATTCGCTAATTGGCATAATGGAATAGAGCTAGATTGCGGTAAGCATGATATTCCTCACCCTATTATAGATGATAATACACAGTGGCTAGAGCCTGATATTTTCCTTATCCCCTTGCTGGCATTTGACCAACAAGGATATCGCCTTGGTTATGGCGGGGGGTATTATGACGCCACGCTTGATTATTATAGGCAAAAGAAAGATATTACTGCTATAGGTTTAGCATATGCAAAACAGGCATGTTTATTTAACCTGCCAAGTGAAGAGCATGACATAAAAATGGATTGGATTATAACCGAGCAAAAGGCTTTGCGGTTTTAAGCATTATTAAAGAAAGTAAATTATGAGAATATTATTTGTTGGCGATACTATGGGCAGAGCAGGGCGCGAGGCTCTAGAAAAATATCTGCCACAACTTAAAAAAGATTTAAATGTTGATATAGCAATAGTTAATGGCGAGAACGCCGCGCATGGAAGGGGCATTACCGAAAAATTCTGTAACCAGTTTTATGAATGGGGTACGGACGTTATTACAACAGGTAATCATGTTTGGGATCAGCGCGAGATATTAAAATATATTACCCGTGATCCAAAATTATTGCGCCCAGAAAACTTTCCAAAACCAACCACACCAGGGAAGGGGCATTACCTTCATGAGCTGTTGGACGGACGTAAAATATTAGTAGTTAATATGATGTGCCGATTATTTATGGACGCAATGGACGATCCTTTCAAATCTATGGAAGAAATTTTATCCGAATATAAAATGGGTTTAAATTGTAACGCGATTTTTGTTGATTTACACGGCGAAACAACATCGGAAAAAATGTCTTTTGGGCATCATTTTGCAGGTAGAATATCTGCCGTTATCGGAACGCATACCCATATTCCAACGGCCGATGCGCACATAATGGTTGGCGGAACTGCCTATATGAGCGACGCAGGAATGTGCGGTGATTATGACAGTGTTATCGGTATGAAGAAAAACAGCGCAATCCATAGATTTACACATAAATTACCAGGGGATCATTTTATTCCTGCAAGTGAAAATATGATGCTATGTGGCGCGCTAATTATCACTAGCGATAATACGGGTAAAGCACAAAAAATCGCTCCGGTTCGTATAGGTGATATTCTCAATGAAACAATGCCTGATTTCTAGCATTTTCTTCTAGCGTTCTCTGGGGTGCAAATTATCTTTATGTTTATCAAAATAACGCATACAGGCATTATTTAGCTCATTCACCAATGCTTCGCCTTGCTCGCCGCCATCGCCTTTTATCTGGCTAGCCAAAACAATTTTTATGGTTGTATAAAAAGCTGTGGCAATTTCAAGTGTTTCATTATCAAGCCTATCGACAACCTCCATAAACTGGACAAAACGCTCAGCAATTCTGGTGACAAGAGGGTAGTTAAACATTCCACCATTAGCTTTAAGTTGAACACATGGGAAAAGTATTAAGGCGATCATTTCTTCGGAATCCGTAGGTTTTCCAAGAGCTGTAGCCTTATCTATTCCGGCCTTCATTTGTTTTAGATATATTTCACCAAGAGGGCGAAAGTCTTCGGTTTGGCTTTCAAGAAGTTTTTGTGCTCTATCTATAATAGCATCACTAAGACCGCCAATACCAACCTTTGCTTTGATAAGGTTAGGAGCCTTAATGAATTTTGCGTTGCGTTTGGGTTTTTGATTATAGTGTTTTATATCCATTTTAATTTATATTAAGTCAATCTCTGTAATATTAATTTGACTAACTTTATCCTTATCTGTAATCCTTCTATTTTCACCAGTATATTCATCTTTACGTTTTCTTCTACGGTCAGGACCAAAATATTCCGGTGCTTCAACAAAATCTCTCGGAGATTCAATTATTTTGTGCATTCTGCGATAAAGATCTCTGGCGTTAAAAGGCTTAACAATAAATTCCGTAATACCTTTATCTCTAGCATTTAAAACTCGTCGTTTTTCACTAAACCCTGTCATCAATATAATAGGAGCAAACTTATTTGGGCTTTTAGGGTGGTTTCTAATACTATGTGTAAGTTCAAGACCATTACCTGGTGACATCATCCAATCAGTAATCACTAAATCAGGATTAAAAAGGCAAAATTCACGAAAACCATCTTCTCCATTTAGTGATGTTATAACATTACCAACGCCAAATGATAGTAATACCGTCTTTATTAAGTTTAGCATTGGTTTATTATCTTCAACCAAGAGAACCTGTAAATTTTGAAAATTATACGACATAACCTGCTCTTATTAAAACTATAAAGTCTTATTGTAAATTAAAAATCTAATTTCAAGATTTTCCTTTTATTTGACTTGTCGTCACCTTATAATTTTATATTCAATAAATAAACACAAAAAGAGTAAATTTTATGGCTGGACACTCCAAATGGGCAAATATCAAACACAGAAAAGGTAAAGCAGACGCACAACGTGCAAAACTTTTTTCAAAATTAGGGCGTGAAATATACGTTGCAGCAAAGTTAGGTGGCGGTGATCCTGATATGAATCCTCGCCTGCGTTTGGCTATTGCTACTGCGCGCGGTCAATCAATGCCAAAAGATGGAATAGAGAAGAATATCCAAAAAGGTATTGGCGGAGGCGAAGGCGAAAATTATGAGGAAATGCGCTATGAGGGTTTTGGTGTTGGCGGTGTTGCAGTGATTGTCGAAGCTTTAACAGACAATAAAAACCGAACAGCAGCAGAAGTAAGAGCGGCATTCACTAGGGGAGGTGGAAACCTTGGCACAACAGGCTGCGTTGGTTTTATGTTTGATCGCATTGCTGAAATTGCATATCCCTCAGATAAAGCAAGTTCAGATGATATGTTCGAAGCAGCCCTAGAAGCAGGCGCAGAAAATGTTGAAAGCGATGATGAATATCATGTAATTCAATGCTCCACCGAAGATTTTGCAGATGTACGTGATTCGCTTGAAAAAAAATATGGAGAGCCTGAGCGTCAGGGTCTAATATGGAAACCAAATGTAACAACAGAAGTTGATGAAGGGCAGGCAGCATCTATTTTAAGGTTAATTGAAACATTAGAAGATAATGATGATGTGCAAAATGTAACTGTTAATTTTGAAGTAAGCGATGAGATCATGGAAAAACTTATGGCAGCAGGTTAAGGACTTAAACTTTGTCGAGTGTTATTAGGATTTTAGGCATAGACCCTGGCTTGCATAAGACTGGCTGGGGAATTGTTGAAAGCTCTGGCTCTTCACTTAACTTTATCAGCAGCGGTCTTATACGTACCAACCCTAAATCTGCTATGCCTGAAAGACTTACCACACTATATCATGGCGTTATTTCGGCTATAGAGGAATATTTTCCTCAAGAGGCCGCTATTGAAGAAACTTTCGTTAATAAAAATCCTGCAAGTGCATTAAAGCTTGGGCAGGCGCGCGGCGTTTTGCTTATGACCCCCGCGATTAAGGGGCTTAGCGTTGGTGAATATAGCGCAAATAAGGTCAAAAAATCAGTTGTGGGCAGTGGTCATGCTGGCAAACAACAAATAGGAATGATGATTAAAACGTTGCTTCCTGCCTGTGGAACAATTTCAGAAGATGAAGCTGATGCCCTTGCCGTAGCCATAACTCATGCGCATTATAGAAGTTTGAGTACAGCATTGGAGGTAGGAACATGATTGGTAAACTATCGGGAATAATTGATAGCTTTGAAACGGATCATTTTATCCTTGATGTTTCGGGCGTTGGCTATCTTATATATGCCAGTTCGCGCACTCTTTCCGCTATTGGGCAAGTTGGCGATAATGCCAGTGTCTTAATTATTACCAATGTCAGAGAAGATGCAATTACTTTATACGGTTTTGCCGATGCCATTGAACAGCAATGGTTTAAATTGCTTACATCTGTTCAAGGGGTAGGGGCAAAGGCAGGTCTATCAATATTGGCGGCTTGTCCTGCGGATCAGCTATCTTTTGTTATTGCCTCTGGTGATAAAGCCTCACTTACCAAGGCTGATGGTATAGGGCCAAAGATTGCCACACGTATATTGACAGAACTAAAAGATAAGGCTGGAAAAATTGATATTACCAGCGGTGCATCTCAAGGCATGGTAAATTCATCGACCACCGAAAGTTCTCCTGCTGCTGATATAGTTGATCAAGACGCAGTTTCTGCGCTTACTAACCTTGGCTACGCTGCGTCAGATGCTTATCGCGCGGTGTTAGCTGCAAAGGGCAAGGCCAACGATAATGAAGGCAGTAATTTACAAGTTCTTATACGCTTAGCCTTGCAGGAGCTTAGCGCATGAATGAATCTTCAGCCTTAAAAAACACACAACTTGATAAAAATCAGCAAGAAAACGAACCACCTATAGAAGGTGCGCTCCGACCATTATCACTAGATGAGTTTATTGGGCAAAAAGATTTATGCGATAATCTGAATATCTTTGTTAAGGCAGCAAAAGCCCGCAGCGATGCGATGGATCATGTATTGCTATATGGGCCCCCAGGCTTGGGTAAAACTACATTGGCGCAAATTGTTGCAAAGGAACTTGGCGTTGGTTTTCGCGCTACCTCAGGGCCTGTAATTGCGAAATCAGGAGATTTAGCGGCTATACTTACGAATTTACAGCCCCATGATGTTCTGTTTATTGATGAAATTCATAGACTTAACCCCGCTGTTGAGGAAATTTTATACCCTGCTATGGAGGATCGTAAGCTTGACCTTATTATTGGTGAAGGTCCTGCTGCGCGCTCTATTCAAATAGAGCTAGCACCATTTACATTAGTTGGGGCAACAACACGTAGTGGCTTACTTACCAATCCATTACGTGATCGCTTTGGTATTCCGCTGCGCCTTGAATTTTATAATGCACAAGAACTAGCGCAGATCGTTGCAAGATCGGCGCGTTTGCTTGAAACACCGATGAGCGAAGAAGCAGCCCTTGAAATTGCAAAACGCTCACGCGGAACGCCTAGAATTGCAGGAAGGCTTACTAGGCGCGTTAGAGATTTCTTTGATGCTTCAAACCAAGATCAGGTATGTATAGAACTTGTTGAGCAGGCTCTATCACGCCTTGATGTTGATAGATCAGGTCTGGATTCTATGGATCGTAGATATATGAGCTGTATCGTAGAAAATTACGGCGGAGGGCCTGTTGGCGTTGAAACTATCGCGGCAGTTTTATCAGAAGGGCGTGATATGATCGAAGATGTTATCGAACCTTACCTTATGCAAAAAGGACTTATTCAGCGCACTCCGCGAGGACGCATGGTTTCCCTTAAAGGCTTTGAATATCTTGGTATTACACCTCCTAATAAAAGAGCAATAGAGCAATTAGATTTATTAGAGGACTAACGTTGAAACACAGCATTGATATTAGAGTTTATTATGAAGATACTGATGCAGGCGGGATAGTCTATCATGCGCAATATCTAAACTTTGCAGAGCGCGGGCGCACTGAATTTCTACGCAATATAGGATTTCAATGTAGTGATGTTCACAATGATCTTGGGCTTATATTCGTTGTTCGCAAAATTGAAATCGATTATCTTAAAACTGCGCACCTCGATGATTTATTACAGCTTGAAACCACGATCTTTGAAATTAAAAATAGTAGTTTTATCATGCATCAACGCACGGTTCGTGATGGTGAAGTTATTGCAGATATGGAGGTTGTTATAGTTAGTGTTGATACTAAAGAATACAAACCAGTGCGTTTACCAAAAAATATAAAAGAAGCTTTTCAGAGCTACTTAGAAACCGTAAAGTAGTTTTCTTCGAATTTAATTTCAAAGGATTCAATTTGCCTTATCGTCTAAATAATAAGAATAGGAAAATATAAATATGTCTGTTGATGTAGTAGCAGAAAGTATAGGAGCCGTGGCTTCTCATGATGTAAGTATGATTGGCTTATTCATTCAGGCGGATATAGTCGTAAAATTAGTTATGATGGTTCTGATATTTGCCTCATTTTGGAGCTGGGTTATAATTTTCCAAAAAAGAGGATTACTTTCTAAATTGAATAGGCGTGCAAATCGCTTTGAAGATTCTTTTTGGTCAGGCGAGGCATTGGATAAGATTTATGCCCGAGTTAAAAAGAGCAAGGAAGACCCGATGCTCCGCACTTTTTCCGCAGGAATGGACGAGTGGAAAGCAGGGATAGTAGGTGGCGTTCCTTCAAATAAAAACCTGCAAGCCAGCCTTCAGCAACGTGTTGAGCGTTCAATGAGCGTTGCCATTGGGCGTGAAATGAATCACCTAGAAAAAGGTATGACATTTCTTGCCAGTGTTGCTTCCACCGCACCTTTTATCGGCTTATTTGGAACTGTATGGGGAATTATGAACAGCTTTAGCGCGATTGCTAACACCAATAACACCTCACTTGCGGTTGTCGCTCCCGGTATTTCAGAAGCGTTGTTTGCCACCGCTATCGGATTGGTCGCAGCAGTTCCTGCCTCTATTGCTTATAACGTATTATCTAGTAATTTAAATCAATATGCGGACAGGCTAGAAGCTTTTACAGATGAGTTCTCGGCTATTTTATCACGGCATTTAGACTCTCATGACATCAGCATGAGCAGTACACAAAAAGCAACAGCAACAAGGTAGAAATATTATGGGCGGAATGTCAGGAGCATATAAAGCACGCTCTAGAGGGCGCAGAACAGGAGGTAAGTTCCGCCCTATGGCAGAAATGAACATGATTCCTATGAATGATGTAATGCTTGTCCTTTTAGTAGTGTTTATGATTACCGCTCCGCTAATGACTTCAGGCGTTCCAGTAGATCTACCAGACAGCAAAGCCAAAGCTATACAAACCGAAGATACAAAGCCAATTGAAGTTACTTTGGATAAAGATGGCAAGGTTTTTTTGGCAGATACTGAGGTAAAAAAAGGTGCGCTTGTAACAATATTAAAGGCTACATTAGAAGGTGACATGGATAGGCGAATTTATGTTAGAGCAGATCAAGTTATCGAATACGGAAAAGTTATGAATATCTTAGGGCAGCTTAACGCGGCAGGGTTTAATAAAGTGGCTCTAATTACCAAACCAAAGAACTAATGATATAAATCTTATGAATGCAGCGGTTAACAAAGATTACAGAACGGCTCTTTATGAACCTAATATAACATTGCCAGCAATTATATCTGCGGCTTTGCATATTGGTGTATTCTTGCTTGCAGTTTATGGAGTTCCTTATATGGCCAAGGATACAGAGCTTCAAGATGTTATAATTCCAATAGAGCTATTTGATCCTTCAGAAGTTATTGAAACAACAAAATTTGATGAAGCTGAAAAGAGTAAGGAGGAGGATATTGCCCCCCCACCAGAACGCAAACCCATCTATAATAATAGTGACAGCGTACCTGATTTGATTGAGCCAGAAGAACCTGAGATCAAAGAAGTTATTCCCGAGCCTCCTCCTAAAATAGCTCCCCCTGATCCATCAATTATCAAAAAACCACCAAAGCCCAAAGCAAAGCCTAAACCTCCTGCGCAACCAAAACTGGTACAGGAAAAAACCAAGGTAGATAAAAAACCTGATAGGGATATTACAAGCTTGCTCAAAAGCCTGACCCCTGATGAGCCTGAGGAAAATAATTCCCAAAATCCTGATTTAGGGCAGGGGAAAACATCTCAAAAGGGTGATATTTCAAAGCAAATGACCAGCAATGATTTAGCCGCATTAGTGCGCGGAGTCCAGCCATGCTGGAATGTAAATGCAGGTGGTCGCAATGCAGAGGATTTAGAAGTTAAACTGCGTGTAAAAGTTGGCAGAGATCGTAAAGTCCGTGATGTTACGATTATTGATAATATGCGCTATTTAACAGACCAACATTTTAAATCTGCGGCTGATGCTGCGCGTTGGGCATTACTTAGTCCTAAATGCTCAACCTTAAATTTACCACCAGAAAAATATGATAGTTGGAAAAGTTTTATTTTTGTATTCGACCCAAGCCAAATGTTATAGACTACCTAACCATAAAATATGATAAGCGAGATTTTACATGAAATATAAGAGCGTTTTTTTATCCCTTTTTATGATTTGTTTTTTTACGGCTATGCAGGCTGGCGCGCAAGATCTTGAGGTTAGAATTACCGAGGGAACGTTTAAGCCGCGCCCAATCGCAATTTCAGATTTTCACCCCACAGAAATAAAACACCGCGAACTTGCGCAGGATATGCCAAATATTATCCGTAAGAACTTAGAAAGTTCAGGTTTATTCAGACCAATAAACAAAAATGCCTTTGTGCAAACTCCTGGCTCAATATTTAAAGAAGGGGTTAGGTTTCCTGAATGGCGTACAACTGGCGCGGAAACCATGGTGTCTGGAAATATCCTAACTGATGAGCAAGGAAACACCCGCGTAGAATTTCGCTTGTGGGATGTACTTTCAGAAAAACAACTTATCGGTATGGCTTATACTACTACGCCTGAAAATTGGCGCAGGATTGCCCATATAATCTCAGATGAGATATATAAACGCCTTACTGGCGAAAATGGCTATTTTGATACACGTATTGTTTACATTGCCGAAAGTGGCGCGGCAAATAAGCGTATCAAACGTCTTGCTATTATGGATCAAGATGGCTCAAATCATAAATACCTTACTGATGGTAGTTATCTTGTGCTAACACCGCGTTTTTCTCCAACAACCCAACAAATAACTTATATGTCTTATCAGGGCGGAGTTCCACGGGTTTACCTTTATGATTTAAACACTGGCTCTCATCATGTTTTAGGTAACTTTAAGGGCATGACCTTTGCTCCGCGTTTTTCTCCTGATGGTAAGAAAGTCGTATTTAGCATGGCAAAGAATGGTAACACCGATATTTACGTTATGGATATTGCATCACGCAGAGTTAAGCGTATGACCAGTAGCCCTGCCATTGAAACCGCACCATCATATTCACCCGATGGACGGCGCATAGTTTTTGAATCTGATCGTAGTGGCTCTCAACAATTATATATTATGAATGTTGATGGTTCTGGAATGAACCGTCTTACTTTTGCAAAAGGTCGCTATGGTAATCCTGTATGGTCGCCGCGCGGTGATTTAATTGCCTTTACCCGCATGTATAAAGGCAAATTCTATATCGGAGTTATTCGTCCAGACGGAAGAGGCGAACGCCTAATCACTAACGCTTATCATGTAGAGGGGCCAACATGGTCGCCAAATGGGCGTGTGCTTGCCTATTTTAAAGAAACCCCATCGGGAGATCGTAGAACAGCGCGGATTTATACAATAGATATAACTGGCTATAACGAACGCTGGCTTAGAACCCCAAGAGATGGCTCTGACCCTGCTTGGTCGCCTTCTAATAATTGATATTATTATTTCTTATAATTGAGTATGCCCAAATACTGTCCATAGAGAGTAAGTAATTTATATATCAGCAAACATTTCAATTACTTGGGCATAAATATCACGTTTAAACGGCACGATTAGATCAAGCGTATTAGCTATATCAACCCATTGCCATGCAGAAAATTCAGGGTGTTCAAAAGCATTTAAAATAATATCACTATCAATGCCTGTGAACTTAGCGGCAACCCATATTTGCTCTTGACCGCGATACTTACCATTCCATAGTTTTGGAATTAAATCATCGGGCAATTCATAACAAATTTTACGGTCTGCAATTTTTATTATCTGCGCCTTATCAGTGCCGATTTCCTCTTTTAGCTCTCTTAGAGCTGCTTGTTCAACATCTTCAACTTTGTCAATTCCGCCTTGAGGCATTTGCCAAGCATTGGGCGTATCTATGCGCTCTCCTACAAAAACTTTTCCTTCATGGTTAAATAAAGCAATACCAACACATGGGCGATATAGCAGGGATTCTCGGTTAATTGTAGTATTACCCATAGATTATAAACCTTTAATGATGAGGTGTGTTTTGATTAGAACTAACAGGCTGTGCAACGTGATCACTAGGCTTTAAACCTGATGTAGAACTATTACCATGACTAGAAGTGCTACGCTCTAAAGGTAGATCATAAATTGCCGATATTGGTGCAATCGTATAATCAACTTTACCTACCTTTTCAATCCAAACGGCAAGGTTTTTAATCGCCTTAGGGTATGAGGGAATAACTGCGACAGCATAACCTCTCTCTTGCACTATACCCTCAATTTCTTGAAAAGAATTTTTACCCTGCATTTGAAGCACTTCTATATCGGCCTTAATAAATGGCGCGCCTTTTGCTGTTGCAATATCTTCTATATATGTTGGAGCGTTAGGGTTTTTCTCAAAAATACCAAGACCGCGACTATATAATTCATCGCTTAATTGCTTGTACTGGTTATCGACTGGTAAGCTGCTCGTATCAAGGAATATCCCAACGCCTACATAACCTAAAGCACGTGCAAGTGTTTCATGCATTGACTTTATTTTTTCATTTAAGCTTTGGTGATGAAAAATAGTATTAAGACCTTGATCTATATTTTTCTTATTTTGAATGGGAAGGTCAATCCATACCTCATGGCCTTTAGCCCGAGCGCGCTTAATCCATTCCTTTGGAAGTTCTGAATATGGTGAAAGCAAGAAAGAAACTTGAGGGGGGAGTATGTCCAGCGCTATATTCGAAGTCTTTTCTGATAAGCCAAAATCTGTCACCATAAAAGCCAATAAATCTTTGCTTTTCATGTTATTAAACTCAAATGGAGTTTGATAAGCACGAAAACTTGTTAGTTGATCTGACTTACGAATTACAGGGATATTCCCTATATCCTCATACTTATAAAGCCCAGTAACAAGATTTGCGTCTTTATCAGCTATGCGTGGAGTTTTTTCCTGACCAAATGCAACGCCCTTTGAAACTTCAACGGTTTCTGAAGGCATGCTATCCTCTAAAGATGTTAAGGTAGCACTAGACCTTATATATACGAAACCAAAAATAATGGCATAAAAACCAACGACTATAGCAAGAGATTGTATCAAAACACGCTTATCCGCAGAGCGTAATAATACTAAAATAGCGTTGCAATACTGCTTTGAAGCTTTACTGATACTTGTAAAGTCAATTTTGCTAAAATCTAAATTTCCCTTAAATTTATTAAGTAAAGGGATATCCATTTATTTTCCTGTTCCAGTATTAGAAATTTGATATAGAGATAGGCCCTTTAACAAATCTACAGCTCTCATAAGTTGATAATCATTCTTTTTCTTATCCTTATTATCGTCCTTATCTTTACTATCCTTGTCCTTATTATCATTAGCAGCCTCGTTCTTTGCATTGCTGCGATCTAAAGCCCCGTGTAAATCAGACTCACGAATACGCTCATGTTCTAATGATTTAATGGTTGCTTGCTCAACAATAATATCAGGAGTAATCCCCTTTGCCTGAATAGAACGACCAGATGGCGTGTAATAACGAGCAGTAGTCAAGCGCATTGCTCCATTACCCGGAAGGGGCATTACCGTTTGAACAGACCCCTTGCCGAATGATTGTGTACCCATTACAATAGCACGCCTGTGATCTTGCAAAGCTCCAGCTACGATCTCCGACGCTGAGGCAGAGCCACCATTAACTAATATTACAACAGGTAATCCATTTGTTAAATCTCCTGGTGTTGCGTTATTACGCTCTGTATCCTCTTCATAACGGCCACGTTGAGATACAATTTCTCCCTTATCAATAAAAGCATCTGAAACCTCAATAGCCTGCGATAAAAGTCCGCCAGGGTTGTTACGCAAATCCAGCACAAATCCTATAAGATTATCACCTATCTCTTTAGAAATAGAAGATATTGCATTTCTAACTCCTGGCCCTGTATTTTGACTGAATGAAGTTATTCTAATATATCCAACATCCCCCTCAGTGCTATACTTAACTGATTTAATTTGGATAATATCTCTGACCAATGTTACCTCAATGGCTGCGTCCTCTCCCTTGCGAGCGATTGAAAGATCAATCGTTGAACCAACCTTACCGCGCATTTTTCCAACTGCATCACTAAGTGACATGCCCATAACAGAATCTTCATCAATTTTGACAATATAATCACCAGACTGAATACCCGCGCGAAATGCCGGAGTATCATCAATAGGTGAAACTACCTTAACCAAGCCATTTTCCATGGTAACTTCAATGCCAAGACCTCCAAATTCGCCACTTGTTTCAACGCGCATTTCATTGAATTTTTCTTCACTAAGATAGCTAGAGTGAGGGTCAAGACTAGATAGCATACCATTAAGAGCATTTTCAATCAGAGTTTTATCATCAACTTCTTCTACATATTCAGATCTCACACGCTCAAAAACATCACCAAAAAGACTGAGTTGTTTGTAGGTCTCGCTATAACCTTTATCATTTTTTTTCTTGTCTGTTTTATTATCTTCTGCCTGTACATTAAGCGCGAACGCACCTATTACCATTGTTACAATTAGCATTGAAAATATATGCGTTCTTTTCATTTTGAGTCTGTCCTTAAAATATCTACAAAGTCGTTAATTCAGCCTAGCCCAGAAAACTTAACTGATGGATTTACAGGTGATCCATTTTTTCTCAGCTCATAATATAGCTTTGGACGCGGAATTAAAGAAGAATCTGGTAAAACTCCGATTGGTTCACCAGATTTTACAAAATCTCCTATATTTGTAGAAATTTTGTCTATCCCTGCAATAAGGCTGTGGAAGCCGTCTTTATGCTCAATAATAACGATATTCCCATAGCGTTTAAATGTACCAGTAAATTGAATTTTTCCGCTCATAGGGGCGATTATTAGGCCGCCAGAACGTCCCTCTATTGTAATTCCATTGCTTTTTGATCCCAAATCATCTTTTTTATGATAACCAACCCTGATAATTCCTGAAATAGGGAGCTGTGATTGCCCACTATCTTTTAGGATAAAATCAGGTTTTTTTCTAAATATTTGTGCAGTTTTTTGTCGTTTAAATTCCTTATTTTCTTCTTCTTTAATCTTTTTCACTAAATCCTCTAGATTCTTAGCTCTAGAAGAAATAGCGCTTATTGTTAATTCCTGTGCTTTAATATTACGATTTACCTTTTTGTAAATTTTCTCTTTTTTATTAACAAGTTTGAGTAATTCTACATTTTTGTTTTTTAAAGATTTGGTTTCCTTAATTAGAGAAACTTTCTCAATTTTAAGCTCATTACTAACCCGTTGCAGGGTTTCCAAATTATTCTTTAAATTCTCAGCATGGCGTTTTACGGAAGGAATAATATTCTCCATAAGTAGGGCGCTTTGTGCAGTTTTATAGGGCGTTTCAGGTCGTGCAATCATTGCCTGAGGTGGAGTCTTGCGAATACGTTCCAAAATCATAATTAGCTTTATTATTGAAACTCGCTCAGATTGCAGAGTTGCTTCAATGTTTGTTTTTTTTGTTTCAAGATCCTTAATTCGCTTCTCAACATATTCAAGTTTTTCTTCATTCTTACGAATAGATATAGCAGCCTTAATAAGGTTGCCTCTTATTATTTCTAGTTCTTTTGAAATTTTACTTATCTTTTTATCTAGCTCACCTTTCTTGGTTTTATTCTCTAATAATTGGCTCTTAATAGATTGTAATTCACTATCGCTGTTTTTAGCATATCCCTGTATAGATATCCCAAATATAAAAAATACAATTATAATAAGTCTTACAGCAGCCATATTGGATTTACTTTAGTGCAAAAATCACTCTCGGTGATAGGGGTGGCCAGAAAGAATTTGCTGGCTTCTATATATTTGCTCTAAAAGCATGACTCGTGCAAGGGCATGTGGCCATGTTTGTGAGCCAAAACTTAATATTAAATCTGATTTTTGACGTATTTCTTTAGTTAGGCCATCTGCTCCACCAATAATAAACTGGATATGGTTAAGGCCATCATTGGCATATTGCTGTAATTTTCTTGAAAACTCTATTGAGGAGTAGGGCTTACCCTTTTCATCAAGAGTAATTATCACAGCTTGGCTGTTTATATGTTTTAGGATTTTTTCAGCTTCGTCATTCTGACACTTTCTAGGCTCAATATGCTTTGATTCTAAAGAAATTATATTTAAAGGCCAGTTAATACGCTTTTCATACATGCCAATAAGTTTGGCAAACGCATTATTCTTTATTTTTGCTATGCAAATGACATCAATTTTTAGCACAGGGATATCCTTGCATTAATATAAATTCAAAATATTCTAACAGTTAAGCTTGAACCTGATCACTTACAACATCTAGATTTGGGTTATCACACCACATTTTTTCAATATTATAGAAATCGCGGACTTCTGGGCGGAATAAATGTACAATAACATCACCAGCATCAATTACGACCCAGTCACATTCTCCCATTCCTTCTGCTGCTACTTCTTTAACATTTTTCAAGTGAAGGTATTCTTTTAGCTTTCTTGCCAGTGCGCTGACATGACGAGATGATGTACCTGAAGCGATAATCATATAATCAGCCAACCCTGAATTCTCAGATAGCGGTATTGCTAGAATATTCTCTGCTTTATCTGAATCAAGAGATTTAACGATAAAATCTTTCATTTCAGACGGGCTTAGAGATTTATCTTCATTATATTTAATAATAGTATTTCCTCCTTTTTTAAAAACAAAAAGGCTAAACCATATGGATCAGCCTAACCTTGTAATCGTATTACTACGATCTTTTGTGAATATATGAAAGATAATAATGACGTTCTTTCTATTCAAACAATCACCACTATCTTTCTTAATGAATTATTTTTCAATAACCTCATATAAATATTATACGTTTTTTTACGATTTTTAGAAAGCTATTTTGCTATATGCAATGCACCAATAACATCTAAGCCATTGAAACGGCAATGTTTTTACTCCTAATTTCTGTTGATGAAATATTCACCATTTTCTTCTGTAATAGCCAATATGAAGTATTAGAATCAAGAGAAAGTAGCCCTCCATGATTCACAATTATATGCTTTTGTGTTGAAAGCATACGTAATGGGCATTGCTTAATTAGGTTTACAGGCGGGTGGCGTGTTACATGAATCATGCACATTTCATCTAAAAAGCGCTGCCAGTAATTCCATTGATGAAAATTATAGGCATTATCCATGCCTGTTATCCATGCAAAGCTTGTGCTGGAGAAGTATTTTTTAAGTAGTTTTACAGTGGCATAGCTATAGCTTGTATTAAATCTATCCTCTAACCCTGTGACAATGATCTTAGGGTTTACATTGATCTTACGCGATAGCTCAATACGTTCATCTATTGGCAACAGCTCATTTTTAGACTTTAAAGGGTTCAATGGAGTAACTAACCACCAAACAGCATCAAGTTTAAGAGATTTCAACGCCATATTGGAAATATGAACATGACCAGCGTGCGGTGGGTTAAATGAGCCGCCCAAAATACCAATACGCATATTTTTCCAGCGAGTAGAATTTAACATTGCTGGTTCAGAAAAAAATGCCATTTAGATGCAATACCTTAGTGGTAAGTTATTTTGGTCGAGTTTGTCCATTGCCATGAACTAGATATTTATAAGTACATAATTGCTCAACTCCAACAGGGCCACGAGCGTGCATTTTACCTGTAGCTATACCAATCTCTGCGCCCATTCCAAATTCTCCACCATCTGCAAATTGTGTTGATGTGTTATGCATAACAATACCACTATCTACATTTTTTTGAAAATATTGGGTGGCATCTTCATTTTGCGATAAAATACTATCTGTATGATGAGAACCATTATTGTTTATATGCTCAACAGCTTCTTGAACATTATCTACAAATTTACAGCTTAGCTTGGAATCCAAATACTCTGTTGTCCAATCCTTAATATTGGCGACACTGACACGTTTATCAAGTTTTTGAACATCTTCATCGCCAACAATATCACAACCTGAATCAAGTAAATTTGTGATTACCTTTTTAGCTAAGTTTTTATTAAGTTTACTATCGAAAAGAAGGGTTTCCATCGCCCCGCAAATTCCTGTTCTACGCATTTTTGAATTTAGCGTTACATCAAGTGCAATTTGTTCATCTGCGCTATGATGTACATAAACATGGCAAATTCCATCAAGGTGAGAAAATACAGGCATACGCGCCTCATTCATAACACGCTCTATAAGGCCATGACCGCCGCGAGGAATCATAACATCAATATATTCGCAAGCGCGTAGCATTGCACCAACAGCCAACCTATCACTTGTTGGAACCATAGAAACGCAGGCTTTTGGAATGTTATGTTCTTCTAAGCAATCTTGTATAATTTTATGTAGAGCCAAAGAGCTATGCAAACTTTCAGAACCACCGCGTAAAATTACAGCATTACGAGATTTCAAACATAATATAGAAGCGTCAATTGTTACATTGGGTCTAGATTCGTAAATCATACCTAAAACACCAATAGGGCAAGAAATGCGCTCTATGTTTAGGCCATTTGGTCTATTTTTCTGCCATAAAATCCTACCGACAGGATCATCAAGTTCTATAACTGTTTCAACGCCGCTGGCCATTGCCGATATACGATTATCATCAAGCATTAAACGGTCAATCAATGCTTCACTAAGACCTTTTTGTCGAGCAGCAGCAAGATCCTTTTTATTCTCCTCAATAACATATTCTGATTTGTCGCGAAGTTTCATCGCAAGCGTTTCCAGAACCTGATTTATATTTTCTGTAGAGGTTTGAGCAAGCGACTGTGAAGATTTTTTTGCTTCATAACCAAGAGCTTCAACAATTTGCTCTGGAGTAAGTGATGTAATAGATTCTGACATTATAAAAGCCTGTATATTTGGAGCTTGCAAAATGCCATTAGTGAATATTGGTACCAATATTAGTCATGGCCTGCTCAACTAGCTGTGCATTTGCTTTTTTATCAAGTTTTTCAACTATAATCTGTCTAGTTGCATTCATTGCTAAATCAGCAGCATGTTCTTGTATTTCATTTATTGCGTTTTGTTTCATACGCTCAAGACGATCTTCAAGTTGAGCCTCACGTCTTTTAATAACTTCATCAAGATCAGCTTCAGCCTTTTCCTTAAACTGCTGAGCATTTTCTTTTGCAATGGAAATTATTTCTTTGGATTCTTTTACGGCATCTCTGTGTTTACGTTGGTATTGTGCCAACATTTCTTGAGCTTCGACACGTAAATTCTCAGCTTCCTCTAGATCTTTCTTTATTTTCTCAATACGCCCATCAAGCAATTTATTAAAGGCAGGCATACCAAATTTGAAAACTATACTCGCAAATATAAGAAATGAGAATATGTACCAAATATGTGAATCTTGTAATATTTCCATATTTACTCCCCTTATGCAGCCTTCTTAACAGATTTATCGAGTAGAGAATCTACAACTGACTTAGCAAATTTACTATCTACTTTTACGCCAATTATCTTCTGCGCAGACTCCATTGCAACTTCAGCAGCAACGGAGCTCATTTCTTCCATGGCCTTCTTTTGAGCCTTATCAATAGACTTTTCAAGCTCACGCGTTTTTTTTGTAGACTTTTCCTGAAACTCTAAAGAAAATTTTTCAGATTTTTCTTTAATATCCTGCTCTATCTTAGTGTACATAGCAGAAGATTCTGCGCGTGCTTCAGAAAGGCTTTCTTCATAAGACTTCTGAACCGAAGCAACCTCGTCTTTCAAACGCTCTGCTGTATCAAGATCATTGCCTATACGCTCTGATCTATTCTCAATAGTGTTAGAAATTTCAGGTAATGTCTTCTTTGCAAAATAGAAATACATAATGACAAAGACGATAATCAGCCAGAAAATCTGACTAGGAAATGTTGACGCATCAAGTTGAGGCAACCCCACGGCTTTTTCATGGGGCGCTGCACCATGTTCTACACTATGTCCTGCTCCTGCCCAAACATGAGCAGGATAATAGACACTTAGAAAAAACAATCCCTGATATAGCTTTTTAAGCATAAGAAATCCTTATTAGCAAACTACTGTTAACTCTCGCTTTAGCTAGCAAGAAGGAAAGCAGCAAGACCAATTGGAATAATACCAAGAGCTTCAACAAAAGCGATAATCATGAAGAATTTTTCATCAAGCATCTTCTTTGTTTCAGGATTACGTGCCACAGCATTATTATATGAAGCAAAATAAATTCCAAGACCAATCGCAGCGCCAAGAGCGGGAAGGGCAACTAAACCACCAGCAATAGCTTTTGCAGCTTCTATTTCCATTTGTTTTTTCCTTTTTACTATTTGTTTAACAAAACTTCTTAAAATCAACGCGATAATACATATTTAGTGATGAAGTTCAACACTATCTTTTAAATAAACACATGCCAATATCGCAAAAACATATGCTTGTATCGCAGCCACTAATAACTCCAACATCATCATTATGACATTAAACATAACGGGCAAAACACCAAGAACCACCCACAGCCCACCAAGACTGGCCGCACTAATTGCGAAACCTATAACAATTTTCAAAATTAAGTGACCTGCCATCATGTTACAAGAAATACGAACAGAATGAGTTAGGGGTCTAACAAAGAATGAAATTAGCTCTAATGGAATAATGAAAGGAACAAGCCACCAAGGTACACCAGCGGGCAAAAACAAGCTGAAAAACTTTAATCCGTGATTATAAAGCCCAAAACAAATAACCATAAGGAAAATAAATATTGCAAGAAAAGCTGTTACAATAAGGTGAGAGGTAAAAGTAAACGCGTAAGGCAATAAACCAAGGACGTTACCCATAAAAATAAACATAAATAGAGTAAAAACAAATGGGAAAAATTGCTTACCCTTTTTTCCTATATTTTCATTTACCATTTTACTAACGAACTCATACACAAGTTCTGCTGTCATTTGCAGTCGTCCAGGAACCATAGCTTTACGGCGCATAGCAACAGTAAGGAATACAGTAGAAACTACAGCTGCAACTGTCATCCATAAAGAAGAATTGGTATATGATAGATCATACCCAACTACACTTATGTTCGCTAAGGGCTGTATTACAAACTGATGAATGGGGTCAGCCACTATTTTTCTCCGAAACTCTATTCAATAAAAATTTTCATGTTTGTAGCTTATTTGAAACTGTTAATCAATGGGCTTTTACATACTTATTCATTTTTTTTCATAGTTGCATTGGCACGCATGACACCACTAACGAATCCCATCAATATAAAAAAGATAATCCCCATTGGTGCGCTGCCAAAATATTTATCTATCAAGAAGCCTAAAAACCCACCTGCTATTACGTTTGCCAAAAATTCTGAAGCAGCTCTTTTACCTTGTTTCTCCTCTTTAGTTTCTTCCGCAGATTCACCATATTGCTTTATCTCATATTCTTCTTTACCAGATTTTGCGCTCTTAATTCTTTGATCAAGATCAGAAACTTTCTCCTTAATTTCATTATCAAAATTATCAGACATTATTTTAAGCTACCTTTTGGTCTATAAACTCAAATGACTTTTGAAGATCAACAGAAACAAGTTGTGATACACCTTTTTCAGACATTGTAACCCCATAGAGCCTATCCATACGCGCCATTGTCAATCTATGGTGAGTTACAACAAGAAAACGAGTTTCCCCGCGCTCCGATATTTCATCGAGCAAGTCACAAACGCGATCAACATTAGCATCATCAAGCGCAGCATCAATTTCGTCCAACACGCATATGGGGGAGGGGTTAGTCATAAACATAGCAAATATAAGTGCAATAGATGTAAGTGTTTGCTCTCCGCCTGATAACAGGGAAAGAGCTTGCAATGATTTACCAGGTGGCTGAGCATATATCTCTAGGCCAGCGCCAAGCGGATCATCAGAATCAATAAGTTTTAGATAGGCTTTTCCACCAGCAAAAAGTCTAACGAATAAATCCTGGAAATGAGCGTTCACATGTTCAAAAGCTGCTAATAACTTTTCCCTAGCTTCTTTATTTATTTTATTTATACCGCCTCTAAGCTCTTCAATAGCTTGAACAAGATCGTTACGCTCATATAAAATTCCAGACAACTCTTTTTCAAGGTCAGTAGATTCTTCTTCTGCTTGTAGATTAACTGGGCCAATAGAATCACGATCACGAATCAGTTTTTCGCTATCCTGTTTTAATTTAGGCAAATCTTGAGGAGTATAATTTATTAAATCTATTGCGGCGTGATTCACAAGATCTTTTGGGTGAACGTTATGTTTTTCATTAACAGATTGTTCCATTTCGGTTATTTGATCATTTAAAGAAGAAAGTAAAGCCTTGGCGTGGGCTCGCTCTTCTCTCAAATCCCCAAGAATTGCTTCGGCTTCCTTCAATGCTTTATTTGTAACCGAAACATATTCTTCGCAGGCAACCAAACTTTCAGTAGCAAGGTTTTTTTCAATCTCTAATTCAGAAATATTATTTAATAAGTCCTGAGAATTACATTTACGGGATATTGGGTTTTCTTCTAGCTCTTTTAGTTTACTTTCTAAATATCCCTTACGCTTTCCAAGCTCTTTAATTCGTTCTTTGGCTCTAATATTTCTATTTTTCAAAGATAATCGTTCATCTGCAATAGCCTGAATACGAGCGCGGCGCGTATTGCGATTTTGGGTAAATATATCAAAATCACGTACAGCCCCCTGATAGCGTTCTTTAATTCTATCGAGCTTCTCTTTTTCCTCTCTTATGCGTTGTTCGTTTTTATCGCCAGACGATTGGCTTTTAATAAGCGCATCAAGTGCGCATTTATCATCTTCAAGAATTTCCTGAACAGATTCTAAATCTTCCTCAAGAGCCTTTATCTGTTCAATAAATCGATTTCTTTCAGATTCTATATGCGAGTTATTGTCTTTTAATTTTTGAAGCTGTGGACGTACCGCATTTAGCTTTTGCTCTAAAGACTTTATTTCTTCATTTACATTTCTTAAATCTTGCTTGTGTTCATCTTGCAAACTTAGCTGATATTCAAGCTCTTGTTTTGCGTTTTCCAGCTCTTTTGCAATAACTTGTTTTTTCTTATTTAAGTTTGATTGTTTATTCTTTTGTTCAAGATAAATACTATGGCGATCTGCGGCATTCTCTTGAATGAAATATCCGTCCCAACGCCAATAAGCACCTTCAGAACTAACTAATGATTGACCAGCCTTTAGTGATCTTGAATATTTTTTTCCTTCTTCATTGGAAGCCACAAATCCTACATATGAAAGTGCAATATGTAGCTCATTAGGGGCTTGTATAAAAGAGATTAGAGGAGTTACTCCTTCAGGAAAAAGAGGTTTATCTATATTAGAATTATCAGACTGCCAATAAGCAGGAGCATTATCATCAAGAGAGGCAGTAAGTGAATCACCCATAGCTCTTGATAAAGCTTTTTCAAATCCGTCTTTCGCTCTTACCTGCTCCAAAACAGACTCAAAATCTCCGTTTTTATCAGATATAAAAAACTGCTCTAAAGTATTTATTTCAGCGGTAACATGAGAAAATCTCTTTTCCGCATCTGAATATATACCACGCGCTTTATCTGTTATTTCTTCTTGCCCATGAATGGTAGAAGTTATTTTATCATGGTTTTCCTTAGCAATTCTAAGGCTATCCTCAGATTGTAAAATCTGTTTTTCTACGGCGGTAATGTCATTTAATAGATTATCATCAATTACACATGATGCTTTCTTGCCTTTAGCAATTTCAATACGTGACAAAATAACTTCTTTGCGCTGTTCATGGCGCTCCACCTGATTTTTAAGCCCCTCAAGACGAACTGTATTTGCCGCTGCGTCTTCTTTTAGGGCGCTGTATAATTCTTCAATTTGGATAAGCTCTGTTTTAAGGGTTTCAACTTTTTTGTTTTTTGCTTCAAAAAAAGATTCGTCGCTTTCCTGCTCTTCGATAAGTGTTTTATAATCAAAATCAATTTTTTCAAGCATTGTTGCCGTTTCTTCTGCACTTTGCTCCTCATGTTGATAATCAATATTTATTTGATGAAGTTGAGTTTTGACCTCTTGCAAGTCATTCTTATATCGCTCCAACTCCTCTTCAGCCCTTTGAAAGTCAAGCTTATGCTTTTGTAGTTTTGCAAAAATTTCTGCTTCTTTCTTACGTAGCGGGGGGAGTTCTTCAATTTGCGTGTTTTGAGTTTTTGTTAACTGAGAAACCGTAATCATTTTTTCAGAAACATTAGATTCTATATCTGCATATTTCTTCTTATAATTTTTTTGCTTTTCTATAAGGGTTATCCATTCAAGATATATGATGGCAAGATCAAATTGTCTGATTTGAGAACTAAGATTTTTATACCGTGCAGCCTGACGAGATTGGCGTTTCAAACTATTAAGACGGCTTTCCATGCTGCCTAAAATATCTTCTAGTCTAGTAAGGTTAGTATCAGCAGATTTAAGCCGCAGTTCTGCCTCATGCCTTCTTGCATACAGGCCAGCGATACCAGCAGATTCCTCTAGAACTAAACGCCGATCATGTGGCTTTGCATTAATCATTCGTGCCACATGCCCTTGAGAAACCATAGAAGGCGAATTTGCACCTGTAACAGTATCAGCAAAAAGCATCTGCACATCGCGTGCGCGTACTAACTTGCCATTTATACGATATCCTGAACCTTTGTCTTTTTCTATTTTTCTTGAAACTTCAATTTCTTCTACATTATTATAGCTTGCGGGAGCTTGGCGGGTAGAATTATCTAGTAACAAAGTAACTTCGGCAAAATTACGTGCGCTACGTTTATCAGTACCGTTAAAGATAACATCTTCCATACCGCCACCGCGCATTTTTTTAGCAGAGCTTTCGCCCATTACCCAACGCAAAGCTTCTAGAAGATTCGATTTACCACAACCATTTGGCCCAACAACACCATTTAGGCCAGATCCTATTTCTAATTCTGATTTATCAACAAATGATTTAAAACCACTAAGTCGAAGTTTGGTAAATTGAATCATCTAAATTTAGTTACTCTCAAATACTGAACAGATTTATATTACTCCTCAAGTTCACGTATAATATCCTCAATCATGATTTTAATTTCAGGATAAGGTGAAAGCGCACTTATTGGACTATTATCATTTATAATTATAGTCGGCGTTCCACTTACACCTTTGTATTTGTAAGCATTCTGTCCACGCTCTGCAAGAATTTGACGCAACTCCATACTGTCAACACATCGCTGTAATTCCTCACTTGTAGCACCTGTAAGCATTGCATTTTGCTTTAAATATTCAAGATAGTCGGAAGATTTTTTCCACTCATCTTGTTTCTCAAAAATGAACTGAACAAATTTAAAATATGAATCTTCTGGAACGCAACGCGCCAAAGCTCCAATTATTACATCTTGCCCACCCAAAGGGAAATCATCATATATTACATAGGCTTTGCCAGTATCAATATACTCGGCCTTGAACTTTGGAAAAACCTCTCTATGAAATTTTGCACAATGAGGACATGAGAAAGAACTATGCTCGACTATCTTAACAGGAGCATTAACATCACCTAATATACGTGGGGTAGCAGCCTTTTTAAGATCAAATTCTGTTTCATCACTGCTTTCAGAAGTTTGAGAGTTATCACCTCCCTCTGATGGTTCAACCTTTGCAGTTTCAGAAGACTCTGGAGTATCTTCTGTTTTAGCAATTTTTTCTACGACCTTATCATTTTCAGCATCTTCAATTTTGCTATCAATAATCTTTTTGATTTCGGTATACTCTGCCAATCCGCCAATTTTCTGATCATCATTTATTATCAGAGTAGGGGTGGAGCTTATACCAAAATCTCCATGAGCTTTTTTACCTCTCATGGCTAAAGCTTCGTGAAGATCTTTACTAGAAGCACATTTACTGACCATAGCGGGGTCTGCTCCGGCCATAACAGCCTTCTCTTTTATTTGGGAAACATAGTCCTTATCTCTGCTCCAATCATCTTGAGTGGCAAATACAAGTTGTACAAATTTGAAATATGAATCATCAGGAACACATCTAGCAATTGAGCCAACAATTACATCATGCTTTCTAAGTGGAAAATCATCAAAAACCAGATAAGCCTTACCAGTATCAATATACTCAGACTTTATTTTCTTGAAGTTTGTTGCGTGGAATTTTGCACAATGAGGACAAGAAAAAGAACTATGTTCTGAAATCTTAACAGGAGCATTAACATCACCAAGAGTCCGTGGCTGTGATAGTGATTTTATATCAAGTTCTGCCGATGTAACATTAGCATCATCAGAGGCTTGGTCTGTTGAAGAAATATTCTCTTCATAATTATTTTTTTCTTGCTGCCTGTATAGCCAGCCACCTGATAGCAAAGCCAATAAGACAATCATAAATATAACTAGGCCAGAAGAGGATTTCTTATCTTTTTTATTCTGAGCATCAGTATCAGACATTATCAATTTCTCCTAAATTTAAACTATAAATACATAGCATAGATAAAGGAGTATAAAGTCAAGAAATAGCTGGTTTATAGTATATTTTTCCACACAAATTAAATGGAGACAATCTTATTGTTGACTAACAAATAATAGATCAATGCGATCATCTGCTTTATTCTTATCATCTAAGCCAACGGGTATTATTTTTAAACGTGAAGCCTGTATATTATGACTTAATAAAAATCGCCTTACTTCAAGAGCCCGAGCCAAAGACCTTCTGACATCACTGTAATCTTTATTATCTTCAAGAGTTGCATAAGCATAAATCTCCATCATTAAGTCTTGATTGCTTCTAAACATGCCTATTGCATAATCAACAAGAAACTCCTTCAAAGAATTATCCAAGTCTATTTGATCAGGTTCTAACATAAAACTTATTAAAGCCTTTTCATCATTAGCTTTTTTAGAATAAGATTTCGTCAATGAAGCCAGTTTCAGAGGTTTATGAATTGGAATAGGTACAAATTCATCAATAATGGAATTACTAACTTTTGATTCTATTTCTGTATCTTCAATTAAAGAATTTTCTATACTTAAAAGTAACTCTTGGGCATTTATATCTTCTATCTCACTAAAGCCCCCCTCGTCATCAAAAATAAAATCACCTTCACCAGCAGGCGCAGAAGGGGATATATCATTTAATATTTCTGTGGATTGATCATCTTCCGTTACAGGTACAGTATCTCGCTGTATTAAGGAATTGATATAAGCCTGCGAAACGCTCATCACGGCAGGTCGTTTTGGTGGGATTGGAATTGTTTCCGCAGAAGACACCGACGCCTGGCAGAGTATGAATATAAAAAAGAAGGTATTAAATTTTGTATTTTTTTTATTCTTCAAAATAATATCCCTTCTTTTATATTTACTTTGCCTTTTTAAGTATCCTTCCAATATCATCTAATAAAGGTTCATTCGCAGCAAGGATATTACCAGTATTAACTGGATTATGACGAATGTCATCAATATCTGAAATAAAACCCCCAGATTCTTTTACAATCAACATTCCTGCGGCGACGTCCCATGCTTGCAGATCACGTTCCCAAAAAGCATCGCAGCGACCAGCAGCAACATATGCAAGGTCAAGAGCGGCTGCACCGAAACGACGCAATGCAAATCCTGCGTCCTGCATGGCATTATATTCAGCTATAAATTGCTTTCTTTTTTCTACCGCGCGCTTGGGGGCACCTGATGCTATCATAGAGTTTTCTGCGCTATTACGTCCAGAAACGCGAATACGACGACGACGAACGAAAGAACCCTTTCCTTTTTCGGCATGAAAAATCTCATCTTTCACAGGATCATGTACAAGACCAGCCACAATCTCACCTTTATGCTCTAGTGCGATTGATATCGCCCAATGAGGTATTCCGTGTAGAAAGTTGGTGGTACCATCAAGAGGATCAATAATCCATCTAAACTCGCTATCCTTACCATTGACAGCTCCACTTTCTTCCATAAGAAAACTATAATCAGGTCTTGATTTCCTTAGGTCCTCAAAAATAATCTCTTCAGAACGTCGATCAGCAGCAGAAACAAAATCTCCCGGCCCCTTTTTAGAAACTTGAAGATGCTCAACTTCATTAAAATCACGTAACAATGAGCGCGCTGCTTTTTCACTGGCACGCATCATAATATTCATAATTGGCGTACTAACGGCCATAGATATATTCCTTATATTTAAAATTTTATATTATACTAGCCTTTGAAACGCTCAACATAGGTTCCAACACCATCTTCTAGCTTAATTACTATTTTTGTTCCAGCCTCAATATGTGGAGGAACCATAACTTTCTCACCATTTTCTAATATAGCCGGTTTATATGATGTGGTTGCGGTTTGCCCTTTAACAACTGGCTCTGCCTCAGATATCTCCATTACTATACGATCAGGAAGAGAAAAACCAAGCGGTTTTTCTTCGTAAGATTCAACTTCAACAACCATACCATCTTGAAGGAAGGCAGCTTGTGGGCCCATTTGATCTTTTGTTACATTTATTTGATCGTATGTATCATTATTCATCAATACAATATCATCACCGTCGTAATATAAAAATTGATAATCCGTTTGCTCTAAACGAACACGTTCTACAGTTTCTTGTGTACGAAAGCGTACATTATCTTTATTACCTGTGAGAATATCTCGCATTTCAATTTGTGCGACAGATGCGCCTTTCCCAGGTTGTTGGATTTCATTCTTTACAACCACGCATAATTTGCCATTATATTCGATTACATTTCCCGATCTAAGGGTTATCGCATTAACTTTCATTATCTTTTATCCGTTAGCATTGCTTTTCCAAGCGATTCAAGTTTCTCTTTTATATCAGGATCTTCAATTTGATCTAGTACATCTGATAGATATTTTTTTTCACTTCCAGTCAAGGGCGGTTTAACTATTTTAGATGTTTTTTTTATATCAGAGACCTCTGATACGATAATGCGTATATCTTTAATCCAGTTACTACCAAAAATATTATTTATCCGCTCTTGTATTAAACCTTTCTGATAGTTAAGGATTATTGCATTAGAAGCAGATGTGGCTATATCAAGTGTTGCATATGATTTACTACTCTTGCTAGCTTTTCTATAGTTAATTTTTATAGGTTGGGCCTTATCTGAAAACTCTTCCCCCATTATTTCAGTCCATTGTTTTACCACTCGACCAAGAGCAATATACTTACGGTTAAAATTCTTTGTCGTAACTCGTGATGTGGCTTCTGATAAGGGGCGCATTAAATCAAATCTATAGATATTGTATAATATTTCATTAGCATAGGTAATAGATAACAGTTTTGCAAATATAACATTATGTTTCATACTTGATGTTTGCACCATTTTTCTAATATAATTGAATGTAAGTTTTCTTGGAGATATTATGATAGCAAAAAGTTTCAACAGGCAATTATGGATAATATTATTTATACTATCTATAGCTACGCCCTCCAATTCCTTTGCAGAAGACACCAAAGATATGGTTGAAAATTCATCTTCAGAAATCGAGCGCGATGATACATTCGACTTCATGTTAAAAAGCTATAAAAATAAGTATTTCAGACAGGATCAGGGGCCTGGGGCAAAGAGTAGAAGCAATAACCCAAATAAAGCACCCGATAGATACGTATACGAAACCCCTACAGTTAAGGCTCTGTCACATCTATTTTGGGCTGTAAATATGTATAAAGTAGAAGATGATGAAGCTATTGATGAATTCATGCGTATAAATGAATGTAATATATACAGAGCTTATAACCCTGATGAGGTTGAGTGGAAAAAAATTAGGGACGCAACCAGAAACTTCTTAGTTGAAAATAAAAATGATTTTCCTACAAGATTTGAGTTTATGTTACCACTAAAACTCGGTGACTACATCGAGAGTAAAAAATTTATGAAGCTACAAAAAGAGTATGAAATAAATAACCTTAGGCGTTTTGAGCTTGTAGCATCTGATTATAGAGCAGCCAAAAAACCATGTGTAAAAGATCATAATATTCTAAAAGGGTACCCTAGGGCGTTGGTACTTGAGTTTAGCAGACCCTTCAACCTTACTTCTTTTCCTATAGAAAAAACCCGTGCTCTAGATTATATAAAGGAAAAGATAATTTTAATGAAAAAAAATTATCCACCAAAAGCGCATACCAAAATGTTTTCTTATAAATTAAGAGATGCCTACCTATTAATAAAAGTAAAAATATTTACATTTGGAAAATTTTTAGGAAGGGGCAATCTAGATATTAATACTGTACAAATGATGGGTGTTCTAGAGGGCTATGAAATTTATGAAGATGTGGGTAAAGAAAAGCTTATGTATGCACAAAATTATGTAGCACGCAGAAAAAAGGGGAAGCTAAACGATCGACTTAAAAGCCAATATGAAATAATAATTAAAAGATCTAAAGATAGAGGAATCCTTCACCCATAAGTTGTATTAGTTGAGACTTAATCTGACATTCTTTATATACTGCATAGCAAAAAAAGTAGTGTTAGACATGAGCAGTTACCAAGAGAAGATCATCAAACCGAAACTGGGTGTATTGAAACGTAGCCACTTTGAAAAATTATCAACCATAATATAAAGTTTAAAAAAACCAGTGTTATATAACCTCATATTCAAAGTAAAAAACTCTACTTACCCAATAAATCGTTTGATATATGTAACGCACGATAAGGCGCTATATAATTATTTACACCTTAATGAATATCAAATATAACAGTTTGACTGTAAACAATCGCGTATCAATGGCGATTATAATAAAAATAAAGAAATAGAAGTATATGACCAAATATCGTGTTGTTATTCGTGCATTTACAAATCGTCGTGATGTAGCACCAATGGAATTATTAAAGAAGCTCTTAGAGCGTCGCGGGTGCGAGGTTATGCTTGCTAATACGAGGAACTTCGAGCGCATATTAAAATACTGGAAGCCACATGCAATTGTTGTAAATACGATCAGTAGTGTAATGGTTAAAGAGCGCTACCCTGATTGCAAGGTAATATTCTTTTCAGGGGAGGGGTTTCATGGTCCAAATGATCCACATATCGCGATATGGAAAGAAAACCCTCAGTATTTTGAAAATATGGATATGGGGTTACTTTGGGGAGACGCTATTAAGAAAGAGTGTGATGAAGGTTTTATAAATGGAGAAGATGTTTCTAAATTACATGTAGTTGGTAATCCAAAGTTAGATTTGGTTAGATTCTTTCCTGAAAAATTAAAAATCGATAATAAAAAATCTATTGGTATTATTTGTAGATTTCCCAAATTAAACGATCATTTAGGCCGTTCAGCTATGCACTTCCTTGGCACAGAATTTCAGTTGGAGGAGGCTTTGGTGCAGGCAAGGTCTGCGACTACTACAATAAATGTAATAAAAGAAATCTTAGAAAAAACAGATTTTAATGTCAGCATTAGGCCGCATCCTCATGAACAAGTTGAAACTTATATCGATTATATAAACCATTGGTTCGGTAAAAAATATAGCAGTCGCGTTGAGGTGGATGATAGCTTGTTTATACCTAAATGGATTGCAGAACAAAGAGCTATTATATCACCTACGTCAACTTCTTATTTAGAGGCATACATACAGAATGTTCCAGTAATAAATATCGATTATTTGAGTGACATACTTTCATATAATAAAGACTACATTGCTTTTACAAAAGAATGGCAAGAAGCGGCGTTATTACCGAAAAGCTTTGATGAACTAATATCCTTATTGCATGATGATGAAGCTTTAGAGGTAAAGTCAGATCCTGTAATAGAAGATCAATTAGACAAATATTGTAGCGGTGGAGAAGATAATTCAGCTTGTTTAAATGCAGCGCAATTGATTATTCATTTTTTAAATAAGGCAAAGCCAGAAGATAAAAAACACCTACCATACTCTGTTGTAGATTTTATGGATGAGATATCTTTTCGTAGGAATATGAGATGGAATAAGCTTCATCATAATTTTTGTTATCGTCGAAATTATCATAAAATACCTAAGTACGTTGATTCTATCGTTGACAATATTGAAGAAAATGCCATAAGAATTGACTATTCAGGCAAATAATAATGCCTAAAGGCATATCATTTAGGTCTCACATATACTCATGAAGAAACAAGCGACATGGCAAACTCAGAAGTTATTAAACATTTCAAAAAAGATAATATTATCGATGACTTTTTAACGTCATATGGCACTGAGGCAGATGATAGAACATCTTTGTTTATAAGACAGAGGAAAAACTTAATTATTGAGCAAGTACAAAAATATTATAAAGATGCACGAATACTAGAAGTGGGATGCGGTATCGGTGATTTATCTATTGAACTGGCTGGGCTAGGATATGATTGTGTGGCGATTGATATATCAGATGAAGCTATTGAAATGGCTCGACAAAAAACCCCAGAAAAACTAAAGGGGAGCGTTAGCTTTAGTGTCGGAGATCTTAACGAACTGTCTATTGAAAAGCCGTATGATGTTCTTATTGCAAATGGTGTTATTCCCTATTTTGAGGATAAAAAAGAGTTTTTGGATTGTATTTCAAAGCAATTGAATTCAAATGGTCGTTCATTTATTACACACAGAAATGCGCTATTTAATCTTTTTGCATTAAATAGAGGAACTCTAGAATTTATTCAAGAACATCTTAGTTTTATAGATAAGGATATTTCTACAGAATTAAGCAACGAAATTACAGGTATAGATAAGGAGCGCAATAGTTTTTCAAATTCTCATCTTTATCGTAGTGAAGAAGTGCCTTTTGAAATGGAAGCGTTGTATAAAGCTTCAAATATGGATCTATCAATAATACATTCATGTTGTATCCACACGCAGCCCCCACGTATTGATGACTCATCAGCCGAAGATTATATTATTGCTCAACAGAAATATCAGTCAGATTGGAGGGGGCTATTGCTTGGGTCGCAGTTCTTGGCAATAGCGCAGAAAAATGCTTCCATTTGATGAGTTACTTAAAGAAGCAGATAATGATCTTGGTAAGGGGACGCACAAAAAGTTTCTCGAATCCTTGTCGGTTATAGGGCATCAAGACCACTATAAAAAACCGCTGTTAAAACTAAATAATAAATCTGATAAATATATTTCTTGTAGCGATGCTGCGCAAATAGAGTGGCCTAATATTCAAGCTATTTCGTTTGTTAATAACTCCAATGTTGAAGAGGAACTAATATTGCAGGTAAAGGCTCCGCCTGCGTCCTTAAATATAGATGAAGTGTTTCAATATATTTCTGAAATTACATCTCATTCAAATTGGATTGCCGATTTTCGTCAGGTGATTAATTATTCAGCCTATATTTATAGCCAGCCAAATTATCTATTGTTTCATGGCGACGGAAATTGTTTATTGCTCAGTATTTTGTTCAATTGTGTTGTTGAGCATATTTTACAGAAGAATATTGAAATAAAGTTCTGTAGGAAGAGCGATGGGACATTTAGTCACGTTTATTGCTTCGATGAAGAAAGTAAATTAATTTATGATATTGATCAGAAATCAATTTTAGATTCCAAAAAACTGCATAATAAAAGTAATGATATACAGCAGCCTTACGGATTAGTTTATTGGTTAGCGATGTATGGTGGGGCGCTAAAATTTGGTGATATATTGCCTGCTCAAAAATCAGAGATATTTTCATCATATACGGCCAAGTATTTCATAGACAACTTTTACAATAGAAAAGACAATGAAAAGGCGCGTATTTATAAACAAAACCCAGATCAGGATGAGTTTTTTGGTTTGTGGCAGGAGTTACATTCCGCAATTCGAAACCGTGATAATGGCAAAGCCGCAATTATGGGGAATGCTTTTGAGCCTTTCAGCATTTTAGTGCCACCAAGGGGTAGTATTAATATTGGGTTTTCTAAGAAACTAAACGCTATACAAGAAATAGTAGATCTTGGGCATATATTTCATGGTCGTTGCCCTATGGAAATTATTATTCCAATAAATAACACTAGCCGACAAAATATTTTATTGCATGATATTCCTTGGCTTATGCTTTTTTCTCTTGAACAAGAAAGCGTAGAATTGAACGGAGTCATGTTTGATACACGCCTGTCACTCTGCGGAAACTATAGGTATCTAGGAATGAGAAGTTTCGAAAAGATTGGTTTGTTTGAAACAAAATGCTGGCCATTTAATATTGATGTGGTGCTTGATACAGGCACAGATGATAATTTCAGTTTAATCTATCCTGTTAATGCTTTTGTTTTTAATAGTGATTATATAGAAGCTTCATTTAACGGTGAAATCAGTTGCGCTATGAAAAAGCAAGTGTGAATGACATGGCTAGAAACCATGGCTTTGCTCCGCATAAATAAAAATCTTGCTGCTAGGAAAATCTTCATCTAATAAATTCAAAATCTCAACAGGTAGATATTCACTCGGATCGTCATAGCCAATTCTAAATTGAGAATCGTTAATTGGCATAAGTTCTATTCCGTCCTTTTTGATTGAATAGATGAGCGTGTTATGCGGAGACCACCGCGAATATTTCACATGGTATCCTGCATTTTCTAACACTAGCGCAATCAGCGGTGTTTTAACGTCTCCATCGCCATCATTAAAACCAAACTTAGAAAAAGCTTCACTCCAGTGATATGAGTTTCCGCAGGATATACATTTCATACCGTTCATGTTCTTTCCTTTCCTTAAATTTCCGGCTCAAAGTCGATATCTTGTGCTGGGGTACCCGTGATTTACTAAAAGCCATAGCTGCCAATCCTGATTTTGCGCAAAATGAAGTGCGCCAGGCTGCGGTCTGGGGATTGGGTAAAGCTGGCTTAAAAACTTATGATGATTTACTGCCCTATATTGCAGATGCAGAAGAAAACATGGCGCTTCATGCTATTGCTGGTTTTGATGAAAACACACCGCAAAATGTAATTGATGATCTGGTTGGAATGCTAATGGGTGGTGATACCCGCATATCACCTGCTGCTAGTGAAACCCTACGCATTATCTCAACGCAAAATGTTCTTACTTCTTTAATGCAGGCTTATGATGCGCACGCTGATAGAAGAGGCTGGATACTTGCAACGCTTGGGCGCATGTCACCTGATCTTGTAAGAGCTAAACTTCAAGGACATGAAGCACTTGCTTTATTAGAGCCAATGTTACTCTGCGCGCCCGGTTCCAATTGGTTATCTTCCGAGCAAATGACCACAGATATTTCTTTCCTGCTTAAACAAAATATCTCATAGCTGAACTAAAGCACTTCCTCATCTAAAACGCCCCTGATTTATAGCTCCATTCCTTAACTTTAATCAAACTGTCAAACATGCCGGTGTAGGTTGCATGATGATTATGCGTCGGTCAGTTCTTACCTCCTGTTCGTGAAATTTAACGTGGCCAGCATGGCGAAGGAAAGTCTGCGCTACAAGCCTACCCTGACGGCTACGCCCATGAACCGTGTTCTCAGTTACCTTGCGAGCCGCACCATTCATGGGCTTCGGGCTGTTCCGCTTCGCCTTATCCCTTGCGCTTTTTGTGATCCACGATTTCACATTAAACAGGAGATAAAAACCATGACCGAATTCTACGCACAACCATATTCCTTAGATCACACCGGCTTTTACTTTGACAGCATTGAAAAATTCGAAGAAGGGATGGAAAAACTTAATAAACGTGGCTGCGAGGAAGTAGAAGTACAGTTCATCGACGGAGAAGAACATTTGTATGACCTGGCCAAATCTGTTGGCATACATCAAGGCGATATCAACTTCTGGTACGACGAACTCGAAGAGCTAGGAGATAACGACATAATCCGCATATGCTTCCTGCTCGATGATCTTGGCTACAATATCAAAGATGCCCTTGAGCGCTACGATGAAGTTTACCTGCATCACGGCAGCGCAGAAGATTACGCTCAGGAATTAATAGAAGAAACCACCGATATTCCTGAAAATCTTCGCTTCTATATCGACTACGAAGCAATCGCCCGTGACATGAAAATCAATGGCGAGATCAACGAGATCGAACGTGAATTACTCGTCACTAACGCCTATGACTTCTAGGCACTATAAAGGCCGTCAATTACTGGCGGCCTTATGGCTTACATTTCAAGTGCGCGAGCGCCAATCTCTGCTTGAATGTTTTGAATTGAAGCCAAAGCATTGCGTCTTTGATATGTATCAGGATTGCTTTTTGCTAATTCATTAAATGCAACTCTTAGTAGTGAGTGCAGCTCGTTTATATTTTTTGCTGCCATTTCAAATCTTGTTACCAGTCTCATAATTACCTCCTGTTGTTGGAGGCCGCGATCTTTCGCGACCTTTGATAAGGCCGCTGATGCGAGAGAAGTTCATGAGTTGCACCTATGGTCGAAACATGTGGAGAAGCGCGCCTGATTTATCGGCACGCGCTTGCAGCTCTAATGGACTTCTGTGCTTTAAAAAGGAATTAAAAAGGTCTAGCGGAATATCCGGTGACAAACAGGTTAGCTATGAGGGTGGTATGGAGATTTGAGATTGCAAAAAATTAAAATCGATAAACTTTTACTTGAGTGTTTAAGAAAAAATATGCTACGCATGAATACGATCCCAATTGTGTGTTATGGGAAGTGTAGAAATTTAGAAAGCTGTTTGTGGAGTTTTAATGTCATGAAGCAATTATTCTTGTTGATATTATGCGTATTAAGTTTATCAGCATGTGAGAATGATCCGACATCTATCTTTAAAGTGAAAGACCCTGCTGATTCGCGATTCGATCCGATGAAGTTTAGTTATCTGGATTATAGGGGAACAGTGCATCTTCAAGAGATTTTTCCAAAGATTTTTCCTGTTGGAACGGACAAGGCATTTGTTGATAAGGTTTTGATTGACGCTGGAGGGGCTTTTGCACGAAAAAGAAATGTTAATCCAAAATATCCAGACTGGATAAAATATAATTATATTTATCGTGGAACAACATACTACAGAAAATTACTTATGCTAGGGCCGGTCACAGAGAACATGGGATTTTATTTTGATAAGGAGAACAAGGTAGTTCAAATAACAAAAGGTCCAAAATTTTTAATCAAAGATGAGAAGGAAAACTAAATGATATCAAAAATATATATCGCATCAAAAGCGTTTGTCCTTGGGTTGTTGCAATAGAGAGAAATGAAAAAGTAGTTTGTGGAGCGCAGTTGTCATGAAGCGGTTATTTTTATCGTTATTTTGCATTTTAACATTTTCACTATGTGGAGAGGTTTTGGCAAAAGAGAGTATGAGTCAAAAAGGTTTTACGATTAAAACCGTCGAGGATTTATATGTGTTATGTAAGCAGGCAAAAGAGGAATATAAAGACAACCCTGAAGAGATCGGAAATTCTGTTTGTGGTGCCTATATTCAAGGAAGCATTTTGGGTTTTACTGTAGGTGGAATGCACTCTATTTCTCATGTTAGAGGTTGGGAGGCTCAGTTCCTAATAATAGATAAGATGAAAAAGTATTTTTGCAATAAACCGGAAACGATAGATGCCTATATAGAACAATTTATTGTTTGGAAAGAAAAGAATAATTTAAATTTATCTGCTAATGCAGAATCATATGCAGGATTTTGGGAGAGTGTATCAAGTGGTTGTAGTGAAAAATAAAGGAGAAGTATTCACAAGAAGGAATATCTTATTAGTTGTAATAGCAATGAGTCTTCCGATTGTATTTGTAGTGAGCTTTTTTTATTTTGGAAGGAATTATCCTGAACTTAGTATATTCCTAGGAACAAACTCTCTTTTATTGGATTTTTTACAAGCTTTTCTATTCTTTTGTTGGCCAAGCATTTTCGCAATACTCTTTTTTGACGCAACGGTAAAGATCAAGTTTGCTGCTGCGTGTTTTTTTATCCTTATATATGCTCCTTTGTTTATTGCAGTGTTTATTTTTTCAGCAATTTACATTGGCGGAATCTATTTTTAATATAAATGCAAAGGACAATTAGCAATGGCTTCAAAAATATTTACAGCAAACCGTGGCATTGGCGGTGTCAACTTTCACGCTTATATAGTTTATGATGCGGATGGAGATGAAAACACAACAGATGACCAACTAATTTTAAGCGGGCATCCTGAAATTCCAGTAGAAAGTGGAGGCCCTAATGGTCCAATAGTTGTAGAAGTTAATTTTGAAAACGCCTACGTAGGCGGGAAAAAGTCACGTGATAGTCTTGGTATAGATAACAATGGTGATGGTGTGATTGATTCAACGGTCATGCCTGTAACCAGAAACTATAAAGAGGTGGCTATACCTGAAGGAGAAACAGCCGATACCATCTGGGCAAAAATGGTGCTTTATGCACAATCTCTTCAGGGGAATGCTGGTGAAACAGACGCAGATGGGCGTTTGAAAACGGATTTTGAATATAAGACATTATATCAAAATTCTAATTCTGTTGTTGCGACGCTATTTAGTGCAGCAGGAATTAATTTTGATGATGTAAAAGCAGACGGCTTCACAGGTGATTATATTGCTTCTGATGTTTTGTTGGGAACATTTGACAGTGATTATTTGCGTGGCTGGGAGAATAGCGACTGGTTCTCTAACATTAATGGTGGCTTTGATGTTTTGCATGGCGGCGACGGTACGAAATTAACGGCTGTTGATTATTCCGACGGTTTTGACAAAGTGCGTTATGATGGTTATGAGAAAATTGAGCTTTTTTCTACTTCAGATAAATCAAGCTGGCAAGTCAAAAAGACGCTAGACGGATCGGTTACAACGGATACATTATATTCTATAGAGCATGTAAGCACAGCAAATTTACTTATCCAAAATGAGGCTAGTTTTGATGCACAGGAACAGGGTTTAATTTTCGAAGATTTTACTGAAACAGAGCTTGTCAATTTTGATACAAATGGAAACGATGTTCTTGCAACGGCTATGTCAGTGTCGTTCGCTGAAGGTGAAGTTAGTTTTGGCAACTTCGGAACATTTATAGGTACTAAATATAATGACAGTTTTGTAATCCGAGAGATTATCGGACGTAGTTTTGACGGCAATGACGAAGTAGATACGGTTGATTATACTAATATAAGCAGTGCAATGACAGTCAGGCTGCTTGATCAAATTGCCTTTATCACAGGTGCGGACTTGGTTGCTGGGGGTGGTGTTGGTGGCCCATTTGATGAGCTTAAAAATATCGAAAATGTCATTGGCACGCAATATGGCGACACTTTGTCTGGTAATGGCTTAGTCAATAATTTGCAGGGTG
>Ga0316209_1000650_pt1 | contig 52846 bp, 43 predicted proteins | sample 6monopyrite_MG_FD_204945 | JGI IMG/M metagenome (GOLD analysis project Ga0316209, IMG submission 204945) | Microbial mat bacterial communities from mineral coupon in-situ incubated in ocean water Damariscotta River, Maine, United States -... | ecosystem: Environmental > Aquatic > Marine >... | reverse complement strand
GTAAAAGTGCTTGGCTCTTACAAGTCAGTAAAAATTTAAGAGCTGCCATTAAAATTACACTGAGGACTAATTGTCGCTTTTATGTTTTGGTTTTGGATATAACCAAAATGAAAATGTTTTTGTCATAAAAGGCATCAGCACATAAGTCATCAACACAATGACAATCGCTGTCACTGAAAAGGTCCTAAAAAGCAGGGGGAAATTTGCTAACCAAGCTTCCAATAGCCAAAAGATAAACGTCACGGCTGGGTATAATGCTAACCAACTAATAAGTGTCATTTTATAACGAGGTGGGGGTGTTAGTGGATTTGCCGACGGCAGCGTAAACCATGTAATTAAGCCAGACACTTGCTCTCTTTCACTTGTCGAAATTAATAAACCCTCAATTTTTTCCAATACTTCAGCACGTTGAGGCGACGCCTCCCACACTTTCAAACTTTCTAGGTCTTGGAACTTAAACATCACTCGGTATTCAGGATCATTGCTAGACGATGGTTTAAATAAAGTCGTGCCCATATATCCCGCAAACTGGCTAGCGCGTTCGGTCATTTCTGAACTAAGCGATTCAAACTCCTTTACCTTTTCAGGCTTAACACGGCGTGAAACAATCACCGTAATTGGTTCGTTTTTTACAGTCACTAGCTATTACCTCACAATACAATAAAAAAGGGGCTGCATGTGCAGGCCCCAAAGGGTTGAGAAAGTTAACTAACTGCCCGTTGCACGCAGATGCTGCACACTAAACATGCTAGGAGGTGTTAATTCAGGGTCAACTTGGCCCTTGAATTGTCCCGTTGTGCAATGATTTGCTTGCACGTCAATCATACTAAATGCATCATCAATGGATACACCCGAACCTTTGTTTGCTGGTAAATGATGATCAGGATGGGCTTGACCAATTGTAAAGGTTTTCCACATAGTACCTTTGCGATCGTATGAAACCGTTCTGGGTATCGTAAATGTTTGCGCATCCATAAAATGCACACGTTTTGATAATGGATGCGAATCATTTACCGGACTCGCTTCTACTTCATACACTTTGCGTAATTGCCAGGTAATATTAGGGAAACATCCACCTTGACCACTAAAGGCGACAACTTGATAGCCGTCACTGTCGCTATGCGTTTCTGTATCTAGGGTTAATTCATTATGATTAAAGAACGGCATCAACATATAACGCGTTGCTTTATATTCCCAATTCATATCAGAAATACGGCCGTTGTATCCTTCAAAATCTTCGATCATCAAATCTGAACCTAAGAAAGCGTCGGTAACTTGACCCGTAGCTAAACGTCTAACCCTGCGTTGAAAGCCAAGATATAACCACGAGTTATCACGTTTTAAGTCATTAGCCGCTCGGTGGATCAATAGTTGTGTATTACGCACATCGTCTGGTGCCAATACCTGAACGTAAATAGAGCGAAACAAATCTGACGGATTAGGCGTAATTTCTGGCGTGGGCTGTTGATTCACCCGACCTTTGAAATTGAGAAAATGAAAGTTAAACTTAATAGTTCGTTCCACTTTTGCCGATCCCATATCCCGATATTTCCAATAAAACGGGTATATTGCAGCGCTATCGCCCCAGTTATAACCATACTTATAGTTCCAGGCCAGCTTCTCACCCGCACGAGGATCGTCAGTGCTCGGTTGCTCTGGGAAAGGTCTACCCGCTTCCCAACCACTGATCTCACCCACTTTTTCGCCAAGAGTAACCTTACTATAACCTTCAGTACTCGCATTTATATAGCTTTGGTGCAACGCGAATGAACTCGTATCGCCAACTGATATCGACGTCCAGCCTTTCTCAATAAACGAGTAAAACGCTGGGTCGATTACATCTTTAAACTGAGCCACGTTAGACTTATCGATGACCATCCCCTTTGATAGGCCTTCAAAAGAAGGTGTGTTTTGGGCGTATGGAAAGAATGACTGTTGAATCACCTTGTTTTCTGCCAATGCTGAGGTTGCCATCATGGCGCCTGATATAAAAGTAGTGGCAATACTAAGCTTGACGCTTGAAATTAATTTATTCATGTTTTTAATCCTCTGTTAAAAGCTGTAGCGAAGGGTAAATTGAAGCTCGTCTTCTTTTTGAGCCATGCCAATTGGACCCGATTGAAAACGTCCTAAAGGCTCAAAACCTTGCAGGCCTAAAGTAGACCCTGGAGTATGTTCAGGAAACGCTGCTGTATATGGTGAAAATGGGTTACATGTGCGACAGTCGTCAAATTTACGCGCACCTGTACCAACTTTAAAGTTAACACCACCGGTGAATTTAAAGTTGTCATTAACAATCCATTCAACCGAAAGTGCTACAGCAGTCGCATCTGCCCTAACGTCATGGGCAGCGAGAATTTGCGGACTCAATCTATTGTTCATCCACCAACCTTTAATAAGTAAAGTTGCTGTCCAGTTTTCTTCCCAATCGGGTATACCAGCAGTCCCTAATAAGCGTTCTTCGCGTTCGTAATCTAATATGTGCTGACCAAATATTTGGCCCGAGAAAAGAAACGCAGTTTTATCATTTAAGAAAGGAATGAAGATGCTTTTATCTGCACCAAGTACATAGCGCACAACATCAGACTCAGAGTACAGATCTTCTCTCAAGGTGTTTCCAAACTCTTCACCAGAGGTATGAGAAGCTTCGACTCTAAACACGGTATCGATACCTTGAGAGTAATAATCCATTGAACCACCAAGCATGGTTAAACGAGGAAAATTAATATCAAAAGCAATTAGCGTTGGCCATAGCCCTATCTCACCCGTGAATGAGTTTTGAGCTTGTATGTTCGCTCTTAGTGAAGGCATTTGTGAACGATAACTCAAGGCGTTTAAAGAAAAGCCTAAATCTCCCAAAACCCCTTCAAACTTAAGACCTACTTGAGTATTTGATAAACTCCAGCTTGGCAAGTTGGCCTGACGTATGCCAATTTGTCCTGGACCAAAGTCGGTTGCCGCTACGCCGCCAGCAAAGTTAGCAACGGTTCCACCGTTATCCCATAAGGAGTTCATGCCTCTGAAGAAGCAGCCCGCATCTATGATCACATTGGGTTGTCCACATTGCCCTAAATCATTCGGGCGAAACCGGTCAAAATTCCAAATTAGTTGCAAGTTTACGTCATCAAACGTTTCTGTTGCCCCCATTCGGTAATCTGTTTTTAAAATCCACATAGGGATACGAATATCTTCTAATTCGTCGTAGATATTATTACGTGAATAGTCAACAGGGTTAATAACGTCGAGTACCCTAAATAAGTCAGTTCGCCCCCAAATGACTTGCTGCTTACCTAGTCGAGTACTAATAATACTTCCATTATCTAGATTAAAATCAAAATCAACATAGAGTTCACGAATAAAATCCAAACGATCGTTGAGCTCTGGCGATCGCAGTTCTTGCATGTCTTTGTCGAGATAGCCGTTAATACAGCCGCGAGAATCTGTATCACAAGGACGTACCGGAACTCCCATAGCAACGCCGCCATCGGTTGCGTGGAGTTGCTCACCGAGTACAATCAAGCCTTCGTTAGGATTATTTGCATTCTCAAAGGTAAATGGTAAAGCTAAACCTTCACCAAAAGGCACCGTAGAGCCCGGACCGGCTGCAATGTTCTCTATGGAAATTGCACGACCCGCTTTCTCACCAAAGTCTTCATCATTAAGGTCATATACACCATCGTAGGTAAGTCGGAACGTGCCGCTTAAAGAAACATTGCTGAATGCCCCTGAAGATTTATAGGTTTTCTCAGCTTCTATTTGCAGTGTGTTACGAAATTTCGATAAACCCACATCTTTACGAAAAAATGTTGCGTTTTCGATATATGTATTTACTCGAACGTCCTCTGCAAAGCTACTCTGCTGAAAAACAGGTAACAGGGCAAATCCCAGTGCAACTTTGAGCATCGTACACTTTATGTTTTGTGTGTTTTTAGGCATTTTAGGTCCTCTTATATGTGCTAAAAGAAATCGCCAAACTTTAGTTGGCTTTGATTTCAGGTAGTTACTCCGCCATTTTATGTCGGGATTGACTAAACAGTGGATTTTTCGTCAGGCGCATTGGCATGCAGCACACCGTCTTCATCGCTATACACATTGACAATAAATTTAGGTTTAAAAACCAGTACCCAAGACGGCACCAAAAGCATCGCAGCGAATCCATTGATCACAATCATGACGCAAAGCAAAAGAGCTGCGTCAGACTGGAATCTCAGTTCTGACAGGATGACCCACATAACGATACCCGCGATCAATGTGACCGCCGTGAAGCTGATGGCCATGCCAGTGGTAGCTATCGATTGGCGAACTGCGTCAATTAAATTGCCTGACTTCGCCATAAACTCACGGATCCGGTCCATCATATAAATGGAGTAGTCGATACCAACACCAATGCCAACTGCAACCACTGGCACAGTATTAATGTCAATACTCATGCCGTAGAGTCCCATGTAGGCATAGGTTAAAATTGATGCAAATAACATAGTCGAAAGCATCATTAAACCTGCGTGCAAAGAGGTATAAAACAGCATGACAAAAGCAAAAATAAACAAAAAGACAAGTGGCAACACGATGATATTGGTTTCAAAGGCAGATTCATTCATGGCTGCAGCCACGCCCATGGTGCCCCCAGCCAGACGAATTTCTAATCCTTCAACGTCATTACCATGTTCTTCAATCCATGTTTTTGCCATATGAATAGCACGGCGAATGGTTTCACCCTGTCTGTCTTTATAATAAAAAACTAAGTTGGCAATGCGGTCATCTGTATCATTGAATTCATTTAATGCGCCCGGAATTGGACTAGACGCCATATAGGTGAACATCAAACCACCAACATATGAAGCATCGTGAGGGATCTGATACCAGCGAGGGTCATTATTATGCATTAATCGATTAACTTGCTGGACAAGATCAGTCAACCCTTTGCTTCCACCCACTTCAGGATCGGTTAGCATATGTGTCTGTAGTGAAATGAGGGACTTCAACACTTCGGGTCGTTTTAGGCCGCCATTAGTATCCGTTTCTGCTATGATGTATAGCTCTTCAGAGCCAGGAAATCGTTCATTTACCGTTCGGGATGAAATATTGTAATCGTGGTCGGGGTAGAGTATTGGAGAGCCCGGTTCGGAATCACCAATTTGTACTTGCGAAGCGGCGAATAATCCCACGATAGTAAAAATAAACGCGCCTATTAACAATCTTGGGGCCGCCTTAGGGCGAGCAACAATGCGAGAGCAACTGGAACCGATATAGCGCAAAAATGTTTCTTTTATTTCTGGATCTTTAGGTGTGGGTAATACTGTAAGTAACAAGGGCACACCCACCAATACAGTTAATACTACCGTCATCGCCCATATCGATGCATAGAAGCCAAGCTGAGTATTTAGCGGTATTGATCCTACCGCAATCAATAATAAGCCAACTGCATCCGAAACAACGCCCAAAGTGCCAGGCCGAAACAAACTATCGAAGGTGGCTTTTGCAGCATCACTACCTTTTGGGTGAAATTTTAATTCAGCATAATATCTTTCAACTAGTTGCACGCCATGGCTCATGGCCCGAGCCGCAATTAAAAAGGGGATGACCAAACCTAGGGGGTCAAGGTTATACCCCAGCAAACTGATAATACCCAAGCCCCATATTGTTGAAATAAGTACCCCGCCAAGAGGTACTAACACGCCGTAAGCTTTACGAAAATGGAACACCAAAAGCGCTAACATGATCAATATGGTGAAGACAAAAATTTGTAAAATCTGTTCCATATAAGTATAAGCCCAGCCCACTAGTACAGGCTGACCAGTGGCGTAAATTGTCACACCTGCATGGCTCTCGTTACGGATAATATTTTGCAATTGTGTAAAGGTTTTTTCGTAGTCTAACTGCCCTTCAATTAACTGTGCTTTTACCAGCGCCATTTTAAAATCGGGGGCAACTAATGGTCCATATACTTGGGGGTTAGCAGCTACGTTTTCGCGCATCATCTCTAATTCTGTATCGCTATATTCCCCGTAAGTTGAATCGTAGTAGGGCTGTGAGTTGATACTTCCAACCTCAGTCAACCATATGTGCCTTGAATTTCGATGGGTTAAGCTTGCAACGAGGTTGTGATTAACACCTGGTAAATTGTCAACCGCCATGGTGACACGATCTAAAATTGCTAAGTTTTCATTTGAAAAAAGATCTTCGCCAGTAAACTCAACACCAACAACCAACACGTTGGCACCACCAAAGCTGTCTTTAATACTGTTATGTAGTTGTATATATGGGTGTTCCTGGGGTAATAGATTCGCAAAGTCAGTATAAATCTTTAGGGCTGGAATACGGCTTAAAAAGAATAAAGTTAACAAAACTATTGCACCTAGAACATACCCTGGATGCTTGAATATATTTGTTTCTAAAGTGTGTAAAAAGTGCGTAAACCGGTGCTTTGATGTCATGTTTATAGTTCCGTATTATTGATCGACAAGGCTGCGGTATTAGGAGTAATTGTTATAAACATCCCACGTCCACCTGCAACTAATAGCTTTTGTTTAAAATATAAAGCCGCCCGCAAATAAACCGGCGCAGAAGGGGGCTGCACGGTTTTCCATTGGTCCCCGGTAAGTTTCAAAACAGTCGCGTTGTCGCCCAAAGCAAATAACACCCCATCAATTTCTTGAAATTGATAAATTGGAACGGTGCTATCGGCACTTTGTTTATGCCAAGTGTTACCGGAATTTTTGGTGTAATAAATAAATCCATTAAGTCCAGCCACCCAACCCTCGGCAATCGAAGTGAAATATGCTGCATGAGGATAGAACTCAGCGGGCATGAAGCCGCTCACTTGCCATGTGTTACCGCCATCTTCGGTGACTACAAACATGCCAAATTCTGCGGTAGCTACTGCCTCTTGTTCAGACAAAAAAACGACGTCTGTAATAATGGCGTCTTCTTCTAGAGTGTTAGATTGCCAGCTTTGGCCCTTGTCACTTGAGCTTAAAAATGTTGAAAATCCACCTGCAACCCACCATTTGCCATTAGGGGCACAATCGATGGTTATGAGTTGCTCTGCAGAATCAACCTTAATAGGGACCCAATCATCACCGGTAGGGCTCGATACCCAAATATGATTGTCGAATGAAAGTGCTATAAAACGCTGGTCAGGGCAGGTGTCAACAGCCAGAAACGAGGGTTGACCACTTAAAACAGTACGCTCCCATGTTGCTCCATCTATGCTCGACAGGACAACTCCACTGTTGCCAACTAAAACAGCGACATTATCGTTGCTGGCAAACGCTTGATAAAAGTCAGTCCGCTGCATAGCTTGCTCATGTTGATAATTCACTTTGTCCATAACCAAGGGCGATTCACAGCCCGAGAGAAACAAAGCGCTTGTGGCGACAAACGTTGCACATATCCGAGCTTTACTTCTGTGGAGTGACTTAAAACCGAAAATTAAGGAGAGGGAGAGAAATCGTTTGAGCTGCATGAGTTATTACGTTTTTAAATTAACATAAAATTCACAAAAGCAAGAGCTATGCCAGTAAAGAAAACTTACGCATTATTTTATTTTAATTAATTATTTCAATAATTTAGGCTTGCAACTTTTGAAGATATAGAAATCAACTCATTAAACTGAAATATAAAATGTTAATGAAATGATAAACTATAATCGTATGTGAAACGGTGAAAAATACATATTTTGATGATTTGATAACTTTTTATCGTTAGTTGAATTTTTCTGGTTTTGTTAGTCAGTCAGCCGCCTCTATTTATGCGGACTTATTCCTATTCATCCTAACAATTGACCGCTCTGTGACGTAAAAATATAGTGATTTGATACAGTAATTTCTTGTTTCTTTAAGAGATAAAAAAGGACTGGTGGTCTTGCACCGAACAATCTAGCAGCACCAGAAATATAATCCTTAGCTGCACGGTAATAAAGTAATTCATCCCTTTATTGAAGTATTCTGCTAATTCAAATTCAACAATTTTATTTGTTTTCTTTTCATGAATGGCAATAAAATGCTTGAAGAAAGATTAATTTTCAACTTGTTATATGAATAAACTCACGGTACCAAGATTGGTATACTAAGTTTACTACGATCTTCCAAGTGTTGGTGCGCAACGCTCGCATCATTGAGTGGGTATGTCGTTACTGCATGTGGCGTCACGATACCCTCGGCAAGTGCTGCGAAATAGCGTGCAGCAGCTAGCTCCAATTCCTCGTGTGTGCTGACGTAGTGTGTCAAAATTGGCCGGGTAAGAAACAGCGACCCACAACGAGCCAAAGCTAGTACATCCATAGGATCGGGTTTGCCTGACGCATTGCCAAATGCCACCATAAGACCGCGAGGCTTAATGCATTCCAGCGACTTATTGAACGTATCTTTGCCGATCGAATCGTAAACCACATCCACCAATTTGCGGTCGGTGATGTCGCGTATTTGCTCAACAAAATCATCTTTTGAATGTAATAAGACAAAGTGGCAGCCGGCTTGTTTGGCGGCGTCAAACTTCGCCTCGGATCCGACAGTTCCGATTACAGTTGCGCCCATATGCCGTGCCCACTGGCATATTATTGAACCCGTGCCACCAGCGGCAGCATGCACAATAATGGTATCACTCGGTTTTATGCTATGTAGACGGAATAACAGATACTCTGCAGTGAGCCCGCGTGTCAGGCTTGCGGCGACTACCTCTGAGGAAACTTCATCCGGTACACGTACGACCTGAGACGGATCTAACCAGCGCCGATCAATATATGCACCAAAGATCGAGGCATAAGCAACACGGTCGCCGACTTTGACACCAGTTACTGCACTGCCACATTCTTCAACAATACCAACGCCCTGATCACCAATTACGGCTGGCAGCGCAGTAGGGTAGATGCCACGGCGAAAATAGGTGTCTATAAAATTCACACCTATTGCGACGTTACGAACCAATATACGGGCATCATCCGCCGTACCAGCTTCGACGGTCTCGAGTCGCAGATTCTCTGGAACACCATATTCACGAAGTACAATTGCCTTAGCCATGATTCTATCCTATGAAATAAATTAGATGAATGGTATACACCTGTTCTATTTGATTCCTAAATTTTGGTTCAAAAACCTATAGTTTAAAAGGTTTCCTTGTTTAAGAAAAATGAGGTTTTATACAACAATCCCGTGTTTTTTTAAGCGATAAGCAAGGGCTGGCCGAGTTACACCGAGCAATCTAGCAGCGCCAGAAATATTGTCCTTAGCTTTTGCCATTGCTTTTTCAGTAAGAATTTTTTCAACATCATCAAGGCTTATTTTTCTGTCAAGAATATCGTCAATCCATTTGTCTTTATCTTTTTCACTAGCTTTTACCACTGCTCCATCGGCATAAACATGTCCTACGTTATTAGCCAACAGTTGCTCCATTGTCGATGCAAACAATGAGTCTACTGAAATCGTTTCATTACTGTCAGTTAGAATAACGCCTCGCTCTATCACATTTTCTAGCTCTCTGATATTGCCAGGCCAAGTGTATTTATAAAGATAATCCCAGGTTTTATCAGAAAGACCTAAGGTACGCTTTGAGTAATCATCATGAAATTTCTGTAAAAAGTGTTCGACCAGCAATGGAATATCGTCTAATCGATCTCGTAATGGGGGGATATTTACTGGAAATACGCTTAAACGATAAAATAAGTCTGCGCGAAACCTGCCGTCATTGACCGCTTGTTCCAATGACTCGTTTGTTGCAGCAATGACGCGGACATCAATTTTATGTGTTTGAGTCCCACCAACACGCTCTAACTCTTGTTCTTGAAGCACGCGAAGCAATGTAGCTTGTGCTCTCGGCGTTAACTCAACGACTTCATCGAGGAAAATAGTCCCTTTATCAGCTCTCTCAAAACGCCCTTCACGTGACTGATTAGCGCCCGTAAATGCGCCTTTTTCAACCCCAAACAATTCGGCTTCAATCAATTCGTGTGGGATTGCAGCGCAGTTTACCGCTACAAAGGGTTGCTCTGCGCGCTTACTGCGCAAATGTACGCTGCGAGCAATGACTTCCTTACCTACGCCGGTTTCACCAAGCAACAAAACCGAGACTTTACCTTGCGCTGCTTTATCAATTTTCATACAAGCTTCTTTATAAGAAGCCGATTGACCTATTCCATAATATTGACCTTGTTGGCGTTCTAAATTATTGCGCAGTGAATTAACTTGAGACTGTAAGCTGTATAGCTGCTCGATAAGTGGCTCTTCCTTAAAGTATTGCGAAAACTCCTCATGGTCTTCCCAATCTTGAGCAGGTTTGCCAATAATTAAACAACGCTCGTCACCACAACCACGGCAACTGACTTCGCGGAATATAATCTCTCGGCCCATAAATGAAGACGTAAAGGCACATGCATAACCAAGTAATGACCAACAGGCGGGGTCATCCATTTTGCCAAGTTCAGTCTGCACAACTTCTACTTCCCAAGAATTTAACCACTCAATTTCAGCATAGAAATGCCCATTTTTTTGATCTATACCTATTTTTAAAGGGGTCGCTTTAACCATGCCTTTGAGAGAATGTAACTGCGGTCCGGTAAGGAAAATATCAATATCACTGCAGGTTGGCCGTAAACGACGTGAAAGTTCAGCATCTCGCAATCCGCTTTGATACCCAAGCCGTAAAAAGAAACCTTTGGCACGTTCTACACCAATACTGTTTAGTAATTCTCTGCGAAATGCCGCCATAGCAGACACGTGCATTAGCAACATTCGCTGTTCACCAAACCAAACCTTACCATCTTCGGTATTAAATCTAATGAGGTCAGTCAAATCCTTAATATCAGCCTCAACATCTCCTATATTAAAAACGCTACTCATGAACTTCCCCATTAATAATTTTTACGATGGTTTCTAATTTTGCAGTTTTGCAGGTTAAACAAAGGTTGCTATCAGTTATAAACGAAAGCCTTTTTCATACTACACACAATTTCACATTTTTTAACCATATGATTAACTTTTTCACTTATTCATTAAATCATTAACATTCGCAATGACGAAAAAAGACACTAAAAAAGATTTCAAATCTCACAATTAAACATATAAATCAATGCGTTATATTTAACATTAAAGGATGTGGACGACCTTTGGCACAGCTGTTGCTATGTCTCACATTAACAAATGAACAACATAACGAATTCAAATGCCTAACATGATCACTGATTTAAACAAAAATAAATTTAACACATTAACTCGCTACGTGCGGGTACGCAGTGCACCTGAAGAGACATTCGTTGAATTCGACTTTGCCATTGAATACCCCGACTTATTTGTTGAATTGGTGTTACCCAAAAAAGCCTTCGAGCTATTTTGCAAACGCAATAACGTTGTTTACATGGATGAAGCTATGGCGAAGAAAATCGATGACGACAACCAAAAGTGGCGTTTTGGCGACACTAGAGAAGTTTAGTTTTAAATGAAATTGATTAACCAAACAAGGTACAAAATATGAGCGTTGAGATAAAAACCAGTTCCGTTTCTACGATCCGGAATACCTATAGTCATATTAAGCGTCGTTTTGGAGATAAGCCAGCCACTCGCTATCAAGAGGCAAGTTACGATATTGAAGCGACTGAAAACTTTCACTACAAACCTTTATGGGAACCCGACAAACAACTAAACGACCCAAGTCGTACGGTCATTAAAATGGAGGATTGGTACGCAATTAATGATCCTCGCCAGTTTTATTATGGTACGTATGTCGGAAGCAGAGCCAAAATGCAAGAAAACGCTGAGTCGAGCTTTAAGTTTTGCGAAAAACGTGACCTCATATCTAGTTTAGACGAAAGTATTCATCATAAATTGCTTAAATATTTAGTGCCGTTTCGTCATTTGAACCAATCAGCAAATATGAATAACAGCATGGTTGCCGCTGACTCGATTGCCACCACAGTTGCACAAGCACATATTTATCAAGCTATGGATCATCTTGGCATTGGTCAATATTTATCGCGCATCGCACTAATGATCGATGGTAATACCGGTACTGCATTGCATACCAGTAAAGCATTTTGGATGGATGACCCAATGTGGCAACCCATGCGCAAGCTCGCCGAAGATTCGATGGTCGTTAGCGACTGGTTTGAGTCAACACTGCTACAGAATTTACTAATAGACAAAGTGCTTTTTTCATTCGCATATGAAGCACTCGATGAATGGTTTAGTGAAATGGGCGCACGCGACGTTGGCATGCTAACTGAGTTTATGCGCGACTGGAATAAAGACACCACACGTTGGATTATTGCCGTTATTAAGACTGCGGTCGCAGAATCTGATTATAACAAGGAAACCATTCAAGCTTGGGTCAACCATTGGGAGCCGCGCGTTTTCGAAGCGCTAGAACCTATTGCCCTAGAGACAGTTGGCAAAGAGTCTCTTTCTAAAATTCAAGCTGAACTCGCTGCCTTATTGAAAAAGACAGGTCTTCAATCAACAGGGGCTACATCATGAGCCAGTATGTATTTATTGCATTTCAAGACAACGAAAACGCACGTTACTTAGTAGAAGCGATTAGTGAAGATAACCCACATGCTGAAATAGAACATCAGCCTGCGATGATTCGGATCCAGGCTGATAAACGCTTGGTGATTACTCGAGAAACAATGGAAGAAAAACTAAATCGTGAGTGGGATGTGCAAGAAATGCTGCTAGATGTCATCAGTATTGGCGGCAATGTTGATGAAGATGACGACCATTTTATCCTTTCGTGGAATTAATCAGGAGTAACTAATGACTGCTACTAAGAAACTAAATTTAAAGCAAAAGTATCAATACTTAACTCGAGATATGGACTGGGAACCTAGTTATCAGAAAAAATCTGATATTTTCCCACATGAAGATTTTGAAGGCATCAAAATAGTCGATTGGGATGGCTGGGAAGACCCTTTCCGCCTTACCATGGACTCGTACTGGAAATATCAAGCTGAGAAAGAGAAAAAGCTTTACGCTATTTTTGATGCTTTTGCCCAAAATAATGGCCATCAAAACATTTCAGATGCTAGATATGTTAACTCACTAAAACTATTTTTAAGCGGCGTATCGCCACTCGAATACGCAGCTTTTCAAGGTTATTCAAAAGTTGGACGTCAATTCAGCGGAGCGGGAGCGCGGGTTGCTTGTCAAATGCAAGCAATAGATGAACTGCGTCACTCACAAACCCAGCAACATGCGATGAGCCACTACAACAAGCACTTTAATGGCTTGCACGATGCGCCTTTGATGCATGACCGCGTATGGTTTTTGTCAGTGCCTAAGTCATTCTTTGACGATGCTCGTTCTGCAGGACCATTTGAGTTCTTAACCGCCATCTCGTTCTCGTTTGAGTACGTGCTAACCAACCTATTGTTTGTGCCATTTATGTCGGGTGCAGCCTACAACGGAGATATGGCAACGGTAACCTTTGGCTTCTCAGCCCAATCTGACGAAGCACGTCATATGACGCTGGGTTTAGAGATAATAAAATTCATGCTTGAGCAGCACGAAGATAACGTGCCAATTGTTCAAAAATGGATAGACAAGTGGTTCTGGCGTGGTTTCCGTCTCCTTAGCTTAGTTAGCATGATGATGGACTACATGCTGCCAAACAAAGTTATGTCTTGGCAAGAAGCTTGGGAAGTCTATTACGAGCAAAGCGGCGGTGCCTTGTTTAAAGAATTAGCACGCTATGGCATTAAGCCGCCTAAGTATCAGGATGTTGCTAATGCTGCAAAAGAGCATATTAGTCATCAGTTATGGACAACCTTCTACCAATATGGGCAGGCAACTAACTTTCATACTTGGATCCCGAAAGAAGAAGAGATGGAATGGTTAGCTGAAAAATATCCTAATACCTTCGACAAGTACTATCGTCCTCGTTTTGAACACTGGGAAAAAGAGCACAAAAAAGGCAATCGTTTTTATAACAATACGCTGCCTCAACTATGTCAAGTTTGTCAGGTGCCGGTTTTATTTACCAAAACAGAAGATCCAACGGCCTTTAGCCACTGCGACACTGTGCATGAAGGCGAACGTTATCATTTCTGCTCTGAAGCATGTGGAGAAATCTTTGCAGATGAACCTGCAAAGTATGTTCAAGCAGTACTGCCAGTCCATCAAATATATAAAGGTAAATGCGGTGGTCCTGACTTACCTAATGTGGTGAGTGATCATTACCATATCAACATTGGTGAGGATAACTTTGACTATGTTGGCTCACTCGATGAGAAGCGCTGGAACGAAATCAAAGGCATTAAACCATTAAACAAAGATAACGATGCCGCTTAGCAGTTGCATATTAATTATCGGGTAGTTCGGCTACCCGATAAATTTACAAAAAAGGGGAAAAACATGGCTGTAAAAGCAATTTCAGAATACACAGCAGTACCTAACGACCTTGTTGAAAACTTCAACGGTATGCAACTGCTTTACGTTCATTGGCAAAGTCACATTATGTTTTGCGCACCGTTTGCACTGTTAGTCTCACCCGACGCAACCTTGCCTGAAGTATTCGCATCACACATACAACCAGCAATCGCTCCTCATCCCGAGAGCGTAAAAGTAAAATATGACGACATACAATGGGAGCTAAATGGTGAAACATTTAAGCCCAACAGAACTGAAACCTTACTAGCTCAAGGAATTGATCATAAAAGCATGCTTAGTATGACTACTCCAGGCCTAAACGGCCTATATAACGTAAATTTTTAGGGGGCATTATGACGTACACAGTAACAGTGGAACCTACAGGCGAGCAAATCGAGGTAGAAGAAGGTCAAACGATCTTGCAAGCAGCCCTACGTCAAGGGGTTTGGATCCCGTTTGCTTGTGGCCACGGCTTATGTGCGACATGCAAAGTTACTGTGCTTGATGGTGACGTGGATGTTGGCAATGCATCGCCTTTTGCATTAATGGATTCGGAGCGCGATGACGGCATGGTACTAGCGTGCTGCGCAACAGTAGAAAGCGATGTCACCATTGAGGCCGATATCGACGTTGATGATGATTTTGAAGGTTATGCAGTGGAAGATTTTACCGCAACCGTGACCAAAATTGTCGACCTTTCACCCACTATTAAAGGTGTTCATCTTTCGTTAGACGGTGCTATGACCTTTCAAGCGGGCCAATATATTAACTTGCTTATTCCTGGCTGCGATGGTGTGAGAGCATTTTCTATTGCTAACCCACCATCGAACAACCAAGAAATTGAACTACATATTCGCCATGTACAAGGCGGGGTGGGCACCAGCTATATTCATGAACAACTAAAGGTAGGTGAAACCCTGCCTTTGTCAGGGCCATACGGACAGTTTTTTGTCAGAAGCTCTCTACCTGGTGATTTAATTTTTATTGCGGGAGGCTCAGGTTTATCGAGTCCTCAATCCATGATTTTAGATCTTTTGGAAAACGGAGACCAACGTCAAATCACTTTGTTACAAGGGGCACGGAATCAGGCTGAGCTTTATAACGCAGACTTATTTACTGCGCTTGCCGAAAAACACGCCAACCTTACTTATATTCCAGCGCTTAACGATGCCAATGAAGATGAATCTTGGAAAGGTTTTAAAGGCTTCGTACACGAGGCGGCTAAAGAACATTTTGATGGTCGTTTTGCAGATCATAGGGCTTATTTATGTGGACCACCACCAATGATAGATGCCGCCATTAGTGCCTTAATGCAGGGCCGCCTGTTTGAAAAAGACATATTTATGGAGAAATTCATAACCGCAGCCGACGGCGCTGAAGACAATCGCTCAGCACTATTTAAAAAGATTTAATCCGAGATAAATAATGCGTGAATTCACTATAACCGACAACACCAGCAAACAGGAATTTGTTTGTCGTGAAGACGAATATGTACTTCATGCCATGCAGCGTATTGGCAAAACATGCGTTCCAGTAGGTTGTAAAGGCGGCGGTTGTGGGGTGTGTAGAGTCAGTATTATTTCGGGAAAAGCAGATTATGGTCGCATGAGCAAAGCACATGTGACTGTTGAACAAAAAGATAATGGGTATGCATTGGCTTGTCGTATAAAGCCAGAAAGTGACTTAATCATTGAATGCGCACCCAAACCAAATGCTTCTATTGGAATAGTAGCTTACCAAAATACGCAACTGAATGAGGTTTCAAAATGAAAAAAGGTGTAATGAGACCAGGGCATGTACAAATACGTGTACTGGATATGAAAGAAGCATTAAAACACTATGTTGATTTGCTCGGTCTTATTGAAACAGATAGAGATGAATCAGGCCGAGTGTATTTAAAAGCTTGGAGTGAAGTAGATAAGTTTTCTGTGGTTTTGCGCGAAGCGGATGAACCAGGATGCGACTTTATGGCTTTCAAGGTCGTTGACGAAGATGCTTTAAATCAACTTGAAAAAGACTTAATTGCATTTGGTTTAACGGTTACGCATCTTGAAGCGAACGAGTTAAAAGATTGTGGCAGGCGGATACAATTTACCTCAGCGTCGGGACATTGCTTTGAGTTATACACCGATAAAAAATATACCGGCAAATGGGGCTTAAATGAAGTCAATCCTGAAGCTTGGCCCCGCGGCCTGAAAGGCATGAAAGCGGTCAGATTCGACCACTGTTTGTTTTATGGCGATGCACTTGATGAAACCTATGATTTATTTGTGAACGTACTAGGATTCTATTTGGCGGAACAAGTCATTGAACCTGACGGTAATCGGATAGCACAATTCTTATCGCTCTCTACTAAAGCTCACGACGTCGCATTTATCATGCATGAAGAAAAAGGCAAGTTCCATCACGCGTCGTTTTATTTAGAAACATGGGAAGATGTTTTGAGAGCAGCTGACCTGATATCTATGGAGGATGTACCAATAGATATAGGCCCAACGCGCCATGGTTTAACGCACGGTAAAACAATTTATTTCTTTGACCCATCAGGTAATCGCACTGAAGTATTTGCAGGGGGTGATTACAACTACCCTGACCACAACCCCGTCACATGGAAGGCAGAAGATTTAGGCAAAGCCATCTTCTATCACGACCGCGTATTGAACGAAAGATTTTTATCAGTTTTAACTTAAACAGAATCTTAGCGAGTAGCGCTCTTCTGAATCTAATTAAGTCAAAAATGTAGAAGGTTGAAAGAGATAACAATGAAAGAATATAAGCATTTTATTAATGGCAAATATGTTGCGTCTGAAAGTGGAAAAACGTTTGAGAATCGCTGTCCAGTAGATAACAGTTTGTTAGGTAATATTCATGAAGCGGGCGAAGCGGAAGTTGATGCAGCGGTACAAGCTGCCAAAGCGGCACTGAAAGGTCCGTGGGGAAAATTTACTCAAGCAGAACGTACTGTGTTACTGAATAAAGTCGCCGACCGAATCAACGAGCGTTTTGACGAATTTTTACATGCTGAATGTTTGGATACCGGCAAGCCTCATAGTATGGCAAGTCATATTGATATTCCGAGAGGGGCGGCTAACTTTAAAGCCTTTGCTGAAACGTTGGCGAATCATCCGACCGAAAGCTTCCGTCTAGATACACCCGATGGTAAAGGGGCTGTTAATGTTGGTCAACGCACCCCTAAAGGAGTGATTGCGGTTATTTCTCCGTGGAATCTACCTTTATTGTTAATGACATGGAAAGTTGGGCCGGCCATGGCTTGCGGCAATACCGTTGTTGTAAAACCTTCAGAGGAAACACCTGCCACTACCACATTACTTGGTGACGTTATGAACGAATGTGGTGTGCCACCTGGTGTATTTAACGTGGTACATGGCTTTGGTGGAAATTCTGCAGGTCAATTTTTAAGCAGTCATCCTTTGGTTGATGCAATAACATTTACCGGTGAAACCTCTACTGGCGAAACTATTATGAAAGCAGCTTCTGTTGGCTTACGCAATATTTCTATGGAGTGCGGCGGTAAAAATCCAGGTATTGTTTTCGCTGACTGTGATTTAGAAAAAGCTATTGAGGGCACAATGCGCTCGGCGTTTGTTAACTGTGGTCAAGTGTGTCTTGGTACTGAACGAGTTTACGTTGAGCGGTCCATTTTTGACATCTTCGTAAAACGAATGAAGGAAGGTGTAGCGCAATTAAAATTAGGTCGTCCTGAAGATATAGAAGCCAATTTCGGTCCGCTAGTGAGTCTTAAACATAGAGAGAAAGTTCACTCTTATTATCAATTAGCGGTTAAAGAAGGCGCCACTGTTGAAATCGGCGGTGGAATACCTGATATGGGTGAGGACCTTAATGATGGTGCTTGGATAGAGCCGACAATTTGGACCGGACTTGCCGACGATGCACGTGTAATACGAGAAGAGATTTTTGGTCCTTGTTGCCATATTCGGCCCTTTGATACTGAAGAAGAGGTTATAGCACTGGCAAATGACACCAACTATGGCTTAGCCGCGGCAGTTTGGACAGAAAATAGTGCACGGGGAATCCGAGTTGCCGAACAAATAGAGTCAGGTTTGGTATGGATAAATAGTTGGTTTTTACGTGATCTAAGAACCGCGTTTGGTGGTGCAAAACAATCAGGTATTGGTCGCGAAGGCGGTGTTCATGGCCTCGAGTTTTATACTGAATTGAAGAATATCTGTATCAAGCTATAAACCGCGGCACAGGTTAACCGAAAATGACAAATACACCGACATTAAAGGACAATTTTATGACAAATATTAACAATCCAGAAATCGGACAGATGATCGATGTAAAAGGTGTAAAAACTAATGTTCACGATATCGGGTCCGGCGCGCCAGTCATGCTGATCCATGGCTCCGGCCCTGGAGTAACAGCCTGGGCAAATTGGCGTCTGGCTATGCCGGAACTGGCCAAAAACCACCGGGTAATAGCTCCAGACATGCTCGGTTTTGGCTATACCGAAAGGCCAGCGAGTAGCTTGTGTAACGTCGACCGTTGGATAAACCACACTATAGACTTACTAGATGTACTAGGTATAGAACGCACCGATCTTATTGGTAATTCTTTTGGTGGAGGGCTCGCGCTAGCGCTGGCTATCCGCTTTCCACAGCGAGTGCGTCGTTTGGCGTTAATGGGGAGTGTAGGTGTGCCATTTAAACTCACCCCTGGGCTCAATGCCGTTTGGGGCTATGAACCGTCGTTGCAAACAATGAAAGGCTTACTTGATGTTTTTGCCTATGACCGAAACTTAGTAACAGATGAACTGGCTGTACTGCGCTATGAAGCTAGTATACGGCCGGGCTTTCAAGAATCGTTTTCTTCTATGTTTCCAGCGCCTAGACAGCGATGGGTAGATGCCTTAGAAAGTAAAGAAAGTGACATACGGGCTCTCACGCACGAAACGCTGATTTTGCATGGACGAGAAGATCAAGTCATTCCATTGCAAACCAGCCAGACTCTTTTCGAGTGGCTACCCAATGCCCAACTACACATGTTTGGTCATTGTGGACATTGGACGCAAATAGAACATGCCGCACGTTTTTCTAAACTGGTGGTAGATTTTCTGGCAGAAGCCGAAACAAATTAGCAAGAGACTGAGGACATTATGAATAAACAACAAATTCTGGCTTGTGGGGACGAACTCTACAACGCGATTTTACAAAGGAAAACAGTCAAGCCTTTAACTCAGCGTTTCAATGACATTAGTATTGAAGATGCTTACCACATCTCGCTACGAATGGTCGAACGCAGGGTGCAAGCGGGTGCAAAAATTATTGGCAAAAAAATAGGGGTTACCTCTAAAACTGTTCAGGACATGCTTAATGTTCATCAGCCTGATTTTGGATATCTCACCGATGATATGGCTTATAGCCAAGGTGAAGAAATGCCGATCTCCGAAAAGCTGATCCAGCCAAAGGCTGAGGGAGAAATTGCATTTATCCTTAAAAAAGATTTGATTGGCCCAGGCATTACCAATGCTGATGTATTGGCCGCAACCGAATGTGTCATACCGTGCTTCGAAATTGTCGACTCCCGTATTGAAGACTGGAATATCAAAATTCAAGACACCGTTGCCGACAACGCTTCATGCGGCCTTTTTGTTTTAGGTGACAAAGCGGTTAGCCCAAGCAAGGTCGATCTTTCGACTTGCGGAATGGTGGTTGAAAAAAATGGCCAAATTATATCTACCGGAGCCGGCGCTGCGGCGCTCGGCAGTCCGGTTAATTGTGTGACCTGGTTAGCCAACACACTGGGGCAGTTCGGTATTCCGCTTAAAGCAGGGGAAGTGATCCTGTCAGGTTCTTTAGTCCCGCTAGAACCGGTTAAAGCAGGTGATTTCATGAGTGTCAGCATTGGTGGAATTGGCAACGCTTCCGTCCGTTTTGTCTAACTATAGGAATGTTAACGATGTCTAAAAAATTAAAAGCGGTAATTATCGGTCCGGGTAATATCGGCACTGATTTACTGATGAAAATAATGCGTTCAGACTGGATAGAGCCGGTTTGGATGGTAGGAATTGATCCTGAATCTGCAGGCTTAAAACGAGCTGCAGAAATGGGTATTAAAATTTCGACCACGGGTGTTGATGGCATGCTGGAAAAAGTCATTGAGGATGATATTAGAATTGCGTTTGATGCCACATCAGCCTATGTGCATGCTGAAAACAGCCGCAAGCTTAATGAGCTTGGAGTCATCATGATTGATTTAACGCCAGCAGCTATTGGCCCATTTTGTGTCCCTCCAGTTAATCTGAAACAGCATGCCGAAAAACTGGAAATGAATGTCAACATGGTCACTTGTGGTGGACAAGCTACTATTCCGATGGTTGCGGCTGTTTCGCAAGTGCAAGAAGTCGAATATGGCGAAATTGTTGCCACTGTGTCATCTCGTTCTGTTGGGCCGGGCACGCGTCAAAATATTGATGAGTTCACTCGCACAACTTCGGGTGCTGTTGAAAAAGTTGGTGGCGCGAAAAAGGGTAAGGCAATAATTGTTATCAACCCTGCCGAGCCACCATTAATGATGCGTGACACTATTCACTGTTTAACTAAAGAATCACCCGATCAGGCTAAAATAATCGAGTCGGTGCACAACATGGTTAAAGAAGTTCAGAAATACGTACCCGGTTATAAATTAGTTAATGGCCCTGTTTTTGATGGCAACAAAGTCTCAGTATTTATGGAAGTAAGAGGTTTGGGTGATTTTTTGCCTGAATACGCAGGAAACCTCGACATAATGACGGCCGCCGCGCTGCGCACTGCAGAAATGTTCGCCGAAGAATCTTATAACCAGACAATCAAATTACCAGTGAGAGGTTAAAGTAATGGACTTAAAAGGTAAGAAAGTAACGCTCCATGACATGAGCCTGCGCGATGGTATGCATGCCAAACAACATCAAATATCGATAGATCAAATGGTTGCTGTTGCGACCGGATTAGATGAAGCCGGTATTCCGCTAATTGAAGTTACCCATGGAGACGGCTTAGGCGGAGCATCGTTAAACTACGGTTTTCCAGCCCATACAGATGAAGAGTATCTCAATGCGGTAGTGCCTAAGATGAAAAACGCTAAAATATCGGCCTTATTGTTGCCTGGTATTGGAACGGTTGATCACCTAAAAATGGCTCGCGATTGCGGCGTCCACACCATCCGAGTGGCCACTCATTGTACTGAAGCAGATGTGTCTGAACAGCATATTGGTTTGGCGGCAAAAATGAAAATGGACACAGTTGGCTTCCTAATGATGGCCCACATGGTCAGTGCTGAAAAAATTCTGGAACAAGCTAAATTAATGGAGAGTTACGGTGCCAACTGTATTTATTGCACAGATTCCGCCGGTTATATGTTGCCTGATGAAGTCTCGCATAAAATCAGTGTTTTGCGGGCTAACCTTAATCCGGCAACGGAACTGGGTTTTCATGGTCATCACAATATGGGAATGGCTATTGCTAACTCGTTAGCAGCAGTCGATGCAGGGGCTAATCGCATTGACGGTTCGGTTGCCGGTTTAGGAGCTGGAGCAGGTAACACGCCTTTAGAGGTCTTTGTAGCGGTACTGGATCGTATGCAAGCTGTTCATGGTGTTGATTTGTATAAGATAATGGATGTGGCGGAGGATCTAGTTGTCCCGCTAATGGACCACCCAATACGGGTTGACCGCGACGCACTAACGCTTGGTTATGCTGGTGTTTATAGTTCCTTTTTGTTATTTGCCCAGCGTGCAGAAGCAAAATATGGCATCCAGGCACGCGATATTTTAGTAGAGCTAGGCAAGCGCGGCACTGTTGGTGGACAAGAAGATATGATTGAAGATTTAGCGTTAACAATGGCTAAAGATAAGGGGTTGATATAATGGGAAATTTGAAAAAACAACAGGTTGAAGAGCTTGCCAAACATCTTGAAGATGCCGAGTTGCAGGCCTATGAAGTAACCAAAATAACCGACGACTTTCCAGATATGACCTATGAGGATGCTTTCAATATCCAGTGGGAAATTCGACGCCGCAAGGAAGCCCGCGGAACAAAAATTGTAGGCATGAAAATGGGCTTAACGTCTTGGGCCAAAATGGCGCAGATGGGTGTAGAAAAGCCCTGTTATGGCTTTTTGGCAGACTATTTCTCAATACCGGATGGTGGGCAAATAAAGCATGATGAACTGATCCATCCAAAAGTTGAAGCTGAACTGGCCTTTGTAACCAAAGCGCCTTTGAAGGGACCCGGGATCCATATCGGTGACGTTTTACGCGCCACTGATTTTGTAATGCCTGCGGTGGAAATCATAGATTCCCGATACAAAGATTTCAAATTTGACTTAAAAAGTGTCATTGCCGACAACTCCTCGTCCAGTCGTTTTGTGGCTGGCGGAACAATGGCCAAACCTGAAGACCTAGATTTGAAAAACTTGGGTGTGGTAATGGAAGTCAACGGTGAGGTCGTGCAATTAGGAGCTGGCGCTGCTGTATTGGGCCATCCAGCATCGTCTGTTGCCATGCTAGCTAATATGCTGGCAGAACGAGGTGAACACATCCCTGCAGGTACCTTTATCATGATTGGCGCAATTACCGCTGCAGTGCAAGTGAATAAAGGCGACTCTTTTTGTGTTCGTTATCAGGGGCTGGGTACCGTATCTGGAAAATTTGTTTAGCATAAACAGATAGATACAGCAATTGAATGATAAAGAGGGCATTAACGCTTACACTTTGGCAAAAGCGATATTTGTGAGTCTGGTAACGAGGTTTGAATATTTGCTTACACAGTTTAATTATGCCAGCGGCTCAAGTTTTGCTGTTGACCTATATTGCTATGCCAAGGGCCACAAGGTTTCTAAAAGAGTTGTTATTAAAATACTAGCTTAAAGTCACATACTAGGTACAAAATAGGAAAATATAGAGATGCCCATAGCGCAAATAAATATTATTGAAGGAAGAACTGACGAGCAAAAAGAAGCGCTCATCAGCGAAGTAACAGATGCCATTGTGCGCGCGATTGGTGCACCCAAGCCAAGTGTTCGGATAATTATTAATGAAATGCCCAAGCAACATTTTGGTATTGCAGGTGAGTCAGTCAAAAAATTGGGAAAGTAATGATGTAAAATTATACGGTGTTTGACCACTCGTTGAGCAAAACGGATCGTCAGTGCAGATAAGTTGATGAACCGTAATTTGCTCTTCGAAGTGTTGAAAACCATTCCAAGAAAGCGGATAACTACAAAGTATTCCGTGACCGGCGAGCCAGACTCATGCTCCTCGCGTGATTAGGCTTATCAGATTATCTGTCTCCTCTATTTACGAGTTTAGGGCTGTTATTTCCACGCTTTGATGCCATCACTTGTGCTCTAAGGTTACTGTTAGGCGGAGGGGCGCCCTGCAATCCGAAAAAATTGTAAGGTTGAGGCGCAGCGATGTGATATGTGCCACTAATTTGCAAATGAAATTGATGGGTGAGCAGAATACATGGCACGCCGGTTTACGGTTGTGCCATCTCGCCCTTTATTATAATGGCATGCGTCTTCTATTCATATCGTATTTGCCGTGTTGGGTCATGTTTAAACGCTGCTTGCTGATGGCTGCTAGACTGATATACCGACATTGCTTACGTCAGCAATGTCGCACAAGCTGAAATTAGATACAATCTCTCAACTAAATCCATATAAAAGTAGAATGGTGTTTTGTCAATTTGTTCCGTTGTAGTGGGCAAGTGAAACTGGTTTGTTTGGGCAGAGTTAAAAAGCGAGCCTAGTCAAAACAACTGTTGTCACCATAAGGGGGCCATCGAAAGTTTTTTATTCTAAATCATCTAAAAAACTTAACTGCTCTGGTAACTGTGCTTTTTTCTCAATATGAGGTGATTTTATAGAATCGTGTATATTCGCTTTAATTGAGAGATGAAATATTTCCGCCCAATAAATAGCGGTGCGTACAACATTGTCGCTATACACTTCCCATTTTGCTTTTTCCTCAATGTATTCTTGTTCATTCATATGGCGATGATATAGATAATATCTGCCCTCTGGATATTTAACTGCATCTTGTACGGTGTGTTCACTTGGAATCACGTTATTTTCTGGCAATATTTTTTCAATTTTTTCAATATTTTTGCTTGAGGCCTGATTAAAAACTGACTCATATTTTACTTTCCATCTTTCGAATGGCACTGCAACTTTGAGTGCTTTTAGCATTTTCACTAATTCATCAGCATTTGAAAATAATACATATGGTTTGGTGACAGGGCTCAATAAAAATTTTTCAGCGACTGCGTCATAGTCTTCGTAATTTGTCTGTAGCGGTAAAAGCTTTTTAGCAATTTCCATCGTTTCATCGTATGTCATAGGCTTGATGCTGGGGATTGTAATTTTGCTAGGATCAGCATCAACATATTTTTTTTCAGCCTGTTGATGAGTAGCAACAAAACCATCATCTTTAAGTTTAAATATTGAGTGTTTTACACCTTCGCAAAACTTGATATCAACAGACAAACCTTCGGCAACTGTTTTTTCATCTAGTGATAGCGACAAATAGCGTCCAATTTCAGCAGCCAACCCTAGAGTGGGCGCGAGAGGCTTCCAATGTTCTGTGTTTAGTATGTTTAGCGACTTGGCGTTTTGGTTGGTGATTTTCGGTATTTTAACGTACTTCTTCAGCTCGTCTTTGACATGCTTTATTAGATCTTGCTCATCATCTTTAGTGTTTAACCCATCAATGTGCACCTTTCTTTTTAAATCACTTTGCCTTATGTTCATTAATTTCGAAAGCGCTTTTAAGCTTATGTTGTGATAGCCTTTTTCAAGATAATTGATAAGGCAAAAGTGAACACGATGTGCGTAAGATGTCAACGTTGTTCGTGGCGATAAATGACCAACAAATCCACTAATTTGGTCAAGTATTGTGCTCGGATTAATACAAAATACTTTCTTTATTTGCTCAACTTGAGTGGCGTCATAGCATGTCATTTCAGTTGCTATTTCGATTTTCGCAGAACAAATAAGCATCAAGTTGGTAATAAAAGTATGCCTACATTGGTAGAATACGGTTCTGTATCCAGCCATTTCAGACAAAAATTTAGCTGCTGGTGTATTAATAGTTGCATAATCGAACTTTTTATTTTTGTATATGGATTGCGAGAATAATAATCCGTTGTGGTTATTTTCTGCTTGAAAAATGCGTGCATCATACACTTTTTTGAGGTTTTCTAGTTCCTCCGGTTTTAAAAATAATGACGCTTTAATGCGTCTATCAGCACTTGCACTTTTTCCACTTTCTTTGTTTCTATGAATTTCAATTTCACATACCTCTCCGAAAGAAACGTTTTTAATTCTTAGGTTAAACGCTTCTTTTGGCCTTAAACCTAGGCGAAAAATTAGAGTGACTAGCACTTCAAGCGCGCGTTTAAAATGATTATCTTTGCCGCAATGATGCTCAAGAAGTTTGCTAATGCATTTTTGAAACATGTCTTCAGTGATTAGTCTCGAGCGAACAAAGTTAACGCCATCTTCTTCTAGAATGAACTCGGGGCTGTCGATTGACTCAGGATAACGAAATGCAATAAACTTATAAAGCAAGGGCAGAGTTTTACTGTAGTTTGAGTTTTCTTTTGCTTTTTGGGCAAGCAGTCTCTGATAAATTTCTTCACTTTCACCGTCTACCAGTTCGGTAATGTCTATATCTTCAAACATCTCAAGCCAATCATCTTTTATCATTTTCAAATAAACGACTGGTGTGCCTTTACCCTCTCCCCAGCGATAATTTCCATTTTGATACTTGTCACCTAAGCCAGAAAATATCCATTGAGCAAGTATCTCGGCAGGCACGCTGCGAACGCTTTTAGAATAGATATGGGCACGTACTCTGTCTCTAACTTTAGTTCGGTTAAAATGTTTGCTTTCACTCTCACAAATGTTCAGGATTTTATTTATAAAACCATTATCGGAATTAAGTACTGTATTCGATTCGCAGGCATGTACTAGTCGCTCTGACAGATTGATACTTGTGAACTGCGTTGAATTCATGCTTGCAGACTTAATCGGTAAATTCGGATGCTTTGGTTTGTAATGCTTTGAGTCAATTTCAGAGGCTCCAGCAAAGGTCGCACCGGTCGCAAACTGAAATAAGAATTCTGGGGTTCTAGCATGTGTCATCATTTGACCACATACAAACAGTTGTTGAATAAGTTTTTGTTTAGAAAAGTTACTACGAGTCTTTTTATTAAGTTCGCGGTCAATTTGCTGTAATAATTGGTCCAATGTCGGCAGTGCTTTCTTGTTTAAGTTGCGCCTTTTTATGAATCCTAGTAATACCACGCTTGTTAAACTATCAAGACATCTTATTGCATATGAGAATTTTTCTTCAGAATCTTCGCCTTCGCTAATTAGTAAATTACTTGGATGACCTTTTTTGTTGTATCTTAATTCGCAACACAACTCTCCTGCTTGCTCGGTTAATTTTAGTTCTTGGTTACATAAATCATTGTAAAATGCCTCAAGTTGCTCTAAGCAAGCAATTCCAGAGAAAACCGTCGCAAAAACAACAACTGTTTTGATATGTTGCTTGGGGTTATCGCAAAACTCAGCGTTCATACACTGTAAAAGATATTCAGAGAATATATCCATTTTTTGCGCTTGGTTTAAACAAGTTCTTATAGAAATAGGGAGAGTTTGCTTTGGAGAACTAATAGTCATAATAGTTCTCCAAGTGCCGGTACTTTCAGCTTTTCGTCAATTATTTTCTCTTGTATTGTTTCTGCTATTTCTGTGAGTTTAAACAGTGAGCAACTAGAAAAAGGGTTTCTAAATTCGCTTTCATTTGAGTGGCCCATAATTTGAGCAACTAAATCGCGGCTTATATCTAACTCATAAAGCTTGCTACTAACCCAGTGTCGCAAAAAATTTTCTTTTAATGTTGATAACGTTGGATTGCGAGCGCTCATATATTTTAAGGCAAGCTGAAAAGTAAAAGGTACAAGTTGACCTTGTTCGTCAAAAAGATAAAAAGTCTTTTCTTTTTGTTCTGAGAGGTTGTTGAGAGTTAATGCAATGCTAAAACTAAGCATTGAATAACAGGCTAAGTTTCTTTGTATAAAATCTAGATATTGTTTCAATACAGTTACTGACTTGCCCGACAAGCCAACTATGCGTTCTGATTCGATTTTGTCATCAACAATTAGATACCCGCTTACAAGATTAAAGTGGCTGAAGTTTTCATAAACTTCCCTTTCCGCACGATGCATTGTGACAATGCTTATGTACATAGCAACGAAGATGGTGACTAAATTGAACTGTTCTTTTACTTTTTCGGGGCTACGATTAGAGGAATGTTTAATACTATCAATTACCTCGTTAAATAGAGAGGAAACATCATTATCAGAGGGTGTGTAGTGACTACCAAAACTTCTGTTATCAATAATTAAAGGAAACTGAATCTCTATGTTGTGAGAGAAATTTCTAAGTGTTGTGTCAATAAAGTCATTTAGCTTTGATTGAATTACGCCAATATTCATTTGCCCATATTGCGCATTTACGCAATACTTTAAATCCAGATTCTTTATTATCGTTAATTCAGCAGAAGAAATTGAATAATCGAAACGTTTGTAATCAATAAAGCTAGCAATTTTAGTTTCAGTAAAATATCTAGAGCCACAGTTCAGCGATTTAATAAGCGTTTGAGCTTCTTCTATTACAGCTTCATTACCCATAGCTTTTTTTAAGCCTTCGGTTAAAAAACTTGGTAACGAAATAGTTATATCTTTATTGTAGTCATTAGTAATCTCGTCAGATATTACAAGCCAACGTTCTGAACCATAATTTAAGTTGATATCTAGACAAGGATATTCTTTTCCATCTTTGTCGACTTGCTTGAATGATATGTTTTCTAATAACGATTCAAATGCTCTGCCAGATAAAAGCGAAGTCAAAATTAGGCTGGCGGCTGGCGTTTCAGATAATCTCTTGAAGCAAACTTTCATGAGTTCCTGCACAGCATTATGGCCTAAGGCCGATGAATCACTAATAAGCCGCTTTTGACGCTTCTCAATATGCTGTTGCTGATATTGTGTCTTGCGAGCAATTTTGATTTCTTTTTCATTTAGCATGATGGTCACCGCCTAATTTATTTAAGGCTGCACGCGCCATGTTTTCGCTTACGTGGCTGATGCTTGCGACACTGCAGCGTGAAAGCTTAAAGGACCGTTTAGTTTTTAAACAACGCGGACCACAAAGCCCGAGTATATCAACAAGTGCTTCAGCAGAAGAGGTTGGAGCACGTTGTATTTGCATCAAATTCAAAAGATATCGGGCTACCTCAATTTCAATGTCTTGAGGTTTTTTACACAACTTGACTTCAATGTCTTTGTCATAGATTGATTCGAAATTTTGTTGTAATAAATGAACAAAATTTTTAAACATGACATACTGCTGTGTCTTATTGCACAAATAAGCAAATGGGATCTCGTTCTGGTCGAATGGAATGAGCTTATCGTTATACTTCAAAAGAGGTTTATGATTTTTGAAAATATCATTGTACTTAAAAGCGCATTCAGTCAGTGAAAGTTTGCCAAATTCAACTGTTATTAACTTATTATTCATATCTACCACTTGGTGTTAGTTGCTATGAAAAAAATGTTAACGTAATCGCGTAAAAATTCTGTTTGAGCCCTAAAATATTTCTGTATAGCCCAATCTTACTGGGCTGAAGGGGAGGCAGATTGAGTTGCTTAATTCCCGTAAGACTATATTTCTCTCAATATGATAAATTGATTACACTAGCAAATTCGGTGAAATCTTAACTAATTTTCGCTTATTAATAGATTGCTTTAATCAAACATGAAGGTTTTTGCCTTTTCACTCACAAAAACAATCAAACATTCTATTGTTGACATAAAAATATCCATTTACTAAATCATTTGTTACATCTGCAATGATTTAGCTTTCTTCCGCAGATTTTTTATTGCACCTTGTTAGTGAGTTGTAGCAAGATGATAACAGTTACAAATGAAACAGTTATCTCTTATGATACTTATTTATATGAATTTAGGGTTAAATTTAAGGCAATTGCATTACTCTAATAATTGACTGAATGAGCAACGTTACATTGGGTGCTTGACCTTTTTCATTTATCATTTTGAGAGTATTTTACGATTTAAGGAGAGAGTACTTTGGCTGATAAGTATCTCACAGATATGCTGATTGGAAATTCATTAATTTTCGCGTGCGGCCGATTGCAAAAGTCCATCACAAATTCCGTTATGGAATTTAACCTTAATTTCGAACAAGCGTTTATATTGCGTGAACTTCTGTTTTTAAAAGATTGTGAGTCGATAAATCAAAAAGCATTAAGTGACACCTTGCGTCTTGATGCTGTAACCATAAGCCGAAACCTTACTAGGCTCGAAAAGGCAGGTTTAATAAGTCGCAAAAAAAAGGATGGCTTTAAACGAGAAAAAATTTTCCTGCTTACCAGTGATGGCAAACGAATAGCAGGGAAAGCAAATGAAGTAATATGCACCCATTTCTCAGCAGCTTTCGCACATATTGATGAGCAAGACAGATCGCGGTTAATAGATGCACTGCAATCGATAATAAAACAATGAGTAAATCAGGTTATCAAGAAATACATACTTAATTTGCAATCTCATAGACGAAAGTAGCCTTCATGTTTTGCGTCGATATATCTAATGTTGGTTGAAAGATATGGCTTTAACCGACTATTACCAGTCTCAACATCGGTCTTTGCGAGGTAATAGTTTGTTAAATCTAGTGCTCACTTTGCCCATCAGAGTAGGCGCTAGAAGTCGACAACAGATTAGGTTTGCTGACAGTCAAAACTAAATTAAATTTATTAGGATAGTCATGATAGTTTGTGGCAAAACCTGGTTGTTATTTCTTGCCGTTATATAAGGTTGTTGTGAGCCTAAAGCCGACATAGCGGATTCAAATTTTAACTCAAAATTAGGTGGTTTTTTGCGATTAAAAACCTAGTCAGTGACAGACCGTTTTGGGCAGTTTCCGGACGTAGCTATTTTCGCGGATTTAGTCTCCTTAGAGCGATAAGCGGAAGTTCCAGCTTGCGTCGCTGACAGGCCGCTTTGAGGCAGATAGCGGTCAGTCGATTATTGTAAATCGTTAGGAAAATAAGCCTAAATGTTGACCTAAAGTGATAAAGAACACTGTTCTCCTGACCAGGTGGGGAGGCTTTCAGTGGCATCTTCTTTTCAGCACTTCTTTGATATGATCAATTTAGTTGTTGGCACTAAGTAACGTTCACTCCCACTCTTTATGGTTCTAGGGTCAAACCTCCCAGATGCTTTGTGAACTTCTTCCAAATCCACAGATACCTGTTTGAAAGAAAAACATAGTCATAGCTATTGTATTGATAATTTTTCACTCAAAAATCTTTAAAAACTGCCCTGTTCTTTGCGTAACTCTCTCTCTTAAAAGCGTTGAAGATTCGTTTATATCAATATTATATATTGCTCTAACAATATTTAAGCCAAACAACATTCCAATAAACAATTCTGCATTTTCGGCGGGGTTAGGAAAATAGTAAGTGCCCTTCTTGCTTTCTAGTTCAAGCAGTTGCGCCAGCTTTTGCTTTGTTTTATGAGGCCCATTTTCATATATTTGAGTTAAGTCTATTTGTGTTTTGTGTAGCGATACCGATGAAGCCTTTAAAAAAATCGTGTGCTCATCGCTGTGTATAAATGTTAAAAGGTTGGTACCAAACTCGATTAACTTTTCGCTGAGGTCTCCAGATTCAATGTTGGTAAGCCCAAGAGAATCTGTCATCTCATCACATTTCATAGAAACGATCTTTTCAAGAAGCTTGTTTTTATTACTGAACCGAGCGTAGATGGTGACTTTTGAGACATTTGCTAGTTTAGCGACTCGTTCAATCGAAAATTTCTCTGGGCCCTCTTTAAACCAAAGGTCATGGCCAACTTTCAAAATAGCATTTTCCTTGTCTAAATCTACTGGTCTACCCTGATGTTTTGTCACAACTCTCTCACTTGTTATTCATTATTGTTAGCGTTTCGGCTTTGTAAATTCTTGACACAACTTATTCTAACTATAAAGTGTTAATGGCTTTCGTAAGTGTAGCATCCGTCACAACCATGCTCCACCAAACGCGCGATAAACTTCAATCTGACTAATCGCGACTGATTCTTTGTTAAGTAAAAGCAACATTTTTTCTCGCCGTGCTGTCTGCTCAGACTCGATTAGCGCAATTTTAGACACCAAACCCTGCTCATACATTTGCTGTTGATAGCCCGTCATTACATTTTGCATGTCGGTTATATTTTGTTTAGCTTGTAGTTCTTTTTTTGAAAATACGTAAGCTGACAGTGCGGCCTCAACTTCACTCACAGCATTAATATAAACGCGCTCATATTCAAGCTCTGCAATACTGAATTGACTTTGCGCCAACTGCACATTGAGCGCTCTTATACCGCCATCAAATATTGGCCAACTTAGCACAGATCCTAACGACCACGCTTGGCTAGCAGACTCAAATAAATCACTTATGTCAGCGGATTGTTGACCGATTGCTCCGGTGATGGAGAAAGCAGGATATTTATTGGCTATTTGTACGCCAATCCGTTCGTTGGACGCCTTTAATCTATACATTGCTTGCTTTACGTCGGCGCGATTTTGCAATGTAGTACTAGGTATTCCAATAGGCACATCAGGAAGCTCCCAATTACTATTTTCAATATCTTGAATGAGAGTCTCGACATGCTTCGGTGTTGTTGATAACAAATTTGCAAGACCGGCCAAAAGTTGATGATGTTCATTCTCGAGCATAGCAAGCTGCATAAAATTGGCCTCTAGTAAGCTCCTCATTTTTAACACGTGTGTTTCATCAACTAGTTGCTGCTGCGCTAGTAGTTCATTCAGCTCTACAGAATATGCTTGATGGAATAACACCTCCATCATTATGCTGCGCTGATAAATATTGCGTTTTAACCGTGTATAAGTAATCCCCACTTCAGCAAATAATGACACCATAAGGTCACGATACGCCATTTGAGAAGCTTCTATCTCAAAGTCTAATGCGTTCTCTTGCCCCTTAACTCTGCCAAACACGTCTAATTCCCACGTTAGATTTAAGCCAAGGTTAAAAACATTTTGCTGATTGGGTGTCCCAGGAGGTGGGCTCAAGCCCTCAAGTAGCGTACTCGCTTTTTGCCTACTCGCCAATGCACCTGCATTGATAAAAGGCACTTTTTTTGAGGATATTGCTTTGCGAGCCAGTCGGTTTTGTTCAATAGATAGCACTGCTTGTTTCAGCGATATATTTTGACGGTGCGCAATATCAAGTAAATTCGCCAAGACTGGATCATGGTAATGCGTCCACCAACTTATATCTTCTTCTAACATATCATCGTATTCGTCAGCATGAACGGTAAGTCCATCGCTTAATTCAAGCGTATGCGGCTCAGGCACTGTGAACTCAGGTGCAAGCGTACAACCTTTCGCCAATAAAATGGTTACGAATAAAATTAGCTTCTTCATGCTTTGGCTCCTTGGTGGGTTCTTTGCTGCTCAGCTGTTGCTGTGCTTATTCCGTAAAACAAGCTATATAAAACCGGCGTAAGCATAGTAGAGATAAGCAATGTGCCAATACCTAAACCAAACGCCATCGCAATTGCCATGTCATAAAATAAGACATCTCTTGAAATAATAAGCGGTAACAAGCCAACTATCGTGGTAATTGTTGCCATTAGGATGGGTCTGAGCCTTCGCTTCGATGCAGTAATTACCGCGTCAAATGGAGAATGGTCTTTACTGTTAATTTCGGCATCAATTCGGTCGACTAAAACGATAGAATTATTGACGATAATACCCATAAGTGCATACAGTCCTAGAATTACCATGAAGCCGAATTGCCCATTAAATAACCATAAACCAATTGATGCACCAATAACGACTAGTGGCAAAGCGATAAGCAATATCGCTGGGCCTTTAAAGCCGTTAAATTGGGCAACGAGCAAAATTAAGATAATAGAAAATACAATAGGCAAAGTAGCCGCTAACGCTTTGTTTGTTGCCGCCGTATCGTCCAATATTCCATCAAACTCTACAAAGTGACCAGCTTCAAGTGTTTGTGAGAACTCGTTAAGCGTATCTTTGAGCATCGGTGCCATGTCTTCTGGCGTCAGGCTAAGATTTCTGCCCTCTATCGTCAGTGTATTGATTAGATCCTCTTTTTGAATGAAAGGGAATGAAGGGGCTCTGTCGATGCTTGCTAGCGCAGATAATGGGACAGTTGCCGTCGTGCTCGTTGAATAGATGGGCGTTGTGAGAAGCGCGTCAAACGACTTTCTTTCTGCTTCGGTTGCCCGCAGGATAACCGGGATGACTTCATCACCATCGCGAAAATCGGTTAAATGCATACCATTATTATGTCGTGCTAAAGACATGGCTATATCTTGTGTACTTACGCCTATTTTCTTCGCTTGCGCGTAATCAATATCAAGCGAGAAAGTATCTGCTTTGCTATACCAATCTGACCAGACATCAATCATATTGGGCACGCCATAGAGAATATCTTTTAGCTCATCAGCACGGCTATAGATATACTGCGCATCGGGGCCTCGTAATTGAATCTGAATGGTATTTGGGTCTTCAGGGCCTAAGAACATGCGAGAAATGCGGGCGTTGACACTGGGCACCATTTGTCGAAAATCAGACCTTAATCTAGGCAACACTGCTTTTGCAGCCTCCAAATTTTCAACGTTTATTAGCATAAACCCTTTATGAGGAGCTGGATCTACAGGCGTTAACGACAGCACAAAGCGAGGTCCCCCAAAACCAACGTAGGCAACCACATCCTCAATTTCAGGGTAGTTTTCTTTATTGTTAGTTATTTGCATCAAAGCACTAATTTTTTCATCAGTGATGGTTGAAGAAACATTTACGGGAGCGTCTACATAAACGAGTAATTGCGCTCTATCGCTATCAGGGAAAAACTTTTTCTGAACGGTGCCTAGTAAGCCTATTGCGCCTGCGAATAAAACGAATAAAAAGGCGATATAAAGCCACCGATAAGTTAACACCTTTTCTAAAACTGCGCCGTAGAGGTCTTCTATTTTTAAAAAATAATCGACCTTCGTCTGATTAGTTTTGTTTACTTTATTTACGTTTGATTGCGCAAAAGGAATATATTTATGACAGAGCGTCGTCGTGATCGTCATGGCGAAAATCCAGGAAATAGATAAAGCAATTAACATGACTATTGAAATGGAGCGTGTATATTCACTTGATGATGTTTGAGCAATCATTAGGGGTAAAAACACAGAGATTGTTGTGATTGAGCTGGTTAATAAGGGTAGCGCTAAATCCTTGCTCGTATTTTTAAGCGCATCAATTTTTTCTTGCCCCTCTTCTAAGCAGCGTTTGAAATTTTCTGCCACTACGATGCCATTATCGACTAAAAGTCCCAGTGAGATGATCAGCGTCGCCAAACTCATTCGCTCAAGTGGCAATCCAAACACACCCATTATGCCCAATGTGGTGAGCACAACTGCAGGGATAATAGAGCCAACAATTAATCCAATCCGCAATCCCAAAAACAGGATAACGACTACCATTACGATAACGAGGGTTTGTAGCATGTTAATGCTGACCCCATATACCGTATTTTCGACTTGGTCAGATTGAAATGTGATGTATTCGAGATCTAGGCCCACAGGCAAGCCCAAGGCAAGCTCATCTATTTTAGCCTTTGCGCGCTTGGAATAATTAATGACCGACTCAGATTCGAACATTGCTATCGCAATCACTAACGATTCTTTCCCATTAAAATAGGCTTTTTGAACGGGTGGATCAGCATATCCTTTGGTGATAGTGGCAATATCTCCTAATCGCCAAAAACGTGCTCCATTTTGGGAAGGGATTTGGATGTTTTTTATCTCATCGAGATTAGTGAATTGACTGTTTGTGTCAATCAAAAATATAGTTTGCCCACTGTCAAATTGCCCACCTGTGCTTGGAATATTATGCGTGTTTAGCGCATTGGCAATCTGCATTGGGGAAAGTCCAGTTTGCAACAAAGACTTGTTTTGATATTCAATAAAAATCTGCTCTGGCTGCATGCCAACAATATCTACTTTTTTGGTGCCTTGAACGCCAATTAAGTTGTCTCGAAGATGTTGGGCATAATCAAATTTTTCATCTAGCGAATAATCAGACCCAGAAAGCGCAAGAGTGATGACGGCAACATCACCAAATTCGTCATTAATTTGAGGCGTAAGTGTGCCAGGAGGAAGGCTTGCACTCATGGCTAGCACTTGCTCTTCTAGCTGGTCCCATATTCCCTCTAACTCCGTAAAATTATCAGCAATAGTGGCATGAATAATTGATGTCCCATTCATCGATGTTGATTTAATTTCACTGAGCTCAGAAATCTGCAGCAACGCCTCTTCTATGGGTTTAGTGACTAGCCTCTCTATATCTTTGCTAGACAACTGTTGATTGTGAGTCACCACAACAGCCTCTCTTATGAGCAGCGCTGGGTCTTCTCTTGCTGGCAACGTAAAGTAGCTGTAAATACCATAGGCCATGAGCAGGCTTACCATTAAAAAGACGACAGGTTTATATTTAAATGCTACTAATGAAATATTCATGCTCGTACCTATTGATTAAATCTATTAATGCTTGTGTTAGCAGGTTGCACAACTTCGCCGTCTTTTAACAACACGGCGCCTTTTGCTACGATAAGTTCATTTGTGTTTAGTCCTGATATCACAGGAATACCGTCATGTAATGGAGCGTCGACTTGTACCTTGGTCTTGATTACGGTTTTGCTGTCTGCAGAAAATGTGAATACAAATGCCGTATTTTCAGTGTCTGGAATAATAGCGGACGTCGGTACGATGAGTCTTTGGGCTGCGCTTGTAGGTGCCCTGACGTAAACGGTTTCTCCCGCGGCTAAGTCAGTGTTGTCAACGACAAGTGTGATGGGGAAAAGGCCTGAACTATCTGCACTTGCGCCAATTTCGATGATAGTAGCGGGCAATAATGTTTGTCGTATTAACACATTAGTAGAAGTGTCTTTATTTTTTATAAAAGCATTGCGAACATGACTAGGTACATTGGTCACTACTTCTACGCCTGCTTGAATGCCAGTGACTGATAATATAGCTTGATTGGCAGCGGTATTCTGTGAAGGCTCTGCAAATCTATGGGCGACTTGGCCATCAAAAGGCGCAATGATATTCGTGTCTTTTATGACTTCTCTAGCTTGACTCACATTCGATTGCAAACTTTCCACTATATTTTTTTGGCTCAGATATCGGGCTTGTGCAAGGTCGATTTGCGCTTGAGATACTGCGCCTGAGCCGTCCAATGCGCTCTTTCGAGAATAGTCGAGTTGTGCCTCGGTGAGTATAGCTTTTGCGCTATTTAGCTGTGCCGTTAGATTCTCAAGTGACAATTCGGCATCAATAGGTTGCAAAGTTGCGAGCACGTCTCCTTTTTTGAAGGTATCACCCACTTCCACATGGATTTCCTTAATTTTACCGAAAATTTCAAAAGACAAATCACTGCGATTTGCCGCTCTGGTAACGCCAACATATCGCTCAGCTGAATCTGAGCTGGTCAGCGATACACTCATAATCTCGACTAATCTAGGAGAGGGCTTCTCTATTTCTTTTTCGCTCGTACATGCACTCAAAGCAATTAGGCTGAGGCTTATTGATAAGAGACGGCTCAATATGTTGCTAGGCGTTAATTTACATTCATACATTTTTTTTCGTCCGCAGTAGATTAATGAATTAATTCCAGAAAACAGGTAATCAAATTACACTTATTATGTGTACGATACCGTACATATAATATTTTGTGAACGATTAAGTACATTAATTATTATTAATCTAATTAAGCATCTGATTTATGATGAATGTAGTTTTCAAATAGAGGGGGATGATGGTTTAGCAATAAGGCTACTAGCAATTTCCTTAAATAATATTTAACTAAATCGCGTGTGCAGAGGTAACTCCGGACATGTGCATCAAACGTAAAGTGCGAGGACTGCCAAGGAGGAGATATACTTAACGTTAAGATCAAAAAGCATCAGAGAACGTTTTACACGATAATTAACAACCCACTCACATAACATAAAAAGTATACTAATATTTCAAGTTCTAACATATTGTGTGGATTTTCTTGTTAGAAGTTCAATCATGCTTATAAATTCACCGCGTTTGGTTAATGCTAAATTTACTTCTTTAAGTTCATCAGAGCTTGAGAACATTGCCTCGGTCATCGCGTTGCTCAGCAGTGGACCAAAAATAATTTGTTCAACAACCCGCATTGGTAAGTGTTTATGTGAGCCGTGCTCAATTACATCAGCGTAGGCGATACACATTGCTTGGCGAAACCTGTTGATATAGCGTTCACTAAATCCTTTAGCCACCTCTGGCACTTTGCTAGCAGTCTCAACGATTACCGCCACCATTTTACCCATAGACGCATTCATCATGGCATCATGAAAAATCCCCAATACTTGAACAAATCTATCCTCAGGGCAGGTAGTTTTGTCTTCGATAATACTCTCTAATGCATCAAGTGGGCCCTCTACTTCGGCAGTCAAAGCTGATAAAAACATCTCTTGCTTGCAATTAAAATGATGATAAAGCGAACTTTTGCTAATACCAGCGCTCTTTGCCACTGCCGTCATAGAAGCACCAGCATATCCTTTCGCTAGAAATACTTCATACGCAGCAAGCGCAAGTTCTCGTTTCCTATCGGAATGTATATTATGAGACTGTTTATGATTTGTTGACAAGGCATCCTCTTTTTTGTAGCTTACATCGCTAGCCGACCGAACGTTCGGTTTATTTTTATTCAACTTAAGTAATGTTAACACAGGGGCGAGATAGGTAAATAATGAAAAAGATAAATGCTTTCACTCTATCGATCATAGGATTACTGTCTTTGTTAGGACCATTGGCGACCGATATGTACCTGCCAGCCGTGCAGCACATAGGTGAAGATTTAGTTGCCAGTACACAGCAAGTCCAGCTTACGCTCATCGTATATTTTTTAGGATTTGGTATGGCTCAATTAATATGGGGGCCTTTGAGTGACAGCTTTGGCCGCCGTCCCGTGCTGATAACCGGTACTAGTCTGTTTGCAACTGCCACAGTTTTTTGCGCTGTCGCGCCCTCTATTGAATGGCTAATTATCGGTAGATTCGTTCAAGCTGTTTCTGCCGCAGCGTTATTGGTTGTTTCGCGAGTCATTGTAGTTGACTTGTATGAAGGGCAAAAAGCAGCACAGGTAATGGGGTTAGCCACTATTATTACTGCTGCTTCACCGATGTTTGCGCCATTAGCAGGCAGTGGCATTCTTTTAGTAGCAGACTGGCGTTATATTTTTCTCGCAATCGGCATCTTGTCTATTATTACTCTAATTATTTGTGTTTTAAAACAACCCGAAACAATTGATGCCAGTGACTTAAAAGTAATGAGTATACTAACGGTATGGAATTCCACTGTTGATTTGATAAAGGTAAGAAACTTCTCAAGAGCCTTGACGGTAAGCGCATTCAGTTTTGCTTGTTTTTCAATTGTAATTATTGGTGCGCCGTTTTTCTATTTAAACCAATTTTCGCTTTCACCCTTTGCATTTAGTTTAGCATTCGCTGTTAATGCTTTGGGCTTCACTATTTCAGCAGCATTTGGTGAGAAATTAGTTGAGACGTTTGGCATTGAACGCGTTTTACGCATAGGTCTTATCCTGCTTTTAGTCACATCGATATGCGCTGGCTCGGCGGCTTACTTGTTTTCGATACCGCTTTGGTTTGCTATTGCTGGATTGTCGGCAGTTCTCTTTGCAATGGGAATCGTTGTGCCAACAACAATGGTGATTGCCTTAGAGTCGGTCAGTAGTAACAAGGGTTTAGCCTCTTCACTGTTAGGCTTTTTTCAACTATCAATTGGTGCAGCAGCAGCAGGGATATTTAGCTTAATATTTAATGGGACATTTTATATGACTCTCCTTGCCATTAGTTTGTTATCAGTGCTCGCAGTTAGCGTGAATAGTTTTTTGTCGTCAAATAGTGAGCCTTGAGTTTGTTTCCTATAAGTGTTCCAGATGTGTAAAAAAAATATTTTCTTCACTCTCGGGTAGCCGTAACGAAAATACGTTTTACAATTCATATTTAACTGTGATTTTGCAGGGTCTTCTTTGGAAGTAGAGCTAATCTTCAAAGCTAAACTTACGAACTTCAGGAAATAGCACTACCTGTGTAAAAACTTGGCATAGAGCGTATAACCTGTCATATCAGTCGGCCTATTATTAGTGAGTAACGTTTTAGTATAACTGACCATGGAAAAGTACGTTATGAATTGAAAACACCCTATCTAGACGGCATCACAACGAAGCAAAAATAGCCATAGATTGGCCATCCAAGGAAATGAGCAATTGGATAAACCCTACCATGCGCGAGGAGTGACGTGGGCCCAGCGTTTAAGGAAAGTATTCAATATTGAAGTCACGTTGAACAGTAAAATCGTTTGGGTAATGTTTTTCAGGTGGTGCTTACAAGACTAAAAAAACTATCTTATGAGGTGCTATGACCGCTGCACGCCCTGAGTCATTCAACAAGCTTTTTATGCAGCTAAAAGGGGAGAATTTCTCTCTTTTAGCGCTTTTAAATATTTCGATTCATCATAAGGCGTTCTCGTCTTCCAACATCTAAACACTATCCTCACCCATTTGTATGCTAGCGCTCTGACGGCTTGCTGATGAGACTTCCCTTTTGCTCTTTGGTTAGCATAATAAAGCCCAGCCCAATAAGATTGATGGACACTTTTTGCAGCCCATTCAATAAAGCTTTGTCTAACAAACTTCGAACATTGCCAGCGCCAGTGCACCCAACACGATTGCCCACTTCGCTCTGTTACTGGTGATAGGCCTGCGTAGTTTTGGATTTCTAGTGCGCTATTGAAACGAGACCTAACTTCTCCAATGGCAGCCATGAGCCTTGGCGCAAGACAAGGCACCGTGCCAGGCAGAGATTCAAACAATTCAGCATCAGGCATCTTGTGGAATAGCTCATTGATAGCTTTGTCGAACACACGTATGTTCTCGATTTGAGTTATGATTTGCTTGCACAGCGCAACAACTAACATTTGATGAGGGATAATAACGGCCTCGTCTTCCGTCAATGGTAATGATGTTTTTATCGCTTCAATTCGCTTAGCCGTGTTAGATACAGCATTGCCTCCATACGACTTAAAGAACTTCTCTATTGAAGTAGCTCTGGCTCGTTTGACAGATTGTAAACTGGGCCACTTTATTAGGAAGTCGCAGAACAGCTCAGTGTCACGATGCACGAACCAGCTTAATGGCTGCGGGTAGTATTGCTTTAACGCATTGATCAAACGATTCACATGACGACGCTTGTCATCAATCAGCGTCCGGCGCTGTTCAACTAAATGATTGAGTGTGCGCGTGTCATTACTACTGGGTTTGAGCGGTTTCACTTTCTTGGGATAGTGTAACATCATGTCAAGCGCAAGCTCAGCATCCGATGGATCGTCCTTAGCACCACTTGGGAACATCGCTTGGCGATAACGAGCAAGCGTTAAACCATGGATAGGATAAACCGTGACAAACGAATATTTCTGCAAGGCATATACAACTGGGCCTTTATTCAACTCAAGCACAATAGCGATATTGCCTTTAACCTGCTTATGCAAATCAAACAAATATTGCTCAATTGCTTCTGGTGTATGTGCAATCACGTAATAATTACGCTCGTCAACATCGCCTACTTGCATACATAAATCGTGTTTTTTATCTGCCCAATCTAAACCAATATAAGCCGCAAACTGAGACTTCATACCATTCATGACAAATCTCCTAATAGTGAAATTTGCTATGTACCCTTTACTCTTCGAAATAAATATTGACAGCTATTCTTAAAAAGCACGCCCTGAGGATTCGTTGTAAGTAAAGGTACTTGTTGCATCGAAACAAAAGCGGGGATCATCGAATGATCTTGGATGTATATTCGTATGCAACAAGCACATAACCTTAATCATCATAATTGATGAATATTTAAGGTTGAATGACAATATTTGGATGACTTGCGCCACTTCATTATTCGCGGACGTGAACATCAAAGCCAATGAAAGAACGGCAATTTATTGGTGGTCTAAGAGTTCTTGCTCAACTAGGGCGATAGTCTCTGTCATCTTTTCTACTAATGCTATGCCGTTTTCTCCCGTAAACATAAGAAATGTAGCGCGTTGCCCAGTTGCTGCAAAAAACCTTCTTGACTCGAGGGCATTCAAATAGTGTTCGGCAGACGCAGGCCCTTCAATGGTTTCGAGCCAAATTGGCATTAAGGTAAATAACCAAACGTTTGTCGTTTGATTTCGGTAATTCTGATAATTTTCAATATCTCGACTAATGTCAGCCAACGCCATCAATATATCTGTACTTTTTATAAGCGTAAGAGAGCCAGTGGATATCATAGAATTATATGCGCGAACGGTAGGTGTATATGCTGACGTGACATTTGCTGCCATGCCAATGTCTTGAATAAAGTCTGCCGGAATAGTTGCTTCACCTTTGTAACTTAAATACTGTTTGAGCACCTCATGCCTAAAAAGAGTGAATTCAGAATCTCGCCGCAGGTCTTCAGCACTAAACCTTAAATCACTCACTATCGTTGACAACAATTGCTTTTCGGTGGCTCTCTCTTGACGCTCCGTAAAGAGCTGATCAACAGTAAGAGCCATTAATATCCCAATTGCCACAACACCAACATCGATTGCGGCAGCGCCCCAATCTCTATTGCGAAGACTTTTGCCTATCTGTGATGTAATACTCATAAAATTGACTCCAAGAAGCTTTAACTGGTTCATCTGAAATGCCCAATGCACGACACAGCTTTTACTAGCGCTTGACCAGTTTCGACAATCTTATGGTTAAGTGCAAACTTATCAATTCAGAACGTTGCTTAACGTCTGCAATTGGATGTGAGTTGACAATCTGAAAACTGGTTTAGGATGACGTTTTGTTCAGAATATTGTGCTCATAAGTAATGTCGTTAATCTTGGACGCTGCTGCCATCTGACCGGTACAGTACCTTTCCATAGATAACGCACTTATCCACCATCTTTTGCACAAAACGGATATATATTCATTCACTCCTCAGTTGGCAATTCCAACCTCAGAATGCAAATAGCCAATAAAAAGAAGCTGTAAACGGTTCAATTCTATATCGTAATAATCGGCAAACCCTCTAAGAGTGCCGGTTATCATGCCGTGCTGAGACCTGGTTAACACTTTCATATCGAATTCCCTTTTTTGTGCATCTAGTCGGTCATTTATGGCGCGAGTAACTGTTTGAGTAACTCACTGTGTCGCGCACTTTGATTTCCTAGCGTGAGCGTCTGGCTGTTCACAATACTGATGAGATCACGAAGGGCTAGGTGAAAGTCGTCATTCACAATCACATAATCAAACTCACGATAATGAGACATTTCAGACACGGCCTGGCGCATACGAGCGTCGATAATCTCGTTGCTGTCTTTACCGCGTCCAATTAAACGCTAGTTGTCAGGGACAGTTAATATTTAACACATCGCCTATTTTTAAAAACGACACATATGGTAGCATACAACTCGGCTTGGTTGACGCAAGAAAATAAACGGTAATAAGCAAATAAAGATACCGTTTCTCGTCAGGCAATAGCGCAACTTCATATTACGTTACCGCAATATTAGAGGAAAACATGAGTCAACAGCAGTTAGAAAGCGTTATTCAACAAGCTTCTGCAATGATGCTGGCAGAAGACTTAACGAATACACAATAGCGATATTGTGTAGACCAGAGACTTACTTATGGTTCTAAAGTAGTCTAGGCAATGATATTAGTTCTTCTCTCATATGGACACAGTGTGACTTGGTAAAAAAAGGCGCTAATTTAAGAACATCTTAAAATTGAGAGAGCAAAGGGGCCTATATTGGCGAGGCAATTTGTGCGAGTAACTCTGGCGACCGCTTATAAATCGAACAAACCTGCGATATTTCCTGCCATAGGATTTGCCCTTTTTCACCTTCGCCGGCTTTATAAGCTAACCATGCTAGGTGGCTTCTCTCTTTTAAGCCTAGCTGATTTTTTTGATTGAAAAAGCCGTTTACTTTGTCCACAAAATCATGGGTGATCGTAAAGTTATGTTTGATTTGCTTTATCTTAGTTTGGTAATAGAACTTATGGAAATCGATGCTGACATTCGCATTTTGAATAAGTTGGTCTCGCTCAGTTACTACAAGGGCTTCTGTATAATAGTGTAAAGCCTCGTCTGCGGAACCCATCCGCAAGTATACCTCGCCCAAGCTAGCCCATACTTGATGAATAGCAATTTCTGGTTGTTTTTGAATAGCTAATAACTTTTGCTCGGCAGCTTGCTTGTAACGATTTTGATAAAAATAAACTGAACCTAAATTCTCATAGCCGATGTAGTTATTTTGAAAATTATCAATGACGTCTTGATATGTCCGTACTGCATTTTCTAATTCACCAAAACACATCTGTAAAGTGCCAAGGTTTGCCAAAATAATTTCGTGCTTAACCACTTTAGAGGCAGCCGCAAACTGCTCTTTGGCTTTGCCGGTTTCCCCTCTTGCAAAATATAAATTTCCTAAGGTGTTAATAGCATGCCAATGTCGAGGAGCTAAACGCAAAGCCTTTAAAGCAAGCTCCTCAGCTCTGTCTGCATCTTCACTGTTTGACGATTGATTGTACAAGGCTAAATATGCTCCAGCCCAAGTCGATAATGAATCCGCGTCTTCTAGGTCTGGCATTATTACAGCTTCGATCGCGTTTACCGCTTTAAGAGCTTCGCCAGTATGAATCAGCAATTCGGCTCTTGCAGTCGCCACCGAAGGCACATCTGGCGAGAGTTGCTCTGCCTTATTACAATACACAGCCGCCTTTTCAAGTGATTCACTTTCATTCTGTATCCAGCTATATCTTGCAAAGGCCCTACATAATTCTGCATACGCCAATGCATCGTTCTCATCTACAAGAATGGCACGCTCAAACAGTGTAATGGCATTTTGATAAGCATCTGCAGAGTGACTTAAAAATAGAGCGTTTTTTCCCTTTGCAAAATAGGTATGAGACGCTGCCGACACAGAGTCGATGGTGTAGGTCGCTTGTCCATTAATAAACTTCAGTACTTGCTGCACAATTTTAACATTCGCAGGCCTTGCTCCTAAAGCAACTTCCGATTGATGTAAAGTAGATTGATGCAGAACTGCGTGATCTTGACTGGTGTTAATCATTGCCTCAATGCGTGTGTAATTTTCATAATCCGTTTGTGCAAGTTTTAACACTGCATGCGCTTGCCACTTCAAAAGCGCTTCCTGAGCATCTAGGTCGTAGCTGTTTGGTGAACTGGCAAGCACAGCAGTAATACTTTCGTGGGTGTTAAGTAGTTGTATCAGTTGATCTGCCGCTACTTTCATACTGTTAGGTGCCTGAACAATAAGTCTGACCACACCTAAGGGCGATTCAATTTTAGTCAAGGTATTCTCGAACGTGCTCGATTGATAACTCAACAATCCATAAGCGGCAAATACAAATAGCGATACAAAAGCGAAATAAATGAAACTCTTCTTATGAAGATATTTATGCATCAGCCCTTTGGGTTTGAAACTGGCCTGCGTAGGCTCGGTTTCTTGGCATTCTGAGGCCTTATGATTATCGGTTTGAATCTCTGACTCGTGCTCGATAGTCCTAGATTCAGCCACATTATGTTGCGTGTTTTCATCAGCCGATTGAGATTGCTGGACCTCTACCACTGCCTCAAACTCTTTGTCATCTCTAGCGAGATAAATAGTATGTGCAGATATTCCTAAGGCATTAGCAATCCGGGCGAGGTTATGGGTCGATACTGCTTGCTCTCTGAATACTTTATTGACGAGGTCTTTAGGGGGTTTGTCGATACCTTCATTTATAGCGATGTATTTTGCTAAATCGGTTTGAGTGTCAAAACCGGCGTTTAGCATTGCGGCCTCTAGCTTTTCTCTAGACGCCCTTATCCCTCTTTTTCGCTTTCTAGCATCCATATTAACTTTGGCGGCAAATAATGCGTGCTTTTTATACTATACAAACCAATGAGTTAATGCACGACTTTGTTAGATTTTACTTTTCTAAAAAACAAATACGAATAGATACTTAACGCCATATAACGACACTTAAGGGCTAAGTGACAGACCAAGAGCGAATAATGGTTTGTGTCGGTTACCGAAGCGAAGTATATCTAAGATTCCTAAGTTAAATGTATCGCTCCACGTTTACTTACCACACTGATTTACCACATTGAGGGATGAACGCATGCAAATTAAACACTCATTGATGAAACTGCAGTCTAAACAAACGATGCTCGGGATAGCATTGGCGACATCTTTATTGATAACAGGCTGTATGTCGACCACCCCGTCACTAGGCGGTAGCAGTGGCAATACCGTTACAGGCGGGGCTGCTGGCGCCAATACCGAAAACGCAAATAATTCTTTAGAGCAATGCGATGCTCCTTTAGGCACCTTAGCGCTGTTTGAAGACCGGTCTTTACCATGGTGGGGCGACTACCGTAATCGCTACCCAAATTTAGGCAGCACCGAGCCGGTTATTCGCACAATGATTCAACAATCCAATTGTTTTGTGGTGGTCGAGCGCGGTGCCGCGATGAATGCTATGAACAGAGAGCGCGAACTTATGCAGTCAGGGCAGTTGCGCTCCGGCAGTAATATTGGCGGCGGCCAAATGGTCACCGCAGATTACACCGTAAGTCCTTCCATACAGTTTTCAGCGAAGGGAACCGGCGGTTTAAAAGGTGTTGCAGGAGGTTTATTTGGAAGCATCGGCTCAGTTATTGGCGGCGGCTTAAGTAAAAACGAGGCCGCGACCACCTTACTCTTAGTTGACAACCGCTCTGGTGTTCAGGTGTCTAGTGCCGTAGGTAGCGCCGGCAATTACGACTTTGATATATTTGGTGGATTCTTTGCCGGCATCGCTGGCGGCGCAAAAGGGTTTTCGAACTCCCCCGAAGGTAAAATTATAACAGCAGCATTTGCGGATTCTTACAACCAAATGGTGATGGCGCTTCGCAACTATAAACCACAACAAGTGCAAGGTGGCCTCGGCATGGGCGGTCAACTTACCGTGGATGGTCAGCGACAAGCCACCGAGGGTGCAAGCATTGTTGCTGCCCCGCAAAATAGACCGACGGTGGTTGTCGAAACCAGAAATACTAGCAGCATTACCACAAACAGCGATTTTAAAGGGCGAATTAACGCCTATGACGAACGCGCTATGCAAAAATACTATGACCATTTAAAAAGTGCTGCTGAAACACTCTCTGGCTTTGCCGAGATAGGTAGCATGGACGCCACTGGCCCAGGCGGTATGGATTATAAAACGGCTATGCGGAGCGCTGTTAATATTTTCAGTAATCAAATCGAAAGCGCCTCGATTGAACTAGAGGCATGGCCTTCAAATGCAAAAGCTGAAGGCTGGCGCGTGCTCGGCAGCCGCATAGAGCGCTATACAGAGATGTTTTATAAAAGTCGTGACGCGGCAGTAGAGGCGGGTAAATTAACACCTGAGATATCATCAATGTTAGAGGGTATCACACTATTGAGTAAGGCTGATTTTGTAAATTAAAGCGTTACGATTTACTGAAAGGGCGATGGACTGTGTTAATGAATCTAATTTAAGCTTGGTTATTGTCGCTGGCAGACAGTCTTTGCTATGACAAATAGCAGTAACTGACAGGTTTTGGATGCAAAAATTATTAATTAAGCTTGTGGCCAAATTAGCTTTGGGTATAAGGGGAATTAACGCTGTTTACTACCCTCTGTGGCAGCTGGCCTTTTGATTTGATCGGTTTGTTGAAATGTCGAATTGTGTAAGTTTTGTATAACGTGTTAGTTTGCAATGTCTTGCGAAGATAAGCTATTGGTAAAGGAATTGGGAAGTTAGAGCGCGAATGTTCCCACCATGTAATAGTGTGTTTCTTTCACTCTTGCAGTAAAGGTAATCTATGCCCCAAAGTTGAAGTCACGTTGAATAGTAAAATCGTTTGCGTATAGTTCTGCAGGTGGTGCACGCAAAGGGGGCAACAATGTTGTTTGCGCAGACCTTGGGTACTTTTTATCTAAATGCTTCAGTATTTTTTGAATAATGTGGATATCTATTATGCAAGCGATGATGCTTACACTGTGATTTTCACATTTTTCGCATTCAGTGATGTCAATATTAAATACTCGCCTTAAGCGCTGGACCCACGTCATTCCTCGCGCATGGTAAGGTTTATCCGAATGTCCGTCCTCTATATTGACGAGTCTAGGGCTGTTCTTACCGCGTTGTGATGCGGTGATCTGTGCTCGAAGGTTACTGTTAGGCGCGAATACGCCGTAAAAACGCGTAAGGTTGAGTCTAGGTGGTGGAATGAGAGCGGCTAGTTTGCCAATAAAGTCGATAGGGTCAAAGAACACGTGTGTAGTGCCGTCACGATAAGGGGTTTTCAATTCATAGCGCACTTTTCCATGGTCAGTCATGCTTAAACGTTGCTCACTAATCGCTGGGCGGCTAATGTAGCGGCACAGTCTTTCTAATTTTTCCGTGTAACGAAAAACCTGAGGTGTTAGCCAACTGACCATATTCGCCGTCATTACTTACAGGGAGTGTCTGTAGTGTAAACACCTTTTGGCCTTGTTGAGGACCCATCGCGATGCGATGACTGATGGTGTGAACTAGTTCGATCATGTCGCTATGGGACGGCGCTTTGATGCGAGTAAATGTCGTGCCACCCCATGGATTTTCGCTAATCGCGCCTTCTAAGAACAACATGTGGAAATGGATATTTAGATTGAGGGCGCTACCAATACCCGAAGAGGAATGGGTAAGCTTAAGACCCACTGGCGAATTGGATAACCAAGTAATACATCATCTACAAGAAGCGCTGCACTTTCTGCCATTCTTCTGGCACCACAGCTAGGGCACAACAGCGATATTGCCTTTTACTCGCTTATGCAAATTAAGTAAATACTGCTCAATTGCTTCTGGCGTATGCTCAATCACGTAGTAATTACGCGCGTCAACATCGCCTACTTGCACACATAAATCGTGTTTTTTATCTGCCCAATCTAACCCTATATAGGCAGCAAACTTTGCCTTCATGCCATTCATGACAAATCTCCTAATAGTGAAATTTGCTATGTACCCTTTACTCTTCGAAATGAATATTGACAGCTATTTGTTAAAAGCACGCCCTGGGTGTTCGTTGTAAGTAAAGGCACTTGATGCATCGAAAGAAAACCGGGGATCATCGAATGATCTTGGATGGTTATTCGTATGCAACAAGCACATAAACTTAATCATCATAATTGATGAATATTTAAGGTTGAATGACAATATTTGGATGTGCTCTGTCTGTCATTTTATACCAGTCTAGTTATAGTTTTACCGGATATTTGCGTATAACACGCGTTATCTCTATGAAGTTTTCGCGCTCGATGAAATAGATGGAATACGTTTGATAGATTGCTCTGCGATATCCTTTGCGCACTTCATCAATTCGGGAAAATTGAGCAGGGTTATTAATGATTTTAGGGAATACACTGAGCAAACCTTCATAAAACTCAAGTGCCACACTAGTCCCAAAATGTGCTTCGCCGTATTCTAAAATGTCAGCGAGGTCCATTTCTGCGGCAAGAGTTAGCCTATAGTTAGACATTTCTGTGGCGCTTTTCTTTGAACTCCTGCAAAATTTGTTCAGCGGATTTGGTGGAATAGCCACTTTGCTCACCCATAATCAGCGCCTCTCTGATGACATTAATGTCTTCGTTTCGACGTTGCTCTTTGCGTATTAAGTCTCTTAGTAATTCGCTGTCGCTAGCGTATTCGCCGCTTTTTAACTGACTTTGCATCCACTCATTTTGTGTATCAGTAACAGTGATGCTCTTCTTAATCATCCTCATAATTCACCTAATAGCTTCATTGGTAGTATTTAATAGTATTATAAGTGGCATTTGTATTGCAATAAGATTCTCAACGTCTACGGTTAGACTTAATTCTGGAGAATAGTTATGTACCCACTTGCCGTTTATAAGAAAAAAGAGCCTTGGAATAAGGGAAAACTAGTTGGCCAAAAATTAGCTTTGAAACAAAAACAAATATGGGCAATTCGAATCAGGTTAGAAATTTCAGGAAACATAAGAGACTTAGCATTATTTAGTCTTGGCCTTGATAGCAAACTCCGAGGTTGTGATTTAGTGTCTTTGCGTGTCAGAGATATTGCGCTAGGAATGAATATTCAGTCGCGTGCCAAGATAATTCAGCAAAAAACTGGCAGGCCTGTTCAGTTTGAAATTACTGAGCAGACTCGAGCAGCGATAAAGGCATTGATTCAAAAAGATACGCTTGATAATTCCGACTATCTTTTTAAATCTCGTATCAAGGATTCACCGCATCTTTCTACGAGACAATATAGCCGTATTGTCGATGGGTGGATAAACTCAATTGGATTAGAAGGTACGCACTATGGCACTCATACGATGCGGCGAACCAAACCCTCTTTGATCTACAAAAAGACTAAAAACATTAGGGCTTGTCAGTTGCTCCTCGGTCATTCCAAATTAGAGAGTACAGTTCGATATCTGGGCATTGAGGTTGACGACGCATTAGAGATATCTGAGAGCATTGATATTTAATTATTCTCAGTGACTGCGAACGGCCGGTATTGGATGTCAGCAGCCAGTCAAGAAAGACCCCATCTACGTCGCCTTATGGCACAAAGCTCGCATACGAATTTGAACGGCGAACGTCTGCAATTGCCGTATTTAAGACCAATTTGATCAAGCTAATAATGCTGTAAAGTTTGCTAAAAGAGCTCTTCAATGACCTCATAAACTCTCAAGATAGAGAAAATCTAATTTACTATTCTAAGATGGTATATTCCTGAATACCAACGCATATTGATTACTATATATACTTTGAAATACATTGGTAAACTTAAAATAGGCGGAATTCTATCGCCAGTATTTTCAATTTAAATTGAGACGTAATCGACATGAAACGGATTTCTTTTATTACAATATTTGTTGTTTCCTTTTTAGTTTCTTTGTCGATAGTAGTCAAAGAAAGCAAACCAGATTATCTGCCCTGCCAACCAACAACCGCAACGATTGATGAGTCTAACTTATCTAACGAACAAAAATTATCAAAATACACTGCTCTTCTCGATACCCACATTATGAAGGTAGGAAAAGATACGGATGCAATACTCTGTACTTATCAACAAATCTTTCAAATCTATAGGTCAACAGAACGCGATCATGAAATTAAAAAATTGTATGAAGCTTCTAATTTGCTGCAAACTTTTATTGTGACAGATGAAAACGCAAATAATTATGCGTCAACTATCCTTCGTGTTGTGAGAGCATATTTAAAGCTAAAAGAAAATGATAACGCTGATAGCTTAATAAATGATATTCACTCATATTTTTCTCTGAGTGATATAAATGATTTGAACAAGTATTCGTTTCATATGGCTACTGGGCAAGTTCAAATTACTGCGGGCAAATTCAAAGATGGCATAAACAGCCATATGCTTGCCTTGAAGTTAATACAAAACAGTACTGATATATCGGATGATGATAGGTCAAAAAGATTAGTTCATGTTAATGCCGGAATTGGTAATGCCTACTATGAGTTAGGAGACTATGAAAACGCTATCAAACATTATAAAAAGCACGATACCGTTTATAACCTTCACAATATCGCATTAGCTCATCTTGAATTATCTGAATGGGAGCAAGCCCTTGTCAGCGCGACGGCAGCAAGCGAAAAGGCTGAGCAGGAGGATGATACTCTCATTTGGGCTAACTCTAATGTACTTATTGCGAGAGCCATGCATCAACTTGGTCAAACTGATGAAGCCATTGAAATTATCAAAGAACCAATAGCTATACTGAAAGAAGGGAAACATGCGACCTCGACAATAGAAGCATTAGCTTTGCTGGCAGAGTTTCATATTCAACTAGGACAATGGGACGAGGCCGAAATGGTAATGTTGGAAGCCAATCAATTATCGAATAGCTCTACGACAGACATTATGCTGTATGAGAATTTTTTTGAAACCAATTTCCTGATTGAGGAAAAAAAGAATAACTACAAAGAAGCGCTTGAGTTTTATAAACAGATGTTAAAAGTAAAAGAAGACAAATTTGAACTTCTACAACAACAAATATCACAACGTTTAATGTTAGATTATGAACTTGAAATAGCCCAAGAAACGCTGTTGCGATTGGAGCAAGAAAACAAGCTAACGTCCATTATGCTGCAAAATAAGGAAAGTAAAAACCAACTACTGATAAGTGTCATTGTTGGGGCTAGCGCAGTTTTACTATTACTTATTTTTGTTTATTTAAGGGAGCGTAAATCCAAGTTAAAGATGAGTCATCTGGCTCTGACAGACCACTTAACCAATTGCCCCAATCGTAGACACTCATTGATGCAAGCCAACGGCATGATGCGTAGATCAAACAGCAACAAACATTCAATGATAGTCGCTATTTTAGATGTCGATAACTTTAAAGTTGTTAACGACACGTATGGACATGACATAGGGGATATCGTACTCCAAAATTTATCTTCGATTATCAAAGGAGTGCTGCGAGAAAGCGATGTTATTGGTCGCTATGGCGGCGAAGAGTTTATATTATTATTGCCCAATGCAGACGAACAGGAAATAACGAGAATATTTTCACGCATTCAAATAGCGCTGCAAAATCATGTTTGTGAGTACAACGCAGAGCAAATTGCGATGCCATTAAGTGTGAGCATGGGGGCAGTAATTGCAACTGATATGCCGAATAACGAGGAAGAACAAGAAAACAATCTCCTACTTGATAAAATTATAAAACAAGCAGATGAGAAAGCCTACGAAGCTAAAGAAGGAGGGAAAGACCAACTTAGATGCGTAAAGGTATCGCTTGGCAACTAAACAAGGGCTCCGGGGATTACAGAATGTCCGTTTCGGTCTTTTGTTCTGTCTTAAATAACCAAACGCCGGAGTCGATAAATGGGACAAACCTTCCGAACACTTTTGAACGGCGTATGACTGTTATGCTGCCAGATTATCATCAACCTACACAAATATAATCGGTTTTTATTACCTTGAACCCCAAATTTTTATCACTCAATCCAATCGTATACCCAGGTAATAGAAAACGTTGAAATCGGTGAATAATATTTAACCCATAGCTATGAATTACGTTTAAGTACTTCTGCAGTGTCTCGCCTACTTAAATGTGCCAGCAGTAACGAGAAACTCCAAAGACCTGTTTTTATAAAAGGCATTACAAACCACAGTAAAGTACGAATAAGAAACAAAGCAGGCAATAGCAATAATATCCAACCTAAAAACTGCACCACAAATGCAG
>Ga0316209_1000648_pt1 | contig 52889 bp, 48 predicted proteins | sample 6monopyrite_MG_FD_204945 | JGI IMG/M metagenome (GOLD analysis project Ga0316209, IMG submission 204945) | Microbial mat bacterial communities from mineral coupon in-situ incubated in ocean water Damariscotta River, Maine, United States -... | ecosystem: Environmental > Aquatic > Marine >... | reverse complement strand
TACGCAGTGGCTTTGGACATACAATAATGAACGCCCACATACAGCAATTGGAGGCATACCACCCAGGCAATTGTTGAATGCGGCTTAACCTCTACTTCTAACTACGGTTATTAATGGGGGGATTACAGAGGCCCCTTCTCCAGAGCAGCTACTCGCATATTTAGAATCACTTGGCGCAGACCCCCCATTAAATAGTGCTATTGACTTGGAAAAACCAAGAAAGATTATAAGGCGACTACACCCTGTACGTGGCGCTTCATTATTCGCCGGGCTAATGCTTCATCCGGAACTTCAGAGCAATACCCATCGACTTGAAGCCCTAGTTCATTTGATTCTTGGGGAGGGGAATGGAACAAAAAAAATAACAAAAAACATTGCTCTAGAATTATTCTCATCTTTAAATGGATCCTTTTATCAGTCAAGCGAAGATCCTGCCGAAGACATGATGGTTACCGTAGTGCAGCATTCCACTGGAAGTTATAGATTATTAGAGGGGTTATGGGAAAGTAGCGCCTTCTATCTTCAGATATTTATTAATCTTGTTGAAAGAATGCCAAACAACGAATTTTTTGTACGAGTAAAGCAGTCGATACACTCTATCCTTCTAATATCAGACGCTATAATAGAAAGAGCTGGATTAGATAGGTATTGTGTTGGCGAGCCATACCCACTGTCTGATATCCCGGATGAAGTCTTATGTAATTTAAGCAGCACGAAACAATATGTTAGATTTACAAATAGAGAACTTATCGATCTCGGTATAACCCCGTCGGCTCTATCACCCTTTATTTATCCACTAGACGATCGCGGTCGGTTACTTGATGTGAGACTCGGTTCTAGTCCACTAGAAAGAAGCCCCATTATTAAAAGTAATGGGACCTGCTACGTTTTACTGCCCACGTCCCTAAGTATTGCTATACGGCACCTAGTAATTGATTTTTGCATTAATAACAAGATGCTGAATAGCTTAGAAGATTCGGTAAAAGCAGGTTACGTTCGTCATTTTTCTGAAGAAATAAGTCTTCTTGGGAAAATCAAAGACACCCCCTTTCATAAGATCAATAATTCAAAAGAAATTACATGTGGTGCACACGCTTTAGTTAACATCGACGAAGGCCGGTATATTCAGTTTATTTTAGCCTTTGATGACTTCAAGGACTATGAAGATGGTTGGTTCAATGGGTGTTCGTCTAATGGCGAGGACGACGGTTCTGCAATCGATGAACAAACTCGAAAAGTTCATCAAATCGTTTCAAGTAAGGAGGGGTTTCGTGAAGGGCTGACCATAGTAATAGGATGTGGTTGGGGGCGACATATGTCATTCCCAATGCCCGAGGAAGCGCTAAAAAATTGGAATACCGTTTCAATCTCGGCTCCAGATATAACAACATTTAGTATGCCATCAGCCTCGGATATGGATCCATATTCTTTCTGGCGTCTAGTTGATGCGAATAAAATACTGTCGAAAACAGGTGCTCATATAGCTAATATTAATGGGTTATTAAATCTATATGGCTGGGCTAAATCAAATAATTTCCATCTGGTTCCTCACCAAGAAGTACCTCAAGACATATCACCCCCGCAGATATCTTCTTTCTTCATGATGATTGAGCAAAGTTTTATTCTTAACGTCAGATCGGGAGTACATGCTGGCTTGGATAAGCATTGCGAAACGACACCCAGCGGGCAGATTAAACAAGTTCAGCGACAAGCGGTTGATTGGTATTTTGATGAAGATAGGTATAAACCTGTGTACGCATCAATTGACGATGCGACAAAAGGGCGATTACTTGGTCTTGTATATGGGGTAAATAGAAAATGGTGGTGTTCACCCGTATTAGAAGGCGGTGAAAACAAGGATTTTATATATAGAACGTGGGATGCAGCTTGTAGCTGGGTGAATCGTTTGGATAAAATTATTGAGCCTCTAATATCAGAATCAATTATTGGTGATATCACGTGGCAATGGGAATATAGCTGCACGTACTACCCTGACTCTAGACTCCCCCCTCCCAGCTACGCTGATCTTATTGCAATGACTAGCTCAAAAATAGAATTATGCGGGCCTGATGTAGTTATAACATCCTCATTCAGTGAGGAGTTTATCCTAGGATTTCATCAAGAAGATAATCACGCAGAGAGAGCTATGGTAACAAGTCTTATACGAGCGGTTTTATCTACGATATATGACTCGGCTACATTAGAAAGGCTAACTGATGAAACATCAGTTAATGTTTTTTCAGATACAGATGCTAAATATGTTCATGTTCTTACCGCTAGGAGTTTCAGCGATCATGTAAAAGAATTTATGATCCCCCCTATTTTTGTTAATAGTTTTGATGATGCTACATCCCGTATCGGGCTTGGATGGCTTGCACATACACACCAGAATGGATCTGAAATTAATGGCGTAGAACAATGCACTCGGTATCTGAGAGAGTTAGTCGATGCAGTATGGAGGAAGATGAGGGAGTTGCTTTCAGTTCTAAATAAAGATTCAACTATTAAGTTTCTCCTCAAAAATCATGAAGCCATTGATAGTGACTCAGAGCATTGGAAGCGCACATACAAGGCAGTCATTGGTCTACATGAGGACAAGGATTCTGCCGCTTCAGTTGTAAGCAACCAAATTTCTCTTAGAAATTCTAGCAGCATAAGTAGCAGGATTGCGATTGAAATGGCCATTTGCGAATGTGATTCACATGGTGGGTTTCATCCGGGAAAACTAGATATTACAAAAATCATCACCTATGGTGCATTGATGTACCACATGGGCGGCTGGTCAGATGCTATTCGCTATGAAATGGTTCCCCCTATTATACGCATAACCCCTTTTGGGGACGTTTTATTTGATCATACATTCTTCGACTCGATTGTCGTGCCATATGGTGCTGCACTACATGAAAAGATACTGAAAAAAAAGGCTGCAATCTACTCCAAGCATTTTGAAGAGCCTATCCCAGTCAAGTCATCAAAAGGAATTTTAGGGAAAGAATTTGAAGATGTATGGCATTCTGAGTATGGATTCAATATAGATGAAAGTCGGCTGTTTGTTGATCTGCTGGAAGATAAAGGTGTTCTAGATAAGAGTGTGGTGCTGGAATTAGATGAAGATGAGCTTCTTCACTTAGGTATGCAAGGAGGAGTTTCTAGAGAGGCTATATTAGCCATAACTGACTCAATGATGTTAGAAGAGCGAGAGTCATGGGAGAGCCCTCCCTGCGGATTCCATATGAATGATATTCTTCCTTGGCGCTTTAGGCGTCGTTTGTCAGTAATTTCATGCCCAATCCTAAAGTTTAATGACAAGCTACTAATTGCTCCCGGATTGCTAAGAAATGGGTTGGTTTATTTGTTGAGAAATAGTTATGAAGCATCCTTTGATGAGAATCAATTTACTTCTAGAGAAATGAAAAAGTGGGTTGGTATGCAGCGTAACAGGGAAGGCCACTTATTTAATAAAAGTGTAGCTTCTGAATTCGAAGGATTTGGCTGGAAAACTGAATCAGATACTCTTTTAACTAAACTTTTGAATAAAAAACTCGACAAGGACTATGGCGATATTGACGTAATTGCTTGGAATCCAATTACAGGTAATGTATTACTGATAGAGTGCAAAGACCTAATATTTGCTAAAACCCCGGGAGAGATTGCTAGGCAGATTTACGAGTTTCGTGGTGTTACTCGCGCCAATGGGAAACCTGACTGTCTTCTCAAACACCTAAAAAGGATTGAAGTTGTAACAAGCAATCTTGATCATTTCAAGAAGCATATTGGACTTAACATCGAGCTCACTATTAATCCATGTTTGCTCTTCAGTAATCTTGTTCCTTTATCATTCGTTGAATCAAGCACACTGAGTAATATAAAGGTTATTTCGTTTGATGGAATAAAAGAGGTCTGCTTATCTTACTAATATAATCAAAAGGATCAGAATTATTCATCTTATGTCAACGACAACTATTGGCGAAAAGTAGAAGTCATCATGGTCATTGATATGATCAGAAAACTATTATACTTATATGCGGGCCAAGGGAAGCATAGTAATTATCAATGACGCACAAGAACACATATGAATAATCCTAAACGCCATCATTTTGTCCCTGAATCCTATTTGAAAGGCTTTTCTGAAGAAAAAACAGGGATGCTAAATATTTACAGCAAAATATCCGCGGTTTGGCGTAGGCAAAAACCAAAAAAAGTTATGGTTAGGAGTAAATATTACCATCAAGACTCGGCACCTGATGGTATTGATAAAAATATACTGGAAAAAATGCTCGGTTCCTCAATAGAGCCAAAAGGGATGGAAGCACTCAAGAAACTAATAACAGAACCAGATGCGCTAAATGAGGAAGGCATGGCTGACATTTTAGTTTACCTACAGTTTCAGCGCTTTCGTGTGCCACGCCAAGCTGATTTAGCGAAGGCATTAGCAAAAAGTGTATTAACACGAGAGCTACATAAAACATCGGAAGGCCGAGAAGCATTAAAGCATAGCGAGATTGTAATTAAGGATTCATTTCGCATTAATTTCATGGAAATGTCTCATGGTACATTAACCCCCTACTTTTCTAGAATGATATGGTTGCTTATAGAGGCAGAGCATGGGACTTCATTTATAACTAGTGATAGTCCAGTCACATTCCATAATCCAGATGTTATACCACCTGCTGAACCTGGCCCTGCACTATATGGAACAAGTGTATTCTTTCCAATCAACAAACGATATTTGTTAGCTTTACATCACCCTGAATTCGAATCAGGTGAAAAAGAAACAATGGAACACCTTCCCAAAGATCTTGATATCGAAGATGGGCAAATTGAGTGCCGTAGAGATATTATTTGGCGTAAAGACCAAGTAGAGTGGTTAAATAGGCTAATGCTTCAATATTCTCAAGATCTAATTGTTGGTGAAACTAAGAGCGCACTAGAAAGTGCAGTTGGAAGTGAGATCACCGGCCATGTTTGATAATGATCGTCATAACTCTGCTCTAAATGTCAGCTATTGGCACTCAACGAGATCCAAAGCACCTCGATGCACTTAGGCGTCATTCTCGTAAGTCGGAATTCGTACCACGATTGTTCGTAAGCTTATTCAGGGGAAGGTAACTGCTTGATTTAAGTGGCGCGCCCGACAGGATTCGAACCTGTGACCCCCGCCTTCGGAGGGCGGTACTCTATCCAGCTGAGCTACGGGCGCGTGGCTTGATTATATCAGCACTCAACATTTAACGTCATGTAATCACAGCACTAATCACGCCATTGTTGAATAAAGTGGTCATAATCCTGCTGTGATTTAAATACGCCGCCACGTACACCACAGATTGCGCTTGCAAAGCCGACGGCACGTTTAACGATCTGTGGCCATTGCCAGTCCATGGCTAAGCCATAGATCACAACCGCACTAAAGGCATCACCCGCACCTACGGTGTCAATCAAGGCCGTCATTTGCGTCGCGCATTGCTTGATAGCGCCATCTTCCACCCGTACGCATGCACCCGCGCTGCCGCGTGTGATTAACAGTGATTTCAGTTCATAACGGGCTTGCAGTGCGATTGCTGCCTGCTCCTCGTCATCACCCAGTTTTAATAACTGCTGTAGATACTGAAACTCATGCTCATTCACCTTTAGCCAGCTAGCCTGCTGCAAGGCCTCTTCGATAACACCCTCGCAAACCCACGGTGGCCTGAGGTTGATATCAAAGTAGAACGGCAGGGATAGATCGCTGCGCAATTGATTGAGCGCGGCATATGACTCGGCATGGCGAATACCCAATGTGCCGTGATAAAGCAAAGAAGGGCAGGGCAGAGACGCAATCGCCTGCTGCGCCCGCACGCCGTCGATAAAATCATAAGCCTGATTTTCGACGATCTCGAAATGGGGTTCATCATTGATGATCGAGACATTAACGGTGTCGGTTGCTGCCGTTACGGTTTGCATGCCATCGCAATTCATTCGCCACTGCTGCATCGAATGCAGGGCTTTCTCGCCTAACAAATCATCGCCTACGGCACTAATCAACAGCGGCTCAAGCCCAAAGCCTTTCAGGTGCCACGCAACATTAAAGGCTGCACCACCCAACACCACACTGCCATCAGCAAAGCGGTCATACAACACTTCATCAAAGATGACAGGGGAGGGCGATGTGACTTTTTGATTGGTATTGCTGTTCACTCAATCAGGCAAATAAACCAACAGCAGTTAAAAATGCCAGCCTGCGGCAATGTAGGCAACAGTGACATTTGTTTTATCAACAATCGGGCTGTTTTCAATCTGCTCACCCAGTTTGTTGTTACTCAAATGGGCATTTAACGACCACTGCTTACTAAGACGATAACGTGCATCCAGCGCAAAGAAAGTGTGAATCGTACTATCACTTGCTGCATAAAGCGGACGCGTAGCAGTCACCTCATTTAGCTTTACACCATAGTAGTAATTAACCGCGCTTCGACTCATGCGCTCATAGCCACCACTCGCTTTAATATGTAACTTGCCACGCTCAATTAAACGGGTAGAGAACATCGCCTTAACGGCAGTACCATCATGAGTATCTGACACATCATTAAGGTAGGCAAAATCGAGATAGCCGATCGGGCTATCCCACGCGACATTGATACCCACCTCCGTGGCAGGTTCTCTATCAGACATACCAGCCACCAACGCACCATCACTGGCAACAAAACCGCGCTGCTGTTCGGCGAGCAAACCAAAGCGCACTGTGTCATTTTCAAACTTCCACGGTAGCCAATAGCCAAGGCGGTGCACATTAAAATAGAGTGTATCGTTATAACTGATATTGATCAGCGGCAATGCGGTTGCTGATGATGTTTGTGAACCCGAGTATTTAGGCAACACCACCACTGCAGCCAGCACCTCACCATGCAGCCCATCGCCCCTTACAGCGTTATCTAGCGGAGGAACCACAATCAGATCATCCAGTGCGCCTGCACTCACGCTACTGCTTAACACCATCAAGGCCGAGGCCAGGACTCTCTTCATCACACTTTTGTTCCTAAAATTTTTCGTCACCAACTTATTCAACCGTGACTGATTTCGCAAGGTTGCGTGGCTGGTCGATATCCGTGCCTTTCAGTACCGCAACATGATACGACAGGAGTTGCAGTGGTACCGAGTAAACAATCGGTGCAATCGCATCATCAACAGATGCAACTGAAACAACTTCTATTCCTTCTTCCGCCTCAACATGTACGGACTCATCAGCGAATACCAGCAACTGGCCACCACGCGCACTCACTTCCTGAAGATTAGATTTAAGCTTCTCTAATAATTCATTATTGGGTGCGACTGCAATCACCGGCATGTTCGCATCAACCAGCGCCAATGGGCCATGTTTCAGTTCACCAGCCGGGTAGGCCTCTGCATGAATATAAGAAATCTCTTTAAGTTTTAGCGCACCTTCCATTGCAACCGGGTACTGTGTGCCACGCCCAAGAAACAAGGCATGGTTTTTATCGCCAAACTGCTCGGCAACCGCTTTGATTTTATCATCAAGGGCGAGTACCTCTTCAACCTTGGCAGGCAGTGAAATCAAATGACTGACCAAGGCCTCTTCGACATGTGCGGGCATTGCATGACGCCGCCCAAGTGCAATGACAAGCAGCATTAATGCAACCAGCTGAGTGGTAAATGCCTTGGTTGATGCAACACCAATTTCTGGCCCCGCGCGTGTCATTAAAAATAGATCTGACTCTCTAACCAGCGAACTTTCAGGCACATTACAGATCGCAAGCGAGTGACCATAGCCACGCTTTTTCGCTTCCTGTAAGGCCGCTAATGTATCGGCTGTTTCACCTGATTGTGAGATGCTGATGATCAATGAGTTATTACGAACGACTGGATAGCGATAACGGAATTCACTCGCGACCTCAACACTGCACGGAACACCCGCCAATGATTCAAACCAGTAACGCGCGATCATTCCAGCATGATAACTCGTACCACATGCGATAATGTGAACACCCTTTACCTCATCGAAAATCTCACTGGCACCGACACCAAACGCAGCTTCCAACACACGATTCTTACTGATGCGACCTTCCAGTGTTTCTGCAATCGCATTCGGTTGTTCATGAATCTCTTTCATCATGTAGTGATTGTATTCGCCTTTGCCCACCGAATCTGCGGTTAGCTGGCTGATGGTGACAGGGCGCTCAATCACCTCCCCATTCAGATCATAGATCGTGACTTTATCTTTGGTAATATCCGCAACATCGCCATCTTTTAAAAAAATGAATTTCTGGGTAACCGGTAATAACGCAGCCACATCAGAGGCAATAAAGTGTTCGCCGATGCCAACCCCAATGACCAGCGGACTACCAAGTCTTGCGGCAATTAAACGGCCATCTTCGATGTTGCTAATCACACCCAGTGCATAGGCACCGTCTAATTTAGTAGTCGCCTCACGCACTGCATCAAGCATACTTTTACCCTGATCCATGTAGCGATGTACCAGGTGCACAATCACCTCGGTATCCGTTTCTGAGGTAAACTCATAGCCATCTTCGCTGAGCTCCTTGCGAAGCACTTCATGATTTTCGATGATACCGTTGTGAACCACCGCCACTGTTTTACGACAGACATGCGGATGAGCATTGGCAGTCGTCGGCTTACCATGCGTTGCCCAGCGCGTATGGCCAATGCCAATGCTACCTTTTTGAGGGTCATTGGCAAGCACGGCTTCTAAATCTTTAATTTTTCCCGGCGCACGCACTCTGCCGATACAGCCATCATCATCGAGTACCGCTATGCCAGCCGAATCGTATCCACGATATTCAAGACGCCGCAGCCCCTCCAATAAAACAGGGACAACATCTCGTTCTGCAATTGCTCCGACGATTCCACACATAGCTCACCTCTTCACCTGTTTATCGCTAACTCTTCCAGCTGCAAATCACTTTTTCTTTTGCGGACGCGCCCATGACTCAATTGAGCGTTGCCTGGTGCGCGTTAACGTTAATGTATCGGCAGGTGCTTCATTTGTAATCGTTGAGCCCGCACCAATTGTGGCACCCGCACCAATTTTAACGGGTGCGACGAGTTGACTGTCTGACCCTATGAATGCGCCATCACCGATCTCTGTCAGATGTTTATTGACCCCATCATAATTACAGGTGATGGTACCAGCACCGATGTTTACATCTTTACCAATAATGCTGTCGCCGACATAACTTAGATGGTTGATCTTCGATCCTTCACCTACCTGCGCCTTTTTCACTTCAACAAAATTACCAACCTTAACGTTCGCCGCAAGATTTGTATCTGGGCGGATACGAGCAAATGGACCAATGGTACATTCACGTCCCAATACGGCATTTTCAATCACACTATTAGGTAATATAAGGCAGCCATCTGCGATGGTGGTATCGGTAATCACGCAGTTTGCGCCAATTTCAACGTTATCCCCGAGCACCACATCGCCTTCAAAAATAACGTTTACATCGATAATCACATCCATACCGGTTTTAATACTGCCGCGCAGATCAAAGCGGGCGGGATCTTTTAGTGTCACGCCTGCGACCATCAATTGTTCTGCCTGCTGTCTTTGATAGTATCGCTCGATGCGTGCAAGCTGATTTCGATTGTTGATGCCTTCGACTTCTTCTACTGCGCTCGCCTGTGAGGTCTTCACTTCAATTCCATCATTCACTGCCATTGCAATGATGTCAGTGAGGTAATACTCACCTTGTGCATTATTATTTTCCAGTCGCCCAAGCCACTCTTTAAGCTTTCCGCCTTGTACTGCGAGAATGCCAGTATTTACCTCTGATATTTTGCGAATCTCTTCGGTCGCATCTTTTTCTTCAGTTATACACTGCACCAGATTATCGCTATTGCGAACAATACGTCCGTAGCCATGCGGGTTTGGCAGTTCTGCTGTGAGTAATCCCATACTCGTTTTAGAGACCTGTTCAAGTAGCTGCTGAAGGGTATCTCTGGTCGTCAGTGGTACATCGCCGTAAAGCACCAGCACGATATGATCATCAACGAGTTGTGGTACTGCCTGCGCAACCGCATGGCCCGTGCCCAATTGTTCTTCCTGCTTAACCCAACTAACTTTCCGATCGGAGAGGGCATCCCTGACCACTTCGCCACCGTGCCCATAGACAACGTGGATATCCTGCGCAGAAAGCTGCTCTGCGGTATCAATCACATGAGTCAATAACGGCTTATGAGCCAGCTTGTGTAATACTTTTGGGAGTTTAGATCGCATCCGCGATCCCTGGCCTGCCGCGAGAATAACAACGCTTAATTCCATCTGATCTCTCTTTGACGAGTTAACCCGGATTAATCAGGGTAATTGTGACGCTTCCACAATTGTAATGTACCAATAACGACAAAGGCCGTCTATTAAACGGCCTTTGTCGAAGTCGATCTCTAGTGAAAAGCTAACGAACTAACGGCCGCGACTCTTCATTTTTTTGATCGCCTGCAGCTGTGCAACTGCTTCAGCCAGTTCAGTCTGTGCTTTGGCGTATTCGAACTCTGAAGTTTTGTCTTGCAACGCATCTTCAGCTTTCTGCTTCGCTTCCAGTGCCGCGGCTTCGTCAAGATCCTTGGCACGCAGTGCAGTATCAGAAAGTACTGTTACCACATGTGGCTGAACCTCAAGCATACCGCCAGAGATATAAAATGCCTCTTCACTGTCACCATTTTTGACTCGCACTTCACCGGGCTTAAGCTGCGTTAGTAGCGGGGCGTGTCGAGGAAGAATCCCCAACTCACCCATTACGCCTGGTGCAAATACCATTTCGGCAGTACCAGAGAAGATTTCACTCTCGGCACTTACGATGTCTACATGTATTGTCATTGCCATCACTTATCCTACCATTGCGCAAGCGCGATTATTGAATGGTTTTGGCCTTTTCAACCGCTTCTTCGATTGAACCCACCATGTAGAACGCCTGCTCTGGCAGGTGATCGTATTCACCGGCAATGATGCCTTTGAATGCACTGATGGTATCTTTCAGAGAGACGTACTTACCTGGTGAACCGGTAAATACTTCTGCTACGAAGAAAGGCTGAGACATAAAGCGCTGAATCTTACGCGCACGGGTTACAGTCTGTCTGTCTTCTTCTGACAGCTCATCCATACCCAGAATCGCGATGATATCTTTCAGTTCTTTATAACGCTGCAAAGTACCCTGTACTGCACGTGCAATGTCATAGTGCTCCTGGCCAATGATCAATGGATCAAGCTGACGTGAAGTTGAATCCAGCGGATCAATCGCAGGGTAAATACCCAGCTCAGCGATAGAACGAGACAGTACAACAGTCGCATCTAAGTGAGCAAAAGTAGTCGCAGGTGATGGATCGGTCAAATCATCCGCAGGTACATATACCGCTTGAATAGAGGTAATTGAACCTTTGTTGGTAGACGCGATACGCTCCTGTAGTACACCCATCTCTTCAGCAAGCGTAGGCTGGTAACCTACCGCCGATGGCATACGACCCAATAGCGCAGATACTTCTGTTCCCGCCAGAGTGTAACGGTAGATGTTATCAACAAATAATAGTACGTCACGACCTTCGTCACGGAAATACTCAGCCATGGTCAGGCCAGTCAGCGCAACACGTAGGCGGTTACCTGGAGGCTCATTCATCTGACCATAAACCAGCGATACTTTGTCGATTACGTTTGAATCGGTCATTTCGTGGTAAAAATCGTTACCCTCACGAGTACGCTCACCAACACCAGCGAATACTGAGTAACCGCTATGCTCGATCGCGATGTTACGAATCAGTTCCATCATGTTAACGGTTTTACCTACACCCGCACCACCAAACAGACCAACTTTACCACCTTTAGCAAATGGGCAAAGTAGATCGATCACTTTAATACCCGTTTCAAGCAGCTCGGTGCTACCAGATTGCTCTTCGTAGCTTGGTGCTTTACGGTGAATCGCCCAGCGATCTTCTTCACCGATCGGGCCTTTTTCATCAATTGGATCGCCTAGAACATCCATGATACGTCCCAGTGTCTTTTCACCTACAGGCACAGAAATTGGGCCGCCAGTGTTACTGACTGACTTACCGCGCTGAACACCATCGGTAGAACCCATGGCAATGGTACGAACAATACCATCACCCAACTGCTGCTGCACTTCAAGGGTAAGATTTGCATCACCCACGTGTAATGCATCATAGACCTTGGGCATGGCGTCGCGTGGGAATTCCACGTCAACAACAGCACCGATAATCTGTACTATTTTTCCTGCACTCATCGCCTCAAATCCTCTTATAAAATTTTAATATCTTGTCTTGCAAAAATTCTGAGCAACACGCTCAACCAGGCTTCACGCTAAACAGCGGACGCGCCACTTACGATCTCGGAGATCTCTTGAGTGATCGCCGCCTGACGTGCTTTATTGTAAATTAATTGCAAGTCACCAATTATATCACCCGCATTATCAGAAGCAGATTTCATTGCAACCATACGCGCTGCCTGCTCACAGGCGAGGTTTTCAACCACGCCCTGATAAACCTGAGATTCAATAAAGCGAACCAGCAAAGCATCCAGCACATCTTTTGCTTCAGGCTCATAGAAGTAATCCCAGTGGTGCTCTAGCTCTTTATCTTCTTTTTTCTCAACCGGTAGCAGCTGCTCAACTTTTGGTGCCTGCGTCATGGTGTTCACAAACTCGTTGTAAACCACATAGAGGCGATCCAGTCTGCCTTCATCAAAAGCATCCAGCATCACCTTAACCGACCCAATCAGATCGGTAATCTCAGGTCGATCACCCAGGTGAGCCGCCTGTGCAACCACGTTGCCACCCATGCGGCCAAAAAATGCAGCGCTCTTATTACCAATGGTGCAGAGATCAATCTCTTTACCCTGATCATGCCACTCTTTCATAGATATGACGGTTTTCTTAAACATATTACTGTTCAAGCCGCCACACAGACCACGATCTGAAGAGACAACGATGTAACCAACACGCTTTACATCGCGATCTTCAAGATATGGGTGTTTATACTCAGGGTGCGCGTGAGCGAGATGATCAACAACATTACGCATTTTCTGTGCATAAGGGCGAGAAGCCACCATGCGGTCCTGCGCTTTACGCATCTTACTCGCAGCTACCATTTCCATAGCACGCGTGATCTTCTGCGTATTTTTAATGCTAGTGATCTTGGTGCGTATCTCTTTGCCTACGGCCATTACAACTCTCCCGTCTTTACCAGACGTTGTTTGCCTTGAATGACTCGATCGCTGATGTCAATCCGCTCTTGATATCGCCATTAAAGTCACCAGATTCGTTGATGGTAGCCATCAGGTCAGCCTGACTGCTGTTCATGTAACTAATCAGAGCCGCCTCAAAAGCGCCTACTTTATCTAGCGCGACATCATCAAGAAAGCCTTCGTTGGCAGCAAAAAGTGATGTTGCCTGCTCTGCAACGCTCATTGGTGCGTACTGCTTCTGCTTCATCAATTCTGTTACACGCTGACCACGCTCTAGCTGCTTACGGGTTGCTTCATCAAGATCAGAAGCAAACTGTGCAAATGCTGCAAGCTCACGGTACTGCGCAAGATCAAGACGTACGCCACCACCCAGTTTTTTAATAATTTTGGTCTGCGCCGCACCACCAACTCGAGAAACCGACAGACCCGCGTTAATCGCAGGGCGGATACCCGAGTTGAACAGATCAGTCTCAAGGAAAATCTGGCCATCGGTAATCGAAATAACATTGGTTGGTACGAATGCCGATACGTCACCACCCTGGGTTTCAATGATTGGCAGCGCGGTCAAAGAACCGGTTTTGCCTTTCACTTCACCGTTGGTGAACTTCTCAACATAATCAACATTTACACGAGCAGCACGCTCTAGCAGACGAGAATGAAGATAGAAAACATCACCTGGATATGCTTCACGGCCTGGCGGACGACGTAGCAATAGAGAAACCTGACGGTATGCCCATGCTTGCTTGGTCAGATCGTCATAAACGATCAGTGCATCTTCACCGCGATCACGGAAGTATTCACCCATGGTGCAACCCGAGTATGGCGCGATGAACTGCATAGAGGCTGGATCAGAAGCAGTCGCAGCAACGATGATGGTATGCGCCAGCGCATCGTGCTCTTCTAATTTGCGCACTACGTTAGCAACAGAAGAAGCCTTTTGGCCGATCGCAACATAGATACACTTAACACCAGTATCTTTCTGGTTGATGATCGCATCGATCGCAACCGCTGTTTTACCTGTCTGGCGATCGCCAATGATCAGCTCACGCTGGCCACGGCCAATTGGCACCATCGCATCAATCGCTTTCAAACCCGTCTGTACTGGTTGATCAACACCCTGACGCGCAATAACGCCTGGCGCTACTTTTTCGATAGGGGAGGAGCCATCAGATTCAATCGGCCCTTTACCATCAATTGGCTCACCCAGAGAGTTTACAACTCGCCCTAGTAGCCCTCTACCAACAGGAACCTCAAGGATTCGGCCGGTACATTTTGCATTGTCGCCTTCCGAGATATTTTCGTAAGCGCCCATAATAACGGCACCAACAGAGTCACGCTCAAGGTTAAGGGCCATACCATATGTGTTGTTAGCGAATTCAATCATCTCGCCCTGCATCACATCGGCAAGCCCGTGAATGCGAACAACACCGTCTTTCACGCTGACCACGGTACCTTCGGTACGTGCTTCGCTCACTGCATCGAAGCTTTCGATTCGTTGCTTAATCAGCTCACTGATTTCTGCTGCATTTAACTGCATGTTTATATCCTCTATAACGAATTGTTTTCAGTGGGTCTTAACCAGGTTAATGGGTCAGGGCATGAGTCAGTTTTTCTAACTGACCAACCACTGAACCGTCGATAACCATATCGCCTGCGCGAATAATGGCACCACCCACTAGAGAGTTGTCTGTTGTGCAGACGAGCTCGACCTCACGACCTAAACGCTTCTTCAGCGCTTTTTTGATACTGGTCTGCTGCGCACTGGTCACCGGAAATGCGGAGATAACCTCTGCCTGAACAGTCTTCTCAGCTTCTGCACGATGTTCTTCGTAGAATGCTGTGATTTCAGGCAGAACGGTTACCCGCCCATTTTCGATCAACAACTTAATCAGGTTTTTTGCCGCGTCATCAAACTGATCGCCACAAACACCAAGAAAAAGGTCCACCAGTTGTGCTTTGCTCACACGTGGATTACCAACCACGGACTGCATTCCACTGTCCTGTATTACGGCAGACGCTAGCGCCAGATTCTCAGACCACTGTGCAAACTGCTTAGTTGCGGCAGCTTGCTCAAAAACAGCCTGGGCATAAGGACGTGCGATTGTGCTTTTTTCAGCCATGCTCGTTCAGCCCTCTTATATCTGGCCAACCAGATCTTTCAACAGATCGGCATGCACCTTTTCATCCACTTCACGGCCAAGAATACGACCCGCACCTGCAGCAGCAACGGATGCTACTTTGCCTCGGAGCTGCTCTTTAGCGCGATTCGTTTCCTGTTCAATTTCAGCTTTTGCACCGATGATCAGACGTTCGCCTTCTGTACGCGCCTTCTCTTTTGCCTCTTCGACAATTTCGTTGCCACGCTTTTCAGCTTGAGCCAAAATCTCAGCCGCATGTGATTTTGCTTCGACCAAGCGCTCTTTAGCGCGCTTTTCAGCAAGCTCAAGATCATGCTTGCCCTTGTCTGCAGCGGCCAAACCGTCAGCGATGCGCTTCTGTCTTGCAGACAGAAGATCATTCATCGGGTTCCAAAGCACTCGATTGACGAACCACAACAGCGTAACGAATGCGATAATCTGTGCAATCAGAGTTACGTTAATATTCATCTCAGTCTCCTAAATAAATAAGGTGTTACCAACCAGGGGCCGGTTAAACCTTATGCTGCGCCGATTGCGCTGCTTAGGGCACCTACGAATGGGTTTGCAAACAAGAACCACATTGCGAACGCCAAAATGATGAAAGGGAAAGATTCCATCAGACCAGCAAAGATGAACATGTTGGTCATTAGTGCTGGACGCATTTCAGGCTGGCGAGCGATTCCTTCAAGAGTTTTCGCACAGATCAGGCCCCAGCCAATAGCTGAACCCAGACCCGCAGCCGCAAGGATGATTCCGACGCCAACAGCAGTAGAGGCATAAATTTGTGCGATCATATCAGGTGTCATTTGGTACATCTCCTATTTAAAAAATATTAAATCAAAACTCTAAAAATTAAACTACTAAATCTAAATCAAACAAAAACTTAATTACATCTTACGCTCGGTGAGCGTCACTCAATTAATGATCTTCTGTGTGCGCCATGGCGAGATACACAATGGTCAGCACCATGAAGATAAATGCCTGCAACGTGATGACTAACAGATGGAAGATCAACCAACCAAGATCAAGCACAACCTGCAATGGGAACCAGATGAGTGCGCCAAGGCCCACGGCCATGGTGCCACCAATCAATGCGATCAGCAGGAATACCAGCTCACCCGCAAACAGATTACCAAACAGTCGTAGTGCCAGACTTAGCGGCTTGGCTAACTCTTCAATCACAGACATCACAATATTCACCGGCACAAAAAACTTACCAAAGGGGTGAAACAGAAACATCTTCAGATAACCGGCAGCACCTTTAATCTTGAAGTTATAGTAAAGAATCAATGCAAATACAGTCAGTGACATCGCTAATGTGGTGTTCAAATCGGTTGTTGGTACCACTTTCAGGTATTCAATCCCCAGCACGCCCGATGCGATTAACGGCAGAAGATCAACCGGAATCAAATCCATAAAGTTCATCAACCAGACCCAGACAAAAATCGTCAATGCCAACGGTGCAATGATTGGATTATGGCCAGGGAAGGTATCTTTTACCTGGCCACTGACAAAGTCGATAATCATCTCAACAAAATTCTGAAAACCGCCAGGCACCCCAGTAGCAAGGTTACGCCCCATACGTGCACTGACCACAATCATCAAAACACCTAACGCGACACTAAAAAAGACGGTGTCTATATGTAATGCCCAAAAACCATTGGCTTTATGTGTTACAGGATCACAGTCACCAACACATAGGTTGGTCAAGTGATGCTGAATATACGCGACTGTACCGCCGCCATCAGATGATCCGCTCAAACCTGCACTCTCCAAAAATTATTACTAAATTCTTATTATTCAGTGTCTACCTGTTTTGCGCGGCCCTGTCGGCCAGCCACCAAAACAAACACCAACTGCGTGATTACAAACCCTATAATCAACGCCAGCGCAGCCAACTTGAGCGCGCCTAACCCTATTCCAAACAGGGCCAGCACCAGTACAAATCGTACGACTGCGCCCAAATATAAAATCATCTGGCTCGTTTGAGCACTTTTCTCGGCAGCATTACTCGCGCGCTTAACGCCGCGGCTCAACATCGTTGTTGAGGCTACACTCACTAATCCGCCATAAAATGCAGAAATCGCCGCCCACGAGCCATCTTTCAGGAAAAAACCAGCTGCTATTACAAGGCCGATGCCAAGCTGTAACAATATGATTTTTTTTGCATTATCTGCCAACTCACCTGGCTTTTCAGAATCATTCATCCGAGCTTACTCAACAGTCCGTGCACCTTAATGATCCCGCCCACTATACCAAGGCCGCCGAATATTAGCATAAAGAGCGGCTGAGTATCCAGCCAGTAATCAACGAATAAACCGAGGCCAAAGCCAGCGACAGTCATTGATGTCAACATTGTGCCAACACCAATTAGTAAAAGACCCGGGCCTTTCTGTTTACTCATGCACTCATTCACCAACCACACCCAAAACGGGCAGGGCAGTATATCAAAATTAAATTCAATGAGTTAGCTTTGAATTGCAGGCATTTTATTTGATGTGCTCAAGAATGCCTTCCAGTTCATCAAGGCTATTGTACTGAATCACCAATTTCCCTTTGCCTTTTGCTGAATGCTGAAAATTAACCGCCGCGCCCAAACGCTCCGACAAATCTTCCTGCAAACGGCGTACGTCCGGATCATTTTCAATGCTTTTCGATGATTTCGCTTTAACCGCCGGCGATTGTGCCTGCCTCACCAACTGCTCGGTCTCCCGAACCGACATTCCCTTGTTAACAATACGCCGTGCTGCTTCAATTTGTACATCGCCCTGCAGACCCAACAGTGCACGCGCATGCCCCATCCCCAGGTCGCCACACTCAACCATCCGCTTCACTTCATCACTAAGATCAAACAGACGCAATAAATTAGAAACCGCCACACGTGAACGCCCAACCGCTTCGGCAGCCTCCTGATGGGTCAACTCAAATTCCAGAATCAAACGCTGCAATGCAGTCGCTTCTTCCATTGGGTTAAGATCTTCACGCTGAATATTTTCAATCAGCGCCATCGCCATCGCGGTCTGATCGGGTACATCGCGTACCACCACCGGCACTTCGTGCAGACCCGCAATCTGCGCTGCGCGCCAACGACGCTCACCGGCGATGATCTCGTATTTGTTTGCAGAAACTGGGCGCACAACAATCGGCTGAACCACGCCCTGGGCGCGAATCGAAGCCGCTAGCTCTTCCAGTGAATCGTTACGCATATCGGTACGTGGCTGGTATTTACCACGCTGCATCACATCCACCGGCAGGTGACGCAGGTCAGATGTCCTCGCGGCCGCCTCGGTAGTGGTCGGTACAGGTGCGGCCCCACCTAGCAGTGCATCCAGCCCGCGTCCCAAGCCGCGTTTTTTAGTCGCCATCAATTACTCTCTAAAAATATAGTTAACTAAATTATTATAATTAATCTTTTGAAACTACTAGCAAAAAATATTATGCGACTTCAGCTGCCTTAGATTCACGACGTAAAATCTCACCGGCTAAAGCCAGATAGGCAAGGGCGCCACGCGAAGTTTTGTCGTACTGAATGGCAGGCAGACCATGACTCGGCGCTTCAGCCAATCGAACATTTCTCGGCACCACGGTGCGATAAACTTTATCCCCAAAGTGGCTGATCAACTGTGCCGACACCTCATTCGATAGATTGTTACGCGGGTCAAACATGGTGCGCAGCAAACCTTCGATCGAGAGACGCGGATTCGCGGTCGACCGTACCTGCTCAATCGTCTCGACCAATGCGGTCAACCCTTCAAGCGCATAATATTCACATTGCATCGGGATGATCACCCCTTCGGCGGCCACCAGCGCATTGACCGTCAACATATTCAATGTTGGCGGGCAATCGATCAATATATAGTCAAACTGCTCATCAACAGACTGCAGCGCCTTAGCCAGGCGACTCTCACGGCCATCAATATTAATCAACTCAACCTCTGCGGTGGTCAAATCACTATTCGATGGCAGCAGGCTGTAACCGATATGTTCCTGATGGATCATCACCTCACTCGCCGTTGCCTCATTCAGCAACACATCGCAGCAGGAGAGCTCGATCGCATTTTTATCGACACCGCTACCCATCGTCGCATTGCCCTGAGGGTCGAGATCGACCAACAGCACCCGACGCTTGGTCGCCACCAGTGAAGCCGCCAGATTGACCGTCGTGGTGGTTTTACCCACACCGCCTTTCTGATTGGTAATCGCAATAATCCTGCTCATAAACCTTTTCCCAAACCGGCCCGCGTCACGAGCGATTTTCTAATCAATCTTTGGCTTTAACTGCACAATATGGCGCGCCGCATCATCACCCGGCACCGTCACTTTCGTCACCTCAAGTGTCTCACACAAATCTTCCAGTACCGCCAGCTCATCCCTTGGGTACTGGCCCTTCATCGCCAGCCACTCACCATCCGCACGCAACAGATGTTTGGTCAACGTCACCATTAACGAAATTTCGGCAAAGGCACGCGATGCAATCTGGTCAAACCGCGACTCACATTGATACGCTTCAACCCGGCCATTGTGCACCTCGACATTGCCAATTGCCAACGCTGCAATCGCCTGCGTCATAAAGCGGGTCTTTTTACTGCTACTATCCAGCAAAACAAACTGGATTTCGGGAAAAAGAATCGCCAGCGGTATCCCCGGCAATCCCGGCCCAGTCCCCACATCCAGAATCCGAGCCCCCTTAATGTACGGCACCACGGTAAGACTGTCGAGCAGGTGACGCGACACCATCTGAATGGGGTCTCGCACCGCGGTTAAGTTATAGGCCTTGTTCCATTTTTCGAGCAAGCCCAGATAGTCGAGCATTTTTTGCTGCTGCCCATCAGTAATCAACAGCCCCAACGCATTAATGCCATCCCGCAAAATATCTGCCTGCTGCACACGCAGCCCACTATCGATATTCATCAGGCAGATCGCTGTGCACTTAACGCCGAACGCTTTTTCAAATGAACTAACAATAATGAGATTGCCGCAGGCGTCACGCCCGGCACACGCCCAGCCTGGCCAACGGTAGCAGGGCGCTGCGCCGTCAATTTCTGCTTCACTTCTATAGAGAGGCCGCTCACCTGCTCGTACTGCATATCTTCCGGCAATTTGGTTTCTTCGTGGCGAAGATGGCGTTCAATTTCTTCCCGCTGGCGCTCAATATAACCGGCATACTTCGCCTGTATCTCGACCTGTTCGGCGACAGATGAATCAATCTCGACGGCGTTCGCGCATGAAAGCGTCATCAACGAGTTGTAATCAACATCGGGACGACGCATTAAATCGATCAATTTCTGCTCTTTGGTCAGCGCGCCGCCAAGTACACGTTGCGACTCCTCTTCGCCCAGCTGCCCCGGACGCACCCAGACCTCATTCAGGCGCTGCTGCTCACGCTCGATCGCCTCGCGCTTCGCCTCAAATGCGGCCCAGCGCTCATCATCGACCAAACCAAGCTCGCGTCCTTTTTCAGTGAGGCGCAGATCGGCATTATCTTCGCGCAACAGCAGGCGATATTCGGCACGACTGGTAAACATGCGGTACGGCTCCAACGTCCCTTGCGTGATCAGGTCATCGACCAACACCCCAAGGTAGGCCTCGTCGCGTCGCGGGCACCACGCCTCTTTTTCCTGCACCTGCAGCGCCGCATTCAGCCCCGCCAGCAACCCTTGTGCCGCCGCTTCTTCATAACCGGTGGTGCCGTTGATCTGCCCAGCAAAAAAGAGCCCGCCCATATGCTTGGTTTCGAGCGATGATTTTAGCTCACGCGGGTCAAAATAGTCATATTCGATCGCATAACCGGGGCGAATGATATTGGCATTTTCAAATCCCTTCATCGAACGCACCAACTCAACCTGCACGTCAAACGGCAAACTGGTTGAAATGCCATTGGGATATATCTCATTGGTGGTCAACCCTTCCGGCTCCACAAAGATCTGGTGCGAATCTTTATCGGCAAAACGGACAATCTTATCTTCAATCGACGGGCAGTAACGTGGTCCAACGCCTTCGATCACACCGGCATACATCGGCGAACGGTCGAGAGCACCGCGAATAATCTCATGCGTCTTTTCATTGGTATGGGTAATATGACACGAGATCTGGCGCGGGTGATCGGTCACTTTTCCCATATAAGAGAAGACTGGCAGCGGGGTGTCGCCCGGCTGTTCGGTCAGCTGTGAATAATCGATGGTACGCCCGTCAATGCGTGGCGGCGTGCCGGTTTTGAGGCGATCAACGGTAAACGGTAACTCACGCAGGCGTCGCGAGAGTGCATTCGATGGTGGATCACCCGCACGGCCACCCTGATAATTTTGCATCCCGACATGAATCAGCCCGCCGAGAAAGGTACCGACGGTCAGCACCACGGTGCGGGCGCGAAAGCGCAGTCCCATCTGCGTTACAACACCGGCCACGCGGCCGTTTTCAACGATCAGGTCATCAACCGACTGCTGAAACAGCGTGAGATTAGGCTGGTTTTCAAGGGCAGGGCGCACCGCCTGACGATACAAAACCCGATCCGCCTGCGCACGCGTCGCACGCACCGCCGGCCCTTTACGCGCATTCAGGGTACGAAACTGAATCCCCGCCTTATCCGCCGCCTTCGCCATCAGACCACCCAGCGCATCGACCTCTTTAACCAGATGCCCCTTACCGATGCCGCCAATCGCCGGATTACAACTCATCTGCCCCAGGGTATCAATGTTGTGCGTCAGCAACAGCGTCTTCACGCCCGTACGCGCAGCCGCCAACGCAGCCTCAGTACCGGCATGGCCACCACCCACCACAATCACATCGAAATCGTCTTGATAAAACATCACGTACTCACTAAAAACCGCTCCCCGACAAAGTGCCGAGGGAACCGGCTATTTTACGCGAGAATGGAGGGGTAACCAAGGTAATACCTGCAACCAGCAAGTATCTGAAATTAACTCAGTGCAACTCCCCCGGCGATTCCGCAGAATCATCAACCTCCTGAATCACTACCCACGGTGCAATCACCACCGCCCAGAAGAGTGGCTGGGTTTTGACCCACGCCTCAGCGTCTGCGGTTTCGGCACGACGTACGGTGCCGGCTTCAAACCAGCTTTCAAGGCCCGTTTTATCATCATTGGCCATGCAAACGGCCACATCAATCAGATCAATGCCGGGGTTTACCGCAACAACCACACCGCGTGCAAAGTGGCGTTCTAATTCAGGCCACTCTAGTTTGCCGGTCTCGCTAATTAGTTTGGCGCGCAGTTCTTCAACATTTTCACTCATCGGTTTTCCACTCTCAAAAACAGAAAAGGCCGGACAACCTTCAGGCTGTCCGGCCTCTAAAATGGTTGACTGCTATTTTACTACAATCGTTACCACCTCAGAAACAACCGGTGGTTGATGTGGCATGTGGGCTTTGTCACCCAGAATCAGCTGCAAGGTATGCTTGCCCGGCGCCAGCTCAAGTGTGGTTTCTGTCTGCCCACCACCAAAGTGCTTTACCTCGTTACCCATGTGTTTATCCATCGCGGGTAATTTTTTGCCATTCACTAATAAATGGTGATGACCAGTGTGTGTTTTCTCCGTTCCCGCAGGGGCGACACCCATACCACTCAGGCCAAACACCACTTTGACCGGCGAGGTGACAACCTCACCATTGGCGGGTGAAACGATGTAAACCGTAGCCCCTTTTGCCGAGGGCGTTCTGACGACATCACTCGCCAACGCATTAAACGAAACCAATGCCGCTGCACAAATCACCACTGTCTTTAATAATTTCACTGCGCTCTCCATAAAAAAGTAAGGCTTACTAATCGATTAAATATAATGCCGCTTACTCTACCACAATCTTCTGGCCATCAAATTCCACAATTTGTCCGGGGCGAATCTTGCAGCGCTTGCGCAGCTCCACCTCACCATCAACCGTCACATTACCATCAGCGATGATGGTCTTTGCCATGCCGCCGCTATGGCACAGTCCCGCGAGCTTCATCAGGTCACACAGCGCTACATACTCTCGCCCGTCCAGATCAAATTTTTCCATATAGCCATCTACACCTTAACGTTGCTGTCGTGCCCCTGGTAGATACTTACCGCACTACCTCAAATCTATCTACAACGCCCATGAATGGCAGGCCGTCTGAATCTTGAGCATAGGTGATCAATCCCACCCATACAATATTACCACTCCAATCTGGAATGGGTCCCGGCAACGACCCCGGAGTACCGCCATCATAATACAGCATCCATTCTGTAGTGCCTGCAGGCCTCCACGATACTGTTAATGTTTGATCGGCATTACCCTGGACTCTAATATCTGCACGTCCTGACGGAACAGCGTTATACCCTATATCACCGACAGATGACATTCCATAGCGTGTGTGTTTACCCTCAATTGTATTGACCGTTCCGCCCCTCTGTCCCACTACGACATGTGCAGAATTGAGACTGGAGAAATCTAACGCGTGCACTTGCACGCCTGCAAACATGTATGCAGATGTAGGATGATTATGTGTGATGGTTGGACTACCCACCGGCGCTATTCCTACCTCTGACGCAATAATCTCAAAAGGAAAAGATAATTGAACGCCATCAAATCTACCTTGCATCCCGTTAAAATGCAGCGTCTTGTTACCAGTATTGTCTATGACCTCTGCCTCATATCGATCGCACCGCTGGCCAGTCGAAGGCAATGCCTCACTATTATTTGAAGTAAACCCGACGATCGGATTGAGCACATTCGAACAGGAAAACTCAGATATCATCGGTGTATTAACTGACGGGGGAGCGGGGGTAGGATCTGTTTCTGGTAAGGGCACCGGCTCTGGTAAGGGCGCTGGCTCTGGTAAGGGCGCTGGCTCTGGCAGAGGAGCTGGCGTAGTACTGGTGGGGGGGTAAACAAACCGCACAGCGGTAGCACCCACATATGTATTATTACTACCCTCTGTCGAGATTGTTACTGCGCTCGATCCTGCTGAAAGTGCATATATGCCCAGTGTCCGCCACGCGCCAACATACGGATCTGTTGAGCAGTCCTGATCTGCCACCACAACATCAACGCCAGCTATCTCATGCCGCACTGCGTTACTTCTATCCCCGTAACAACTATTCCATACGTCGACCTGATATGTCGTATCCTCGGGCAGTGTGGTCATGAAGGTATATGTTTCAGTCGTACCGGTTACATAAGTGTAATAGCCCTGATTGCCATGATAAGGCGCTGACGCGCCTCCAGCTGGCTCCCAATGGCCTGTAAATGATGTGCCAGCATTTCCGGCAGTTATGACGATCTCATCAGCTACTGCTGAAAATACTGAAAAGAGCAGCGCAAAGAATAGTGTGCTAGCTTTCATTTAATCCTGATCTCTGTATGTTAATAGTAATTGTAGGCATGCTAAATCTCACCTGGATATGGCACCCACTTTTTTGGCCCATTCCTTTTCAATTCTAACTGTTTAAGTACCATGATTGTGTGAACCCGCTCTCAACTAATTATTAATTGATATCCCGCGGCGTGCGTTGTATAAATTCTCTCGCATATTATCTATCTTCACCTCACCACACGGAAGGAGAAACCTTATGAATCACAGACTACTTGGCGCACTGTTATTAATCCCGGCACTTACACTTGCCAATCCGGCCTTTGCAGCAGATGACAAACATCGCGGTATGGGAGGTGGACACCATGATATGGTTGCCGCTAAAGGCCAGCATGGTGACATGGATAAAGGAGGTCACGCAGCAGGTAAACACAAAGGTGGCCACAAAAAGAAGAAGGGCCACAATATGTCACCCCACTGGGCAAAAACTCTCAGTGATGAACAGCGCGTTGCCATCGACAAGATGCACCTTAAACTCAGCAGCTTACATGTCGTACTGAAAGCCAGGGCAGGGCTACTCCAGAAAGAGCTCAATGTGATGACCGCCAAAGATGGCGCCGACAAAAATGCGATTGACGCCAAAATCGATGAACTGATGACAGTAAAAGCAGAAATCATGAAGCACCGCTATGACCATCTAACAGAAATGCGCGATGCGCTCACCGAACAGCAACGCATCTCTTACGACATGGCGATCCTCAAACGCGAAGGGGCCAAATAAACCCCACCAATGACGCTGCCTGCCTCAACCAAAAACTGCTTCATCGTCGACCCCTTAGTCGCCGATGATGGAGTTCCCGAGCAGGTGGGCTGAGCGGGACACGCTTGCACGCATTCACCTGCTGATGACAGCAGCGATGACAACCTGTGGCAACAGATCCCAAGAGTTCTGCTAAACTTAGTATCTGTTTAAACACATCTCTAACAGAGCTGAAGACCAACATTGCTATGAGTAAATTCTGGAGTCCCATCATTCATCAGCTCACCCCGTATGTACCGGGCGAGCAGCCGAAGATCAGCAATCTGGTCAAATTAAATACCAACGAAAACCCATATGGGCCATCGCCAAAAGCACTCACCGCGATTGAGATCGAAACCGGTAACTCACTGCGCCTCTATTCTGACCCAAGCTCAGAACGGCTGGTCAATGCGATTGCGCAGTATTACCAGCTCAAGAAAGAGCAGGTCTTTGTCGGCAACGGTTCTGATGAAGTATTAGCACACACCTTTCAGGCGCTGTTTCAACATGGCAAGCCGCTGTTATTTCCCGATATCACCTACAGCTTTTATCCGGTCTATTGCAAACTCTACGGCATCGAATCTGAGACGATCCCGCTTAACACAAACTTTGAAGTTGACCTGAGTGACTACATTCGCCCCAATGGTGGCATCATCTTCCCCAACCCTAATGCGCCCACTGGCCACGGCATTGGGCTGGGTGCAATCGAGATGTTACTCAAACAAAATACCGACTCAGTGGTCGTGGTCGATGAAGCCTATATCGACTTCGGTGGCGAGTCGGCAGTGGCTTTGATTAACGAATACCCGAATCTGTTAGTGATACAAACATTCTCAAAATCACGCTCACTCGCTGGATTGCGCGTTGGCTTTGCAATGGGAAGCGCCGAGCTGATTGAAGGATTAACGCGCGTTAAAGATAGCTTCAACTCATACCCACTCGACAGTATTGCGATCAGCGGTGCGTGCGCGGCCATTCAGGACAAGGCTCATTTTGACTACACCCGTAAGCGCATCATCGCCTCACGCAAACAACTCACCACCGAACTCGAAGCGCTCGGCTTTCATATCATCCCGTCTCAGGCAAACTTTCTATTTGTAACACACCCGCAACATGACGCCGCCGCTTTAGCGGGCGATCTACGCGCGAGAAATATCATTGTGCGTTATTTCAACAAGCCACGTATCGATCAATACCTGCGCATCACCATCGGTACCGATGATGAGTGCGCAACGCTGGCCAATGCATTAAAAGAGATCGTTAGCGACTAGGGTCTGTTGACGTTTAATTTATCTCACTGTCGCGGTGTTATCTGGCCACTGCGGATAATATTCATCCCTGATACGCTCACAGTAATGCACCAGGTTTTCAAAACCACGCGCACGCGCACTGAAGGGGTTATGGAGATCACTGAGGATCAACTCGCATAAAAAGGCAAAAGCGGTCGCGTCCAGTGTCGAAGGGCGCTCGCCGAGCAGAAAAGCTTTGTCGCCCAACAGATCGGACAGCGCCTGCAACATTTCAGTTGCGATCACCAGTATCTGCTCATCGGAGTGACGCCCAAGCCCTTGAAGATGTAACGCGCGCCTTACCCCGCGCTGCGCGAACCACGGAATAATCACGCGAAGCGGGAATGGCAACACCTTAAAAAAGGCATCCTTCACGCGTGGCCACGTATCTGGCCGCATCCAGCGAGAATAGACCAGACACCAGTAGAGGTGCTCATCCAGCGACTTGCCGATCAGCGTTGCAATCGCCCGCTGTTCGCTCGTCAGTCCGTCATCCAGCGGCGAACCGTAGCGCCGACGCAGATGGTCGATAATTAGATGCGAATCGGCAACCAGCGTGCCCTCGTCATCGATATAGGGAAGCTTCCCTTTCGGCGCCTTGCGCAGATTGCCAACACCACTGATGTGCTCAAATTTGATGCCCGACAATCGCATCCAGGCATCGATCTTCATCACAAACGGACTCGGATCGGGCACCCCAAAAGCGGGGCCAAAACTATAGAGTTTGATCATATCAATACCTTATTACCGTTTGCATTGTGGCTTTCTTCCCGACTGCTGATAGAGTGCAACGGCGCTCGCCATGTTGTCGTTCAGACGCTCAATGCGAGTATCGTGCGACGGATGGGTCGAGAGAAACTCCGGTGGACTACCGTTACTGTCGCGCGCCATGTTCTGCCACAGCGTGATGCTCTCCCTTGGGTCGAAACCGGCGCGCGCCATCAGCTCTTTGCCAATGGTATCTGCCTCACTCTCCTGAGTTCGACCAAAGGGCAGCAATACTCCAACCTTTGTGCCAACACCCAGCGCCGCCATAATCGAATCCTGATGTTTATAATCTGTAGACCCGAGCCAGCCCTCTAATAGTGCTAAGCCCTGATTCGCCGCAAACGTTTGCGAGACACGCTCATTACCGTGATGCGCCAGCACATGGCCCACCTCATGCCCCATCACTGCCGCCACTTGCCCCGGTGTAATCGCGACCGTTAACAGCCCTTTATGCACACCAATCTTGCCACCCGGCAGGGCAAAAGCATTCGCGCTGGGATCATCAAAGACTACGATCTCCCAATCACTACTCACTGCCTGTACCGATGGCAGTTGTGTAATGGCATCACCAATACACTGCACATATTGATTGATACCTTCATCGTTCACACGCGGTGTCTCTTCCAGCAGCTGATGAAATGACTGCACTCCCATCGTGATCATCTGCGACTCCGGCATAAATGCCAACTGAGTACGGCCAGTAGGGGAGGTGGAGCAGGCAACCAACAGCGTACTCACGATCAACGCAACAATAATTTTTTTCATTATCGATAACCGCTCAAATATTTAGATTTCGCTTAATTAACAAGCGCCGTTCATATGTTTATTTTTTAGCGCCACATAATAACCCGAAGAATATTCCAGCCACGCAAGCTCTTTCTCTTTAAGTGGTCGTGCCTGCCGTGCAGGACTACCCACATAAAGGAAACCACTCTCCAATGTTTTACCGGGCGCAACCAGTGCGCCAGCACCAACCATCACATGGTCTTCGATCACCGCGCCATCGAGCAGCGTTGCACCCATGCCGACCAGTGAAAAATTGCCGATCGTGCAGGCGTGTAAAATTGCGCCATGGCCAACCGTGACATCTTCACCAACGACCAATGGGTAGCCACCGGGATTAAATTCATTATCTCCCGTTACATGCAAAATCGAACCATCCTGGATATTGGTGCGCGCACCGATGGTAATAGAATTAACATCACCACGTGCTACCACCATTGGCCATAGCGATGCGTCTTCACCAATTGTGACATCGCCAATGACCAGCGCCATCTCATCAATAAATGCATTTTCAGCAACCGTTGGGGTTATATCTAGGTATTTTCTGATGGCCACCATTCAACTCCTTTTATTAACCTTCTATCACTTTCATTGTGATGCTTCTTTCATAAGCTCACTATTAATTTTTTCTAGTTCGATCGCTGTTAAAGGCTTGTAGCCTCGGCTGTATTCCCAACCATAGCCCCAACGAAACGAAGTGGGCAGATAGGGCGACCCTCCAATCCATACCCCCGCTTTCATCAGAACGGCAACCAATGGTTCGCCTATATCAACAACACAACTTTTGAGCTGTTCATCCGCCAGCTTTTTCTCTGCCTCGGTTCCGCCGCGCCAATACGCCTTATCATGCTCAATGCAACATGTTAACCACAGGCCTTTCTCTTCCAGCGTTCCGTCTGGAAAAATGCTACAACCATCCGATATAAACGGCTTTAAGTCATCAGCCACCGCTATACTCATTAAACAACTTAACAATAATATCTGGATTAATCTCATTACTTAACGCATCGTCACCAGTTCTTCAGCGCTGGTCGGGTGAATCGCAATCGTATTATCAAAGTCTGCCTTGATCGCGCCCATTTTTATCGCCACCGCAAAACCTTGTAGCATCTCGTCGGCACCGTCACCGATGATGTGACAACCAACAACCTTCTCCGTTGCACCCACGGTTACTAGCTTCATGGTACTACGCTGCTTGCGTGTCGTCATCGCGTAATACATTGGAACAAAGCGTGATTGATAAACCTTAACATCATCGCCAAACTGTTCGCGCGCCTCATCTTCTGTCATGCCAACCGTTCCTATCGGCGGGTGACTAAACACAACGGATGGAATATTACGCTCATCCAGTTTTGCCTCCGCCTTGCCGCCAAAGAGCCGATCCGCCAGCCGTCGCCCAGCGGCAATCGCAACCGGTGTTAATGCCGCCTGCCCGGTGACATCACCAATCGCATAGATGCCACTGACGTCGCTGTTCTGAAATTGATCGACCGGGATAAAGCCCGCATCATTGCTGCTGAGTCCTGCTGCTTCAAGATTTAAACCATCGACCTGACTTTCTCGTCCAATCGCCCAGATCAAGGTGTCATAGCCATCCATCGCATGGCCATCCCTGGTATGCAGCATCAGTTGTTGGTCAGCACCACGCTCAACCGCCGAGAGATTGATTCCAGTGGCAACGTGGATCCCATCATCCTGCATCTGCTCCATTAGTTCTTCACGTAACATCACATCAAAGCGGGCGAGCAGGTGTTGACGCCGCAACAGCAGACTGACCTCACTGCCCAGGGCGTTGAGCACCCCGGCAAGCTCCACGGCAATGTAACCCGAGCCGACAATTGCCACGCGACGCGGCAATGCCTCCAGTTCAAAAAAACCATCAGAGGTAATACCCAGTTCCGCGCCGCTAATCTCAGGAACAGCGGGGCGGCCACCGCAGGCGATCACGATGTGATCTGCGCTATAGGTTTCACCATTAACCGTCACGCTATTGCTTGATGAGAATGTCGCACGGCCTTCGATCATCGTCACCGCTGAACTCGCCAGGTTACGCGCATAGATTTTATTAAGCCGTTCCACGTAGCTATCACGCCCCGCTTTCAGTTGTGGCCAGTCAACCGTTGTCAAAGCCGCATCAAAACCGTAATCGGGCGCATCATGCAGCGCGTGGCTTAACTGCGCGGCGTACCACATCACCTTTTTCGGCACACAGCCGACGTTGACACAAGTCCCGCCGAGGCGATTCGATTCAATGACCGCACACTTCATACCATATTCAGCGGCGCGTCGTGCCACCGCCATCCCGCCACTACCGCCGCCAATCGCGATCAAATCAAAGTGCTGTGACATTGCTCTCTCCATTTTTACTCTCCATAACTGCCACCTGTACTCATGCTTTTTTAACATGGTACATTAGAAGCCGATTACGCGTGAATCAACCATTATAAAAGGTACCCTCAAAACCATGAAAAACCCGTTACTCGACCTCAGCGGCCTGCCACGTTTCAGCTTGATAAAACCCGAACATGTCGAACCCGCGATCGACCAGGTGCTTGCCGATTGCCGCGCACAGGTCGAAACCCTGCTCTCCAGCAACAGTGAATTCACATGGGACAATCTGATCCAACCGCTGGAAGATATGGACGAACGCCTGTCACGTGTCTGGTCACCGGTCAGCCATATGAATTCTGTCGTCAATAGTGATGAGTTGCGCGCCTCTTATAACGCCTGCCTCGGCAAACTCAGCAACTACGGTACGGAGATGGGGCAAAACGCCGAACTCTTTAAGGCCTACCAGTCGATCGCTAAGGGCGACGAATACCATAGACTTGATCGCGCACAGAAAAAGATCATCGATAACTCCATCCGTGATTTCCGCCTGTCAGGGATCGATCTTAACGATGATCAGAAGGCGCGTTACAAGGCGTTAATGGAAGAGCTTTCTACACTCACCAGTAAATTTGAAGAGCACATTCTCGACGCGACTCGCGAGTGGACCAAGCTCATCACTGATGAGGCTGCGCTCGCCGGGCTACCTGACTCTACCCGGGCAATGGCGCAACAAAGCGCCACGCAACGAGAAAAGGAAGGGTGGCTCTTCACCCTTGAGTTTCCGTCGTACCTCGGCGTGATGACCTATTCTGATGATCGCGAATTTAGAAAAGAGATGTACACCGCCTTTGTCACCCGCGCCTCCGATCAAGGGCCTCATGCTGGCAAATGGGACAACACGCCGCTGATGGAAGAGATTCTGGCACTACGCCACGAAGCCGCTCAGCTACTCGGTTTTGAAAACTATGCCGAACGCTCAATCGCCACCAAGATGGCAGTTTCGACCTCGCAGGTGATGGAATTTCTCACCGATCTCGCGGAACGCTCCCTGCCGATCGCGAAAAGTGATCTCGATGAACTGCGCGCCTTCGCTAACGAACAGCATGGGCTCTCAACACTAGAGGCGTGGGATGTGGTCTATTACGGCGAAAAATTGCGCCAGCACAAATATTCGATCTCACAGGAAGCGATCAAACCTTACTTCCCCGAGCACCGTGTGATTGCCGGTATGTTTGGCGTGGTTGAGAAACTCTACGGCCTCAACATCACCGAATCACGCCGGGTTGAGACGTGGCACAAAGATGTGCGCTTTTTTGAGATCTTCGATAAAGATGGCCACCTGCGCGGGCAGTTCTACCTCGACCTCTACGCACGCCAGTTTAAACGCGGCGGGGCGTGGATGGACGAGTGCATCGTACGAAAATTGACCGATAACGACGGCATTCAGACCCCGGTTGCCTACCTCACCTGTAATTTTTCATCACCGATTGGCGACGACCCGGCGCTCTTCACCCACGACGAAGTACTGACGCTATTCCACGAATTTGGCCACGGCCTGCATCACATGCTCACCAAAGTGAACTACCCTAGCGTGTCTGGCATCAACGGCGTGGCGTGGGACGCGGTCGAGTTACCGAGCCAGTTTATGGAAAACTGGTGCTGGGAACGTGACGCACTGGCATTGATCTCCGGCCACTATCAAAGCGGAGAACCCTTGCCGGATGAGATGTTCGACAAGATGATCGCGGCCAAAAATTTCCAGTCGGGAATGCAGATGGTGCGCCAGCTGGAATTCTCGATCTTTGATTTCCGCATCCACCTTGAGTTTGATCCGAAACGAGGGGCGGCGATTCACGACATCCTCGATGATGTACGCCAACAGGTTTCGGTGATCAGGCCGCCGTCATTTAATCGCTTCCCACACAGCTTTTCTCATATCTTTTCAGGCGGTTACTCGGCTGGTTACTATAGCTACAAGTGGGCCGAAGTGCTCTCCAGCGACGCCTTTTCACTATTTGAAGAGAAGGGCATCTTTGACCGCGAGACCGGTCTCAATTTCTTATCAATGATTCTGGAGCAGGGTGGCTCACGTGAACCGATGGAGCTATTTATTGAATTTCGTGGTCGCGAACCTCAAATCGACGCATTACTACGCCATACTGGCATCATCGCCGCTTAACACCCCGTCCGACACCCATTCTTACCCCCCTCGTTCTGAGGGGCGCTCAATACGCAGATAACCACTCGGCCATTAATGGCACATTTAATGCTGTGTTCATTCACAGGTTTAAAAGTGAGCATTTTTTTGACGCCTATAAAAACTCGCACAGAGGCATTCCAATATCATAGTTTGACAAGGATCTGACAGACATGAGCACATCAACCACCGGCACTGGTTCCCTGCAACAAAAATTAACGATTTCATACGCCATGATGACTGGCATCATTGTGTTAATTTCAATCGTCACCATCTGGCAAATCAGTGGTATCAAGCAGCTTGCCCATAAAGTCAGCGAGCAACGAACCGCCATCGCATTCGCCAGTACAAACCTGCTAAATGGGCTTAATCATGATATCTCTTCGCTCAGAGGCTGGGTGATGACTGGCGAAGAAACCTTCAAAGAAGAGCGGCTCTCATCATGGCAAAACAATGTCGAACCAGCTATCGCAGCACTTCGAAACAAATCAGCAAGCTTGAATAACCCAGAATTCATTGAAACGCTTAATAATATTGAACAACTGCTAAGTGAGTTTGATGCCGAAGGTCAAAAGATCGAGGCGATTGCGCAAACTGAAAACAACACACCCGCGGTAAAATTACTACACGAGAAAGCATCACCGCTGTCCGACACAATGATCAAGCAGATCACCCGTATCATCGATCTGGAATTGACTGCTAAAGAGGATACCGGACGCAAAGCACTGCTTGGCATGATGTCTGATGTACGGGGGACTACCGCATTAGAGCTCGCTAATATTCATGCTTTTCTGCTCTCTGGCGAACAAAAATACAGCGATGCTTACGACAAGGTCGCCGCAAAGAACAATAAACGTTTCACCGTGCTAAAGAACAATACCAAGCAGCTCACCAAAAAACAGCGCCAGGCATTCTGGGTATACGCCGAAGCGCGTAAGAAATTTATTCCTTTGCAGAAAGAATTATTCTCAATGCGAGCAAAGCCTGACTGGAATCTCGCCAATTATTGGCTAAGAACCAACCTTGAACCTATCAGCGCAAAAATTCAATCTCTACTGGCTGAAATATCAAAAGAGCAACAACAACTATTAATTGATGACAGTACTGCGATCACCGCTAAAGCAGACCTTCTCACGCTTACGATGTGGGTCATGCTTGTGCTCGGTGTTTTAATCGCTGTTGTCCTGGCGAGGCTTGCAAGCAATACCATCATTACCCCACTCGCTAATTTACGCAATACGTTAATCAATATTGAACAAAACTCAGACCTTTCTATCATGGCAGAGATTGAGGCCAATGATGAAGTAGGGCAAATGGGCAATGCCCTTAATAAGATGCTCTCAAAAATAAAAACGGTCATGTCACAAGTCACTGGTGCAAGTACGCAACTCGCAGCGGCATCAGACCAGATGTCTTCTATCAGCGCCCAGTCCAATCAGGGCATTCAAACTCAGCTACAGAAGAGTGAGCAGATCGCAACCGCGATTAATGAAATGAGTGCCACTGCACAGGAAGTCGCCCGCAGCGCTAGCACCGCATCGCAAGCCGCCAATGATGCCGATAGTCAGGCAAAAGAAGGGGACACAGTAGTGATGCGCGCAGTAGAATCCATCAACGAATTGAATGGTGACGTACAACGCATTTCCGATGTGATCAACATGCTCTCTTCAGAGTCAGAAAATGTTGGACGCGTACTTGATGTGATTAAAGATATCGCCGAACAAACTAATCTACTGGCACTGAATGCTGCGATTGAAGCGGCCAGGGCAGGTGAACAGGGGCGAGGCTTTGCGGTCGTTGCCGATGAGGTTCGCACCCTTGCCGGTCGCACTCAGGATTCCACCCTTGAGATCCAGAAGATGATTGAGAAATTTCAACAGGGCACACAGGATGCTGTTTCAGTAATGGAAAGTGGCAAAGAAAAAGCAGACTCAAGTGTTGCACAGGCAGAACAGGCGGCCAGCGCACTGACCGAAATCACTCGCATGGTTTCCAAGATTAACGATATGAATACACAGATCGCCAGCGCCGCAGAAGAACAGACAGCCGTTGCAGAAGAGATTAATAAAAACATTCTCTCTGTTAACACCATCACGCAACAAAATAGTCAGGGCGCTCAACAAACTGAAAATGCCAGCCGTGAACTCTCTTCACTTGCGGTTGAGCTACAGGCGCTGGCGCGAACCTTCAAGACCTGATAAACCTTCAACCACGACGCATACGTCTGCTGTCCATCCCGCACCGCGGTAGGCAAGCTCTGTTCGCGCTATGGCTGAAATAACAACCACCAGCTGCTGCCCATCAGGGAATGAACTTATAATTTGTGGCGCTATTTTTCTGCGCATACAGATGAAATACAGCTTTATTAATCAGTACGTACTATTATTGTGGTTACAGGTGAGATAAATGAAACAGCAACAGACCCTAAACTGTTAACACCATCTCACTTATTCCAACGAATTAATATTATGATGAAAATATGAGTCATTATCTAAATGCTGAGACAGCCCTGAGTTTTCTTGTATGATCGCCAGACTACTTACTTGAGTGTCTTTTGATTTCCATTTATTAAATAACCAGCATGATTTCGATTAACAGCATCAAGAAAAAAATCCTGCTCTTCGCAATCCTTGCCACGCTGATCCCATCAACGGGCCTGGGGCTACTGTCATTCTGGCAAAATGAGGCGATGATTGCTAACAGTGTCACCAACCAGATGCGCAGCCTGGCTGTCGATTCCAGCCGTGAGCTAGAACGCTGGTTCGAAGTGCGAGTCGATGAACTGCGTACGCTATCTGTCTCTGACGCGATTATTAACGGGCTTAGCCAGCAGACCAGTCCCAAAGCGGACAGTGCAGATCAAAACCTTCAGGTGCTGCCGCGCTATCTGCGTCTGGTACAGGAAAAACTGAGTCCCCTGCTACAGCTAATCGTGCTTGATGCTAGCGGGCAGGCAGTGGCCAACAGTGGCACCACACCTCCGTCGCTCACCTTACCAGCGCCATGGCCACAGACTGCAGCGACCAATGGCATCATCATCGATGCGCCGCGCTGGAATGAAACCTACGATACCACCACCCTTACCCTGGCGGTCCCTGTGCTCTCACTGGGTAATGAAATCATCGGGGCACTGGTGGCGATAGTCGATCTGGGTACTGTACTGCCATCACTCATCTACACAACAACCTTATCGTCGGGGAATGTGGTGCTACTGGATCTGGCCGGCAAACCATTGCTCGGCACCAACAACCTGAACGCCACATACATGCCACTAGAAACAGAGGTACTACAGCGCTTGCGTGCGCAGGAGGGCGAACCCATCACCTTTGAAGGACATTATCAACAGACGGTACTCGGGCTCGTTGTGTCGCCGCAGTCACTACCGATTATTGTGGTGGTAGAAAAAGCGCGCGCCGATATCTACCAGGCGTGGGTCGCCTTCCGCAATCTGTTCCTGACCCTGATGACGCTACTGACTCTGCTGGTGGCGCTGGTCGCCTGGCGGATGGGACGCTCAATCGTGGCGCCACTGGAGCGCCTGACCGGCGCCGCCGACCACATCGCGGCTGGCGACCTCACCATCCAGCTTCCGGTCGCGCGGCGCGATGAGCTAGGCCGCCTGACCGAAGTATTCAACCAGATGACGGATAATCTACGACGCAGCCGCGACGAATTCGAGGCCGCCAGCCTCACCTTGCAGCAGCAGAACAAGCTACTGGAGACGCTCTCCATTACCGACAGTCTTACCGGCCTTTATAACCGTAAAAAGCTCGACGACATCCTGGCCGATCAGCTGGCGCGCTTCAAACGCAATCAGCGTTCCTTTGCCGTGCTGCTACTGGACATCGATCACTTCAAGAGGCTCAATGACACCTATGGCCATCTCGCCGGTGACCAGGTGCTGGAAAGTGTCGCCAGAACGTTTTCCAGTTCGATCCGCAACATCGATTTTGCGGCGCGTTACGGTGGTGAAGAGTTTGTCATCGTATTGCCGGAAACAGCGCTATCTGCCGCCCGGGAGATGGCGGAACGCATTCGTGAGCAAGTGCGCAGTGCCTCCTATCAATTCAACGATCAATCTATCGCGGTCACCCTGAGCATCGGTGTTGCCAACAGCCGTAGCGAGGATGAGACAGCAGATGCCGTACTTGCCCGTGCTGACCGCATGCTCTATGAAGCCAAGCATGCTGGCCGTAATCGGGTGCGTTGCGCGACCTGATGAAGCCGGCTATTTATTGGGGCCTGTTAAGGTGCCTCGAGTAACTCGGCCAGTACCCAGCCGGATTGCCCGACTTCGGTCTGCACATGTAACCACGGCCCGTGGTAGGAGCGGGCAACTACCGAGGTCGTCTTCTCTAACACCTCGAGCGCCACAGCACTGCTGTTCGGCTGACGGCGCAAATGGCTATCGACCTTTATTTTTAGTGGAATAGAAACCTTGAAGGGAATTTCCGATAGCGCTCGTGCATCCGACATCGAGTGATTATCCATCAACATCTCAATGAACTGCTCGGCCTGCGCGACAAGGTTTGCTGCAGTGCTGTAATCGCCCTGCTTGAAAGCGTTTGAGGCATCATCAAGAAGCCGCTGCGCCAAGCCCTGTAACGAAGCCTTGCGCTCAGCACCCAAGGTTGCTCGAAGGCTCTCCATCGCAATCTCTACCTCGGCAAGATGCGATGCCACTTCCGCCTGGTTAGCAAACCGGCGTAGTTTATCCTCTGCGCGCGCCGCCTCACTGGTACTCTCTTTCAGCTCCTTAACCTGGTCCTGCTGATGGGTGCGAAGATCACTGATCTCCGCCTCCTTCTCCGCCAGAACCTGCAACAGGTGCATTATCATTCGCTGTTGTTCCTCGAAGGTCATCGGCAGCGGTTCCGAAGAGGGAACAGGGGGAGCGGGCGGCTGGATAGCCGGGGGGGCTTGCTGAATCGCGCATCCGGCAATAGTCAGACCCCACAGTGGAAGTATTAACCACCGTGCTGCATAACGACACACCGCCTTTACCGACACCTGTTGACAGTACAATAAAGCTCTCCAAGTAACTCAGGTAACACTACCAGAATTGATAGCCGCCACATTCATGGTTACCCCACACTACAGGGAATTATACAGCATGGCCCAATTGAGCGAAGTGACTATCGTCATATTTCGATCCATCGCAACTTTATACCATTCAGTTCACTGCCTGCGCACCCAGCCGATTGCCAGCGTGTAGCACCCAGTTATGATAAAGACCTCTTATTATGTTGAGGGGAGAACCAGTATAACGACGCCGCCCCTGCCGTTGTATATGCACATGTTCGCCACAGAAAAGCAACTCAAGGTGCCTGAAACCATCTTATACAATGCCCTTATGGAAGCAAGGGGCTCTGATGAGCTGATCACACCCTGGCTGGAGTGGATCATAGTTTCTGGTCTGAACGGGTTAAGCGGTCCACAGAAAACGTCAGCACAACGGCAACTATGCTGAGTAGTTGCTTATAGATCATCGTTTATTTTTTAGTTAAACGGATACCATCCTTTTCAATCGTAATCACTTTCTGTTTATACAGAATGCCAACTGCCTTTTTGAAGGCCCCTTTACTGAGACCAAACGTTTCTGAAATTTTAGCGGGATCAGATTTATCATGTACTGGCAGAAAGCCATCGTTTTCATTGAGTTTCTTTTCAATCAGTAGCGCATGCTTGCTGCGCTCACCTGCGCCACCTTGCAGGGTAAGATCAATTTTATTATCCGGCCTGATCTTTTTAATAAATCCTTCTTTATATTGGCCGAAGCTCAGGCGTTCATGTACATCATTGGCATACAACACGCCCCAGTGGGTATTGTTAATGATCGCCTTAAATCCCAGATCTGTGGTATTGGCGATAATCAGTTTTACCGCCTGCTTCTCTTTAAAATCGTGAGGCCGTTCATCATCCAGAAATTTATCAATCTTTGAAGACGCCACAATTCGATTACTCGCCTTATCAAGATAGAGGTAAACCAGATAAGAGCGTCCAGCAATCATCGGTACATGCTGCTCACCAAATGGCACTAGTACATCTTTCTCTAGCCCCCAGTCAATAAAGGCACCCACCTTGGTTGCCGCCATCACACGCAGATAGGCAAATTCACCTACCTGTGCAAAAGGGGTTTCGGTCGTCGCGACCGGGCGATCTTCAGAATCGAGATAGAGAAACACATCGATGAAGTCACCTATCGCAACATCATTATCGGCATACTTACCCGGCAGCAGTACCTCACCGAGGTTTTTAGCGTCCAGATAAAAACCAAAATGGACACTCTTGACCACTTCTAAATTGTAATGTTTTCCAACTGTGATCATGATCTATTCCGGCAGGGGGAGGCTGATGTGAAACTCCATTATAACGTGCAAAAAGGCAATTGTGACAGTTCAGCTAAGTTTGATTCAAATACGAAGCTTCCACTTCAGCCAACACACCCTGCGCAGTTAACAGAGAATTAATCATCTCTCTCACGGCCCCTCGACCGCCACTGGCCTGTGTTATCCATTCAGTTTTTTCACGCACACGCGGTTGCGCATTGGCAGGCGCGACAAAGATTCCCACATGTGGGGCACAGGCGAGATCAACAATATCATCCCCCATGTATAAAACCTGTTCTGGTTGCAATGCAGATTCGCTGATCATTGCGTTGATGTGTTCAACTTTATAAATATGCCCGCTTTTATAAAAATCAAACTTAAGGTCAGCAACACGTCGCTCTACCGCCTTACTCACGCGGCCGGTTAATGCGCCAAAACGCAGCCCTGCTTTTTGCGCCATGTTGATGCCAAAGCCATCATGAGTATTAAAGCCCTTCGACTCATAACCATCTGCATTATAAATAACAGTACCATCGGTCATCACACCATCTATATCCAGAATAATCAATTGGATCACCTGCATTCTTTGCTCAAGTGTTGCCATCAACCATACCCACTATTTTGCCACTGGTTTAAACGGAGGCGGTTATTGCTGACACTCAGTAATAATGTCGATCAATAACTGCTGTGCCTGCGTCACGTCGTCAAGCTCGTTAAACATAAAAACAAAATAGTCGTCGTCTCGCTCATAGGTCATGTCTGGCATTGAGGCACTGCTAACCGAGTAATGAACCACAGATTTGGTTAAGGTTGCGTGAATCTGATACTTCACATTAAGCCAGTTACCCGCATCACGATGTGCGGCATACATCTCTTGTACTGGTAGATTTGTAAAATCGATTGTCATCACATTTTCATTCTCAAAGGTTTTCTCTGCCTTCGAATAAGTGGTGCTTTTACTAACCAGAATACAGGGCTTATCTTTATCAAAGGCAGATTCCACTTTGGTAAAGGAGCGATTGCTTTCCAGCGTGCCATTCAATGGATTAAATGCCAGTAGTTTTGAACGGGCATCATCAGCTGCGATCGCATTCACGCTGACTAGGGCACAACAAATTAACATTAAAGTACGCATGGTCTATTTCGATCCTGTCTCTGTTTTATTCTGAAATCGAGTATAGCATTGCAATAAATCGGTGATGTAGCTATAAATAGTCCATGTTAGGATTTTTTAAACGCGAACCGTTACTGGATGAAGAGTCAATCGAGTGGCTATTTGAGGCATTCAACTGGTCGCTACGCAGCTTTGGCAGCGATACCTTTTACAAAAATACTATTTTAGTGACACCCACTCCAAAGCACTTTCCCGGCAGGGGCACCAGTATCGAAGAGATGGCTGACTTGATGATGAATCGGGTTAAGGCCTATGCTGGTTTAAGCTACTGGCCTACACGCGCCGTTGATCATCATCAATTTCGTGGCGACCCCAATGATGTGACGTCAGTTCATCAAATGTTATCCACCCTGGCAGAGCAGCGTAATAACAACGAGCTCATCGATACTTCGCAGACACACCTCGCGCTCTTTTATGAACCGAAGCAGGTTGGCAGCCCAGAAGTGATGATCGCCAATTTTAGCCATGCACTGATGGTACACCTTGCGGCACTCGCGGAGTTAGCACCGCCCTGTGAAGAAGAGCTGCTACCACACCTCACTGAAGTGATGGCGGTAACCCATGGCTTCGGTTTGATGTTTGCCAACACCGCAACGCCTTATCGCGGTGGCGGCTGTGGTAGTTGTCGCTCGCCTGCGATGGAACGCATTGGCAGCCTCTCTGAACGAGAAGTCGCCTATGCACTGGCTATCTTCTGCGTGTTAAAGGCGATACCGGAGAAAGAGGTGACGCGTCACCTGAAAAAAACATTGAAGGGTTTTTTCAAAAAGGCATTAGTGGATGTACGTGGCCGCACTGAGATGCTCGCTGGTTTAAAATCGATTGATGCGCCTTCACGTTTTAACAAACATGAAGATGCCATTCCGACGGAGACTGGAATCCAGCTTTAATAGTGATCCAAAACATGAACCCCGGCACCACTGGCATTTCCTGCGGTCACCTCCGCCGGGATGACGATTACACCATCAACCCTTTAATGCATTCGCATAGGCCGCTTCTGAGATTTCACTCCACGCGGCATTGTTGGCACTAAACCTGGAATAGGCCTCATACACACGTTTAAAGGTAGCATCCTTCGCTGCCTCCTCTTCCAGTACTTCTTTGGTGAAACCGCGCAAGGTTGAGATCACCTCTTTAGGGAACGGGTGTACCTGTACTTTGTACTTATCCTTAAGCGTATTTAACGCTTCCAGATTTTTCGCTTCGAATTCAGACAGCATCCACATATTACTGGCAGCCGCCGCGGTTTCAATGATCATCTGCAGTTCTTTGGCGAGATCATTCCACGCCTCTTTATTGATGATCAGTTCAAGCGTTGGACCTGGCTCGTGCCAGCCAGGGTAGTAATAATGTTTCGCTGCGCGATAAAGACCCAGGCGCTGATCATGGTACGGGCCAACCCATTCGGTCGCATCGATGGTGCCGCGCTCAAGTGCGGTATAAATTTCACCACCCGACATCAAAACAGGATTCACACCGGCCTTTGCCATCACCTTGCCACCAAGGCCGGGGATGCGCATCTTCAAGCCTTTAAGGTCTGCCGACGATTCAATCTCTTTACGAAACCAGCCGCCCATCTGCACGCCGGTATTTCCCATCGGAAAGGGTACCAGATTTCGCGGTTCGTAGATCTCACGCCACAATTCAAGGCCGCCACCCGAATAGAGCCATGCGTTCATCCCCTGTGCATTCATACCAAAAGGCACTGCGGTAAAAAACTGTGCCGCTGGAATCTTGCCCGCCCAGTAGTAAGCAGCACCGTGGCCCATCTCAACCGTGCCTTGTGAAACCGCATCAAAACTCTGCAATGCGGGGATCAACTCACCACCGGCAAAGACCTGAATATTGATCCGCCCACGGCTCATGCGTTTCACATCTTTGGCGAACTTTTTAACCCCATCGTGAAAGATGGGAAAGTTAGGCGGCCAGGTGGTGACCAGTTTCCAGTTAACCCGTTTTTTCGCGGCCATTGCTGGTGTAGCGCCGGCCAATGCTGCGCCCGCTGCCAGCGAACCGGCACCCACCTTTTTAATAAAATTACGACGATCCATAGTGTTCTACCTTTAAGGTTTATTCTTTTGTGAAAACTACACCGCTTCTAACTTGGCAAACCCCACCACTAACCACTTGCTGCCCGCACCTTTAAAATTAATCTGCACGCGCGCGCCATTACCCTGGCCTTCATAGCCGAGCACCACACCCTCGCCAAACTTGCCATGCCTTACGCGCTGACCAAGGCTAAGCCCGGTCGGCGCATCTTCTACCGGCGCTTTAAAGGTGCTCTTTGGAACAGACTTGGCGACGTGGCTATAACTCGCCCTGGGGCGAATCTCTTCAACCAGCTCACTCGGAATCTCTGCAATAAAACGTGATACGGGTTGATAGGTTTCACTACCATAGAGGCGACGCGTCTCGGCGTAAGTCATATAGAGATGTCTTCGTGCACGCGTAATACCGACATAACAGAGACGACGCTCTTCCTCTAATCGGTCACCTTCCTGCAACGACATCTTATGCGGAAAGAGTCCTTCTTCCATGCCACACAAAAAGACCAGCGGAAACTCCAGCCCTTTGGCGGTATGCAGTGTCATCAACTGCACGCAATCTTCATCAACTTCACCCTGGCCTTCACCCGACTCCAACACCGCATGGGCGAGGAATGCCTGCAAGGGGGCCAGTTCAATTTCGTCATCACTGGCATCGTAATCAAACTGACGCGCGGCCGTGATTAACTCCTCCAGATTCTCCAGGCGAGACTGTGCCTTTTCACCTTTCTCTTTTTGATGATGCTCAATCAGGCCACTCTGTTTAATCACATGATCAATCTGCTCATGCAGTTCGATATCTTTGGCACCAGCCTCCAGCTCATCGATCAAACGCAGAAATGCGATCAATGCATTACTGCCACGCGCAGCCAGTTGTCCGCCATTACCCACCGCAATCGCGGCATCCCATAGCGACACATTATGGTCGCGCGCATGTTGGCGCACCGCCTCAACCGAGCGATCACCAATGCCACGCGTTGGTGTATTAACCACGCGTTCAAACGATGGGTCGTCATGTCGGTTTTCGCAAAGCCGCAGATAGGCGAGGGCGTTTTTAATCTCGGCACGCTCAAAAAATCGCAGGCCGCCATAAATTCGGTACGGCAAGCCTGCCGAGATCAACTCCGCCTCAAGCAGGCGCGACTGTGCATTCGAGCGGTAGAGAATCGCGCTATCACGCCGCGCCTCACCTTGCTCCTGCCACGTCTTGAGTTTACTGACAATAAAGCGCGCCTCATCAAAATCATTAAAGGCGGCATAGAGTTGAATCGGCTCGCCTTTGCTGCCATCAGTCCAGAGTTTTTTGCCGAGGCGTCCGCTGTTATTTTCGATCAAGGCATTGGCGGCAGTGAGGATCGTCTCGGTAGAGCGATAGTTCTGCTCAAGGCGAAACATCTGCGCATTGGAATAATCGGCAGTGAAACGCTGCAGGTTTTCGATCTTCGCCCCGCGCCAGCCGTAGATCGACTGATCGTCATCACCCACCACAAAGATATTGTTATTCGCACCCGTCACCAGTTGCAGCCAGGCGTACTGAATCGAGTTGGTATCCTGAAACTCATCGACCAGAATATGGCTGAAGCGCTCTCGATAGTGAGCGAGGATTTCCGGTTTATTGCGCCATAACTCCAGCGCGCGCAGTAGCAGTTCGGCGAAATCAATCACGCCTGCCCGTTCGCACGCCGCTTCGTATCCCTGATAGATGCGGATCATCTGGCGCTGATAGTTGTCGCCGCGATCATCAAGGTGCTTTGAACGCAGCCCTTCATCTTTTTTATTGTTGATATACCACTGCGCCTGCTTGGGCGGCCACTGCTCTTCATCGATATCCATTGCGCGCATCACGCGGCGCACCACCCGATATTGATCATCGCTATCGAGAATCTGAAAGGCCTCCGGCAGACCGGCATCTTTCCAGTGGGCGCGCAGCAAGCGATGCGCAAGGCCATGAAAGGTACCGACCCACATACCGCGCGCGGGCATTTGCAGTAGGTCTTCAATCCGCCCACGCATCTCAGCAGCCGCTTTGTTGGTAAAAGTGACCGCCAGAATACTAAACGGCGAGGCCCCTTCGGCCTGAATCAGCCACGCAATGCGATGCACCAGCACGCGTGTTTTGCCACTACCGGCACCCGCCAGTACCAGCATATTCCCCGCGGGCGCAGCAACCGCCTCACGCTGGGCATCGTTCAGGGGATCAATAATATAGGTAACATCCATAGGGCTGTGATCTTAACAAATTTGAGGGTAAAACAGGGGAATCGGTCAACGATCGGCTAGCGGCTGCGTTTTCCAATCGAGTCGATTGAGACGGCAACGTCGCCATTTTCATCAGCCGGCGAGGTTGGCGCTGCGAAAATCGCAGCCGTCATATCGCAATTGTCGGTGATCGCGCCGTCAAGGTCGGTCCCCACCAGAATGGCATGAGAGAGATTCGCCCCGCTCAGATTCGCCATGCGTAGATCAGCATTGGAGAGATCCGCATGACTGAGGTTGGCCTCACGCAGATCCATCTGAATCATGTTCGCCTCTGCGAGCTCTGCGTTCGAGATATCGAGCCCTTTAAAGCTATCACCGTCATGTGAAAACAGTTTGGTAAAACCTTTTTTGTCGTAGATATGAATCATCTTCCGTTCCGCATCATATATATAGTGTAGCCAAATTGGCTGGAGAGTGATGATACCTGTTTTTGATTACAGTGAGGCCTTTGCGCGAAAAATAGTTTTCGTTCCTGGCCTCACCGTGGCTGAATAAAATCGAGGCCAATATGCCCACATTTTCTTCCGGCGATTTGGCAGCCATAGTTGATCGCTGCCTCAGTCGAATGGCCGTTGATTAAGTGATCAATCACCGCCGCATTAAAGGTATCGCCTGCCGCGAGCGTATCGCCTACTTTAGCGGGCGGGGAGGGCGCAGCATGGTAAACAACACTGTGGTGATCGATGCCATAGGCGCCATCTTCACCCCACGCACAGATGATTCGTTTTTCGGGAAATTGCTGGTGAAGTGTTTTAAGAAAGCTGATGACGCTAGCTTCGTCATCACTACCCTCATGTTCTGAAACGAATTTTCTTGAAAACAATAGCGTACCCACATATTTATAGAGAACTTGAATTTCAGGGCGAGCCTTTTCAATCTCTAGTGAACAGGGTAGATTGGGGTGATTCTCGAGCACATTGGCCAGCATCTTTTCCGTCTCAGCAACATTGCGCCCCTCAAAGTGTAGCCAGTTGCATGATGAGAGATCTATCGATGAGAAATCGTCAAAACTAAATTCCGGCAGATCTCGGTGATGGATGATGGTGCGCGAGCCATTACCTTGGTTATGGGCAATATAAGAGGTAGGCACCTTGCCACCTTGAATCACTCGGCACAGGCTTGAGTCTATTTGATATCGCTCAAGGTCATCGACGATACGCCGTGCGTCCGGCTCATCACTCAGCACCCCGGCCCACCAGCAGTGATGACCGAGCTGAGATAACACCACCAAAGTATTCGTAGCATTGCCACCACGGCAGATACGCTGCGAAAGCGCGCGCACCTCGGCATCTTCTGCGGGATAGCCAGCTACACTATTAATGATATCGAGCGTGGCGATACCAACGGCTATGACATCTGCCATGGTTTTAAGTTAGACCTGAGAATCTGATTTTTTCTGCATCAACCTTAGTCTCTATTGGACTTAGGCATCCATGTCCGTCATGGGTATCAACATCACATTAAGCGCATCCACCACCAGCCATGCGATCACAGCATATACAGCTGCCATCATGCCAATTTCTTCGAACATATATAAAAAGGCACAAGTCGCCAGCACCCACATATAGACCAATGAAAATGGCACTAAAAACCAGGGGTTAGCGCTAAGGCGTGCATTACAGTGCTGACAGTAACCCTCCTGCATGTAGCCCATCCGATATTTATCTTTCAGAGAAATGCCTGGCTGCTCGCACTTCGGACATGGGTATTTCATTCACGCTACTCCAAAAAGACTCTCACAGAAAACGGTATCATAACACCCAGCCCCCTTACGCCAATACTTCTACTTGATTGCGTTCACTTGCCTGGAACAGGCGTGTTAGACTTTGCGCTCCTTAATATATTGATTGATGATCCGACGAATATGACTACGTTGCGAAAAAAGATACTGTTTCTGATACTCGGTGCCACACTACTAGCTGGTTGTGATGGCAATACCCCATTAATGGATGAGGTTCAAAACGGTGAAATCGAAAAGGCAAAGGCATTAATTACCAACGTTGATGACATCAATGAGCGCAACAGCTACGGCTGGACAGTATTGATGCACGCCGCACGCCTTGGCAATGTCGAGCTGCTGGAACTACTAGTCAATAATGGTGCCGATGTGAATGCGCAAGATCAAAACGACTGGTCTGCGCTGATGCGCGCCTCACTTAGGGGCCATACTGAAGCGGTTCGCTACCTGCTCAGCAAAGGCGCCAATGTCGATTTCAAAGATGATACCAACACTACCGCACTCCATTGGGCGGCTCTACGCGGCCATAAAGACATTGTATTGCTACTGCTCGATGCGGGTGCTGACTTCACCGTCGTCAATGACCGCCGCTGGACACCGATGAAGGCCGCTGGCACCGAAGGTGAAAACGACATCATCATGCTGCTAAAACGCTACGGCGCGAAAGAATAAAACTCATCCCCATTGAGGGCCTTCAGGTGAGTGAAAGACAAGGCGCAATTGATACGGATTTTAACGCCGTATCGCGCCGCCTGAAAGTTCTCTAACTACACGCCAGTATGTACGATCACCGTTCGCTGCATATTAGCGCGACGATGTTCCCATAAAAAGACCCCCTGCCAGGTGCCTAGCGCCAACTGACCATTGATGATCGGTATTGCGACAGAAGTCGCCGTCAGTGTGCTTTTGATATGCGATGGCATATCATCCGGCCCTTCACTGGTATGGGTATAAAGCTGCTCATTCTCAGCCACGAGTCGATTTAACCACTGCTCTAGATCTCGCGCCGCCGATGGGTCTGCATTTTCCTGAATAAGCAAACTCGCTGAGGTGTGTTTAATAAACACGGTGCACAGTCCCTCTTTTAAATCGCTTTCACTAACGACAGCGGCGACATCTGGAGTGATTTCATGCAAACCCTGGTGCGGGGCACTGATCGAGAGCTGGCTGATCATGCTACAATTTCCTTCTTTATTGATTTTGCTATCACATCGATACCAAGCGATTTTATTATAACGCGATAGCAGTGGATACCACCCTGAATTGAGAACTGTTTAATGCCACTGAAAATACTGTCTGCGGTCATCCTGCTGACAATGGTCTCATCGCTAACCGTTGCGGCCGCGCCATCGGCCAAACATCACACCGCTGAAACCCAGGACTGCGAGGGTTGCCATACCAGCGATGGTAACTTCACACCCGTACAGGTAAATGCCAGCTGTCAGCAATGCCATGAAGGGCTACCCGGTGAGGGCAGGCTGATCGCCGCAATGAGACAACAGCCGCAGACGACAATCGACGATGGCAGTGATAACGGCATGACCCCACCACAATATTATGCGGTGAGCCGACTGGGCGACGCACCCAATGAGATGATTCAGATTCCAGCCGGTGAATTCATTATGGGCAGTAATGATCGACTCTCTGATGAAGGACCAGAACACACCTCATCGACCAGTGACTATCTAATCGATAAATTCGAGGTCACCAATCTACAATATAAAAAGTATATCGATGATGCGGGCAAACGCGCCCCCTCTCATTTTGACCGGCGCAATATTCCAGCAGGTAAAGCCGATCACCCCGTGACGTTTGTCTCCTGGTTCGATGCCAAAAAATATTGCGACTGGGCCGGAAAACGGCTGCCAACAGAACAGGAATGGGAAAAGGCCGCGCGCGGTACCGACGGGCGTATCTTTCCGTGGGGCAATCTCTTCGCCATTAACATGGCCAACACCCCAGTACGCTGGGATGAGATGAAACAGGAAGGCGATACCTCGCCCGTGGGGGCCTTTCCAAAAGGCCTTAGTCCCTTTGGATTGCACGATACCTCCGGCAATGTGTGGGAGTGGGTCGATGCGTGGTACAAGGGGCACCCCGGTAACGAAAAGCCCTCTGAGAATTTTGGCGAGATCTATCGCGTCTTAAAAGGCGGTTCGTGGTGGGACTGTTCTTTTTATAAATGCGGTATCTCTGCACCAGTCTTCAACCGCAGCTTCTTTAACCCCCGTGTTAAAAACAGTAGTTTCGGTTTTCGTTGCGCTAAAGATGCAGAATAATAATTGATAAAGGATCGTCTAATGATCAACAAAATAAATCGCTCTGGATTAGCAATGCTGCTCGCTTTTTCAGCCATGACGGTCTCAGCCGACAATAGCTTACCTGACGATTCAATGGCGCTAATCCCCGCGGGCCTGTTTTTAATGGGCAGTAATGACGTTGACACCACCACGCGCGGCAAAGAATACGGCCTTATTAAACCACTCTACCTGGATGAACAGCCACAGCGAGAAGTGAAACTCGATGCCTTTTATATCGATCGTTACGAGGTCACTAATGATCAATATAAAGAGTTTGTGATTCTAAATAACAAAACCGTACCGCAAACATGGAGCGACAACGGTTACCTGTTGATACGCCAGATTCTCGATATCGCCAATGATGAAGTACTGCGCCGTCTCGCAGATGAACTATTCAAACTCGACATGAACACACAAACGGCAACGCGCGAAACACTACTGGATGCGATTGAAAAACAGCAACGCAGTCAGGACAACCTGCCGGTCGCGGGTGTCGCATGGGCTGATGCCAACGACTATTGCCAGTGGCTCGGCAAGCGCTTACCAACTGAAGCAGAATGGGAAAAGGCCGCGCGTGGTACAAAAGGCAACGAGTACCCGTGGGGTAACGAGTGGCATAAAGCGTATTCTAACTCTGGCGAAGGCGAGGGGTGGGAGAGTGGTGTCGCACCGGTCGGCAGCTTTACCAAAGGCCAGTCACCCTTTGGCGTGTTCGACATGGCAGGTAACGTGATGGAATGGACCGCAGACTGGTATCAACCCTACCCAGATAATCAGTACCCATCAAAAGACTACGGCGAGATTTTTAAAGTCGTGCGCGGCGGTGGCTGGGGCGGTATGGGGCACTATGCCATCAATCACTTCAACCGCACCAGCTATCGCTTCTATTTGCGCCCGGAGTCTACCTTTCCCGACCTGGGTCTACGTTGCGCGAAAAGTACTTCACAAAACAATTAAAAAGGGATCATGACTATTTTGGCGGGAGAATCATATCCACACTTATTGACATCAATTCATGGAGTGGCAACATAAAAAGCTGATCCGCAGTATAAATGCTGCCCCATGCAGGCATCACTAATGAAAGCAGGGTAAAGGCCCCCCACAAAGTGAGCTTCGGTAATATGCGCCTGGATTTCACACGTCGCGATCCTTTTATTGTAATTGGCATATCCTATGCGAAGGATACTACAGCTTTGTTATTGCACCATCAAATAGCAAACGCCAGATATATGTAGCACAGCACTCTCGTCATGTTGGATTTAAGGCCTATCCTGCGGCCAAATTCAGCTTCTGACACAGGGATGACGATTTAAATCCTAAAAGCCATATATAAGTAACTCTAATATTAATTATTAAACATAAGCAGAAACCGACCTGACCTCATCGAAGTACGAGAAAGGCATCTGCTGCCCATACTGCTTTGATGATCTAACTGAGGAAAAGCGCGCGTCACTGGCAGAGCGTCAACGTCAGGTGGAACTCGCGCATAAACGTAACACTCGCCATATTGGTGGCTGACCATCCAAATTGATCTCACATACCACCTTAATTATCTAAATTGTCGGTATCTCAAAGACTTCTATCTCAAAACAGGGGCTTTCATCGCTTGCTCTGGAGTAACTAAACTCGCCAATCATCATCGAAATATATTATCGACCCTGATATAACGAATAAGTATGGCTATTGCCCTGACTTAATGAAACATGTAAAGTCCGCAGCTCAAACAATCGATGGTTCCTTTTATTTAGGATTAAAACGGGAATTCACACTTATCAGCACACCGATAAGTTAATGAAGCTGACCCCGCAACTGTAGTCGGTAAGGGTGTAAAGGGCAGGGATTTATGACTGCTTAACCACTGAATGGCCACATTATTTTTATGTGACCGCTTGGGAAGGTGCTTTACAACCGCTCGAACCGATAGCCAGGAGACCTGCCTTCGATGCGTTGTTGTTCGTCTACACGGGGGTGTTGCTGGCGATCGAGTAAACCAGCATTGCTTGCTCATCTACTCGTTCTCTAAATCACATCTGTATTCGGCACGGAATTTTCCGTTAGACAGCGCTTTTATACTTTTTGTCTAATGGAGATCATTAATGCGTAAGCTTTCTATTCTGGTGGCTGCCGGGCTGGCACAACCACTACTCACATTTTCACCCGCAGTGCTTGCCGAGAGCGAGGCATTACTGGCACCGATCGTTGTCAGTGCCTCTCGTATTGCGCAACCCATCACCAGCGTTGGTTCATCTGTGGTGGTGTTGGCGGCTGAGGAATTTCGTGAACGCGGTGTTAAATATGTTGCCGATGCGCTATTAGAGGTGCCATCGCTGTTGGTTACCTCAACCGGCAATCGTGGCAGCCAAACCCAAATCCGTATGCGTGGCAGTGAAGCCAACCACATGCTGATTCTGGTTGACGGTATTCGTATGAACGACGCCTCCACCAGCGAGTTTGATCTAACACAGATGACACTCGAAGGAATCGAAAAGATTGAAGTGCTGATGGGCCCTCAAAGTACACTCTACGGCAATGATGCTGCCTCGGGTGTGATTAGCATTACCACCATCAAAGGAAAAGAAGGGTTCAGTGGCAACGTCAATGTTACCGTCGGCGCACTTGGTACCCGCTCAACATCCACACAACTGAGCGATGGTAAGGATGGCTGGCACTACATGGTTGCGACTAGCAACATCACCACTGATGGTATTTCAGCCGCCAACGAGAAAAACGGCAATAGCGAAAAAGATGGCTTTGATCAGGAAGGCTATAAACTCAAAGCTGGCTATGATCATAAAGCATTTCAAACCTGGCTTAGCTTTAACCAGAACCATTCAACCTATGAATTTGATGACTGGGATGGCCTCAATGGTGTTGCTATCGACAATGCAGACTACCAACAAAAACAGAAAACACAGGGCATCGCATGGACGATTGCCGCACCTGCGATGAATGGACGCCTGCAAAACCAGCTGCAGTTTTCAAATACACAAAATGATTCTGAAACCGAATCTAACTTTCCTTCTCTCAGTTACACCGACCGTGATGTGATCGACTATCAGGGCAGCTTTATGATCACCGATAATCACACCCTTCAATTTGGTGCAGAGTCTACCAATGAGGAATACAGATCAGCGACGTTCAAACATGACCTCGGCATGACAGGCACTTACCTGCAGTGGCTAATCAATATGGGAAGCCTTGATGTTTCACTTAGCGCGCGCAGTGATGACCACGACGCCTTTGGCCGCCATAGCACCCATCGTGCAACCCTCTCTTATCAGCTCGATAGTGCATGGCGTGTTAAAAGTACCTATGGCACAGGCTTTAAAACGCCGACCATGACCGAACTGCACGACAACACCTGGGGTGGCAACAATCCACTATTGAAACCAGAGGAGAGTGAAAGTACTGAAGTTGGCATTGAATATCGCACCAATGATTACAACAGCAGCATCACTTTATTCGAACATGAGACCACCAACCTGATTCGTTCTGTTGGTGTATGGCCAAATAGTCAGCTGGAAAATGTTAATCGCGCAGATAACACTGGTGTAGAGCTTACTGCTGGATCACAGTGGAGCGAGTTCGAGATTAACTCTGCCGTCACCTGGCTGGATGCAAGTGAAACAGACACCAGTGGTATTGAAAGCGAGCGCCTGCGTGTGCCGGACCTGGCGGGTAACATCACTGCCAGCTACTTTCTAAGCAATGGTCGCATTTGGGGACAGGCACTCTATCGTGATGAGATCCTCGATATTGGTGCCAACACCGTGCCTGACTACTGGCTGTTTCATATCGGTGCAAGCTATGATGTCACTGATAACATGACGTTAAGTGGGCGTGTTGAAAATCTTGCTGATGAAGACTATGAAGAAATCTTTAGCTACGGTACTCGCGGTCGCACTGGCTCTATTGCCGTCGACTGGCGTTTCTAGTCCGCCTGCGAAAATCTTATCGCTCGACCTATGCAGCGACTGGCTACTGGCAAAGTATGCCGATCGCTCACAGGTCGTGGCGTTATCACCGTTACTCAAACAATATCCGGTTGAGTGGATTGGTGACGAGTGGCCGATTCATAACGGTTCACTGGAACAGATTCTCAAATTAAAGCCCGATCTGGTGCTCAGCGGTGAATACAATGCGATGCTATTGCGCCAACGTCTGGTTTCACTCGGCGTTCGGGTTGAAGTGCTAACGCTACCGCGCACTTTGCCTGAGGTGGTCGAATATGAAAAACGCTTTCTTGCGCTA
>Ga0316209_1000647_pt1 | contig 52905 bp, 43 predicted proteins | sample 6monopyrite_MG_FD_204945 | JGI IMG/M metagenome (GOLD analysis project Ga0316209, IMG submission 204945) | Microbial mat bacterial communities from mineral coupon in-situ incubated in ocean water Damariscotta River, Maine, United States -... | ecosystem: Environmental > Aquatic > Marine >... | reverse complement strand
TTGGTTTGCTTCATCAGTTAAAGTGCTAGCAAGCCTTAAAAGCCGTGGTCATTTGAACCTATACTTACTTACAGCAAAGCTTAAACAAAAAATCACTCTTTTAATTAGAGAAACAAAAATATGAGAGTAGAAGAGCTCGGACTTGCCGTTGGCGACGCACTACAGCTTCAAATCGGTGACAACATCGACATGCGCTATCCGGTGAAGTTTTATGGTATCAACCCGAAAGGTAGCGTGATTGTCTCAGCGCCGAGCTCCGGCGCAGACAAAATGATATTTGTACGCGAAGGCCAGATGGTGACGTTGCGATTTGTCGCTAAGAACGTCGCGTCCGGTTTTACTTCCCGTGTATTGTGTACCCGTGGACAACCCTATCCTTATTTACACCTGGAGATCCCCAAAGAAGTTCAAACCGTGGAAGTGCGCAAAGAAGTGCGCGTGGCGACCGAGTTACCCGTTACCGTAATCAATAAAACCCATAGTTCGCCCGCTCTAGCTGGCCGAATGCTTAACATGAGTTGCTCCGGCGGCCGTTTTGAAACCAGCATGAAAATGGCTTTGCAAAACAATATTCTCAATATCACTATGAAAATGAATATTGAAGACATGGAGCGGCTGATCACTATGGACACCATAGTAACTTACATCAAGGAAGATGAAGAAGACGAAATTTTTACTTATGGCGTTAATATTGAATCTATCGACGATGAAGATATGGTCTGTCTGCGTGCGTACATCTATCAGGAGCTATTAAAAAGCATTCATATGATTTAGCTGAAATTTAACAGAATGGCTACCAATAATGTCGATAACAATACCTTATGAGCTGTCAGGTTGGAGAGCTGGATGAATAAAATATTAACGATGTTGTTAAAACCTAAAGTGTGGATTGCTAAACTACTATTGGTGGTAATTGTTATCGCTTTCTTAACTACTGGTTTCCTGGGATATTTAAATCCCCTTGTTGACTTTCTGGATTCGAACGCTCTCGCATTCAAAGTAGGCGAAACTCGCATTTCAGCATATTTACTAGTGAAAGCGCTTATCACGATCACACTACTATTCTGGGTCGCCGGTCTTATCTCGGATTTGAGTGAAAAAAAAGTGAAAGCTCTGCGTAAAATAAAGGCAAGTAATAGAGCCCTAATCAGCAAAGCTTTGCAAATTATCATTTATTTCGTCGCTGCTTTTATTGCGTTAGATGTACTTGGTATAGACCTAGCCGCTCTGACTGTTCTTGGTGGCGCTATTGGTATCGGTGTAGGCTTCGGACTACAAAAAATAACTTCAAACTTTATAAGTGGCTTGATACTTTTGTTTGAAAAATCCATCGAAGAAGATGACTTGGTTGAGTTAGACGATGGGACCGCTGGTTTTGTCAGACATACCGGAGCGCGTTATACCTTGATCGAAACGTTTGAGGGGCGTGAATTAATGATTCCTAATGAAGACTTTATTACCAAGAGAGTTACTAACTGGACATTTAGTAATACCAAAGGGCGTATCGATATCGATATTGGAGTCTCCTATAGTTCTGACTTAGACAAGGTCAATGAACTGATTTTGGAAGCAGCAAATGAACACCCCCGGTGTAGCAAGCACATAGCACCCGAAAGTTTTCTAGTCGAATTTGGAGATAGCTCTGTCAATTTCACTTTGTATTTTTGGGTGGACGACATAATTGAAGGCCGCAAGCGGCCGAGAAGTGAAGTATTGTTTTTGATTTGGAAAAAATTCAGAGAAAACGATATTGAAATTCCATTTCCTCAACGTGATCTTCATATTAAAAATCAAAAGGAACTAATGTGAGCGATCATATTTTATTAGCATACACATTCGCCAATGGTAAAGCCCAGTCAGTTAATGGCAATGCGATAGCTGGCCAAATTAAGAGTACTGATAACCTGGCTTGGGTACATATGGACGCAAATCATCCAGACACAAGAAGCTGGTTAGAGAAACAAGACCAGTATCTTGATCCTTTTGTCATTGAAGCATTGTTAGCTGATGAAACGAGGCCGCGCATGACGCAGGTTCGTGATGGTGTGATACTTATCTTGAGAGGAGTTAACCTTAATAAAGACGCCGATCCAGAAGATATGGTTTCTATTCGTTTATGGATTGATCAATTTCGGATTATCAGTGTTCGCCGGCGCAAGCTAAAAGCAATATGGGATATTGAGGAAAAAATTAAAGCTGGCAAAATTCCAGAAAATTCCGGCCATTTTATCTGTATGCTCGTTTCACGATTATTTGAGCGTATGGAGCCGGTACTATCTGAGCTAGATGAATTAACGGACAATGTCGAAGAGGAAGTATTGGAAAACGCAGATACATCCCTCCGAGAAATCATAGTCAATGTCCGTAAGCAAGCGATCATGTATAGGCGATACATGGCTCCTCAGAGAGATGCAATAGGTCAGCTACGTACTTCGGAAATGGAATGGCTGAAAGACACGCACAAAAGACAACTACAGGAAAGTCATAACCATGTCACGCGGTATGTAGAAGATTTGGATGCTATTAGAGAAAGAGCGCAGATCGTAAAAGATGAACTAGCTAATATTTTATCCGATAGACTTAATAAGAACATGTATGTTTTGTCAGTTGTTGCCGCGGTTTTTCTGCCGTTAGGTTTTTTAACCGGATTATTAGGCGTTAATTTAGGTGGTATTCCAGGTTCAGAAAATGACAGTGCTTTTTGGTTTTTTTGCGGAATTTTAATTGCAATCGTTGCGGTACAGATATTTATATTTAAAAAGTTAAAGTGGTTTTAATCAAGCAGTTTTAACCACATTTTTAGCTCTAATAGTTTGTTGAAAAAAATTCATTCATTTGATTCTAGCTGCTGCCAGGTTTTTGGTCAGAAAAAGACTCACTTGGGGGAGGACTACAACTTAACCTCAATAGAAGGTAACCTGCGACGCTTGCTAACAGAGATGCTAAGATGATCGCGAGTCGGTCGATACGTGCATATCCTATATCGGCCTCCTGAAATGCGAGCGAGCCGACAAAAATACTCATGGTGAAACCGATTCCACATAACAGTGAGATACCGAGCAAACGAGTCCAATTGAAATTCGGTGGCAATTTGGCGAGACTACAAAAAATTGCCAGTGCTGAAAATAGCATCACACCTACTGGTTTACCTATAGCCAAACCCATAAATATACCAAAGGGTATGGGCTCGAATAAACGATGAAAACTCATACCTTCAAATGCAATTCCGGCATTAACAAAAGCAAACATTGGTAAAATAGCAAATGCTACCCAGGGATGTAACTTGTGGATCGTGTGTTCCAGTAAAGAATGAGTGTCAATGGGGCTATCTCGTCCCGGGATCATTAAGCCGATAATCACGCCGGCCAATGTTGCGTGGACGCCTGACTTTAAGACACAAACCCATAGCCCCATACCCACTAGGATGTAAGCGGCCAAGCGTTTAACTTTAAGCCGATTTAACAGGAAAAGAGCAATCACGAAAAAGAGTCCCGCCAGGATGGACGTGATTGAGAGCTGGCTGGTGTAAAAAAAAGCAATAACGATAATTGCCCCCAAATCATCAATAACTGCAACTGTCATTAGAAAGACTTTTAGAGAGACAGGAATACGATTAGATAGAAGAGATAACACACCCAGGGCAAAGGCAATGTCTGTGGCCGTAGGTATTGCCCAACCGTGAGCAGCTACCGCATTATTATGGTTGAAGTACAAGTAAATCGCGGCGGGTATAACCATGCCGCCAATCGCGGCGGCTAAAGGAAGTCTTAGCTGTGACTTGTCAGATAAATAGCCATACAATATTTCTCGCTTGAGTTCCATGCCAACAAGAAAGAAGAAAATCGCCATCCAAGCATCATTAACCCATAGGAACAACGGCTTTTCCAGTTTAAGTACTCCGACTTGAACGGTACCATTAATATTTAAGAATTGAGTATAAAGTTCGGATAGTGGCGAATTTTTGATTATCATCGCTAAGAGAACGGCGACCATCAAGACGATACCGCCGCCGCTTTCAAGGCGTACAAATTTCTTTAATGATTCGCCAAATAATCGTGGGCTTTTTGATTGATGTGCCATAAAGAGTTAACTCAGTTACTTTGCGTAGCTCTGATTGTATTGAATGGGTTGACGTGTAATAGTCATATCACACCAAATGTTGTAGAAAGTCAAAAGTAGCGAAAACGAATATTGCTTAGCCCTTTGTATTCGCGGTTTATTTAAATAAAGTTGTTGCTAATAACGGGTTTAAGGCGTAAAAAGGCCGCCTGCGTACATTGCGAAGCATATTGTAAACAATGCCCGAATGCTTTAAAAACAGCAACAAATAGTTTTTGTGTTAAACGCTTGCAATGTGAAGGAAGAGCCGCTTCCTCATCACAAATATTGATACCAGGAGATCGCTACAATGAAAATAGCCATTTTATCGCGTAATGAGAAATTGTACTCGACCCGCCGTTTAAAGGAGGCAGGTGAAGAAAGAGGGCATGAAGTTGATATTATAGACACTCTCCATTGTTATATGGATGTGACGCGTAGTCGTCCGGCTGTTCGCTATAAAGGTGAGCAATTACCCGCCTATGACGCGGTGATTCCCCGAATTGGGGCATCTGTAACATTCTACGGCACGGCAGTCGTTCGGCAGTTTGAGATGATGGGGACTTTTTGCATTAATGAATCGGTTGCTATTAGCCGCTCTAGAGATAAACTGCGTTCACTGCAGCTTTTGTCGCGCAAAGACGTAGGCTTGCCTCGTACTGGTTTTGCCAACAAACCCGACGATATTGCGGATCTTATAAAAAATGTTGGTGGCGCTCCTTTAGTGGTTAAATTACTTGAAGGCACACAAGGCATTGGGGTTGTACTGGCCGATACAAATAAGTCAGCAGAAGCCATCATCGAAGCCTTTATGGGACTGAAAGCAAACATTTTGGTGCAGGAGTTTATTGAGGAGGCCGGTGGTGCAGACATTCGTTGCCTAGTTGTGGGCGGTAAAGTTGTGGCGGCTATGAAACGTCAGGGCGTAGAAGGTGAATTTCGTTCAAATTTACATCGCGGTGGATCCGCTGCTCTGGTGCGTCTGACGAAGGACGAACGGGCAACAGCTGTAAAAGCAGCTAAAACAATGGGATTAAATCTCTGCGGTGTCGATATATTACAATCCAAAAATGGGCCTGTCGTCATGGAAGTGAACTCTTCACCTGGCCTAGAAGGCATTGAAAAAGCAACCGGTAAAAACGTGGCAGGAATGATCTATAAATTCCTTGAAGATAATGCTAAACCCAATAAAACCAGAACACGCGGTAAGGGCTAACTCGATGGATGAGCTAATCATTGGCGGGCATTCTGTGGCGCCCGGCGAAACCCTCCAAATTGAGATGCCCGTAGTCCGGCTATATACAGACACTGATATTTCGATGCCGGTACATGTGATAAGAAGCAAAAAGCAGGGACCAACACTTTTTGTTTCCGCGGCAGTACATGGTGATGAAATTAATGGTATCGAAATAATTCGTCGCCTTATCAACCAAAAGAGTTTTCGCCTGTCATCAGGCTCTCTAATTTTCGTGCCAATGGTTAATGTTTATGGGGTTTTAAATCAAAGTCGCTATATGCCAGATCGGCGTGACCTAAACCGTTGTTTTCCAGGATCGCCAAAAGGTTCGTTGGCAGGGATTGTTGCCAACAAGTTCCTAACTGAAATAGTGCAGCATTGTCAATACGGAATAGACTTACACACCGGTGCGATTCACCGTTCAAATTTGCCGCAAATACGTGGAAATTTGAAGGATGATGAAACGCGAGAGCTTGCTGAAGTTTTCGGTGTTCCTGTGTTGCTAAATTCTAATTTACGTGACGGTTCACTGCGCGAAGCCGCTGTCGAATCAGGCACTAAAATTCTGTTGTATGAAGCGGGTCAGGCTTTGCGATTTGATGAGTTTTCAATTCGTGCTGGCGTTCGTGGTATTCAAAATGTGTTAGCGCATTTGGGCATGACACACCGAAAACAACGTAAAGAATCAAATAAAGGAAAGATTATACCTTTTGTAGCCAATACCAGCACATGGGTTCGGGCAAATGCCAGCGGTATAGTGAATAGCCTTAAAAATCTTGGTGACAAAGTACAAAAAGACGAACTACTCGCCAAAATAGGTAGCCCCTTTGGAGAAGTTTTCGAAACTGTTCGTGCACCTCGTGCAGGAATTATAATTGGCAAGCAAAATATCCCACTCGTCCAGGAAGGTGACGCCATATTTCACATAGCTCGTTTTTCTGAGGAAGATGAGGATGTTATGGAAAATATCGAAATCTTGCAGGACGCACTACTTCCCGAAGAAGAATTACCAACGACAACTTTTTAGCTGTATTCAGAGAGAATTATATCGCAATGAAAAATAAAATGATTATTGGCAGTATAGAAGCATGTGGTCTTCCTGATATTGGTATAAATGACTTGCAAGTTCGCGTCGATACAGGCGCAAAAACATCATCACTTCATGTTGATCATTTAGAAAGGTTTACAAGAAATGGAAAACCTTGGGTGCGTTTTGACATACATCCCGACGTTTACGACATAGAAAAAGTTATTGGCTGTGAGTCCGCATTGTATGATGTGCGTAGTATAAAATCTTCTAATGGAGTATCGGAAGAGCGTTACGTTATAAAAACCTTAATAAGCCTGGGCGACCAGTCCTGGCTGATAGATATTACTCTGACTAACCGTTCCGACATGAGCTACTTAATGTTATTGGGTAGACAAGGTATGGGAGATAGAGTGTTGGTTGACCCTTCGGAAACTTTTTTACTGACCAATAAAACCAACGATTAGAATTTATTGGGAAATGTGGAGTTCTAATAGCCGCGAACACTTTGATTTGAAGATAATATATTTCTAACATGTATCGACTAAAAGCCATTCAATCTTTTCTTCGCGACCCGGCCATGGCACGGCAGAGCAGAGGGCGAGGTAACAGGTTAAAAAAAAGGCGCATTTGAAGCGCCTTTTTTGCTTTCAGGCGTTTGAATTTACGCGTCCAGGAATTTTTCCGCATCCAGTGCTGCCATGCAACCCGCTGCCGCAGAAGTAACCGCTTGCTTGTATACCTGATCGGCCACATCGCCTGCCGCAAAAACACCTTCAACACTGGTCGCGGTCGCGTTGCCCTGTAACCCGCTAGTGACCTGAATGTAGCCTTTCTCCATTTCCAGTTGGCCCTCAAAAATTCCGGTATTTGGCTTGTGACCGATGGCGATGAATACGCCATCGAGTTCAAGTTGTGTGAGGCTCTGGTCGAGGGTGCTTTTAATATTGATACCGGTGACTCCCATGGCATCTCCGACCACTTCATCCAGTGTATTATTCCAGTGAATAACCACGTTACCTTTTTCGGCTTTTTCAAACAGGTGATCCTGCAGAATTTTTTCACTCCTGAGGGCATCCCGACGGTGGACGACATGAACCTCTGACGCTATGTTGGAAAGATACAATGCTTCTTCAACTGCGGTATTTCCACCACCGATAACCGCAACTTTTTTATTACGATAAAAGAACCCATCGCAAGTGGCACAAGCCGACACGCCTTTTCCTTTAAACGCTTCTTCCGAGGGTAATCCCAGGTACATGGCAGATGCGCCCGTGGCAATGATCAGTGCATCGGCAGTGTAAGTTCCCTGATCGCCGGTGAGGGTGAAGGGGCGCTTGCTCAAGTCGGTCGTGTGAATATGGTCAAAAATAATCTCCGTACCAAAGCGAAGCGCGTGTTTTTCCATGCGCTCCATTAACTCTGGCCCCTGAACGCCTTCGTTATCGCCGGGCCAGTTGTCCACGTCGGTGGTGGTGGTTAATTGGCCGCCTTTTTCGATGCCGGTAATGATTACCGGATTCAGATTGGCTCTTGCGCCGTAAACCGCCGCGGAATAACCCGCCGGGCCTGACCCAAGGATAAGAAGTTTGCAGTGTCTTGATTGTGGCATGTAGGGCTCCAGTTTAGTCGTGGGCTACTATGGGTGGCGCTAGCCTGAAAATAGTTGGCCCTGGATAAAGATTAAAAAAGTTGCTTCTGTTTAGCTGAATTCAGTTCAGTCGGGCGTTGCCGCTACCACATCAGATCGTCGGGGATCTGATAATCCGCATAGGGGTCGTCCTGATCAGTCTCGTCGCCTTGTTGATTGAGTAGCACAATAAATTCATCCGAGCGTTGCTGAATTTTTTCGGCTACCGCTTTGGGGACAATCGTGTAATTTTCACCCTGGCGTGCAATTGCCAGCGTACCGCTAGTTAGATACTTGTGCACCGAATTGGAAACTTCAATCTTTTTGATGGCGCCGTGATCAGAAAAATTGAAACTAACCGCTGGTTTGCCGGTTGCCTGTTGGTTAACTTCAACCAGTTGTTTGATTTGGGCGATGATCGCTTTTTCTTCAGCCAGTGCATTTTTCTGTTGATTCAGTCGGCGCGCTTTTTCAGCTTGTTCCTGCAATAATTTTGTAGCGGCTGCTTTGTTTTCGTCGACCGTATCAATTTTGTGTTTACGCTTAATTTTTGCCTGTTTGCGCTGCGCGCTTTTGGTTTTGGTCGCTTTATCTTTGCTGACCAGACCCGCTTTTAATAATTGATCTTGAAGTGATGACATAAACGACCCTTAGTGTGCGCCGGAAATTCCGGGATCTATTGCCTGTTGTGATTGTTTTTAACGCGTCTTGATGACTAATCGCCCGACTTCTGACTGGCCTTCATTTTAGCCTGTAAAAACGCCGCCAGTTCAGCGTCCCTTTCTGCGATGATTTGCTTAACATGGGGACGTGAATTGAGTATTTCAATTAATTCTTTAGCCTGTTCAAAATCTTGCAACAGGTCAATTGCATAGAGCTTATGGGCGACCTTTACCGCCAGGTCGACGGAAAAAACAAAGACAATATCGGCTGTGCTCAGGGATTCTCCAGCCAGAAACGGCGCGCAAACGGCTTTGCGTTTCAGTCCTGCGATGCCTCGCAATAATTCCTGTTTAGTCGCGTCTTTAATCAGTTGAGGAACTTGGGTATCAAAAAAAACTTCGCCAAAACAACGTCTTGCCGGTAACTCCAGGTATAACTGGAGCATCTGTACCAGCTCTTTTACCTGCGCCTGCGCAAAGGTCGATTGTGGCATCAGCGATGTTGCTTGCGGGTATGCCTGCTCCAGGTAATCCAGAATTACGCCGGTCTCACTTAAAAAGCCGTGTTCTGTTTCCAGTACCGGAACTTTGCCCAGCGGATGCTTTTGCAACTGGGCTTCTTCCTGGGCGGGATAATTTTTTACTACCTCAAAATCCAGGCCTTTTTCCAGCAAAGCGAGTTTTACCATATTAAAATAGTTGCTAACAGCAAATCCGTGGAGCTTGAGCATATCGGTTATTCCTTGCGGCTAAAATTTAACGGCGCACTTGCGTAAAAACGACAACTCGCCTTTTTTGTTGCGACAAATCCAGTGCGCCTAGTTTAACGCGAAGTCGCACCCAGCAATAGAGATCCACAGGGCCAGTCGTCAATATTTTTTCATTGCGCGCACAAAAAAGCCTCATTCAAAGAGGCCAGATTGTCGCTCGGTTAGTCGAAGCTGGAACACCAGGGGCTGGATCTGGCGGATATTAATCCGGTGATCCAGCCGCGTAAAGCGCGAGGTCTTGCTAGAGGGCTACCGCATCAGCCGGGTCGACAAATTCGAAGCCCAGATTTTCAGCGACACTCTGGCAGGTGACCATGCCTTTGTGTACGTTAAGCCCATTCAGCAGATGCGGGTCGCTTTGCAGGGCTTGCTTGTAACCCTTGTTAGCGATGCTGATGATGTAGGGCAGAGTGGCATTATTCAGGGCGAAAGTGGAGGTTCGCGGCACGGCACCCGGCATGTTGGCGACACAGTAATGTACTACTTCGTCAACAATATAAGTAGGATCTGCATGAGTTGTCGCCTTAGAGGTTTCAAAACAGCCGCCCTGGTCAATCGCAACGTCGACCACAGCCGAGCCGGGTTTCATGCGTTTTATCATGTCTGCGGTGACTAATTTGGGTGCGGCCGCACCAGGAATTAATACGCCGCCGATGACCAGATCGGCAGACAGCACGTGCGCGTCTAACGCGTCTTTACTGGAGAACACGGTTTCCAGTTGTGCGCCGAACTGGGCGTCCAGGCGTCTTAACACATCGATGGAGCGATCCAGTATGACCACATTGGCGCCCATACCAATCGCCATTTGCGCGGCGTTGCTACCAACCACGCCACCACCGATAATTACCACTTTGGCTGGTGAAACGCCCGGAACGCCGCCAAGTAACATGCCACGGCCAGATTTTGATTTTTCCAGGCATTGCGCGCCCGCCTGAATAGACATACGGCCTGCAACTTCGGACATGGGAGCCAGCAGCGGCAAGCTGCCCCGGTCGCTAGTGACGGTTTCATAGGCGATGCAGATGGCTTTGCTTTTGATCAAGTCCTGAGTTTGTGGCAGATCGGGGGCAAGATGCAGGTAGGTGAACAAAATTTGATCTTCACGTAGTCGGGCGCGCTCCTGCGACAGCGGTTCTTTAACTTTGACGATCATTTCCGCCTGAGCAAAAACTTCTTCGGCGGAGCTTTTAATTGAAGCGCCCGCGGCAATATAGTCGTCGTCGCTAAAACCGATCCCGACACCTGCGCTAGTTTCAACGATCACTTCATGTCCTCGGCTGACCAGTTCGCGTACGCTGGCAGGAATCATTCCAACTCGATACTCGTGATTTTTAATCTCTTTTGGTACACCAATTAACATTTTAAACTCTCCTCATCGAACTAAATACTGTATCAGTATGGTTTGTTGAAATTTTGCGCTAGTATACCGCTAGTTATATGGAATAACTTGCTTTAAAAATGCTGTATGCAGTAGAATCAACTGCAAAACGCGTTTTAAAAAGAGCGAAATTCCGACAATGAAATCCGCCGCCGGTGAACTTGATCGAATTGACAGGTCAATTTTAAGAGAATTGCAAAAAGACGGGCGCATGGCTAACGTCGAATTGTCCCGCAGAGTCGGTCTTAGCGCCACGCCGTGCCTGGAACGAGTGAAACGACTTGAGCGCCAGGGATTTATAAAAGGTTATACGGCGCTGGTCGCCCCGGAAAAGGTCAGGGCCGCGCTCTTGGTGTTTGTAGAAATTCGCTTAACCCGCACCTCGCCAGACGTTTTTGACGAGTTTAAAAAATCTGTTATTGACCTATCTGAGGTGTTAGAGTGCCACCTTGTTTCAGGAGATTTTGACTACCTGATCAAAGCTCGGGTGGCCGATATGGTGGCCTATCGTACGCTGCTGGGAGAGACGCTTCTAACCCTGCCCGGTGTCAGCGGTTCGCGCACTTATGTGGTGATGGAAGAGGTCAAGGAAAGCCGTGAAATTCCCATCCCTGCCTAGCGCGTTATCTACCCGCGTAGTTGGGGTATACATAGGATATTATCGTTGAGTCGAGTATTTGGAGATTGAGTATTTGGAACCTGTTTTACCGATGAACAAACAATTCAACAATCAACATCCGGCGACTATCCTGATGGTCAGGATAAAAGAAGGCGGTTTTATTCTGCTGGTCGCCGTGGCAATCTTTTTATTTATCTCCCTGTGGAGTTTTTCTCCGAATGATCCGGGTTGGACTACCGCCAGCGATGTGTCACAAATTCAAAACGTGAGTGGCCGCGCGGGTGCCTGGTTTTCCAGTCGTTTTCTGCATTTGTTTGGCTACCTGGCTTTTCTGTTCCCTTTTATGCTGATCTACTCCGGCTACCTACTCTTTCGCGAACGAAAAAACACGCTACCTAATAGCATGGCGTTCTGGAGTTTTCGGCTGTTCGGGCTGGTTTTTACGTTATTGTTGGGAGCTGCCATTTCGGCGCAGCATTTTGCCGAGCCGCAAATGGAAAATGCCTATCTGGCCGGCGGAATTTTGGGTCAACTGCTGGCTGACTTGCTGGTCAGCTGGTTTAACCCGGTAGGCGCAACTTTATTACTGTTGGCGGCATTTTTTGCCTCGATGACGCTGTTTACCGGTATTTCCTGGTTTCAGCTAATGGACTGGGTCGGTAAAAACACCCTCGACGCGCTGGCCTGGATTTCACAAAAAGCGATTGACCTGTTTGACCGGTTTAAGGATCGTAAAGCACAAAAAGAGATCAAACAGCAGCGTGAAATAGTTTTCAAGCAAGAAAAAGTCAAGGTTGCCAAGCGCGAGCCGGTAAAAATAACCAAAGAAATCAAACGCATAGAACCGAGTTTACGCGTCGAAAAAGAAAAACAGGTCAGTCTATTTGACGATTCTCCCGCCGAGGGAGAATTACCACAGGTGAGGCTGCTGGATGAGCCTAAGGCACAAACGCAAACCTTGTCGAATGAAGCGCTGGAAGCTATGTCGCGTCTGGTGGAGTTAAAATTGGCGGACTTTAAGATTGAAGCACAGGTTGTCGCGGTTCACCCGGGGCCTGTGATCACCCGTTTCGAGCTGGACTTGGCGCCCGGCGTTAAAGTGGCGCGTATCTCTAATCTGGCAAAAGATTTAGCCAGAGCCATGTCGACGACGAGCGTCAGGGTGGTCGAAGTGATCCCGGGCAAGCCCTACATAGGGATAGAATTACCCAACGAAAGTCGCGAAATGGTGCGGCTTAAAGAAGTGATCTCAAGCCGCGCCTTTGACGACTCAAAATCTTCCCTGACGATGGCGCTGGGTAAAGATATTTCTGGCGCGCCCATTGTTATCGACCTGGTAAAAATGCCGCATCTGCTGGTCGCAGGTACCACCGGCTCGGGTAAGTCTGTTGGCTTAAACGCCATGATTGTCAGTATTTTGTATAAGTCGTCGCCTACTGAAGTGCGCCTGATCATGATTGACCCGAAAATGTTAGAGCTATCTGTTTACGAAGGCATTCCGCATTTGCTGACGCCTGTTGTCACTGATATGAAAGAAGCGGCTAATTCACTGCGTTGGGCGGTGGCCGAAATGGAAAGACGTTATCGTTTGATGTCGGCGTTGGGCGTGAGAAATCTGGCCGGATATAATCGCAAAATTAAAGACGCGATAAAAAGCGGTACGCCAATCAAAGATCCTTTGTGGCAACCCATCGACGGAATGGAAGAAGAAGCGCCGGAATTATCCGAGCTGCCAAAAATCGTGATTGTGATCGACGAGTTGGCCGATATGATGATGATCGTCGGTAAAAAGGTGGAGGAGTTAATTGCACGTATCGCGCAAAAAGCACGCGCGGCAGGAATTCATTTATTGCTGGCAACACAACGGCCTTCGGTTGACGTTATTACCGGTTTGATCAAAGCAAACATTCCATCGCGCATTGCTTTTCAGGTTTCGTCCAAAATTGATTCACGTACCATTCTGGATCAAATGGGGGCAGAGCAATTGTTGGGGCAGGGCGACATGCTTTATCTACCCGGCGGCACCAGTATTCCTACGCGCGTTCACGGCGCCTTTGTGGACGATGATGAAGTTCATCGGGTGGTCGCGGACTGGAAAAAACGCGGCGAGCCGGTGTATGAAGACGCCATTACCAGTGGTGGCATGGAACTGGACGTGCCGGGAATGCCGGGCGAGTCTGATAGCGGTGGCGAGAAAGACGAGCTTTATGACCATGCGGTAAAGATTGTCACGGAAACTCGCAAAGCATCAATTTCCGGCGTACAGCGTCGTCTCAAAATTGGTTATAATCGTGCCGCCAGAATGATCGAAGAAATGGAAATGGCCGGAATTGTCAGTGAGATGCAATCCAATGGTTCGCGCGAAGTTTTGGCGCCACCACCACCGCCGGATTAGTCTGGCCTGTCCAGATTTTTATCAGATTTTTTTCAATCGATTTTACCTGAACCGGCCGCAACGGAATAAAAGAGAGACATTTTTGAAAATTAACCGCGCTGTATATAGCTTAAGTTTTTTGCTGATCATATTTAGCGGCTTTCCCCACGCCGCCGAAAAAACCGCCAGTGAAATTTTGGCCGATAACATTCGTCAAATCCGCACTTATCAGGCTGAATTTGAGCAGCAGGTCGCCAACGAAACAGGCAAAGTAATCGATGTAAGCAACGGCGAGTTTTTCATTCAGCGGCCAAACCATTTTCGCTGGCAGGTTAATCAGCCGTTTGAACAGTTGATTGTCGCCGATGGCGATCACATTTTTACTTATGATCCCGACCTCTTGCAGGTGACCATTCAGAACCAGAGCAAATTGCTAGCCGACTCTCCTTTACTGCTTTTTACCAGTGATGCCGGTGAACTTAGCCGCTCATTTGAGATCTCGCTGTTGGAATTAACTGATAAACAACAAGGCCAGTTATTTCAATTACAACCCAAAGGAGAGAGCGGAATTTTTGAGTCCGTTCATATATTATTTGAGCAGAGAGAGCTGCGAGAATTGCTGATGACCGACTCGCTTGGACAACAAACCAGCGTTAAATTCAGCGCGCTTAAAGTTAATCAAAAACTTGACCCGGCTTTGTTCAGCTTTGTCACGCCAGAAGGTGTCGATGTGATCGACTCTCGTGAGTGGGTCAAGCCCAAAACCGACGAAACTGACTAATTGCAATGGCGGATCTGTTTGATTTGGATAGTGATTCTTCTGAGGATAAAAATTCCAAACGGATTGGCAATGCTGAAGAGTTTTACGCGCCACTGGCTGCGAGAATGCGACCAGGGGAATTAGCCGATTATGTCGGTCAGTCACATTTATTTGATGCCGGTAAGCCGCTATACCAGGCGATCAAAAATGGCAAGCTTCACTCCATGTTGTTCTGGGGTCCACCGGGAACCGGTAAGACGACTCTTGCTCGCCTGATTGCCAGTCAGTGTGATTGTTATTTCATCGCGATCTCTGCGGTTCTCGGAAGTGTAAAAGATATCCGAGTCGCGGTTGAACAGGCCAAAATGCAAAAATCCCTTGGTAAATCAACCTTATTATTTGTTGACGAAGTTCATCGTTTTAACAAAGCGCAGCAAGACGCATTTTTACCTTATGTGGAAGATGGTACTTTATTTTTTATTGGAGCGACGACGGAAAATCCATCATTCGAAGTTAATAATGCGCTTTTGTCGCGCGCGCGGGTCTATTTGTTAAAGCCTCTGGATAGCCTTGCCCTACAGAAAATACTAACGCGCGCACTTTCTGATCAAAACAATGGACTCGGCAAAGCAAATATCAAGTTATCAGCAGAAGCAATAGAATTGCTGGTTGACCTTGCTGATGGTGACGCGCGTCGATTGCTTAATTTACTGGAAATGGCGGTTGACAGTCTTGACGCCAATGATCAAAAAACTGATATTATCGACGCGGCTCATATTTCTTCTCTGGTGGGTGAAAAAGTGCGCCGATTCGATAAAGGCGGAGAAGCCTTTTATGATCAAATTTCTGCGTTGCATAAATCCGTGAGAGGATCCAATCCTGACGCTGCGCTGTATTGGTTTTGTCGTATGCTGGATGGTGGCTGTGACCCTTTATACATAGCCAGAAGATTGGTGAGGATGGCCAGCGAGGATATCGGTAACGCCGACCCAAGGGCGCTGCAAGTTGCTACTAACGCATGGGATGTGCAACAGCGGTTGGGTAGCCCTGAAGGTGAACTAGCCCTGGCTCAAGCGGTAATTTATCTGGCGGTCGCGGCAAAAAGTAATGCCGTGTACAGCGCATTTAAAAGTTGTATGGAAGAAGTGAGAAAAGATCCCAGTTTTGAAGTTCCTTTGCATTTGAGAAATGCACCGACCAAGCTGATGAAATCTCTCGATTACGGCACGGCTTATCGTTACGAGCATGACGAACCTGGCGCGTTTGCCGTTGGCCAGAAATACCTGCCAGAAAATAAATCGGAATCGAGGTATTACCGACCTGTTGACCGGGGTATGGAAAAGCAGATCGCGGAAAAGCTAAAACGCTTGCGTGAATTGAAGTAATTGCTGGTATTGAAAATTGAACCAGTTTAACAGAGTGAAAGCTAAATCGGAGCGGCCTGTTTGCTGACGTAAAGATTATGAAACAAGGGCTACATAGATGTTGAGAATGCTGATTGTACTTGCGATAGTAGCCGGTTCACTCTGGTTATTTATTTCGAATAAAAGATCGCTCGATCACGAAGTCAGGCAAGTGGAAAGCGAATTGTCTATTGATGAAACTATCGATATCAAACCGCCAGTGCGCAAAGCAAAGCAGCCAGCCTCAACCAAAATGTATAAGTGGGTTGACGACAATGGAAAAGTCCATTTTTCGGATACTGCGCCTGAAGACGCTTCATTAGCGAATAACGAGGTAGATATCGAAGCGGTTTCAACGACAAAATTCAAGAAAACGCCCAGGATATTGCCCGTGATGAACCTGCCTGCGAGAAGGCGCAGTGGGTCGCAAGCGACTTCCGGAAAAAACGAAAAATGTGAGCGACTTAAAAGAGAAATTGCCAGGTTGGAAAAGGCGATGGATCGGGGGCAGAGAGCGACCAGCTTTGCCGCGAGTTCAAATCGACTGAAAGAATCACGTTGGGAAAAAATTAAAGCGTGTTAACTGCAACCGGTAATTTAGCATCTCAATTTATATAATGATGAATTAATCTCGGCATCTCAACCGATTACTCAGGGTTAGCTGACAGGACAATATGATGAAAAATATTTTTACGATTTTGCTCACAGGCTTTATGGTCATAATTCTGCACAATGCTCACGCAGGTGAGATGACTAAATCCATCGCAAAAGATTATCAGGAGCACCTGGCTCCACTTTGGGATCATTTTCATCGTAATCCCGAGTTATCCTTGATGGAAACTAAAACTGCGGCAAGACTCTCGGAAGAGATCCGTGCTGTTGGTTTTAAGGTTAGCGAAAATATCGGTGGAACAGGTCTGGTAGCGATCATGAAAAATGGTCCGGGTCCGATGGTAATGGTGCGTGCTGATATGGATGGGCTACCTGTGCAGGAATTATCCGGGCTGGCAAATGCTTCAAAAGTCAAAATGATTGACTGGGACGGCAACGAAGTTAGCGTTATGCATGCTTGCGGGCATGATGTTCATATTACCAGTCTGGTGGGAACTGCCCGTTACATGGCTTCGATTAAAGATCAATGGTCAGGAACATTAATGCTGATAGGCCAGCCTGCGGAAGAAAGAGGCCCGGGCGCATCGGCGATGATGGAAGACAATTTATGGGAACGCTTTGGTAAGCCCGATTATGCATTTGCATTTCACGTGGATGCCGATTCCGAAGCAGGAAAAATAACGATTGATGAAGGTTCTCCTTATGCCGGTTCAGACTCGGTTGATATCATTGTGCACGGGGTCGGCGCACACGGCGCTTACCCGCACCAGGGCAAAGATCCGATCATGATTGGCGCACAAATAGTCACTAATCTGCAAACGATTATTAGTCGTGAACTTGCACCGCGAGATGCCGGAGTAATCACAGTCGGTTCGTTTCATTCAGGCACAAAACACAATATCATTTCCGAAAAAGCGCATTTGCAGTTGACTGTCAGAAGCCTCAATTCAAGGGTTAGAGAACAGTTGCTCTCTGCGATTAAGCGTGTTGCAATTGGCACGGCCAGAACCGCAGGGTTACCTGAAAATAAATTACCGCAAGTAACCGTAAGCCCAGAGGCCTACCCGCCCACATTTAACGATAAGAAACTCGCACAGCGTTTAAAGAAGGTTCTGGCTCAGAAGATGGGCGACGATATTTTGCTGGCGCCAGCAGAATCGGGGATGGGAGCGGAAGACTTCGGTTTTTTCACAACAGAACCCTATATTCCGAGTGTTTATTTTAACGTCGGCGGGACTTCAAAAGCTGACATTGAAAAGGCTAAAGCTGGCGGCGCGGCGATAGCGAGCCATCACAGTCCGCAATTTAAAATATTACCGGAGCCTGCGGTAAAAGCTGGCGTAGAAGCTACCGTACATGCGCTTTTAGATCTGATGCCAAAACACTAATTAGTTTTGCTGGCAGTTTCCTGAATAAATTATGGGGGAGGATAACTCCCCGTCATCAGTTTTGTTATCTCGGTGGATAGTCCCGTTGAAGTAATTCGCTTTTATTTTACGCATACTGATGCACCAGCATTCTCCAGGATTTTTGCTGTTCGAACCAACCGTCTCTTAACTCCCGATAATTTTTATACAGCCTGCTGGCGTCGACATTGGCGGCAAGTTCGTTTCTCTTAATTTCAACCCACTCTTTTTTTACCTGATAAAATGCGCTCATTTTGGCGACCAGCTGGTCGTATTCCTGCTGAATGGCAGCCAACACTTCGTCGCTATTGGGCAAGTTGAGTTTTAAAATTCGACCTTGTGCCTTATTGAGTTGTTGCGTCGCGATGGAGCGGGCAATTTTTTCTTCGGGAATTTTTTTCAGGTTTTTTGCCAGTCCAAGCCAGTTTAACGTTTTGATCAGCCACTTTGTCGGGTCAAACTGCCACCATTTGATCGCGTTGCGATAATCGTACTGAAAAGCGTGATGAAAATTATGGTATCCCTCGCCGTAGGTTAACAAGGCAACCACCGGGTTGTCTTTCGCTGTATTTTTGTCGCTATAGGGCTGAGAGCCCCACATGTGAGCGAGCGAATTGATGAAAAAAGTAACGTGGTGACTGATCACCAGTCGTAAAAAGCCAATCAAAAGCAAACTGCCAAGGATATTACCGTTAATCAATCCGAATAAAAGGGGAATACCAAAATTTGTCAACAGCACCAGCAGCAAGTAGTGTTTGTGCTGCCACATTACAATCGGATCGCGTTGCAGGTCGCGCACGTTCTTATAGTCATGGTAACGGTTTGCCTGATATTCTCTGAGCATCCAGCCGATGTGTGAGTACCAGAATCCGCGACCGGCAGAATAGGGGTCCAGCTCGTTGTTATCGACGTGCTGGTGATGCACGCGATGGTCAGAGCTCCAGTGAAGCGCGCTGTTTTGTACGGCAAATGCGCCGCCAATCGCGTAAATAACGCGGATCAGGGCGTTACACTCGTAGGATTTGTGTGACCACAAGCGGTGATAGCCTGCAGTAATGGACATACCGCAATACCCGGTTGCCAGTATGAAAGCGACAATGGTAGCGGCGTCAAACTCAAAATAATAAGCATACACGGGCACACCGACAGCAGCGATTGCAAAGGTGATGCTGAAAACCAACAGGTTTAGCCAGATAATTTTGGGTTTTTCGGAAGGATTTTTAGATTGGGACGGCGTATTTATTTGTGACATAAAGGGGGAATTCCTGACTGCTTTACCCGCTAATGCGAGCATTTAAAACTGCGTACACATGTACGCTCAAATGTATCTGTAGTATATCGACAGAGGGATTATTAATCAATTTGCAATACGCGTGTTCGCCGAAATTCAGCAAATGAGAGTTTTGGTGTAAACTGACGACTAATCAACCGGCTTTAGATAGTTACAGGTATAACTATCGGCCGGTTTCAGAAAAAGTCGAGCCAAATTACAACATACCAGGGGCAATAAATGGCAGTTAGTCGTTCCCAACAAAAAGAAAAAACCCGTCGAGCCATTATTGAGGCGGCTTTAAGGCAACTTAGCGCCGACAAAAGTTTTGCGACGTTAAGCCTCAGGGAAGTTGCCAGAGAGGCGCAAATAGCGCCAACCTCATTTTATCGCCACTTTAAAGATATGGAAGAGTTAGGTCTGACCCTGGTGGATGAAAGCGGTCTGGCATTACGACAATTGATGCGCAAGGCAAGAAAACTATTTGAAGAAGGCGGCAGTATTATCCAGACTTCGGTCAAGACTTTTATGCAGTTTACCGAGACCAGTCCAAATATTTTCCGGATACTTTTTCATGAACGCTCTGGCACAACTGACGCGTTGCGCAGCGCGGTTGCCAGAGAAATTCAGTATTTTGTGGTTGAACTAACGGATTATTTGCAGGGCGTCGGGTTTGACCGCGAATCTGCTTACGCACAAGCCGAAGCCATGGTTGCTGTAGTGTTTAATGCGGGCGCAGAATCCCTCGATGCACGGCCGGGTCAGAGAAGGGAGATCGCACAGCGCGCGGTCGTCCAGTTGAGATTTATTGCTGCGGGCGCAGAAAAATATCACCAGAAAAAGCATAAAGCGTATTGATTGGAAAAGTGGGGGCTGGGAACTGGGAGCTAGAGTTTGTACCGTAGGTGTTTAAACTGGGGGCTGTAAGAGATCGCTTTTAATAGCGGGATTAGCCGGTTGGGTGCAGGTGTAAATGAAGGTAGCCGATACCAGTCGTTGCCGTGGCCTTTGTAAACGGCCACCCGGGGCGCGCTTACCCGCCAAAAACGAAATTTTTGCGGGTGGTGACGCAGGGTTATTTGAATACAGTCGCTATCGTGCGGGTCGGATTCAACTTTAAGGATTTGATCGCTCATTAAACCTTCTATCTTCTTGCTGCTTTATTGACCGAATTTAAACGCCAAGGGGCCGGTTTTCTGTTTTTACACCGCACATTGCGGCAAGCTCAATTTAAGTTGCACGAGCTAAACCGTCCCTGTCATCTTGCAATTGAGGCCGGCTCATTAATAATTATAGTGAATAGTCAGCCAATCATCATTAAAATTGCTTTTTAAAAAGAGTTTTCAGATAAGTTTCCATGCCACAAGAACAGTCTAAACTGGCCATGTTGGTCAAATTATTTAATCAGCTGTTTGCTGAAACCGAAAATACACGTCTTCAAACCGGCGCCAGCGAGCCTTTTTATCAAGCGCCTGAAAGTGACCTTCCGGCGACTATTTATTCGCGCGATGATTATTTATCCAGCGCTTTGCACGAAATAGCCCATTGGTGTATTGCCGGAAAAAAGCGCCGTCAGATAGACGATTTTGGTTACTGGTACAAACCGGAAGGGCGCACTCAATTAGAGCAGGATCAATTTGAACGCGTGGAAATCAAGCCGCAGGCGGTGGAATGGGCGCTGTCGCTGGCCTGTCGACACCAGTTTAATTTTTCAGCCGATAATATCAGTCAGGGAATAGACGCGTCAGAAGAATTCAAAACATCGGTGCGTCAGCAGTTACAGCGTTATCTCGATAATTCGAGCCTGCCCCCGAGAGCGCAGCTTTTGTACACTCACCTTAACCAGTTGTTTGGGAATCAGCCGGTTGAAAAAAACAAACTGACTTCTGACAAGTCATTAAAGGAGTCGTGTGATGTTTAAGCTTGGGCTGATAATCAACCCCTTTGCCGGTATTGGCGGTCGAGTCGGGTTAAAAGGCAGTGATGGTGAGAAAATTCGCGATCGCGCCTTGGCGCTGGGTGGCAAGAAACTGGCTCAGAAAAAAACAGCAATAGCACTGGAAATATTGAAGCCTCTTGCCGATAAACTCAAGGTTTTCACTGTTTCGGGCGAAATGGGGCAGGATCTTTGCCAGGCTCAGGGATTTGAATCTCACGTCATCCTAAATTGTGCTTCGCCATCCACAGAAAAGGACACCATTGATGCGGTAAAAGCGCTGGAAGCCGAGAAAGTCGATCTGATCCTGTTCGCTGGCGGTGACGGAACTGCGCGTAATATTTATCAGGCGTGCCAACAGGATACACTGGTGCTGGGGATCCCGGCTGGGGTAAAAATACACTCTGGCGTCTACGCTATCTCACCCAAAGCTGCTGGATTGCTGGTCAAGGATCTGGTTGAGGGAAAAATTCTCAGTTTGCTCAGCGCCGATGTGGTCGATATAGACGAACAGGCCTTTCGTGCGGGCAGAGTAAGCGCCAGAAAATATGGTGACCTGTCTGTGCCAGCAGCCCTTGAGTATGTACAGGCAGTTAAAAATGGCGGTCAGGAAGTGGAGGCACTGGTTTTGGACGATATTGCCGCAGACATTGTTGAATCTATGGATGATGATGTTTATTACGTGATTGGCTCCGGTTCAACCTGCGCAGCTATTATGCAACTTCTGGGGCTGCCCAACACCTTGCTTGGTTCGGACATTGTCATTAACGGCCAGTTGTTTAAGACCGATGCAGTCGAGCGGGATTTTCTGGAATTATTGAACGCCGACAAACCGCTGAAATTTGTAATCACAGTTATTGGCGGTCAGGGGCACATTCTGGGCCGGGGCAATCAGCAGCTTAGCCCGAGTGTTATCAGGCAGGCTGGGTGGGATAATTTTCAGGTTGTTGCGAGTAAAGGCAAGCTAAAAACTCTGGATGGGCGGCCTTTGCTGGTGGACACTGGTGATACCGCCTTAGATGAAGCACTAAGTGGCCGCATAAAGGTCATTACCGGCTACCATGATAGTGTGCTTTATCCGGTGGGAATAACCTAGCCTGACGTGTTTCAACTGCCAGCGTCATTTCTCTGTAGGAAATTAACCCCTTTGTTTGTGAGATATATCTCACAAGGCTGTGGGATATCGCCTAAAAGTATTTGAGATATTACTCGTCAATAAAAAGAAAAAAACAGTAACTTGTTGAAGTTTAAGAAAAAAACAACATTAAGCGTTATCGCTACCGGCGATTTATCGACTCAGAGCTTGTGTAATGACTTGTTCTTCAATCACGAAAAGCTAAACTGGAGTTGTTTTCAAAGGATGAGAACAAGGAATGAGCCAACAAAGGATAGGCTCAAATCAGGGACAGACTCAAATCAGGGATGCATCGCAAGGATGTGTAGTCGACAGGCAGTTGACCGCACAAGGGAAAATGCTCATAGACCGAGCGACTTGAAGAAGGGACGCTATTTAAAGGGATTTTCAGCGAGGATTTGGGAGCCAAAACGGAATTTGGGAACAGGATGTTGAGAAGGAGCGTCAGGACAATGGCAAAGGGTTTTGCCTGTCAACGGAATGAATAATGGATCTGCAGGGAACGATTGGAATCGAAAGGATGCGATAAGGGACTGAACCAGGATGGATCAGGTAATTTAAAAAAGGCAGCTTAATCGGCTGCCTTTTTTAATGCCTGCGATTTGACGATTTTAACTTGCTGGTGCATCCGTCACGAAGGGTGCGCGTTTATTTGGTTGCCACCTAGAAAGTACGCCTTTATCCCAATAAGATTTTAATCCCGATTAAAATCAATATCACCCCACCCAAAAACTCAGCTTTGCTTTCCAGCCATGTCCCACTTTTAGAGCCGATAAGAACGCCTAACCAACTAAAGATAAACGTAGTGATACCAATAACAAAAGAAGCAATAAACGGATTTACACCTAAAATAGTTAAGGTGAAACCGGCCGCCATTGCATCAATACTTGTAGCAATCGCAAGTATCAACATGACTCGATGAGTAATTTTGGAAATATCTTCTTCTATGCCTTCAGCAAAAGATTCGTAGAGCATTTTAGTACCAATTAGCAAGAGCAATAAAAATGCAACCCATGAAGCATAAGGTTCGATCCAGCCTAATACGCCCTTACCGCCAAGATAACCAAATAAAGGCATGACGCCTTGGAATATTCCAAAATAGACCGCAGACATTAATCCCAGCCGGTCTATTTTGCTATTGTGTTTTGCGCCCAGTCCAATTGATACAGCAAAAGCGTCCATACTTAATGCCACAGCTAGAATCAATACTTCTATCATTTAATAAATTTGCCACTAAAATTGAATACAAATATCAAACATAAATGTCCGTTGGACACTGACACGGCACTTGATACGTTATTTCTGGGTTTTGTTTGTTGAGTGAAGGATCTGGAGCAGTCGAACTGACTCGGATTTTATTCGTTTGACTTTTCCCTAGCCAGTAATGAACCCTCAATACAGCGCTATTTTTACGGTCTAATATGCCTTGTTTTTGAATTCGGCGCAAGCCGTGCCCCACGTCTGATCGGTTTGCTTCAAAAATTGCTCCACGGGCCGATTGCCTCCTATTACGGAATATTCATTTTGAGTTCAGCTAGCTGAGTTACTATTCCGTAGATTCAATTAATAAGTGCAACTCAGTGTTCGTTTACGCTATTGTTGGTTTTTTTTGCGAACCATAGGTTCAGGTAGGGTCAAATATAAATCACAGCGTAGTTATTTTGTGGACGGTGGGCAAAAGTAATGCCTGGTATAATCCGACTTTAAAATGGCGGTCAACGAGTTAAATAAACAGTCTTAATAGGAACAAAAAAATGACCCAAGTAACAAAACAAAAATCAACACTGCTGTATGCTGTTGGTTTACTGTTAGCGGCTTTGCTGCATTCTTCATTAGTTTCAGCCGATATATCAGCGATAGCAGCCTTTGAACAGAATGATCTAAAACAGGCAAAAGCGCGCTTTATTCAAGTATTGGAGAAAAATGATAAAGACCCAGTTGCGTTGCATTATCTGGGGAAAATTGCCATGCGCGAAGGCGAATGGGACGATGCCGAAGAGTTCATAGAAAAAGCGATAGTGCAAGTGCCAAGAGATGCCAGTGTTCATTTTGACGCGGCTCAAATCATGGGCGCGCAGGCGCAGAACTCCAGCATATTTAGTGCTCCCGGCTACGCCAAAAAGGCGCTCAAGGGCTTTAGAAAAGCGGCAGAGCTGGAACCTGAGAAAATAGACTACCATCAGGGGTTGATGAGTTTTTATTTACAAGCGCCAGGATTTTTGGGTGGAGATGAAAAACTCGCGTTGCAAGAAGCGCAAGCCATCGCCAAACTCGATAAATTGGAGGGTATAATCGCTATGGCCAACATTTACCAAAACAATGAAGAATTTGATAAATTGAACGGCCACTATCAAAGTGCGACAGAAAAATATCCGGATAGCGCCCGTTTGTTTTTTAATCGCGGCATGTATTACCAGACCCAGGAAAAGTTCGACCTGGCTATCATTGATTTTTCGAAGGCGAGCCTGATGAAAGCCAAAGATGACGAAGATACAAGTGTGTTCGCGGCACTTTATCAACTCGGTCGCAGTAGTGTTCTTAGCGGAATACAAATTGAACAGGGCATCCAATCGCTACAAATATTTATTGACCTTGCACCACGACACGACAACTTACCGTCAAAGCCATGGGCAAAATACCGTTTGGGACTGCTTTTTGCCAAAAAAGGTGATCGAACAACCGCACGTGATTTTTATAAGCAGGCCATGGCCGAAACGAAAGATAAAAGGCTGCTTAAAAACCTGAAAAAAGAACTCAAGAAAAAACGTTAAGTTAAAATGCAGAGAGCGAAGGTTAATCTGTTCGCTCTCTCGAATAATTTATCGATCTCAGCTCTACTCCTATAATTCACTGCCCCACCAAATTCGCTGGTCAGGTAGGGTGCGCAAATTGCGCACCGAATTGGTTCGGAGTCATGATGGATTTCTTGGTTCGCACATTCGTGTAAACCCTACAAGTCATATCAGGCGTATCTCCCTATTACATAGATTTGCCCGTCAGGGCTAAATTGCAGTTGCAACTCACTCTCCGCTGCCACAGAATACTTATCCGGCTTTCGAGGTTGAGTGGTGACATTCAATATGGTTAATAAGTAGCCATCGACTATGATTGGCCCGAAAAAAATCAAGTTCTAAATTGCAATTTCATAATCTGACTAATCAAGGGAGCAAGGCCTGTATGTCTATTTGCATTAATTTTGACGCTATAAGTGCCTTGACCGCAAAGCAGGATTTGCAACACGCACCGGGGCAGATACCTCAAGACGCCTCGCAGCCTCTCTCGCAAAAGACCTTGATCCTGACACCTAATTCTCGCACCCAGCAAGCCTTGATAACCGGCGCTATGCAAAAACTGGCGGCGGGAGAAGTGGCAACCGATCTGAGCATTCAATCTTTTTCACAATGGCAGCAACACTTGTGGCAAACGCTCTCATTTTTAAGGCCTCTGCCTGAACTAGTCGCCAATCTGGAGTTAAAGATCTGGTTAAAACAGTTAATCCAGCAGGAGCCGCACTGGCAATTGACCAACGCACTCGGCGTTGCGGAAAAAGTACTGGAAGCGTTGCGCAATTTAACGGCATGGAATAAAGCGGTTTCTGATCTGGTTCAGCGGGAAACGTCTGAAACACCGGAAACAAAATATTTTATACAGTGGGCGAAGCAGCTGAACGCATTTTGTGATGAGCGTAAATTGTTGCCGCAATTTGCCAAACTGCCTTTTTTACAATCACACCTGAAGGAAATAAGTGAACAGATACCAGGGCGTATTCTTCTGGTGGGATTTAATCAACTGGTACCGAGTGAGGAGAGTTTTCTGGATGAATGCCGCGCTTTGGGTTGTTCGATTGAGTTTTACTACCCAAAAGTTAGCTGCGAGCAAGCCCGCCGAATTGAAGTTGATGAGCTGGCGCAGGAAATTGAAGTCGCTGCGGCTTACGCTTTTGAGCAAAGTCAGATTAATCCACACTGTCGCATCGGCATTGTAGTCAATCAGCTTTCCAGCCAGCTTGCTCTGGTGCATGAGGCTTTTAGCACTTATTTTCACCCCGAAGAGGCCAGACCCTGGCAGTCGCTAGAGAGAACCAAATATAACGTCTCGGCGGGGCAGCCGTTGCTTGAGCAGCCGATGATTGACGCCGCTGTTAAAATCATCGGTTTGCGCTCTTCAAAAATTGAACCGTTGACATTGATGTTTTTAAAAAATACGCCGTTTATTGATTGGGGCGAACAGGCTGAGGCTAGCCGGTATTTTTTGCATCAACAATACTCGCGCGGGTTTCCCATTTATTCGGTCGAGTCTTTGCTAAAGGCGATTTGCCGGCAACCACAACCTGAAAAATTGAGTTTGCTACAATCTCGCCTGAAGAGCCTGAAATCGCAGCAGCATAATGCGCGCATCATGTCGTCCTGGAGTCAGTTTTGGAGAGGCAAATTAACGACATGGGGCTGGATTGAAGGGCGTAAGCTGGATGAGACTGAGTCGGTCATCGCGCAGGAATTCAACCAGGTTTTTGCTGATTTCCTGGAACTTACCCGTCTGTGTGAAATACCAAGTGCGGCGCAGGCCAACGAATTTTTTATGCAGGTGCTGACCCAAAAGACATTTCAGTTGCCGAGTGACCGCACCAATGTTCACGTACTTGGCGTACTGGAAGCCTCCGGGCTTGAATTTGACCAGTTATTTCTGGTCGGATTCAGTCAGGAAAACTGGCCACAAAAAGCAAAATCCAACCCTTTTTTGCCGCGTGATTTACAGCAACAGTGGAACATGCCCGGCTGCTCCGCTGAGCGCGAATTTGAGTACGCGCGCGACCTTTCACAATCCTTGTTGTCTGCGGCTAAAAAAATCTGGGTCACCGAATGTCGCTCCGATCCTGCAGAGCCTTCGAACATTTCGGGTTTTTTCAGTGAGATTAAGCATTACTCAGAACCCTCTCCGGTCAGGGAAAATCACTCGCAGGAAAGCCCCTCGCAAGAAAATCAGCTGCCGGTAAAGTTAATTGGCAAGCCGACACTCAACCCTGACTACCATTGGTGGAAAGATGAGAAAATAGCCTTGTCTGCCAAAGAAATTAGCGGCGGGGCTTATTTGTTCGGGTTGTTTTCCTCCTGTCCTTTCAAAGCGATGAGCAAGACTCAACTAGCAATAGAAGCACCTGCGTCTGTGAGCAGAGGCATTCCCGCAAAAATTCGCGGGATTTGGTTGCATGATGCGCTGGAGTTTTTCTGGCAGGAGACAAAGCAGCAAGCTACATTGCTCGCGATGACGCTGGAACAATTAGAGCAGCGGGTGGAACATCATCTGTCGCGCGCGAAAGAAGCAGTCGCGGAGGTATTGAACGCGGTAGCCGCTAAAGAGCTGGTCGAATTGGAGCAAGAAAAACTGAAAGGTCAGATATTGTCGTGGCTGGAGCTTGAGCGAGAACGATCACCTTTTAGCGTTAAACCAGAACTGCCAAAACAGGTCACTCTAAACGGATTAACAGTATCCCTCAGAATTGATCGGGTAGACGAGGATAAAGATTCAAACTTATCGATTATTGATTACAAAACCGGCAATGCCGATGTTAAAAAATGGTTAGGCGATCGCCCCGAAGAAGCGCAAATGCCACTTTATGCCCTGGCGTGTGAGCCTGCCAATATAAAGAGCCTGAGTTACGCCAAAATTAAAACCGGTGAAATCGCGCGGGAGGGTTTCTGGTTCGATCACGGCGACGAATCGGCTGGGAGTCAGAGCGCTTCGGTTGGATTTCGCTATCTGGAAAAAAGCAAGAGCAGAGACAAAGACAAAACCCGATCGCTGTCGGCCAATAGCCATCTGCTAGACCCTGCTCAGTCGTTGACCGCTCAATGGCGGAAAGTCCTCACACGACTCGCCAGAAATATCCTTGCCGGAGAAATGCCGGTTTCGCCCAAACATCCGGTCGATTCCTGTCGCTATTGCGATTATGCCGATTTTTGTCGCGTCAACGAATCTCAACCGTCAGCGAGCGAACGGCGAACCGCCGAAGGCGCGCCGGAAAGTAACCCGGTGGCTGAGCAAAAGGAGAAATACAATGTCTGAGCAGCCAGTCGATCAGAGCATCCGCGATGAGCTGCTGACGCCCACAGAATCTTTTATCGTGCAGGCACCGGCAGGGTCGGGTAAAACCGAATTATTGACCCAACGAATACTGGCATTACTCGCTCTGGTTGAAAAGCCGGAAAATATTCTGGCAATAACCTTCACCCGCAAAGCTGCAGCGGAAATGCGCACCCGGGTAATATCCGCATTGCAACTGGGACAAGGAACCGAGCCTGAGCAGTCACACGAAAAACAGCGCTGGCAACTGGCGCGCAAAGTCTTGCAGCGTGACCGCGAACTGAACTGGAACCTGTTGCGGAATTCAGCGCGGCTTAATATCACCACAATTGATAGTTTGTCTGCCAGTTTGAGTAGTGCGTTACCACTCCTTTCGCAAACGGGTGCGCTACCCAAAATCGCCGAAAATGCCAGCCGTTATTATCAGGAGGCTGCCGATAATTTACTGCTGTCCATTTCTGACGGCGACCAGACCGCAGAGAATATTAAACGCCTATTACGCCACAAAGATAATAATCTGGCGCAGGTGAGCGAGTTGCTTGCGCAGATGTTGTCGCGACGACTCCAGTGGCTTACCCAGGTTAAAAGTCACGCACAGGACTTTAACCTTGAGCAATACCAGCAATCGCTGTCGGTGATCGCACAGGAAACACTGCAAAAAACTTATCGGGCACTACCCGCCGATATAGTAGCGGAACTACCGGATTTGTTAACCCAGGCGGCGCGAGTCTGCGGGCAAAATAATGTCACTTCAAAACCTAATTTGTGTGGAATTGGCGATGTAGCACCCATTGGATTACCGTACGCGTCCGACGTGGCTTTGTGGAAGGCGATTGCCGAGCTATTTTTAAAGGCAGGCAACAAGCCCGACTTACTCTCCAGTTTTACTCGCTTGAGCGGATTTCCAACGGCGAAAGATGCCGCCGACCAAATTGAAAAAGAGCAGTTCGCCCGTAATAAAAAAATGGTTACCGCCATTGCCAGTCAACTCAGACAAACACCGGGGTTGGCGGAACTTTTATTGCAGATCAAATTGCTCGCCGATCCGAGGGACAGTTTGTCGCATCAGCTTAGTCTTGAGTCGGTGGTTGCTTTACTACCCGTGGCCGTTGCCCATTTAAAACTGGTTTTTAGTCAATATAACGTGATCGATTTTTCCGAGCTATCACTCGCATCGTTAGAAGCGTTAGGGCATCCGGAAATGCCGAGCGACCTTGCGCTGGCGCTGGATTATCGGCTGGATCATATTCTGATTGACGAGTTCCAGGACACCTCCACCCCGCAGGTGGCGCTGTTGGAATCCTTAATCGCCGGGTGGGAGCTACAATCGGGCAGAAGCCTGTTTCTGGTCGGCGATCCGATGCAATCCATCTACCGTTTTCGCGACGCCAATGTCAGCCTGTTTATGCAAATATGTCGCCGTGGTGTCGGCGATATCAAGCCAAAATTCAGACAACTAAAGGTGAATTTTCGTTCCAGTGCGGGCATTGTCAATTGGGTAAATCGGCAGTTTTCCCAGATTATGCCGGAGCACAACGATGAAACATTCGCGGCCGTCAGTTATGCGCCGTCAGTTGCTTTTGATCAGCAGGACGATAAGACGGCGGTGCAGGGTATTTTCACTCTGGGCACGTCCGACGACAGCCTCGAAGCGGCTAAAATAATCCAGCTGGTTAAAGAGCATCTGGCGAAAAATCAGCAAAGCGGGCAAAGCCAACACGTCGCGCAAAAGCAAACTCTGGCCATTCTCGCGCGAAGCCGTAATCACCTTAAAACCATCATTGAGTTACTCAACCGGCACGCCATCGAGTATCAGGCTGTAGAAATTGATCGTTTGTCGCAAAAACCGGTCGTTCGCGATTTAACCCGCCTTGCCTATGCGCTGTCTGATCAATTTGATCAGTTAAGCTGGGCCGCTTGCATGCGCGCGCCCTGGTTCGGTTTGTCCCTCGATTCGATCCGACTGGTTTTTATGCACACCGACCCGAGCCTTTCCTTTCCGCAACGGATCTGCCAGTCGATTCCGCTCATGAATGAAAATTGCACCGAGCGCAGCACCCGAGTAATGTCCATTTTGCAGCTGGCGCTAGACTCAAAAGGTAAAAAACCATTTCGAAAATGGTTGTATGGCTGCTTCCTCGCGCTGGGCGGCTTATCGCAATTAGACTTTCAGTCCGAAAGAGACGACCTGCTGGCGTGTCTGGACAAGTTGAGTGAACTAACCAGCGGCGGTGAACTCAACGACAGGGAAGCGGTTGAGCAGGCTATCGAACAATTGTTTGCAGCACCCAACCCCAAAGCCGACGGACAGGTTCAAATTATGACCATTCACAAAGCCAAGGGGCTGGAGTTTGATACAGTGATCCTGCCGCGCTTGCACAGTAAAGCACGCTCTGGCGACCCGATATTGCTTAAATGGACCGAGTTTCTCGATAGTCAGGGTCATCAACATAACCTGTTGGCGTTGTCGAAAAAGACCGGCGAGGAGCAAAGCGAGGTGTACCGTTACATCACTTATCTGGACGCGGAAAAAGCAAAATATGAAGAGCAGCGTTTACTCTACGTGGCTGCAACACGCGCGAAAAATCGCCTGATACTGCTCGCTGGGTTAGCCTCCGACGATAAAGCGGATGATGGCATAAAAAGGCCAGGCGGCAGGAGTTTTCTATCCATGTTGTGGCCGCAGATGGAAAGCAATTATCAGCTGGTTAGCGAAGGCGATCTGAAAGATGAAGCCTCAAATTCAACCGACCCGTTGCAAATGTCACCGGACCCCAGCCTCACGGGACAAGCGCCACTATTTCAGTCGCGCTATGTTAAAAGGGGCTCGCAGACAATCCTGAAAACTTCCTGCGATGCTATCTCGAATGAGTTAGCTGACGAAGCAGAGAATGAGTCTACCCAATCATCGCTCAATGATGAATCTGAGGAAAATCACGCAGACTTAAGTCTGATATCTCCGATGGCAACCGCTATTGGTAGAGTATTGCACCGACAATTACAGTGGCTGACCGAAAAAAACCAAACCGACAAAACGCTTGCTAAAGCAATTCATACTCGCCGCCACTTGCCGGACAACTGGCCTGAAATATGTGCACAACAATTGCGTCAGGAGTACCCGTTTGAATCACCAGAAAGCCTCGCGGCTGCCGTCTCGGTCGTGACAAAAGGGCTGGATACCATGCTTGATGATGAGGTTGGCCGATTAATTCTCAGTTGTACAGAGTCTGCCGGCAGCGAGGTGGTTCTGCACAAGAAATTGAGTGGCGGCAATTATTTAACGCGGATTGTCGACCGTACTTTTGTGCATGAAAACACCCGCTGGATAGTAGACTACAAATCTTCTCAACCAGAGAAGGGACAGTCTTTTGATTCTTTTATTGCGCAGGAAAAAGAACGTTACTTTAACCAGATTGAAGACTATTTTAAATTGTTCCTGGCAATGGAAAAAAGACCGATCATCGCCGGCCTTTATTTTCCACTGCTTGGATATTTTGAGAAAATGCTGGACTCCGCTCAAACGGACTAAATAGCTTGTTGAAAATAGTTACGCCTTGAGTTATCCCCGAGCGAGTGAGTCATTATGGTGCCACCATCGCAATCAGGTTCCCTGCGTATCACTCGGGTTTCGCCGCTAATTCAAGCGTTATGATTGCGCTATTACTTCACTTTAAATTGCGCTACCAGATCTTCAAGGTTATGCGCTACTTCGTCCACAAAGCGGCTATTTTTAGCCGATTCTTCGGCCGCGCTTCCAGTCAGTTCAGTGATGTCCTTGACGCTCATGATGCTGCGATTGATCTCTTCTGCGACCGCGGACTGTTCGGTCGCCGCCGATGCAATTTGCTCACCCATTAAACTGATATGACTCACCTGCTCAGAAATTTTTTCCAGCGCAGCGCCCGCCTGTTGCGCATCCGTTACGGTTTGCTCGCTTTTTTCATTACCACTTTTCATCGAGCGCACCGAAGTTGAAGCGGAGGATTGCAACTTGTCGATCATCTGGCGAATTTCTTCGGTAGATTCCTGGGTCTTGCTGGCCAGAGTGCGCACTTCATCGGCGACTACCGCAAATCCACGCCCGCTTTCACCCGCTCTGGCCGCTTCTATTGCAGCGTTAAGTGCCAGCAGGTTGGTCTGGTCGGCAATTCCCTGGATTACGTCCAGTACTGAACCGATACCGTTTACGTTGTCCTGCAGTTCATTGATCGATTCGGAAGCATTTTTAAGCTCAGCGGCCAGTTCGCTAATGGAAGTAATGGTTCCCTGGACAATCTGAAATCCGGCTTTGGCGTCCCGGTCTGCGCTGGCGGTTGAGCTGGCTGTTTGTTCGGCGTTGTTGGCCACTTCCTGTACCGTCGCTGACATTTCGTTCATAGCGGTTGCGACCTGCTCAACTTCAATATTTTGCTGGTTGATGCGTTCGCTGGTTTCACTCGCCGAAGTATTATTGGTTTTTGCGGTTTGAACCAGATCCTGAGTCGTGTTATGCACTTTGGTTACCAATGACTTGGTCTTGTCGACCATACGGTTAATGTTATAACCGATACGCTTCATTTCATCGTTGGAAGTAATGTTAGCTCTTACCGTCAAATCGCCATCGGCAACCGCTTTCAGGGAGTTTTTAATTTCGACAATAGAGTCCTGCATATTGCGATAGAAGCAGGCAAATAAATACAGGCCACTCGCCACCAGACCGAGAGAAGAGAGAATATTGAGCCATACTTCAAATTTGATACTTCGATGACGCTTTTCTAACAGATTCTGCAGCTTGGTATAGGTAGACTGATATAACGCCAGAGCGGAATCAATCACGCCGGTGCCCATTGCAAAGTATTCATCGGAAGAAATTAATACATTTTCAGGTTGAATTAGTTTGCTGCTGGTAGTCTGTAGAAATGCAGCCAATTTAGCGTCCAGATCAGACTGCGCGCTGAGCAGACCGCGGGTGTCGGAATTATCCCTTGCGGCGTTGCTATAGCTATCGGCTATTTTTTGTCTTAACCTGGTCAATTCGCTAGAGAAAGCCGTCAGGTTAAGAAAACTCTCCTGAGTGAAGGAGCCTTTGGCGGCGACTCCAGCGCCCATGCCGCGCGTTTGTCCGGTTATTTCAACCAGCTGTGGTAGCTGATTAACATAAACGCCAATTAAAAACGAAGTTTCTGCCTGCGGGTCTATCTGTAAAGCGCTCGATTCGAGTATTGAACGCATCAGGTGTAAAGTTTTGCCGATTAATTCACTGTGCCGGGCGAAAATACCAGCCGCTTCCGAATTGAAAGCCTCTCGTTTAAGCTGACTCCAGCCCGATACGATTTCTTGCAGTTGTTGTTGTTGCGTCCCTTTGAGTGCGTTAAAAGCTTTATCGTTTTGCAGGCGTGTCAGTTGCTCGTCTACTATGCCGCGACTTGCAGAAATTCTGGGCCTCGCCGATTCATTTCCATTGAGAAATGCATTGGTCAACCCGCGCGCTTTGGCCATGTTGACAAATACAGGTTCAAACTGGCTGATGGTGTTTAAGTAGACCGTTTCCTGCATGGTTGACTGCATGGCGACCTGATTTTTGGTGATAGCGTAATAAGCCACGTAACCAACGGGAATTAGATAAAGCGAAAAAATAAAAATAAATTTTCTGGCGATTGTCAGGTGACTGATAATAAAAACGCCCGGTTTCAATAAAAGCTGTAGCATAGAATAGCCCTGGATCAGTTTTTGTATTGTTATTAATACGATTTAAGTATCGGTACGACTGTTATCGGCTCGAAAGAGGCCAACATTATAGTCATGCGAATTGATTTGCTAAGAATTCAGTATAGTTGATGGATAGGGATCTTTGCTTTTTTGCACCAGAAATTAATGGAGAAAAGTTGGTTAAATCGCTTAAATGCCTTTAAGGCTTGCTGCCAGAGGCCTCCTGATCGTCTTTTTCAGCCAGCAAAGCCGGCTCCGCTTTAGCGGCGACTTCCAATTCGGGGGGATCCGGTTCAAACAGCTCCTGCTGTTCATCCTGCCACACCAGTACATCGTAATAACGGCGAATGTTATTGACATAGCGTACCGGTTCCGCACCGCGGGCGTATCCGTGTTTGGTCGATTTATACCATTTTTTCTTTTGCAGCAGTGGCAGTCTTTCTTTTACATCAGACCACTTATCGGCGTCACCGCCCTGTTTCTGGGTAATAATGCGTGCATCCTCAACGTGCCCCCAGCCAACATTATAGCCGGCCAGGGCAAACCAGGTTCGATCGGGCTCAGGTATTCGCTCGGGCACGCGCTTGATAACGCTGCGCAGGTAATCGGCGCCGCCTCGAATACTTTGCTCCGGGTCAAGCCGGTTGGTAACGCCAATCTGTTTTGCCGTGTTCAGGGTGAGCATCATCATGCCGCGCACGCCGGTTTGTGACTTCGCTCGCGGTTTCCAGTGAGATTCCTGATAGCTGATCGCTGCGAGCAGACGCCAGTCCAAGTCATCCTCGGCAGAAGAAACAAATAAATCTTTATAGGGTTGCAGTTTCTGTTTGGCTGCCTGATGAAATTTACGTGCGCCCACATAGTCAAACTTTTCGATGTGGCCGTAGTATTTTTCTTCCAGTTGCGCAATTATCCCCTGCTGGCTCTGCTGGCCGAAAAATTCGATGGCTTTAGAAAATAATGAATAATCGTCTGTTCTAGGAAAAGCCCAGGCGAGGCTCTGCGGGCTACCGAGGGTAAAGGCGACTGCAAGTTCAGGATAAAACCGCCGGTTTAATGCCAGTTCGGTAGAGTCGACAACGGTGTAGTCAATGGTTTCGTCCAACACCATTAACAGGAGTTCTTCTGCCGACTGTTCGGTGGTTTCCGACCAGTGAAGCCGCGGGATAGCGTTTTTTTGTCTGAGTAATTCCTGCGAGTAGGCCGAGTGAGCGACTACTCGCAATTCGCCATCAAGCTGGGATAAATTGCGCGGCCACATTTTGCCTTGCTTAAAGACCAATTTAGAGGTGAGTTGCTGATAAGCAGGCGCAAATCGAAGTTTCTTTTCGCGTTCGGGAGTAACTGTTAATCCGGCAGCGGCAAAATCAACTTCCCCGGTGTTGACCATATCGGTGATCTGTTTGAGGTTGTCGTTAACCACAAACTCCGCGCGAACGCCCAGATACTCGGCAAAACGGGTGACCAGTTCAAATTCGACCCCGGCATGACCATCCGCGCTCTCATAATAGGTAGTCGGGCTGTTGCGAGTGACGACCTTGATACTGCCTTTTTTCAGGATCTGTTGTAATTTTGGCGGTGGCGGCTCTGCACAACCGCCCGAGAGCAGAATGAAAACCAGTACCAGCAGAGGGAAAAACACGAGGCGGCTGGCAGCACTCGGTCGCTTGAAAATCGCGCCAGCTTTGTTAAGTCTCGAATATAAAGTGATGGTACATTCTGCTTGCATAGTTTGTTTATTCTAGCGTGGACGCTATTCCCAGGCTTAAATTCTCCTTTGGCTTGATTCAGCGATCACTATTGCATTTATTCAAGCTGACCGCTGCGATAAAAACTAACTGGCAAGGCCTGGCTAATTTGACTAACGTGAGCGCCATGATCTTAACGCGATGTTCCTGAAAAGATAGCTTTCAGATCAACGAGTTAGCATTTTCAAGTGATTGATTTTAATCCACATTTGCTTCAAATTATCCTTGTTTGACTTAACTAGCGCAAGTAAATTAGCGGATGTTGTTACAGCCCTGACGACCAGAACTCACGGCAACAGCGGCATATAGCTTAATAATTGCCTTAATTTAGCGTATCATTGCGCCTTGATTTTTAACCCCATTTTTTGAGTTTATATCAGTATGCTTATTCTTCGCGGCGCGCCTGCCTTATCGCAATTTAGAACGCAAAAATTGTTGGCTGAAGGCCAGAAACTCCTGCCCGAGCTGGGCCATCTTTATGCCGAATATGTTCACTTTGCCGATCTGAATCAGGACCTGTCCGATTCGAAGCTGGCAGTACTCAAAAAGTTGCTGACTTACGGCTCGCGTAAAGAAGTCAAAGAAACCAGAGGCGCTTTTGCGCTGGTCGTGCCGCGAGTGGGTACTATCTCTCCCTGGTCGTCAAAGGCGACGGATATTGCGCATAATTGCGGGTTGAACGAAATCGAACGGCTGGAGCGCGGCGTAAGCTGGTATTGCCAGGATAGTCAGGGCAAGGCACTGGAGCCTGAACAAATGGCCACAATTTTGCCGTTACTGCACGACCGCATGATGGAAAGCGTGTTTGATGAGTTGCAGGCGGCAGAGGTGTTATTTGAGCATCAACAACCGAAGTCGCTGACCATGGTTGATATTCTGGTTGGAGGTAAAGCGGCGCTGGTGGAAGCCAATCGAACCCTCGGGCTGGCGCTGGCCGACGATGAAATTGATTATCTGGTCGCGCGTTTTAGCGAGCTGGCAAGAAATCCGTCGGACGTCGAATTAATGATGTTTGCTCAGGCCAATTCAGAGCACTGTCGCCACAAGATCTTTAACGCCAGCTGGACTATTGACGGTCAGGAAAAAGATATTTCCCTGTTCGGCATGATCCGCAATACGCATAAAGTTTCGCCAAACGGCGTGCTTTCCGCCTACAGCGATAACGCCGCAGTGATTGAGGGAACGACTGAGCCCAGACTATGGTCTGATGCGGATTCGGGCGAGTATCACTTCCATATTGAACCTATCCATATTTTGATGAAAGTCGAAACCCATAACCATCCCACGGCAATTTCACCATTTCCCGGCGCGTCAACCGGCTCCGGCGGAGAAATCAGGGATGAAGGCGCAACCGGCCGGGGCGGCAAGCCCAAGGCGGGATTGACCGGGTTCAGCGTGTCCAATCTGGAAATTCCAGGTTTTATTCAACCGTGGGAAAAACACTACGGCAAACCCGAACGAATTGTTTCCGCGCTCGATATCATGCTGGATGGGCCTCTTGGCGGCGCGGCGTTTAATAACGAATTTGGACGTCCCAACCTATGCGGTTATTTCAGAACCTACCAGCAGCAGGTGGACTTTGATTTCGGGACTGAAATTCGCGGTTATCACAAGCCGATTATGATCGCGGGCGGTATGGGAAATATTCGTGAGCAACACGTTGATAAAGCTGAAATCAAACCCGGCTATCATGTGATTGTACTGGGCGGCCCGGCGATGCTGATTGGACTCGGTGGCGGCGCTGCCTCGTCAATGGCCTCGGGAACCAGTGATGAGCAACTCGATTTTGCCTCGGTTCAACGGGAAAACCCGGAAATGGAGCGCCGTTGTCAGGAAGTGATCGACCGCTGCTGGTCAATGGGGGAAAACAACCCAATCGAATTTATTCACGATATCGGTGCCGGTGGATTGTCCAATGCAGTGCCTGAACTGGTGCACGATGGTGGCCGTGGCGGCAGTTTTGAATTGCGCCGGGTGCCTAACGATGAGCCGGGCATGAGTCCGGTCGAGATCTGGTGTAACGAGTCACAGGAAAGATATGTGATGGCGGTCGCGCCGCAAAACCTCGCTCAATTTGAAGCCATTTGCCAGCGCGAACGCTGCCCCTTTGCAGTTCTGGGCGAGGCGACGGAGGCCGAGCATCTGACCCTGAGCGACGAGCATTTTGAGAATAATCCGGTTGACCTGCCAATGGATGTCCTGTTTGGCAAGGCGCCTAAAATGCACCGCGAAGTAGTTTCCAGCAAAGTCATCGGTGCAAAAATAGCAATCGACGCTTCCCTCGATGAAGCGGTCGATCGTGTTTTGAGCCTGCCCGCAGTCGCGGATAAAACCTTTTTGATTACCATCGGCGATAGAACCGTCGGCGGATTAACCCACCGTGACCAGATGGTCGGCCCGTGGCAGGTGCCGGTCGCCGATTGCGCGATCACCGCGTCCAGCTTGCAGGCGACAAGTGGAGAGGCCATGGCCATGGGAGAAAGAACGCCCGCAGCCAATCTTAATTATGCCGCTTCGGCAAGAATGGCGGTGGCAGAAAGTATTACCAATATCGCCAGCGCAAAAATCGACGATATCAGTCTCATCCGCCTGTCGGCAAACTGGATGGCCGCTTGTGGCGCGCCCGGTGAAGACGCGGGGCTTTACGAGGCGGTAGAAGCGGTTGGCATGGATCTGTGTCCCAAGCTGGGGATCGCGATACCCGTAGGAAAAGATTCCATGTCGATGCGCACCGTATGGAGGGACAATGGCGAAGAGAAAAGTGTCACAGCACCCTTGTCATTGATCGTAACGGCTTTTGCGCCGGTGACAGATTTACGCCGATCGCTTACCCCACAGCTTAATCGGGAGCGCGACACCCGTTTGATTTTGATAGATCTGGGTGAGGGTAAAAACCGACTCGGCGCAACCGCGCTGGCGCAGGTATTTTCACAGTTGGGTGATGACTGCGCTGATGTTGAGTCAGCAGAAAAGCTTAAATTATTTTTCAAGGCAATTCAGCATCTTAATCGCGAAGGTTTACTGCTGGCTTACCACGATCGCTCTGACGGCGGCCTTTTGGCGACGCTCGCAGAAATGGCATTTGCCGGTCATTGCGGGCTGGATATTGATCTAAACGCCTTGGCGGACGACGCCCAGGGCGTGCTGTTTAACGAAGAGCTCGGCTGCGTCATTCAGGTGCCCGCCGAGCAGGTGGAAAAAGTAACCCAGACTCTGGCTCAATTCGAACTGGGAGAAAACGCTCATCTCATTGGAACAACCACTCGCGAACTGACCCTGTCGATTAGCCGCGGAGAAAAACTCTGGTTAAAACGAGGGTTAATGGACCTTCGAGCCCTTTGGTCGGAAACCACTTACCAGATGCAGTCCCTGAGGGATAATTCACAATGCGCGCTGGAAGAAAAAAACCACCGGCTCGACCCAGGAAATCCCGGGATTGTACCCAAATTGACCTTTGACCCGGCTGACGATATCGCTGCGCCTTATTTGCAACAGGCAGATAAACCCAGAGTCGCGATTTTGCGCGAGCAGGGCGTTAACAGCCACCTGGAAATGGCGGCGGCATTTATCAAAGCCGGCTTCAACGCGATTGATGTGCACATGAGTGATCTTATGAGCGCACGGGTCGAGTTGAAAGATTTTGTCGGGCTGGTTGCCTGCGGTGGCTTTTCCTACGGTGACGTACTTGGTGCGGGCGAAGGCTGGGCCAAATCCATTTTGTTTAACGAAAAACTTAAAGCGGAGTTCAGCGCTTTTTTTGAGCGTGAAAATACTTTTACGCTTGGCATTTGTAACGGCTGTCAGATGTTGTCAAACTTGCGTAGCATTATACCGGGCACCGAACACTGGCCACATTTTGTCAGAAATATTTCTGAGCAGTTTGAGGCGCGTTTATCCATGGTCGAAGTGGCCAGTAGCCCGTCGGTATTCCTGCAGGGAATGCAAGGGTCAAAAATTCAGATTGCCGTTTCTCACGGTGAAGGACGCGCCGAGTTTGCCAGCGAAGAGGCCGCCCAGCTGGCAAATAATTCCGGTCTGATTGCAACGCGTTTTGTCGACAACTACGGCCAGGTAGCTGCACGCTATCCGGCTAATCCGAACGGTTCACCGTTTGGTATTAGTGGACTGTGTAACGAAGATGGGCGCGTTACCATCATGATGCCGCACCCCGAGCGAGTCGCGCGCAGTTTGCAAAATTCCTACGCGCCAGCCGAGTGGGGTGAAGACGGCCCGTGGACACGCATGTTCAGAAATGCGCGCGTTTGGGTTGGTTAATTTTAGCGTGCATTCAAAAGTAGCGGAAATGGAAACGACCATGAAAAAATGCGTAATTTTGTCTATGGACGACCCTTCGGATTTTGAAGTGTATGACCATTTGCTAGTTAAACCGTTAACTGACGCGGGATGGCATTGTGACACCCTTTCATGGCGAGATGATTCTGTTGACTGGGACGATTACAACCTGGTGATGATCCGCTCGCCGTGGGATTATCAATTGGACGCCGAAGCATTCCTCGAGGTATTGGAGTCTATCGACAAATCCACCGCCCATCTGGAAAACCCGCTGTCTATTGTTCACTGGAACATTAACAAACACTATTTACGTGATCTGGAAAGCCAGGGTGTCGAGATAGTGCCGACACTGTGGAAAAATGATTATGCCAGGGGTGAGCTGGTTTCCTTTTTTGAGCAATTGAATTGTCAGGAAATTGTTATCAAGCCCTGCGTTAGCGCAGGCGCGTTTGACACTTTCCGAATCCATCAATCGCAAGCGTCACAATTTGAAAATGAGCTAGTTAAAAAGTTTTCAAAGCGTGACTATATGGTACAGCCGTTTGTCGAGGCTATTGTCAGCGAAGGCGAGTTTTCGCTGTTTTATTTTGACGATGAATTTAGCCATGGGATCCTGAAAACGCCTAAGAAAAATGATTTTCGGGTACAGGAAGAGTACGGTGGAAAATTAACAAAAATTGAACCGCAAGCCGCGCTCAACATCGCTGCAGAAAAAGTCCTGGGCGCAATTGATTGCAGTCTGCTATACGCACGTCTGGATTTTGTACGCACTCAAAGTGGGTTTGCCCTGATGGAGGCCGAGTTGATCGAGCCTTCCCTTTATTTTAATCTTGATCCGCAGGCGCCGGTGCGTTTTGTCAAAGCAGTTGAAAGGCGAATGAAACGGCTGGCAATTTAATTGCATACTTCCGGCTACTTTTTTTTACTGGCCTACGGATAGCCCGATGACTTTTTCGCTTCAAATTGACAATCAATTCATCGCCAATTTACCGGCTGACCTTAACCAGCAACCCATGCCGCGTCGGGTTGATAACGCCTGTTTTTCTTATGTCACACCAGCAAAAGTTCAGCGACCACAACTGATCTGTTTTTCCCGCTCAGTGGCAACACAGATTGGATTAAGTGAAGCCGACTGTCGGTCAGAATTATTCAGCCAAGTTTTCAGCGGCAATCAATTGCTCGAAGGTACACGCCCTTATTCCATGTGCTACGGGGGACATCAGTTTGGGCAGTGGGCTGGACAGCTTGGCGATGGTCGCGCGATCAATCTGGCGGAAGTCATTGATCAGAACCGGCAGCGGCAAACGCTGCAACTAAAAGGCGCCGGACTCACACCTTACTCGCGATCTGCTGATGGCCTTGCCGTGTTACGCTCATCGGTTAGAGAATTCTTATGCAGCGAAGCGATGCACAACCTTGGAGTGCCAACTACACGAGCGTTGAGTTTGATTTTAACCGGAGAAGAAGTTCTGCGTGATATGTTTTATGACGGTAACGCAAAACTTGAGCCCGGCGCAATTGTCTGCAGGGTTGCACCTTCATTTGTGCGTTTTGGAAGTTTTGAGCTATTCGCCGCCAGAAAGCAACACAAAGAACTCAAACAACTTATGGACTACTGTATTGATGCAGATTTCCCGTCGCTTAACTGTAAGGGCGACAAAAATGCGCAAGACTATGAACGCTGGTTTGACCGGATCTGCTCATTGACCGCGGAGCTAATGGTGGAGTGGACGCGGGTTGGTTTCGTTCACGGAGTAATGAACACGGACAACTTGTCAATTCTGGGATTGACTATCGACTACGGCCCTTACGGCTGGATAGATCATTATGACCCTGAGTGGACACCCAACACGACCGACGCGCAAAACCGCCGCTACTGTTTTGCCAATCAACCACAAATTGCGTTATGGAACCTGTTTCAACTGGCTAACGCGATCGCGCCGGTGGTAGGGCGCGTGCAGGCGCTGGAAAAAAGTCTTGAGCGATATTCCGGTTATTATCAAACGCTGTCGAATAAAATGTACGCGGCCAAATTAGGGTTGACTGAAAGTAATGCGGATAATCATGAAAAATTAGTACAACAGTTATTTGAAAATATGCAGTTAACTGAAACAGACATGACAATTTTTTTCAGGCAGCTGTCGACGCTTGAGAAAAATAAAGTCTATCAAAAAGATGAGTTATTGCAGTTGATTTCTTGCGCTTTTTATCGACCCGATGCAATTTGCACCGATACCTTCGCGAAAATAAATGACTGGATGTGCCTTTATCAAAAAGAAATTCAGTCGCAGGCGATGAGTGATTCCGAGCGAAAACAAAGTATGGACAAGGTAAACCCAAAATATATTCTCAGGAACTATCTTGCGCAACAGGCAATTGAAAAAGCAGAAGCGGGTGATTTTTCAGAAATCGAAACTTTATTGAACCTTGTGCAAAATCCCTATTCAGAGCAGCCGGAGTTCAACCAGTACGCCGCCAAAAGGCCAGATTGGGCGAGAACCAAGCCGGGTGCTTCTATGTTATCGTGTAGCTCCTGAGCAAGAAAAAAGAAAATATAGATGGACAGAATTTAATGATCAAAAAGCGTTTGCTTTTAGTGGTATTACCGCTTGTATTTGCACAGACAGGCGCGACGCAACCAGATCAAAAAGCGGTGCAGGAGGTTGATAAGAGAGCTGAAGTCAACGCCGGGAATAATGCTGAGCCATCAGTAAAGGACGAGCAAGCGGGACCGGTTAGCGACGAGCGGAGTGGTCGCCAGGCCGTGTTTGAGTCGGCACTATACTTTGCCGACTGGATAGACCGATTCTTTGGCGAACGGGAAGAGCTGGAAACTGCCAGCTACGATTATTTAAGGTTAGTTAACAATCTCGGTTGGCGAGAGGGTGAAGGTTTCGAATATCGTCCACGCATAAAAGCAAAAGTACATTTCCCAAAAATTAACCGAAAGTTCAGTTTATTAATCGCTGACGATAATGATGTCACCGGCAATCGTTTTGATACCAATCAGAACGACGAAGTTTTTATTAATAACGAAAAAGCAAATACCACTGCGGCGATTAACTACGATTCCGACGAGTACCAGGGTTCTCAGTTTAGTACTCGTATTGGTCTGGACAGCTCGCTTAGGAGTTTCGCGTTGCTAAAGCACAATATGTCTTTGTATCAGGATGAAAACCTGCAGCTACGCAACATCAATTACCTGTTCTGGAAAGACGAGCAGGGGTTCGGCCTGAACCCACGATTTGAACTTGACCGTGTAATCAATGAAAAAAATTTATTTCGCTGGCAATACTCGGTCTTGCGGGCAGAGAAAAGCGAAGGCAATGAATGGTTTAATCGTTTTTCCTGGATTGAGCGACGCGGGGAAAATAGCTGGTTGTCCTATGATATGGATATCAGCGGTGCTAGCGAAAGGGACTATACGGTCGAAACTTATCGCCTGGCATTGCGCTATCGCAAGCAGTTATCAATAAAGTGGCTGTACCTGGAAGTCGAACCAGAGCTGTTATGGCAAAAATCCATTGAGCGACCCCAACGCCATTTTATACCGGGGCTGATATTGCGACTGGAAATACAGCTGGAAGAGTAGTTTGTACCGGGGTGAGCAGTTGTTGATATAGACTACTTGGTTTCAATACTTATTATGAGCTTGGGTATATCGTTGACAGCCAGCTTGGTATTTGGCAACATAAATAACTTCTGGAACCCCCCATACCAAAACACATGATGGAATATTAGCAAATGAAGCGAAATCGGCTAGGACTATCTATCCTGTTTATCGGTGTGTTCTTTTTAAGCGTGGCTATGAACGGCCACATCGATCTTATTTTACCAGAAGCCACCGCTCAAATTACTCAAGTTCAGACTGCAGAAAATAGCTCTTTTTCTATTGAAAGAAAAAAGGACGGAAAAAATATTTTCTATGCAGCCGGCATTTATAAGAATGTCACTTCTTTAGCGGAGTCACTACAGATTTACGGAGTCAAATTAAAAGTCCTTTTTTATAGTCAAGCTAAGAGTTACCTGGAAATCAAGACCCATCAACGAAAAAAATATTTTTTATTTCAAACCAACCCCGCAAAGAACAATTCAAGCATCTTCCCCAGCTTAAGCTAGTTACTTCCCGTTACTAAGTGGTTCGATAATTTTAGCTATTGTCCAGCTGTCATTATTAGTGCGTTATAACTTTCAGCGATGAGCTTTCAAGGACTCGCTGATTTTTACGGCTTCGCCTAACTCTACCAGCGCCATTGTAGTATTTGCTGGTAACACAAAGCCCACTAAATGGGTCGGTTTTTAAGTCGTTGCTGACGATAGTTTTCTCTGATTATAACTGAGGATAATTCTTTGATATTTGTTTTTTACGTTTGCATAAAAATGTACTTCGATTTTATGGTTTGTCGACTTATAGAGCTACATTTCAATATATTGGAAAGGATAAACGCGATCATCCAATTCATTTTATGGCTGTATTATCACGAAATTTCGCAACTTTATTTACCGTGGATAGGTTCTGTTATTGCTTTGGTAGTTATGTCGCGGATGATAACAGGAGTCAGAATGCGTAAAGAAGGCGTGATTATGGTGGGATTATTCATTCAACTTTTTCTGCCAGATCCCTATGTGGAGTACCGAGCAAAAATAGAGCAAGTCGAAACTAAAAAAACTAAAGAGAGTGATGATGACGAGCTAATTTCGGTTGAGTAATGCAAGGCGTTTTAGTTGATTACAAGCGGCTTTTTGGTCGCTTTCAGTAACCCATAGATGAGTTACAATTCAGGCTGGTAGCGCTCGGCTCCCACGGTTAACACGAAAGTTCCTGTAGAGTGCGTAATATTGCGCACCAGAATTTTCCGAGTACATAAAAGCATTTTCCAGACTCCCCCTAAAGTGCAAACATGACAGGGCTGGCGAGGTGTTTTTTGGGGACGAAAGCCATCTACAACGCTGATCATGACTCGGTTAAATCCTTAATCAAGCCCAAAATAAAGGCTGTTCGCCTGACCTTTTGAAAGCTCAAGATAATGCCCTTTATCTCCCCAATCACTCAGCACAATTCTTTTTCGTTGAGAATTGTTTTTACCTGAATAACGGTGTTCGCCTTCCCGGTGGGTATGCCCATGGATTAACCAGTCGATTTGGTGTTGTTCAAAGAATGCTTTTACGGCGCTTTCGTTGACGTCCATAATTGTAGCGGATTTATCTAGTTGTGCTGCCATGCTTTGCTCACGGATCCCGTCGGCTATAGCGAGGCGTTGCTCCAAATCTTTGCTCAGAAAATCCGCTTGCCATTTGTGGTCACGAACCACTTGTCTGAACTCCTGATAGGCGGTGTCGTCCAGGCACAAACTGTCGCCGTGCATCAGTCCGATATTATGTTGTTGCCAGCTCAAAAAATGCGGTTCCTGGATAAGTGTTGCGCCGCTTTTTGCTGCAAAGCAATCGCCGAGTAAAAAGTCCCGATTGCCGTGGCCTAGAAATAATTGACCACCTTGTTGTACATATTCGTCAAAAAGGGTAATTACGCGGCCACTGAGTTCGGATTCAAAGTCATCACCCACCCAGACTTCAAACAGATCGCCCAGCACATAAAGCTGCTCACAGCGGGGAGCGATCTGCCGCATATAATGCTCAAACAAAGCCAGCAGTTGCGGTTTGCTGTCGCACAAATGCAGATCGGAAATCAGATGGATGATTTTTGGCATGGATCAATCTTGCTCAGACGCCGCTTGATCGTCTTCGACGGTGACGCTGGTAATTTCAATCGCTTCTGTGGGGACGTCCTGCATGCCCTGAGCAAACCCGGTTTCGGCCATTTTGATTTGATTGACAACGGTCATACCGTCAACCACTTTACCGAACACCGCGTAACCCCAACCTTGAGCCGTTTCTGAGCTGAAATCCAGAAAGTCGTTATCTTTCACGTTGATGAAAAACTGCGCGGTGGCCGAGTGTGGGTCCATGGTTCTTGCCATGGCGACAGTGCCGGTTTTATTTGAGAGTCCATTTTGGGATTCGCAATTAATCGGCGCGTCCACCGGTTTTTGGTTCATGTCCTGATCGAACCCGCCGCCCTGGATCATGAAATTTTCAATCACGCGGTGAAAAATGGTGCCGTTGTAGTGGCCTTTATTACAATAATTTAAAAAGTTTTTGACTGTCTCTGGCGCTTTCTCGGCATTGAGTTCAATTTTGATATCACCCAGATTGGTGTGTAAGGTAACCATGGTATTTTCCCGAATGTTAAAAAAGAGCGATCTTAACCGATCTGAGTGTCAAAGCGAATGCTGGCGGCCAGGATACTGGTAAAATCCGGCATCTGACACCGAGGCCGACAAATAACGATTTTGTCTGGTAAATTGGTGCGTATCGGTCGCAAGGCTTTTATAATAGGCGGCTTTTAACAATGAATGGTCGCGTCAGCGCAGTACAACCAACGGAGTCAGACTGACAATGCTCAGAATTTATGACAGCATTTCTCAAGACAAACGCGTTTTTACCCCGATTGAACCCGGTAAGGTAAGAATGTACGTTTGCGGCATTACTATCTACGATTACAGCCACATAGGGCACGCCAGAACTTTTGTCGCTTTTGATGTGATCGCACGATATTTGCGGTTTTCCGGTTTTGAGCTGACTTTTGTGCGAAACATTACCGATATTGACGACAAGATCATTGCCAGAGCCAACGAGAATAACGAGCCCTTTAGTGAATTGACCGCGCGTTTTGAGAAAATCATGCATCAGGATTTTGATGCGCTTGGTATGTTGCGCCCGGATCTGGAGCCTAAGGCGACCGAATCGATTCCTGAGATCATCGCGATTATCGAAACCCTGATCGAAAAGGGGTTTGCCTATCAGGGTGCCAATGGCGATGTTTATTACCATGTACCAAAATTTAACGATTACGGAAAATTGAGCAAGCAGAACCTGGATGCCCTGCAGGCGGGCGAGCGGGTCGAAGTGGCCAGCGATAAAAAGAACAGCATGGATTTTGTCCTCTGGAAGGTTGCCAAGCCAGGGGAACCAAGCTGGTCTTCGCCGTGGGGAGAAGGGCGACCAGGTTGGCATATCGAGTGCTCTGCTATGTCCAAAAAATGCCTCGGCGAACACTTTGATATTCATGGTGGTGGCTCCGATCTACAGTTTCCTCACCACGAAAACGAAATAGCCCAATCAGAAGCGGCTAACGAATGCTGTTTTGCCAACACCTGGATCCACACCGGCATGGTGCAAGTTGACAAGGAAAAGATGTCCAAGTCTCTAAATAACTTTTTTACCATTCAGGATGTGCTGGAGTATTACCGGCCAGAAGCCGTGCGCTATTTTATGCTGTCCAGTCATTATCGTAGTCAGTTGAACTACAGCGAAGAGAACCTGAAATCTGCCGATGCCGGGTTGGAGCGACTTTACCTGTCGCTGCGAGATCTGGATTTGACTGATCTGCCCGCCGTTTCTATGGACGAGCCGCATGTTGCTAAGTTCAGGCAGGCGATGGACGACGATTTCAACACACCGGAAGCCATCGCGGTGTTGTTCGAGCTGGCGAAGGAAATCAATCGGGTAAAGTCCAGCGAGACTGAATCAGCAAAGGATTCAGCCAAAGGGTTAGCCGCCGCGTTAATTGAGCTTGGTTCGGTACTTGGATTGCTGCAACAGTCCCCAGAAGCATTTCTCAAGTCGACCACTGGTGACTCCGAACAAACCGATGAAGCGCAAATTGAATCACTGATTGAGCAACGCAATAGCGCGCGCTCAGATAAGGACTGGGCTAAGGCAGATCAGATCAGAGATCAGCTGCAGCAAATGGGAATTGTGCTGGAAGACAAAAACGGAAAAACCGGCTGGCGAAGACTTTAGTCGAACCTCGGCTGTTCAGGGGCTGCATCGCTCATAGGGCGAAAGCATTAAACGGTCGAAGAGGTAAATTTAAAGGATGAGTTTTAACAAAATACCTTATCTCCGCACTCGGCTAACACTTGTGCGCTAAGGTCGTACCAGATGCGCGTACCAAACAAGGGATAATAGCGCCATTTTTCAGGGTAGTCCGATGCATTAGCGCGTTTAACCGCGTGAGGTTTCGGCACTACTCTTAATCTGGGCTGACTTGGGCTGACTTGGTCGGGTCACGGTCAAAAAAAGGTTTTTGTTTATATGAGTCGTACTGAGTCGTTTTCCCGAGAAGAGCTGATCGCCTGCGGTAAAGGTGAATTAATAGGCACAGCGACAGAAGGTCGCGCGATCGCCCGTCTGCCGCTACCCAATATGCTGATGATGGACCGCATTACTCGCATTAGCGATGAAGGCGGCGCTTATGGTAAAGGTCAGGTGGTCGCAGAGCTGGATATCAACCCTGACCTGTGGTTTTTTGGCTGCCACTTTGAAACCGACCCGGTCATGCCCGGCTGTTTAGGCGTAGATGCTCTGTGGCAACTGACCGGTTTTTTCCTGTCATGGATGGGGTATCCCGGTAAAGGGCGCGCGTTGGGCGCCGGTGAAATCAAATTTGTCGGCCAGGTTCTGCCTACGGCTAAACTGGTTGAGTACGTCATCGACATTAAACGCGTCCTGCGAAAAGGGCTGTCCATGGTAATTGCTGACGGTAAAATGCTGGTTGATGGTCGCGAAATCTATACGACAAAGAATTTACGCGTGGGATTGTTTGAATCGACTGCTGATTTTTAAGTTAAAACCAGCAACGGTCTAAAAAGTGACATACAAGAGGGTATAAAATGAAACGAGTCGTAGTGACAGGTATGGGCATTGTATCCTGCCTGGGCAATGATGTTGAAAGTGTCGCAGAATCCTTGAAGCAGGGACGATCGGGCATTCGTTTTATGGAAAAGTACAAAGAAGTCGGCCTGCGCAGTCAGGTTGCCGGTCGCCCTGATCTGGAAGTGAAAGATCATATTGACCGTAAAGTCTTACGTTTTATGGGCGATGCCGCGGCATACGCTTATATCTCAATGACCCAGGCCATCGCCGACGCCGGACTGCCGGAAGAGCTGGTTTCCAACCCGCGAACGGGGCTTATCATGGGATCTGGCGGCGGATCGCAAAAAGCTCAGGTTGAATCGGTTAACACCTGCCTGGAAAAAGGCGTTAAACGCGTTGGTCCCTACGCGGTGCCTAAAACCATGGCCAGTACCACGTCAGCCTGTCTGGCGACACCCTACAAAATAAAAGGCGTGAATTACTCAATTACATCGGCCTGCGCCACCAGCGCCCACTGTATCGGCAACGCTTATGAGCAAATTCAACTGGGTAAACAGGACATAGTGTTTGCCGGTGGCGGTGAAGAAGAAGACTGGCGTTTAACCCTGTTGTTTGACGCTATGGGCGCCCTTTCTTCCAAGTACAACGATACACCGGAAACGGCATCACGCCCCTACGATGAAACCCGTGACGGCTTTGTTATTTCCTCCGGCGGCGGCGTTCTGGTTCTGGAAGAGCTGGAACACGCCAAAGCGCGTGGTGCAAAAATCTACGCGGAAATCACCGGCTACGGCGCTACTTCTGACGGCTACGACATGGTAGCCCCCTCAGGCGAGGGCGCGGTACGCTGTATGCAGCAAGCGCTGGCAACGGTAGACGGAGAAATTGACTACATCAACACTCACGGCACCAGTACGCCGGTAGGTGATACCGCGGAGCTGGGCGCGATTAAGGAAACTTTTGGCGGCCAGGTTCCCAAAATTGGTTCCACCAAGTCCCTCGCCGGACATTCCCTTGGAGCAACCGGTGTTCATGAGGCGATTTACAGTCTGATTATGATGCAACAGGGCTTTATAGCCGGTTCAATTAATATCGATCAACTCGATCCGCAAGCCGCAGGACTGCCAATAGTTACCGCGACCGAAGACGCGCAATTAAATCGCGTGTTGTCTAATAGCTTCGGTTTTGGCGGAACGAACGCCAGTCTGGTGTTTGAGAAATATTAGGCGCGGGCCGTTGGTAAAAAGCAACAAGGTTGTGGGCGGTAGCTTGACTGCGTGAAATCTCGTCTTGCTTTGCCACTTTTCCGACTTTTCGCTGATTGATTAAGAATAGATAAAATACCCGCAAAGCCCAGTCTGATGATTGGGTTTTTGTGTTTAAGTGATGACGGATCCCTACGAATATTATTTGTGATCATTTACACCGCCCCATCGATTCGACTTTGAGTCAAATCAGAAGGACACCAGTCTTGATGTGAGATATTTTCTTTGGTTGGCGTCAGTTAGAATCAGGGTGTCGTCTGTTGTCTGCGTGTCATACTCTGAAGGCAAGCTGGCAAAATGCAGCGGGCGATGGAGTGACCGTCCCGGATGGTTAGTTGTCCTGAGTAGTTGCTCAGGATTAGGTTCAAATCGCCCAAACTTCAATGTCACTTTTGTTTTGACCGGAATTAAAATTCATCGTGTCTAACACCGGTAAATTGGCCTGGTCAAATAAACGAATTAACCAGCCCAGCGAAGTATTGTTGCTCAAACCAACCAGTATCAGTTTCTTGCCAGGGTATTGCCTGATGTACTGTTTGAGGCGTCGAATATCACGTTGTTCAATATCCTGGTTCTTTGTTTTATTTGATGAAAATTGAACCGTAAGACGAAGCCCTAGGGATGCCAGTTCTTTATACTTTGTTGGCGAGCGAGAATCGATTGATGGTCGATCGTAGGTTGGGAAATAAGAAACCAGATCAACGTCATCGGCGATAGATTGTCCTTTGTTGCTGTTAACAAAATCAATAAATGCCTGTGCGATTGGTTTAGGTTTTTGCTGAACGCTATACATATAGAGTTTTCTGGAGAGCGCATACTTCAATGTTCCAATAGTAAATATATCAGGCTTAGCGCCCTCGTCTAATTTATCGCGACTGACTTTCACAATTGGGGCGCCACTAATAAATGATGCGCCGACAAAACCAATACCACCAGCAGTGGCCACCGTTTGTGCGACGAGTTCGCCGCTTGATTCAAAGCGCTTAGCAGAGCCTGAAAGTGTCTTAGAATAGGGTTTTAACACTAAATGCTTAAAAGTGTCCCAGGTTCCCGAGTTGTCGTCTCTGGCGAATATTTTGACAGGCTGATCAAGGCCGGATAATTGTTTCCAGTTTACGATTTTGCCACTAAACAAATCTGCAATTTGTGCAATTGACAAACGCTTGATTGGGTTATTAGGATCGACAACGATGGCTAGTGCATCGAGAGCTACGGGGTACTCTTTAACGACGCCATATTGTTCAGTTAGTTTTTCTGATTCATTTGTCTTGATTGCGCGCGAACTCATTGCTATATCGGTACTGTCTTCTTCGAGTGCTATGAATCCGGTACTTGAACCGTGAGCGTAAATCTCTATGTCTATTCTTGTGTTCTTTTGTGGAATTGAACCGGAAATAATTTTATCGACCCAGCTTTTGCCTGTTGTGCTTTTTACCAAAACAGCGCCTAATTCGCGTAAAAAACTTTTCGCCAATTGAGGGGCAAATTTTTCGCCTACAGTATTAGAGCCTTTTAACACTAGCTTCTCTACATGGACAGCTTGTACTGGCGATGCAGGCTTTTTGTCGATAATTTTTTTGTAAGCCAAAACTGATGCTACAATCAGTACAACTGAGATCAGTACAAGATTTTTCATAGGTCGTAACCGATTCGTTCAAAGTGGCGCTATTGTCAGCGCTCGATGTGACACAAATGTGACTGACAATTAAAAAGACATTTAAGGATAGAAACGACAAAATCAGCGTGTCTTCTGTTGTCTTGCTCCACCACTGACGAGCTATTGTAATTCCGCTTCCAGCGACGAATAACATTAGCCTCACTCCAACCCCTGACTTTATCCACATCGACTCTGAAAACAATATACCAACAAGTGGCACTGTGGAACCTTTTGGGTTACAGTTAGCTCTATGATTAAAAGCTTCATCCATAAAGGTCTTGAAAACTTTTACTCGTCAGGCAACACTTCTGGTATCCAGAAAAAGCATGAAAAAAAGCTGCGCTTAATTCTTACCAACTTGGAACAAGCTGAAACTTCAGACGATATGGATTTACCGGGTTTATTTTTGCATCAACTTAAAGGCAATAGAAAAGGTAAATGGTCTGTGCGAGTAAGTAGTAACTGGAGGGGCGCTTACCGCTTCGATGGAAGGGATGTCGAAATTGTAAATTACGAGGATTATCACTAATGGCTATGTTTAACCCAGCGCACCCCGGTGAAATTATCAAAGACCTAGTCATTGAGTCGCTAGGGTTAACCATCACTGATGTTGCAAATCACCTTGATGTAAGCCGCAAAACTCTGTCTAAGGTTATAAACGCTCGCGGTTCTGTTACGCCTGAAATGGCGGTTCGCCTCGAGCTTGCTTTTGGTAAGCCATCTGCTGATCATTGGCTGCGATTACAAAATGCATACGACCTTTGGCAAACAAGACAGCGGAAAGAATCGTTGCATGTATCACCATACAATTTTCAAGCGGCATAAGTAGATTTAACCAAACTTCAACCGAATTCGCCTTCGGCTCGCGCTGTTAACGCGGTGTTGAAGTCGTACTAAAAGTATCGAGCCACTGAGTTAAGTTGAATAATCGAGAATTGTGTGATTAACCATAACAAAAAGAAGATTGGTCGTATGGCGCGTTTTACGGCATTAATACTAGCCTGCTTTTTCTGTAACTATTCAGCGTATTTTTCTTGAAAATTGTAAAAAATCGCTTGACATGATTTTCGCGTTATTTTTCTAAAAATGTAGCGCACTCGCAATACGCCTTTATTCATAGGTTTAAAAGATCAGTTTG
>Ga0316209_1000646_pt1 | contig 52997 bp, 47 predicted proteins | sample 6monopyrite_MG_FD_204945 | JGI IMG/M metagenome (GOLD analysis project Ga0316209, IMG submission 204945) | Microbial mat bacterial communities from mineral coupon in-situ incubated in ocean water Damariscotta River, Maine, United States -... | ecosystem: Environmental > Aquatic > Marine >... | reverse complement strand
GTTTCAACCGACCGCGGTTTGTGCGGGGGCTTAAATACTAATCTTTTTAAAGAAGCGCTCAAGTCTATGCAGAATTGGCAATCGCAAGATGTCGAACTGGATTTGTGTTTGATTGGCTCAAAAGCGGCGGGCTTTTTTAATCGCTTCGGTGGAAACGTTGTCGCCAAAGCGGCTCACCTGGGCGACAGTCCCAATGTAACCGACCTGATTGGCACAGTTAAAGTGATGCTGGATGCTTTTGACGAAGGACGTATCGATCGCCTGTATCTGGTGCACAATAAATTTGTCAATACAATGACCCAGCAGCCTACGGTTAATCAGCTGTTGCCTGTGGAAAAGCAGGAAGAAGACGAGCTGAAACATCACTGGGATTATATTTACGAGCCAGACGCTAAAGAAATTCTAGACGTGCTGTTGGTTCGTTATATTGAATCTCAGGTTTATCAGGGCGTAGTCGACAATATCGCCTGCGAGCAAGCTTCCAGAATGGTGGCAATGAAAGCGGCAACCGATAACGCTGGCGATATCATTGACGACCTGCAACTGATTTATAACAAAGCGCGTCAAGCGGCAATTACTCAGGAGATCTCTGAAATTATCAGTGGTGCGGCAGCGGTCTAGGCACGCCGGGGTCATTGGTTAGAGATTGAAGTTAACGAATTTTAAAGATTAAACATAATAGAGGAACAAACAATGAGTAATGGTAGCATTGTTGAGATCATCGGCGCAGTAATCGACGTGGAATTCCCACGAACCGCAGTGCCAAAAGTCTATGACGCGCTCGATATTGAAGGTAGTGAATTAGTGCTGGAAGTTCAGCAGCAACTTGGCGACGGCGTCGTGCGTTGTATCGCTATGGGGTCATCCGAAGGGATGAGTCGAGGCATGAAAGTCACCAATACTGGTGCGCCAATTTCCGTACCGGTTGGTCAGGAAACGCTTGGCCGAATCATGGACGTATTGGGCAACCCGATTGACGAAAAAGGTCCAATTGGCGAGCAAGAGCGCATGTCTATTCACCGCGAAGCGCCTAGCTACGAAGATCAGGCAGCGGCTAATGAATTGTTGGAAACGGGTATCAAGGTAATCGACCTGGTTTGCCCGTTTGCTAAAGGCGGTAAAGTTGGTCTATTCGGCGGAGCCGGTGTTGGTAAAACCGTTAACATGATGGAGCTTATCCGTAACATCGCCACCGAGCACAGTGGTTTCTCTGTATTTGCCGGTGTTGGTGAGCGGACTCGTGAAGGAAACGATTTCTACCACGAGATGACCGATTCAAACGTTATCGACAAAGTATCATTGGTTTACGGTCAGATGAATGAGCCTCCCGGAAACAGATTGCGTGTTGCTTTGACCGGTTTGACAATGGCGGAAAAATTCCGTGACGAAGGTCGAGACGTTCTTCTGTTTATCGATAACATCTATCGTTACACACTTGCCGGAACTGAAGTATCCGCGCTGCTGGGTCGTATGCCTTCTGCGGTTGGTTATCAGCCGACATTGGCTGAAGAAATGGGAGTACTGCAAGAGCGTATTACTTCTACCAAAACCGGATCTATCACTTCTGTACAGGCCGTTTACGTTCCTGCGGATGACTTGACAGACCCTTCACCAGCAACTACTTTTGCTCACTTGGACGCGACCGTTGTACTGTCTCGTCAAATCGCCGAATTGGGTATTTACCCGGCGGTTGACCCGCTAGATTCAACCTCGCGCCAGCTTGACCCGTTAGTGATTGGTCAGGAGCACTATGACGTAGCACGTGGCGTTCAATCGGTACTTCAGCGCTATAAAGAACTGAAAGATATCATTGCGATTCTGGGTATGGACGAGTTATCGGAAGAAGATAAGCAAACCGTATCACGCGCGCGAAAAATTCAGCGCTTTTTGTCTCAGCCTTTCTTTGTGGCCGAGGTATTTACCGGATCTCCTGGTAAATATGTATCGCTTAAAGACACTATTGCCGGATTTAAAGGCATCCTGGCTGGTGAATACGATCACTTGCCGGAGCAAGCCTTTTACATGGTAGGCTCGATTGAAGAAGCGGTCGAAAAAGCTAAAACACTTTAGTCTGATAAATTTCACTCGCACTAGAGCTACGGGAAATTGAAAATGTACACATTTCATTTGGATATTGTCAGCGCGGAAAAATCAATTTTTTCCGGTACCGTTGATTCACTGGTCGCTTCTGGCGAGCTGGGTGAGCTGGGGATTGTCCCCGGCCATGCGCCGTTGCTGACCTCGCTCAAGCCAGGTACGGTCAAGGTCACCGATCACGATGGAAATGTAGAGCACTTTTATGTTTCCGGCGGCATGCTGGAAGTACAGCCGCACGTGACCACGATTCTTGCCGATACCGCTGCTCGTGCTGGTGATGTGGATGAAGCGGCGGCACTCGCCGCCAAAGAAGCTGCCGAAGCTGCAATGGCCGACCAAAATTCCGAGATCGAATATTCTAAGGCGGCAGTTGAATTAGCCGAAGCCGTTGCGCAGCTGAGAACTTTGCAGGCAATACGCAAAAAAGCTGGCAAGTAGCCAAAAAAGAAACAAAGAAAAAGGCGCTCTCGAGCGCCTTTTTTGATCCAGCATTAACCCGTTAGGTTAAAAGTGGACTAATTGATCGACCTCTTTCACCACTCTATCGGCAGGCATGGGTTTGGCTAACAAAAACCCTTGTATCGTGTGGCAGAGGTGCTGTTGCAGGTAATCAAGTTGCGCCTGCGTTTCAACCCCTTCGGCCACCAGTGACAAATCCAGGCTATGCGCCATCGCGATGATGGTATTGATTACTTTATTCTCGCGTTCGCTACCCGGCAAGTTGGCAACAAAGCTGGCGTCAATTTTTAATTTGTTGATCGGGAGTTGAGTAAGATAGCTTAGGGCGGAAAAGCCGGTGCCAAAATCGTCTAGCGCAATTTGCACGCCCAACTCTCTGAGCGAAGAGAGTATTCGATTTGCATTGTCGATATGTCCGACAAAACAGCCTTCGGTTAATTCGATTTCAAGCAGACTTGCCGGTAGTTGGGATTTTTCAAGCGCGCTTTCTACGGCTTCCACCAGATTACCCTGAGAAAAATGGAGTGGCGAGATATTAACTGCAACTCGCCCGCAGGTAACTCCCCGATCAAGCCAGTCTTTGCGGTGCTGACAGGCCGTTTGTAGCACCCAACGGTCAATGTCTGTTATTAACCCCAACTCCTCAGCCAGGGGAATAAACTGAGCGGGGGAAACCGAGCCTAGTTTCTTGTTGTGCCAGCGGATAAGCGCCTCGATTGCGACGGTCTTTTTATTACTAAAATCGAATATAGGCTGATAAACAAGCCGAAACTCCTGATTATGGATCGCCGAGAGTAAATGTGATTGGGAAACACTTCGCTCCAACGAGCGCGCGTTCATTGCCGGGTCGACCATACGATAGGAATTTTTGCCGGTATCCTTTGCTCGGTACATAGCCATATCCGCTTTGCGCAGCAATTCGCGGGCCTCTTTTCCATCATCGGGATAAACTGCAATGCCCATTGAACAGGTAACATGCAGTTCTTTACCGCCGAGAGTATAGGGCTTTCGTAGTGCTTTTAGAATCCGTTGGCAGACACCCTGGATCATATTGTGGTCATCAATTTCGGCGAGTAAAACGATAAATTCATCCCCGCCAAAACGAGCCACGGCATCGCCCTCTTTGACGCAACTTTGCAACCTGCTGGCTACGGCTACTAAGAGCTGATCGCCTGTATCATGACCAAAACTGTCGTTAATCTCTTTAAACAGGTCCAGATCCACAAAAATCACCGCGGCACGGTGCTGGTTTCGGTGAGCCATAGATAAAGCCACTTTTAAGCGGTCGTTAAACAAAGCTCGCTTGGGTAACTTGGTAAGCTCGTCATGAAAGGCTAACCGTTGAATTTTCTCTTCGGCATGTTTGCGCTCCGTTATATCGGAGATAATCGCCGCGTACACGGTCATATCAGACTGGGACTCGCTGATTTCGACGATTGTCAGTTGCTGCGGATAGATATCTCCATTTTTGCGTTTGTTCCAGACTTCGCCACGCCAGACACCATTTTTTTTGATCTCGTGCCACATCGCCGCATAAAACACCTTATCGTGTTTGCCGGAGCTTAATATCGAGGCGCGTTGTCCGATCACCTCTTCTTCCAGATAGCCGGTGACCGAAGTAAAAGCTGGGTTGACCGAAATTATTTTTCCCTCGCAATCGGTGATCATGATCCCGTCGAGAGAAGATTCGATAATCCGCTCTGCAAAATAGAGATTTCGTTTAGACTCGGATAAAGCCGTGCTTTTTTCTACGACTTTACTTTTTAGCGCCTCGACAAATGCCAGTTCGATATCGTCAATGATATGCTGCATCGAAAGTACACCGATGATTTGTCCTTTGTCATCACTCACCATTAAATGATTGATCTTGTTCTCGCGCAGGTAGTGATTGGCAATTTCCAGGGGAGTATCCTCTTTCAATACCAGCCTGGGGCAGACCGAGTAGGCTTGCGCTAATAAATTAGTGGCTTCGCCTGAGGCCAGCAAATTGAGTAGACAACGTTCGGTTACGAGGTCGCACTTGCCACTGTCGCCGTGCCGGATAATAACCGAAGCGCGCCGATCTCTGGCCATAATTGCGGCAACATGATTGATATCAGAGCGCTGATTTACCTCTGGTGTGCTGGAATCATAGCAATCAATCACTTTACGTTTGTTAAGAAATTGTTTAACGCCCTGCGCGCGAATAACGTCGCTTTGGCTTACAACACCTATGGGGGTGCCGGTTTCATTGACCACCAGAAAGTGTCGAAAGCGTCGACGATGGAATAACAGGATCAATCTATGTAACGAGAGGGTGCAGAGAACCGTTTCTACCGGAGCGGACATTAATTCGCCGATCGGGCGGTTCATCTCCTGTTTAGAGGCGTAGTTAATTTTAGAACAGTCCGACTCGGTCCAGATACCCACAGCAACATCATCCCGATAAACGATGATCGAGCTGGTTTTGTGTAGGCACATCAACTTGGCGGCCTCTAACACAGATAGTTCTGTAGAGCAGCTGAGTATTTCCCGCTGTACAATTTGATTCACCGTGAGTTCGGTATCAAAAGACAAGTTAGTCACCATTTAAACAACAACCTTTGGTTAAAAAATGGTATCAATGCTTGAAACTCGGAAAAAGGGCAAACTAAAGCGATCGATTCGTGGGGGTCTCTACGGATATCCAAGCGTAAGGCTTAAATACTACACCCAATTAAAATAAGGTTATTGACATCAATCAAATCTCTTTTAGAGATTGCTGGTGTTTTGCGGTATGTACCTATTTACTACCCCGCGCGTATTAGCCGGGTGATAAACGGTTTTATTCCGTCGGGAATGTAAGTAAAATGGCCAACCTCTTCAAATTTTTAAAATAGCGTTACCCATGGAACAACTATCTAGCAAGGAAATACAGGTCATAATACTGGCGGCTGGTAAAGGTAGCCGTATGAAATCGCCATTGCCGAAAGTCTTGCACAAACTCGCCGGAAAGCCTCTGCTGCAACACGTTATTGACTGCTGCCACTCCTTAGGCGCAAAGCACTGCCATCTGGTCGTTGGCCATGGCGGCGAACTGGTGAAGCAAAAGGTTAGTGCCGAAAACATGGCCCTGTCTTTTGTCGAGCAAACTGAGCAGCTAGGCACGGGTCACGCGGTAAAAATGGCTTTGTCGGATCTAGCGGATGACTCCCCTACTTTGATTCTCTATGGTGATGTGCCATTAATTCATCACGATACACTGTCCCAGCTATTAGATATCTACGCCGCTAACTCAGACGGTATTGCTCTGATGACCTGCCACCTGGAGAACCCACAGGGCTATGGTCGCATTACCCGCGATGCCAATAACGAGGTAACCGGGATCATTGAGCACAAAGACGCCAGCGAAGAACAAAAACGCATTAACGAAGTGAACACCGGCATAATGTGTTGCAACTCGAAACAACTAAAACAATGGGTAAGTGAGCTAAACAATAATAACTCTCAGGGAGAGTACTATCTTACTGACATTATCGCTATGGCGGTAAACAACGGGTGTTCAGTGGTGACCGCGGAACCCTTGGATCTGTTTGAAGTCGAGGGAGTGAATACGCTGACGCAACTGGCAGAGCTGGAGCGAGTATGGCAGCTGCAAATGGCGAAACAGTTAATGGATGGCGGCGTTTCTTTGCGCGATCCGACCCGTTTCGACTTGCGTGGCACACTGCATTGCGAAAGCGAAGTAGAGATCGATATTAACTGCATTTTTGAAGGCAAGGTTGTGTTAAAACGTGGCGCAAAAATTGGCCCCAATGTTGTTCTCAAAGACTGTACCATCGGGGCGAATTCAGTTATCAAGGCCAATAGTCTGGTCGAAGACTCAATCGTTGGCGATGGTTGCAGCGCCGGCCCTTTTGCAAGATTACGCCCGGGAACCGAGCTAAAGAATGATGCACAGGTGGGGAATTTTGTAGAAATTAAAAACTCCAGCCTGGGGAAAGGTTCGAAAGCCGGTCACCTGGCTTACCTGGGCGACAGCGAAATTGGCAGCCAGGTTAATATTGGCGCGGGTACCATTACCTGCAATTATGACGGCGCGAATAAGCACAAAACAATTATTGAAGACGGCGCATTTATCGGTTCCGACAGCCAGCTGGTCGCCCCCGTTCGAGTCGGTAAAAATGTAACGGTAGCCGCCGGCACCACGGTGACCAGTGACATTCAGGATGACGCACTTTGCATCAGTCGGGTCAGGCAAAAACAGATAGACGGTTGGAAGCGGCCGAGCAAGCAGTAAATCACTCACGGAGATTAGCAACATATGTGTGGCATCGTAGGCGCGATCGCGCAGAGAAATATTTCAGAAATTTTAGTCGAGGGACTAAAACGCCTCGAGTACCGCGGTTATGACTCCGCCGGGCTGGCGGTAATCAGTGACGATAAAATTGCGCGCTTGCGCCGGGTTGGAAAAGTCGCTGAGCTCTCCAGCGCGCTTAAACAGTCACCGATTGACGGGAATATCGGCATCGCGCATACCCGTTGGGCGACTCACGGTGAGCCCAACGAAACTAATGCTCATCCGCATTTTTCGAGCGAAGGAATTGCCGTGGTTCATAACGGCATAATTGAAAATTACGAAGCTTTGCGCGCCGAACTGATATCGCAGGGGTACTGCTTTTCCTCAGACACCGATACTGAAGTTATGGCACATTTAATCGAGCGAGAGCGGCAATCGCAGGACTCTCTGCTCGAAGCGGTCGTTAGCGCGACCAAATTATTGGAAGGCGCTTATGGCACCGTTGTAATGGAAAGAGCAGACCCCGATAGGTTGGTAGTGGCCCGCTCGGGTAGTCCGCTGGTTATTGGTAAAGGCATCGGCGAAATGTTTATCGCGTCCGATCAGTTGGCTTTATTACCAGTGACGCGCCAGTTTATTTTTCTGGAAGAAGGCGAAGTGGCTGAGGTGACGCGTCGAGAGGTTAAGTTATTATCGCAAGAAGGTGAGCCGATCGAAAGGGAATTTGTTGAGTCGAACGTGCAGCATGATGCGGGCGATAAGGGCCAGTATCGGCATTTTATGCTCAAGGAAATCTTTGAGCAGCCTAGCGCGATCAGCAACACACTTGAGGGCAGACTCAACGCGCACTCGGTTATTGTTGAGTCGTTCGGCAACAAAGCGCCAGAATTGATGGCTCAGGTAGCGTCGGTTCAGATTGTCGCCTGCGGCACCAGTTATCACGCGGCCATGGTGGCGAAGTACTGGATTGAATCAATGGTTGAAATCCCCTGTCAGGTGGAGATCGCTAGCGAATACCGCTACCGCAAAACTGTCGTCGGCGCCAATTCCCTGTTTATCACTATCTCGCAATCGGGAGAAACCGCCGATACTTTGGCTGCGCTACGCAAAGCCAAACAACAGGGCTTTATGGCAACTCTGAGCGTGTGTAATGTTCCCGGTTCGTCACTGGTGCGCGAGTCAGATATGGCGTTTATGACACGAGCTGGCGCAGAAATCGGCGTGGCTTCCACCAAGGCGTTCACAACCCAACTGGTGGGCCTGTTGATGCTGTCGACAGCGTTGGGGCAAAGCCGTAACAGTTTAAGTGAGAAAGCCGTAGCCGAAATCGTCGAGCAGCTACGATCACTTCCGGCTGAAATTAATCAGGTGCTGCAACTGGACGGCGCCATAGAAAAAATAGCGGCGGACTTTAACGAGAAAGAGCATTGTTTGTTTCTTGGCCGCGGCGAACAGTTTCCGATCGCGATGGAAGGCGCTTTAAAACTGAAGGAAATTTCCTATATTCACGCCGAAGCCTATGCCGCAGGAGAACTCAAACACGGACCTCTGGCATTGATTGATCAGGATATGCCAGTTGTGGTGGTAGCGCCGAATAATGAACTGATCGAAAAATTGAAGTCTAACATGGAGGAAGTGCGCGCACGCGGCGGACAACTTTACGTTTTTGCCGATAACGAATGTGAAATCAAAGAAAACCAGGGTTTACGAATTATCCCCTGCGCCGCCAAAGGTAATTGGATCGCGCCGGTTATTTTTACCTTGCCGCTGCAATTGTTGTCTTATCACGTGGCGGTGATGCGAGGTACCGACGTCGACCAGCCAAGAAACCTGGCCAAATCGGTTACCGTTGAATAAGATTAAAATTAAACAACAAGAGGAAATTATGGCATTTTTTAGAAAATTATTTATCGCCGTTCTAGTGATCGGCAGTATGAGCACACATTTGACCGCAGCGACCAGTCAATTTGAGGCGGGTAAAGACTATCAGGTTGTGGCGCCAGCCACGACAACTGAACCTTTAGTCGAAGAATTTTTTAACTATGCCTGTGGCGCTTGTTATGGCACGGAATCTTTTGTTGAGAAGCTTAAGGCGGACAATCCCGGTTTGACTGTTAAACCCGTTCCGGTTGAGCTGCGTCCCGCCTGGAAAATCTATGTTAAAGCCTACTACCTGGGAGAGAAGTTGGGCGTTTTGGATAAAAGTCACGCAAAAATATATCATCGAATTCACGTTCAAAAAAAGTACTTTAAAGATGAATCAGACTTGAAGGCGTTTTTCCTTTCATTGGGTGTAGCGGAAAAAGCTTACGATGATGTGGCTAATTCTTACTGGATCAACACGCAGATGCGGCTTTCCAAGCAATATGCCTTTAAGAACCAGGTGACCGGGACGCCAACATTTCTGGTCAACAAGCGTTTCAAGTTAAATCGAGCTGCAATTGGCACTCTGGAGCGTATGGAAGCAGCTATCCAGGAGTTATCCGGATTGAAAACCGAAGTCCCCGCCAACTAGCTTTTGGCTGAAATTAAATCCGTGTCGCTTCGAGGTTCTAAGTCTTGAAGTAACACGGATTTCCGTTCTAAAAATATCTTAATCAGTCCAACCAATTGAGTCTGTTTTCTGATCAGACACAGTTGCTTACATCAAGCGGTTAACTTTTTCCAACTTTTCCTCTAATTTGGTCGACATAAGAGTGAGTCACGCCGGTTAAATGGCTAGAACGCACCAACCAAAATAACAGGAGATGAAAAATGAAAGCAATAGTCATAGGGCTTATGTTTTTGCTGGCAGGTAATGTCAGTGCAGAAACTGATGTTTGTGATTTTTCGACGGACTACAATATCGAAATCAACGACGAGCGTATGATCTTTAGCCAGACCGATGGTGATAAGTTCGAATTTATTAGTGAGCAGTTGCGAATCAATGGAGAGCTGGCAGCGTTAAACCCTGCGCAAGTGGAAACCAGTCTACAGCTTCAATCAGAAGTGAGGGCGATGGTCGCCAATATTGCGCAAATTGCGATAGAGGGTGCAGAGCTTGGTTTAAAGGCGGCAACTATCGCACTCAGTGCATTATCAGGCGACGATGAACAAATGCAGCGGGATCTGCTTGAACCTATCGCTGCCGTTAGTGAGAAAATCAAAGCCAATATCAGCGCGACACACTTAAACACCGAGACCCTGGAAAAGTCCCTTGACGCGGCTTTCGATGACGAGCTGGAGCAGGTTGTGGAAACGGCGGTCACTAAATATTCGGGCAAAATTCTTGGCGGACTGATGCGTTCCATCCTTTCCGGCGATAAAGAGGAATTAAATGACCTGGAGTTTCGCATGGAAAACCTTGAGCGGGACATCGAAACTTACGTCGAGGCAAACGCGTCGGCTCTGGAAGATAAAGCTAACGCTCTGTGCGCCGACCTGGTCAGGCTGGATAAATTAGATGATCAAATGGAGGCGGTCAGGGGCTATCCTCAGGGCGGGCTGTTTCGGGCGACTGGCGGTGGCAGTTTTAAAATCAGTAACTTAATGCTCGATGCAGGTAACTGACCCTGGCGAGTGACTATTGAGAGCTGAGTAACAGGCGGTAAAGCTTGAGTCTATGACTCGCCCCAAAATCGCATGACGACTTAGTCTTTGCAGCAATGGACTAATTTCTTTAAACTCCAGACTTTCCCTGGACGGGTTCGGTTTGCAGGTTAAGCATCGGGTAGAACGCCACTCGCCTAATGTAAGCATGACTTTTATTGTCAGATTGCGAACGAACTCATCGCAGCAAAAGAAATTAATATGCCTGAACGCCAGACTGGGGCTCCCAGAGACAACGCCAGAGAAAAGCCTGAAATGACCACCAGGGACCACAAAGGTAGAATAGTCGTCGCCTTGTTGCGGTTGCTGTCCATATTGCCCGCTTTTGCACGACGCTTTATGGTTTTATTGATCGCCAGGCTGAGCTACTGGCTTCCTAATAGCAGTAAGACTATTGCGCGCAAAAATCTGGAGTTTTGTCTGCCGCATCTATCTAGTGAACAACAAGAGCAACTACTCAAAAAAGTGTTAAAAGAAAACGCCCGTCTGCTTCTGGAGTTTCCACTAGCCTGGCTGGGTGATCGGGCGAGTATTGAGTCGCGTTTCTCTACGGTTAACAACCGGCAGCTGATCGAGAAGCTTCGAAAATCAAACAAACCGTTGATTATTGCGGTGCCGCATCTGGGGAACTGGGAGTTTTTCTGGCATTGGGTGCAAATTAATTATCCTGCAGTGGGTATGTATAGCCCGGCTAAGCTGCCCAGCGTAGATAATTTAATGATCAAGGCGCGGGAAAAATTTGGTGGAAAAGGCTATGCAACGGATGCAAAGGGCATACTCGGTCTGATGCGGGCGATAAAAAAAGGTGGAGTGATGATGATCCTGCCCGATCAGGCGCCCAGTCTTGGTGCTGGAACCACCACACCATTTTTCAATAAAGCGGCGCTGACCATGACTTTGTTGCACAAGTTTATTCAAAAAACCGACGCCAACTTGCTATTTGGCAGTTGTATTCGAAATGAGCGAGAGGAGTCTTTTGAAATTAACCTGTTTCAGCCGGAATTTGATATCAGGCTGCCCGCCGCCGAAGAATTTAATCTGGCGATGAATCGGCAGCTGGAGAAGATTATATTGCAGTCACCGGCGCAATATCAGTGGAGTTACAAGCGTTTTAAACGACAGGCGGATGGTAGTAATCCATACCAATAGCCAGCTTATTTACCAAGCTTTTAGTTGAAAAGCAAAGTGGAGAAGTAATCTGTCAGCGACAAAAGATTCGATGATTTTTTAGTGAAAGCAGGCGTCCATATTTTCCAGCCAGACGGCGGCTTCGAGTTTTCCCGGTATATTAAACAGTACCATCATCACCACCCACTTTAGCTGGTCCAGGTCAATTTTCTCAAACGACTCCAGCGCCAGGACTCGATCAATGACGGCCTCTCGGCTATGCGGGTCCAATACCCCAACCTGTTCCAGAAAATACAGGAACCCTCGACCATTTTTATCCAGGTATTGCATTTCATACGGGTGAAAAACGCGGGTTGTTTGCTGATTAGAGTGATTTAGCGCGAAATTCTCGGAGCTGGTATCCACCAGACCGTCCAACCAGCACAGGGCAGAATCAATTTCACCGGTTTTAAAGCCGACATCTTCTAATTCGCTGACCAGGGACTGTGCTTTTTCGACCGGAACAAATTCTTCATCTTCAAATCGCTCGAAAATGTATTGCAGCACTTCCATTACGTCTGCCTTCATCAATGCCCCCAAAATTACCACATTTACTGGCGGATATAACCGCCGGCGCTGTTAATTACCCAGCCCTCCAGTTCAAGTGTGAGTAGTTTATTGGTCACGGCATCCACTGTCAATTTACTGCGTGCAACGATTGTGTCAATCGGTGTAATTTCAAAATCAATATGTTTCAAAAATTCGGCATCTTCTTGCTCAAGGGCGGCCTTCTTAAAGCTTACGCCGGGTTCTACCTGCGCTGTGAGCACGCAGGGAAGATCTTCGATAATATCTTCGACAGTCTCAGTTAGCTTGGCGCCCTGTTTTATCAGGTTGTGGCAGCCTTTACTTAGTGGGCTGTGGATCGAGCCTGGGATCGCATAAACTTCCCGCCCGGCTTCCAGCGCGCATTTGGCGGTGATCAGGCTGCCACTTTTCAGAGCGGCTTCAACCACCAGCGTTCCCAGGCTTAAACCAGCTATTATTCGATTGCGTTGTGGAAAACTTCCGGCGTTTACTGATTGGTCGGGTAATTTTTCAGAAATAATCAGGCCTTTGCTGGCAATTTGCCGGGCGAGTTCACGGTGATTAGCCGGATAGACTCGATTGAGCCCCGTCCCTGCCACTGCGATAGTAAGGCCATTTGACGACAGGCTTGCCCTATGGGCTTCACCGTCGATACCGTTGGCCAACCCGCTGGTTACGGTGATCCCTTGTTGGCATAAGTGCTCGCAAAAAGCCCGAGTATTTTCCAGCCCTTGCGCCGAGGGCCTGCGACTACCGACTACGGCGATTTGCGGAGAAAATAGCAACTCAGGATTACCCAGAGTAAAAAGTACAATTGGCGGACTATGTATCTGAGCAAGCTGAGGCGGATAAAGTGGAGAGCCCAAGGGGATAATCGAGCGATCGGGTTGATCGCCCCAGCCCACGATCGCGTCCACCTGTTTAAAATCAAAAGCCTGGATTTGCTCAATCACAGAGGCTTTGAGTTTACATTGCTGAAGTTGAGTGTGACTGGCAGTAAAAATCGCGGCGGCGCTTCCTAATCGCTCGATTAGTTTGAGCGCACCGACGTCGCCAATACCGGCGATCATTTTTAAAGCGATAAGATAGCGGATAGTATCTTGCGCAGTATTTATCGGCGAGTTCCTATCCGGATTGTTGTAGTGGGCTTTAACGATGACATGGCTTAATGCGGCATTTTGACCTTATCGAGCAGATGAATGGATTTTTCCGCCTTGAGCACTAACCCCAGACTGACCTTTTCAAAGGTTCTGAATATCATCAGGCGTCCCGCTAGCTCGTCGGGTAAAGTAACCGTCTGCTGGTTATTGGTGACGGCATCGGCCAGCTTTGTCATAACGCCCACTTCTTCGCTATCGGCGCGTCGCTGTGTCGCAATGTCATCAACGATAGTTTCGCCGCTACGATAAATCGATAAAACATGCCCCACTTCCATCAGCTCGCGCTCACCTCGATTAATCACCACAACATCGTATTGCCCGATCTGCTGTACGCCGTCGTAAACCGAAATGATCTGGCCGCCCTCAAAGGATTTGGGCGAATGAGGAAAATACACCGGTCTTAACTGTTCGTCATTGGTCGGCCAGGCTCTATCGCCGCGCCGTAATTCCTGCGCTGATTTTTTCAGGCGCATAACGGCCGGGTCGCCAGTCTGTATTTTCAGACCCTCGGCGATATGAATGGCCTCGATGCCCAAAACCTCCCCCGTTACCGGGTCAATATAAGGGGATCCCTTGCGGAAAAAAGAATATTTTTCGGCGTTAGCATCTAAAATACCGCGCACATAAACCAGATGATTTTCCGCTGCTAGTAAGCGCCCGCTATCACTGCCAACAACATAAGGAGAGTCGTCAATTTGTTGCTCAGACACAACTTGAGCAGACGTCAGAAAGGGTAAAATGGCGTCCAACGGCAGGGTTGAAATGGCGGAGTCCGCGGATAACTCACGCGCTCGCGGCGATAGTTTGATGTAGCCGCTGGCCAGTTTATTGGTTTTGGTGATGCGCGGTTTACCGTCAATGTAAACGAGCGCAATGATATCGCCGGGAAAAATCAGATGTGGGTTATCAACCTGATCATTCACGTGCCAGATCTCGGGCCAAAGCCAGGGAGTTTCTAGGAATTTTTCAGAAATATCCCATAAGGTATCGCCCGGCTGTACTACGTGAAATTCAGGGTGGTTTGGCGCCAGTTCTGCGGCGCTGCTGAACCAGGCAGACAAACTGATTAGTGTGGATAAAACGCCAATGGTTAGTTTTTTCATTACACTTTTCCCTTTTTATCCCTATCTAAGTTATTCGACGAGTAGGCTCGCAACTCGGTTTGCACCCATTTTAGCCTAAAAAACGCCCAAAACACCAGTTTGTTAAAACGGTGTATTCAGAGTAAATTTTCCAGTATGATCATTATCTTAGCAGTATTACTTGCGAATTTACTAGAACTTACGTCACAGACTTATGCCTATATTAGAAATACTGGAATACCCAGATCCGCGATTGCGAAAAAAAGCTCAGCCCGTTACCGAATTTAACCAGGCACTGGCGCACCAAATCAACGACATGTTCGAAACCATGTATGCCGCGCCAGGCATAGGGCTGGCGGCGACTCAGGTCAACATCCATAAGCAGCTGTTTGTAATCGATGTTTCCGAAGATAACACCTCGCCGCTGGTTTTTATCAACGCGAAAATCACCGAGTTGCGCGGTGTAGAAGAAATGGATGAAGGCTGCCTGTCTTTTCCCGGTGTTTACGCGCGCGTTGAAAGAGCAGATGAAGTGACGGTGACGGCGTTTGATAAAAATGGTGAGGAATTTACCCTGGACGCCGATGGATTGCTGGCTGTTTGCATCCAGCACGAATTTGACCATACTCAGGGGAAGTTATTTGTGGACTATCTGTCGCCATTAAAGCGGCAGCGCATCCGTAAAAAGCTGGAAAAAGAACACAAGGCCAAAAGTAAGGGCTGATTCCGATGACAATATCCAGTCAGCAAGACAAGTTGAAAATCGTATTTGCCGGTACACCGGACTTTGCAGCAACGGCACTACAGTCGCTACTCGTCGCCGATCTCGATATCGCTGCGGTTTATTGTCAGCCGGATAGACCGAGCGGTCGCGGTAAAAAATTGACGCCAGGGCCGGTTAAAGTTAAAGCGGGAGCACACCATTTACCAATCGAGCAACCAGTCAATTTTAAGCAGCCGTCGGCAATCGAGCGGTTGAAGGCTTATGCGCCAGATTTGATGGTGGTGGTGGCTTATGGGTTGTTGCTTCCAGCTGAAGTGCTGGCGATCCCGCGTTACGGCTGCATAAATATCCACGCGTCTATATTGCCGCGCTGGCGTGGCGCCGCGCCAATTCAGCGCGCGATAGAGGCTGGTGATGCTCAAACCGGGGTGACCATTATGCAGATGGACAAAGGATTGGATACCGGTAATATGCTGTCGCAACGGCTATGCCCGATCACACCCGCAGATACGGGCCAGTCACTACATGATCGGTTAGCGCAGTTGGGCGGCGAGGCCATCGTCGATTACTTGTCGACCTTTGAGGTAGATTTTAAAGGTCAGGCTCAGCAAGATGAGCTGGCTAACTACGCGAATAAGTTGCACAAACAGGAAGCCGAGGTCGACTGGCAGCTACCGGCGCAAACCATCGAAAGAAAAATTCGCGCGTTCAACGCCTGGCCGATTTGTTTTACCTTTGTGGACGACAAGCGGCTCAGGTTATGGCAATCGAGCTTGACCGAAAATTCGTCAGACAAACCAATCGGCAGCGTGGTCGCCGCCAGCAAAAAAGGGATAGAAGTTGTTTGCGGCGATCAACGCACGCTATTACTGACGCAACTACAACCCGATGGTGGTAAGTCCATGCCCGCGCAAGCGCTGCTCAACGCGCGCGGCGACTGGTTTAAACCTGGTGCGTTACTCGGTAAGGCTGGCACGAATAACAGCGCAACTAATGTCGACCGTGTTTAAATGAATAAATCCCGAGTACTAGCGCTGCAATGGCTGGTTCAGGTTATCAAAGAGGGACGTTCTGTGAACGATTTATTCGCTCAACAGTCACTCGCCTGCTCCCCTCAGGAAAAATCCTTTGCCAAACAATTGCTGTTCGGTAGTTTGCGCTATTACCACCAGCTGGCGACGCTGGTTAATCAACTACTACAAAAACCCTTAAAAAATAAAGATCAGGATCTGTTGCTGGTAATGGTGTTAGGGCTCTACCAGCTTAAACACCTTGCCACGCCCGATCACGCCGCCATTTCAGAATCGGTTGAGTTGACACGCGAACTGAGTAAACCCTGGGCTTCGGGATTGGTCAACGGCCTGCTGCGTCGTTACCAGCGCGAAACAGCAGAAATAGAAAACAGCCTGGAAAAATCGGTTCAGTTTCAATATTCTCATCCCGGCTGGATCGTAAAAATTCTCCGCCAGGACTGGCCAAATGACTTCCAGCAGATACTAAAGGCCAATAATCAGCGCGCCCCCATGGTGTTGAGAGTGAATCAGCGACTAATTTCTCGGGCCGACTATCTACAGAAACTGTTAGACAGTGGTTTGGACGGAGAGGCCCACCCAATTGCGAGTGATGCCGTCGTGTTAGCCAAAGCCGCCGATGTGACTGCATTACCCGGATTTAGTGACGGACTGGTCACTGTTCAGGACGCGGCTGCGCAAATGGTGGTTGACCTGCTGGACCTCAAGCCAGGCCTCAAAGTGCTGGACGCTTGCGCCGCGCCCGGTGGAAAATCTACTCATATATTGCAGCGAGTGCCCGACCTGGCGTTGACCGCTATCGACATTTCGGCCCGGCGGATTGATAAAATCAGCCAAACCATGCAACGTATGGGCGTTAGTGGCCAGCTGATCTGTAGCGACGTCACCGCAGTCGAACAATGGTGGGACGGCGAAGGGTTTGACCGTATTTTGCTGGATGTGCCCTGCTCTGCCAGCGGCGTAATTCGTCGGAATCCAGATATTAAAGTCCATCGAAAAGTCACCGATATTAAACCACTGCTAGCAACTCAGGCTAAAATACTGGAGCGCTGTTGGTCGCTGCTCAAGCCAGGAGGCATTCTGGTTTACGCAACCTGTTCAGTATTTAAGGACGAAAATGAACGACAGATGACAAGATTTCTCAGCTCAAAACGTGCCGCAGAAATCAGGTTGGCTGAGCCGCTAAATGAGAAGTTTAGCGCGCGTGCCGGCTTGGGTTATCAAATCTTACCCGGTGAGGCACAAATGGATGGGTTCTATTTTTGTGCCTTACGCAAAACTGAAGAGGCTCGGTCTGAAGAGTCAGTCAGGTAAATTAGGCATTTTTTGTAATTTCGGTGTATGGTTAGCATCAACCTGCGTGGGGATTAATCGCCTCGGAAGAGATCGCGTTTTCACTGTTGACGTGATGATGTTTTTGGCAACAGAGCAAATTAGCAGCAGAGTAAAATGAAGATAATAATACTAGGCGCTGGACAGGTCGGCGGTACGCTGGCAATCAGCCTGGCGGGTGAGGATAACGATATTACCGTTGTTGACACCAACCCAAAGAAACTTCGCGCGCTACAGGACCAACTGGATCTGCGCACCATCGTCGGTTACGGTTCTTTCCCTCATATTTTAAGGCAGGCTGGAGCCGATGACGCTGATATGGTGATTGCTGTTACCAATAGCGATGAAACCAATATGATCGCCTGTCAGGTGGCCTATTCCATTTTCAACACGCCCACCAAAATCGCGCGGGTTCGCAGTAACGAGTACCTGAAAGAGCCCAGTTTATTTGACTCCAAAAATTTACCGGTGGACGTGGTGATCAGCCCGGAACAGATGGTCGTCAAGTACATACGCAGGCTGGTTGAAAACCCCGGCGCGCTGCAAGTGGTGGATTTTGCAGAAGGTCAGGTTCGGCTGGTGGCGGTAAAAGCTTATTATGGCGGCTTGTTGGTTGGTAACGCGCTATCGGCGCTCAAAGAGCACATGCCCAATATCGAAACACGGGTGGCTGCGATATTCAGGCGCGGCAAGGCGATTATGCCAACGGGCGATACGGTGATCGAAGCCGACGACGAGGTCTTTTTTATCGCCGCCGAACACCATATTCGCCGGGTCATGTGCGAGCTGCAGAAGCTGGAAAATCCCTACAAACGAATCATGATTGCCGGTGGCGGAAATATCGGCAAAGGACTGGCACGGGCGCTGGAAGAAAAGTATCACGTCAAATTAATTGAAGCTGATCCGGTACGGGCGCTGTCGATCAGCGATGAGCTGGAAAACACCATCATTTTAAACGGCGACGCCAGCAATAAAGAGTTGCTGATGGACGAAAATATCGACCAGATGGACGTTTTTATTGCGGTGACCAATAAGGATGAGGCCAACATTATGTCGGCGATGCTGGCCAAGAATCTTGGCGTGCGTAAGACCATGGTGCTAATTAATCGGCCGGCTTATACCGACCTATTGCAAGGTAACGAAATAGACATTGCCATTTCGCCACAGCAAACAACTACCAGCAGTTTGTTGACACACATCCGAAGGGGCGATGTAGCCAACGTCTATACGCTACGTCGCGGCGCGGCAGAAGCGATGGAAGCGATTGCGCACGGTACTGAAGACAGCTCCAAAGTGGTTGGCCGTGCCATAGGCGAAATTGAATTGCCACGCGGAACCAGCATTGGCGCTATTGTCAGGAACAATAAGGTCATGATCGCGCATCACAACATTGTGATCCAGACCAACGATCACGTTATTTTATTCCTGGTGGACAAACAGTACGTGAAAGTCGTAGAGCAACTGTTCCAGGTTGACCTGACTTTTTTCTAGCGGCCGGGAGTTACTACTCATTGCTTATTTCCTTAATCTATCGGCAGCGGAGGCCTCGCATTAGCGCCCTATGCAAACGCAGATAATTATCAGAATTCTGGGTATTTTGCTGATGATTTTCAGCGCTACCATGATCCCGCCATTGGCGGTCACCTTGATCTATAAAGACGGTGGCGGCATGGCGTTTTTTTCGGGCTTTCTGATCAGCCTGATGACCGGGCTGGTGCTTTACCTGCCAAGGAGAAAAGTCCGTGGAGAATTGAGAACGCGCGACGGATTTCTGGTGGTAGTGCTATTCTGGACAGTGTTGAGTCTGTTCGGCGCTATTCCTATTTATCTGGGTAATATTGCCAATATCGGTCTGGCCGACGCCGTATTTGAATCATTTTCCGGGTTAACCACCACCGGTGCGACCGTTATTGTCGGTCTGGATGACCTGCCACACTCCATTTTGTTCTATCGACAACAACTACAGTGGCTGGGCGGCATGGGAATTATCGTGCTGGCGGTGGCCATCTTGCCAATGCTGGGTATCGGTGGGATGCAGCTCTATCGCGCGGAAACACCGGGTCCGGTTAAGGACTCCAAACTGACCCCGAGAATAGCCGGAACCGCTAAAGCCTTGTGGTATATATATCTCGGGCTCACCATTGCCTGCGCGCTCGCCTATTGGGTCGCCGGTATGTCCTTATTTGACGCGATCAGCCACAGTTTCAGTACCGTTGCTATCGGCGGATTCTCGACCCATGATGCCAGTATTGGCTGGTTTGACAGCACCAAAATTCAAATGGTCGGCGCCGTATTTATGTTGATCAGCGGGGTCAATTTTTCGCTTCATTTTGCCGCAGTACGGCGATTGAGTATTTCGCCCTACAGTAATGACCCCGAGTTTCGTACCTACCTTTCCATTTTGGCTGTAGTAACCCTGCTAACGGCTTCGGTACTTATTTTTCAACGAGATAGCGAAATATCCAGCGCGTTTACAACGGCGCTTTTCCACGTAATTTCCATCGCGACTACAACCGGATTTGCGACAGAAGATTTTGCGACCTGGCCGGTATTTTTACCAGCACTGCTAATTTTTGCCAGTTTTATTGGTGGTTGCGCTGGCTCGACTGGCGGCGGGATAAAAGTCATTCGCTTTTTGTTGTTGTTTAAGCAGGGCTCCCGGGAAATCAAAAAATTAATCCATCCGGGTGCCATATTTAAAATTCGGGTTGGCGGTACGCCGTTGAGTGAGAATATCATTGAAGCGGTGTGGGGTTTTTTTGCCATCTACGTCGCGTTATTTTTTATTTTTATGCTGATTTTAATGGCCGATGGACTGGATCAGGTAAGCGCATTTTCAGCGGTGGCCGCCTGCATGAATAACCTTGGGCCAGGTTTAGGCGAGGTGGCGGCTAATTATTCTGGACTGAGTGATTTGTCAAAATGGGTGCTTTCCATTGCGATGCTGTTTGGTCGACTGGAAATTTTCACGTTATTGGTGCTGTTTTCTCCGGCCTATTGGCGTAGCTAAGGTCGTGTTAAACTGAGTTTTTTAAGTGAAGCCAGATTGCAGGCTGTTAGATGAAAATCGCATTATGAACCCCGAGCCAACGATAACTTCTCCCTGCATTAGCCAGTGCTGCCTGGACGACAAGGATATCTGCGTCGGTTGTTTCAGGCATCTTGAAGAAATAACCGGTTGGCATAGTGCTTGCGCGAACCGGCGCATTCAGATCCTGCAAAATTGTCAGTTGCGCAAGCAGCAAAAAGACACCGCTCAGAAGTCACAGACTAATTTCTCAAGTTAGTGGCAAAAAAATTTCCTTTGCAACTGAAACGCTAGAACTCCTGGATGCCTGAATCTGTCGCCAGGATCAAATGATCCGCTGCGCGTCGCGCAAATAATCCATTGGTGACCACGCCGGTTATCTGATTAATCTCGGCTTCAAGGATTTTAGCCTGGGTGATCTCCAGGCTATGCACGTCCAGAATAACGTTGCCGTTGTCAGTGACAAAACCTATGCGATAGCAAGGGTCACCACCCAGCTTGACCAGTTCTCGCGCCACATAACTTCTGGCCATAGGTAAAACTTCAACCGGCAACGGAAATTCTCCCAGGGTCGCGACGTATTTAGACTGGTCGGCGATACATACGAATTTTTTTGCGACTGCAGCAATTATCTTCTCGCGGCTCAAAGCGCCGCCGCCACCTTTAATTAGCTCCAGCTTGTGGTTTGACTCGTCGGCACCGTCTATATAAACCGGAATTTGATCGGCGTCGTTCAGGTCGACCACCTCGATTCCCAGCGCCCGCAATTTTTGGGTCGAGGCTTCGGAGCTGGAAACCGCGGATTTGATGCGATCTTTATGATCAACCAGCAAATCGATAAAACAATTGACCGTTGATCCGGTTCCTATGCCAATGATTTCGCCGTCTTCAATGTATTTTAAAGCCGCTCTGGCGGCCTCAATTTTTAGCTCTTGTTGCCGGTTCATTGTTTAAAAATCCTTTAGTTCTTCTAGTATCTTCAATTGGTTGATGCTTAAATCAGGTAACCTGATGGCATAGATTATACAATTTCCCGGCCGATAAATCAGAACTCACACGACGTATTTTTAGCGTGTGCGACAAGAGTTTTATTATCTCATATTCTTATAGTAAGCGTGCTGGAGTGTGCCTAAATCACACTTTGGTCAAATTATCGTCACACTCGCTTGATCCCGCCAAAAAACAGGAGTATGTTGTTCGTCCGCGTTAGAAAAAGCAGTCGTTTAGCGCGGTAAAAGCGGCGAAAAAGGAAATCATAAAAGTCGCATGGCAAGGGACTCCATCCAAAACCAATAAAAAGAAAGATTGCCTTTGGGGGCAAATTGGAGAACCACATGAAACGTAAACCAGATATACTTGTTGTACTGGCTGCGTTACTCGGAATCGGCATGATTCTGTCGAGCTTTAGCGGCGTGAGTGTTGCTGAAACCTCGACCGCGCAAGCGCAAGTAACCGTAGTAAACTAGTTCCAAGTTACAAATTGATCGAGTGGTCATTGAACTCAATGACCGCTATTTCAACTCTCGCAGTTTGAGGGTTGGAGTCGATCAACCCGGATAAAACTTTTCCTCCGTCAATACCCCGTCCATTTTAAAATCCCAAGATTCAACCGGCAATCGAGCAACCTGTTGTAATTGATAGGCCAGGCCGATACAGACGGGATGTTTCGAACCATTGGTTTTCAAGTGCGCCAGAGTGGCGTCATAAAAGCCACCCCCCATGCCCAGTCTGTTGCCATAGATGTCAAACGCTACCAGAGGCATCAGAATCAAATCCAGCCTGGAAACGCCGATGGAGTGGTTAATTGGCAGGTCAACTTCATTTATACCAAAGCGATTGGGCGCAAGCGGGCTCTGGCCATCAAAAGGTAAAAACCAGAGGCGGCTGGGCTTTGTAGGTCGTAATCGCGGTAAATAACATAAATCTTTTTGTTGGATAATGGTTTTGATCAGCGGTGCGGTATTAATTTCACCGTCGAAGGAAAAAAAACAGGCGACGCGGCGGGCTTGTTGGTATTCAGGCAATTGTTGCAGCCGTTTTACCAGGCTGGCGGACGCGGAAGCGGAAATTTGGGGGTCAATGTTGCTACGGTTTTTGCGAAGACGGGCGCGAAGCTCTTTTTTTTGCTGAGCGATTACAGACGACATATAACCCGGCTACCCGAAAATAGAAATAATGAGAGTCATCACCCGCGCTGCCGTTTGCTGATCTCGCCCATGAACCCGAGGGTTCAGGGGGGAATTTCGCAATGGAATCAGGCTTTCCGATACGAGCCGGACTTGCACACCATCAATCGACAAAAACTCCCAGAGATAAAATTTATCGGCTCAAGGACTACAACAGCTTGGCGAACAGCTCAGGCGATGACTCGCGCTATGTTAACTCCATTTGGGCGTCAGAAGCCAGCGCAGAATCAATTTGAGATTGTAACTTTTTGATCCTGTCGGCCATTGAAATGGCGTCTTTTGATCCGGTCTGGCCTTCCTGCATGATTTCGTAGGCCATATTTAAGGCGGCCATTACCGCTATGCGCTCAATGCCGACGATACGGCCGCCAGACTTAATTTCACGCATCCGTTTATCGAGTGCTACCGCGGCAGCCTGCAACTGGGGTACCTGATCTTCGGGGCTGGAAACGTGGTATTCGTTGCCTAAGATATGCACGGTAATGGGCTTAATTTCGGATACGGATCCAGTCATGGGCTAATCCATTTCCTTGAGTTTGCTAATCATAGATTCTATCTTACTTCCGGCCAGGCGATTTTTCTCAATCAGATTATCGCGATCTCGACGCAACAGGCTATTTTCCTTTTGTAAAGCCTGGAAGCGCTCAAGTATCTGTGAAACGCTGCTTTCAAGTTGTGAAAGATTTGAAGTATCCATGGCAAACTATTGTTTTTTAGAATGATTTCAATATAGAGCGCATGGCGTTTGCGGTCAATGGTATAATCGATAAAATCGTTAATAAATGGCTTAATTGTCCTATTTGAGGAGTATTTTATGAGATCTGTAGACATTTCGGGAGACGAGATGGAGCAAGAGCTTGACTACGAACAAGTGGAAGAAATACTCGCGGATGCCGAATGTGAAACCAGCGCGGCAGAGCTGCAGGCGATGCTTTGCGGATTATTGGCGGCAGGCGTTGACGCAAAAAATAGCCGTTGGTTGAGTACAGTGGCGCCGCTGATAGCGGGCGATCGACCATTAACCGATGCACTAACGAGTCTTAGCAAGCAACTGTTTGGCTGGAGTTTAAGCCAAATTAGCCAACAAGACGCGCTGGCACCGATGCTGCTGCCCGACGACAGCTACCCTGCCATTGACCAACTGGAAGCGTTGGCCGAGTGGTGCGAGGGTTTTTTACTGGGCTTCGGGCTACAAACCAGCAATCAGACGATTGACAACCATGAAGTGCGTGAGGCACTAACCGACATTGCGGAAATTTCCCAGTTGGACAGTAACGCAGAGGAAAATGACGAAACTCAAAGCGCCCTGTTTACACTGGTAGAGCACATCAAAGTCGCGGTGCAGGTTATTTACTGGGAAATGGTGATGAAGCAGGTTAACGTTGGCGGGGGCAAGACGCCACAGCGGACACTACACTGATTTTACGACAACTCGAAGGCAAAGGGTTGGCGATAACCCTTATTCAATTTTAACAGAGCCGATAGGATCACCAGGATTTTTGCACTAAAATAAGTGAATCCTTCTGGTAACAAAAATAGAAGCTAACAAGACTAAATGATTTCACGCGCAGAATTTGCCCGCCGAAGACGGGAGTTGATGGAGTTAATGGGAAAAAACTCCATTGCCGTTTTACCCTCCGCATCGGAAGTCGTGCGTAGTCGCGATACCCACTACCCTTTTCGGCAAGACAGTGATTTTCACTACCTCACCGGATTTCCAGAGCCAGACTCTGTTTTGGTGTTATTGCCGGGCCGTGAGCATGGCGAATACGTGATCTTTTGTAGAGAGCGAGACCCCGTTATGGAAACCTGGCATGGGCGTCGCGAAGGACAGGCTGGTGCCAAAAAAAATTACGGTTGCAATGACGCCTTCCCCATTGATGATATTGATGAAATATTACCGGGTTTGATGGAAGGGCGGGATCGTATTTACTACGAATTTGGTAATCATGCAGAATTTGATAACCGCATTATGAGCTGGCTTAAAAGTTTACGCGCGTTGGTCAAAAAAGGCGCGCAACCGCCAGGTGAATTAATCGACCTGAGTCATTTTTTGCATGATATGCGCCTGATCAAAAGCAAGGCTGAAATAAAAGTGATGCAGCAAGCTGCGGACATCAGCGTACAAGCACATCAGCAGGCGATGAAGATCTGCCGGGTTGGTATGAATGAATCACGCGTCGAGTCGGAGCTGAGGTACCAGTTTGCCAATGGTGGCGCCAGCGGTGAGGCTTATTCATCCATCGTTGCAGGCGGCGAAAATGCGTGCATATTGCATTATGTTGAAAATAACGCGCGCCTTAATGACGGCGAGCTGTTGTTGATAGACGCCGGCGCTGAAGTTGAAGGCTACGCCGCTGACATCAGCCGGACTTTTCCGGTCAATGGACGTTTTGATGAACTTCAGCGCCAGGTTTACCTGTGGGTACTTAAAGCCAACGTTGAAGCGATAAAGGCAGCAAAACCGGGGGTTGCCTGGAACGCCCCCCACGAAGTCGCGGTCAAGATACTGACCGAGGGGTTGTTGGCGATGGGCATCCTGACTGGCGACCTTGACGAGCTGGTGGAAGCGGAAGCCTACAAACCTTTTTACATGCATAAAACCGGGCACTGGTTAGGACTGGACGTGCACGATGTGGGCGATTATCTGATTGAAAAAGAACCACGATTATTGGCCGAAGGTATGGTGTTGACGGTTGAGCCGGGGCTGTATCTGGCGCCAAAAATAAAAGGATTGGATAAAAAATGGTGGGGCATTGGTGTGCGCATTGAAGACGATGTGGTGATCACAGCCAAAGGTAACAAGGTACTTTCCGCAGGCGCAATCAAAGAAATTGAAGCAATTGAATCCTTCATGAATTCAGCGCAAGCCGAGAGTAATGACTAAGGCGGTTGCAGGGGCTACGGAAAACCGCCGATACGATCTGATTATTGTCGGTGGCGGTCTCGCAGGCACCTGTGCCGCGATTGCGCTGGCAAAAATTGGCCTGTCAGTGGCTCTGGTCGAAGCGGTCGAGCCACAAAGCGAGCTAAGTCCAAGCTTTGACCAGCGCGCGGTGGCACTCTCCGCCAGCTCGGTCGAAATTCTCAAATCACTTGAGTTGTGGCCTTCGCTAAGCGCTGTAGCATGCCCGATTGAGCATATTCTGGTGTCGGAGCAGGGACAATTCGGCTTCGCGCGGTTTCATGCCGAGCAGCAGCAAATCAAGGCGTTTGGCCAGGTGTTACCGCTGGAAGAATCGGCCCCCAATTTGTGGCAGCAGTTACTTAAACAGCCGGGCGTATCAGTTTATTGCCCACAGCAGGTTGACTCGATAAAAGCCAGTGAACATTCGGTGACTGTTCAACTTAACGCCATCCAACCAGACGCTAAAGTTTGCCCATCTGAGCTGGCTGAAAAAGCGCAACCGCAGAGTGAGTCAATTTGCGCGAAGCTTTTGCTGGCCGCCGACGGCACCTATTCTACAATCGCTAAGCGAATGGCGCTTGGAGTAACGCGAACACCCTATTTTCAGCACGCCCTGATTACAAATATTAAAACGGAATTTGCCCATGAAAATAGGGCCTACGAGCGATTTACCAAAAGTGGTCCGCTGGCGCTGCTACCACTCTCCAGAAATCGAATGAGTCTGGTTTGGTGCCAGAAGCCGGATCTGATCGATCAAATGATGCAATGTGATACGGAAGAATTCATGCGCGCGTTACAAAAGGCCTTCGGTTACCGTCTTGGGAAGATAGAGAAAATTGGCAAGCGCTTTCAATACCCGTTGAGTTTGCACCTGGCAGAGGCACCTTATGGCCAGCGCGTATTCTTGTTAGGTAATGCCGCGCATACGATTCACCCGGTTGCGGGACAGGGCTTTAATCTGGCGCTCAGAGATATTGCGGCCCTCAGTGAAAACATTCAAAGGGCAATTGCGGGCGAGATTGATTTTGGATCGGCCAGTTTTTTACAGGATTTTTGTCGAAGCCGCAGCGACGACTGGCAAACAACGGTAGCGGCCACCGATACACTGGCGCGTTTGTTTAGCAATGACTTCCTGCCTTTGCAGTTAGCTCGCAATAAAGCGCTCGCTACGCTCAATCGGCTGCCGTGGGCCAAAACTCAACTGGTTCGCGCCGCCATGGGCAATCGGGGGCGCGCTTCCAGATTAGCGCGCGGATTGAAATGAGAGAGTTTGACATTGTTATTATTGGTGGCGGCATGGTGGGGCTGGCGATGGCAGCAGCGCTCGCCGATACGCCACTTCGAATAGCGGTAGTTGAAAAAAATGATTTCGAAACATTGCTTCAGGGTGAATTTTTAAGTAAAAAAATGCCAGGGAATGACGGTTTCGAGACGCGTGTAAGCGCAATAAGTCCAGGCAACCAGGCATTTTTGTCGGCGCTGGATTGCTGGCAACGGTTACCCGCCTGCCGCGTTGCCGATTATGAGCGTATGAGGGTGTGGGACGGAGAAGGTAGCGGCTCAATTACTTTTGACGCAGCGGAAATTTCACAACCTAAACTGGGCAGTATCGTCGAAAACCAGGCGTTAAGGGCAGCGCTGTACGACCGTTTGGGCCATCTACAGCGAGTGGAGTTTATCAGTGGCGTCGAATTGAACTCGCTACAACAGACGAAAAACACCCGCAGAGTCGCACTATCATCTGGCGAAGAACTCGACGCAAAATTAGTTATTGGAGCCGACGGCGCATTGTCGGCGGTTCGACGTCAACTGTCCATCGCCTGTCACGAAAATCAATATCGGCAAATGGCCTTTGTCGCCAATGTTGAAACCGAAAAGCCGCATCAAAACACTGCCTGGCAACGTTTCACCCGTTATGGTCCGGTGGCTTTTTTACCCTTGACACCACCCAATCTCTGCTCCGTCGTCTGGACACTGGATGACGAGAAAGCACAAGCTGTCAAAGCTTTGTCATCAGCGGATTTTGAGCGGCAATTGGGGCGTGCTTTCGAGTTTAGGCTTGGCAACTTGAGCCTGCAAAGCGATGTTCGGGGATTTCCTCTGGTCAAGCGTCACGCACAGCGCTATCTGGTGTCAAATTGTGCTTTGATTGGTGACGCCGCTCACACTATTCATCCGCTGGCGGGGCTAGGGGTCAATCTGGGCTTCCAGGATGCTGCCAGCTTGAGTAAAGTGATAAAACAGCAACTGGGTAGCAATCGGGATTTTTCTCTGATGGCTAATCTGCGACGATTTGAGCGGGAAAGAAAAGCAGAAAACGTTCTGGTTCAACAAAGCATGAGTGGTTTTAAGCATTTATTCGGGCAAAGGGATTTGTTGCCAACCTTGATGCGAAACTGGGGGCTCTCGGCGATGGATAGACTGCAGCCACTCAAACAAACCATCGCGCGACGAACCTTGGGTCTGTAAAAATAGCAAGCCGAGTAATGGCTGTAAAAAGAGGTTAGAATAATCAGATAATAAAATAGCCTGTCCACCAAAGCGCTGCTACAAATAGACGCTGCTGCCGGTTATTTCATTTTTGGGGATGTCACACTTGAAAATTCGATCCAACCGACAATACCGAAGTTATGTGATTGCCTGGTTTCTATTGATAGCCGGCGTCATCGTCGGAACGGGAGGCGTTGCGATCTATAAAAGCGCCGAAGCGGCGCTGCTTGAGCGCTTTAAAAGCGATAGACTTTCGCAGATTACAGCGATGGCAAGCTTGATCGATGCCGGACAACACGCGCGGCTTACCCAACCTGAAACTCAGAATAATCCCTTTTTTAGCCGGCTGGCTTCCAGTTTTAAGCTGGCCGCCAGGGGTAACGGATCAAGCCCTCAAGTTTTTTCTTTAAATATTGACCGTCAATCCGGCCAATTTAACTACGCCGTCGACCCGACACAACTGGTCAATGATGCGATCCTGATTACAACCGAGCAACTGGAAATCATAATCACCAGCTCGCCTTCGGGTGAACCTATGTTATGGCGCGCTGGAAAATTTAGCCGAACATTATCCTTTGGCGAGGCGACTCAGGCGATAACAGCGCAACTGATTAAAAATGGAAAGACGTGGCAGTTATTGCTGAATGCTCAGCCGGTTTTAAGCTTAACCTTCTCACCGGCGCTGGTTGGAAAACACAAGGATTTTCAGCTGAGTCGCCACACAAGGAAAAGCCAAATATCCAAAGTGAAATGGCTTAAAAAAGAGCTAAAGCTTCATTATCGCTTTGTAAAAAAAGGTGAATTAGTTCACCCCCCCGGCACTCCGTTTATTGACCCTTTTTTGGCAGACAAGCAAACCAAAAGTTTGATGCAGAATGGTGGTGTATTTTTCGATGCCAAATCTGCGCAGGTCGAGCTTTCCGGGATCTACTTTGTAGCGCCGATCAAGAAAAATCAGAGCAAAAACCAAAGCGTTTTACTGATAAAAGTCTCGCAAATGTCATTGCTGAAAATGGAAGAAAAATTATTCGCTTCAATGCTGTTGAGTTTTAGTTTTCTGGCGATATTTTTAATGACGGCCGCTATATTTTTTGCACGAAAAATCACGCAGCCTTTAGACCAGTTGACTCAGGCGATCACCCGTTTAATCAACAATGATTTTAACTTTAAGTTATCGACCAAAGGTTTCGGCAGTTTTGCTTTTCTTGCCAACCAGTTCAACCTGATGTTGACGCGCTTACAAACCAGCCGTAGCGAGTTAATTTTGTTGAACAAATCCTATAGTCGATTTGTACCGCATCAGTTACTTAAACAGCTTAGCTCATCCGGTGTTAACGATATTGCCCTGGGTGACAGTTGCGAGCGACAGATGACCGTTATGTTTTGCGATATCAGAGGTTTTACCAGTCTTTCAGAATCCATGTCGCCAGCGTCAAATTTTCGTTTTATCAATCGGTATCTGGCGCAGATAGCACCGGTGATCAATAAGCACGGTGGCATCATCGATAAGTATATGGGTGACGGCATTATGGCGTTGTTCCCCAAAGGCGCAGACGCTGCGTTAAGTGCCAGTATCGGAATGCTTGAAGCGTTGGAAAAATATAATGAAACACTATTGCAAAAAAACCTGCCAGCCATTCAGGTAGGGCTGGGCTTGCACTCGGGCAAAACCATGTTGGGAACAGTTGGCACCCCCGCGCGAATGGATGCCACTGTGGTTTCGGACACGGTTAACGCGGCTGCCAGAGTAGAATCTATGACCAAGGTTTTTAAAGCTAAAATTTTAATCACCGAAGAAACAAAACAACAACTGAAAAACCTTACGTTGTATAAAATTCGTTATATGGCATCTTGCCAGATCCGTGGTAAATCGAAACCGGTTACCCTGTACGAGGTATTCAATACCGATCCGGTGAGCGTACAAAAAGAAAAATCACAAAATCAAAGTGTGATGATCCGTGCCTGGAGCGCTTACAAATCTGGCGACAGTGCTTTAGCGGTTCAGCTATACCAACGATTAATCGAAAAAAGCCCCAACGACAAGTCGGTTATGGCGTTGATTGAATGTTGTCAGAGCGGCAGGCTTTAGGCTATGAATAAAGTTAGCCTTTGCTTTTGGCGATCTCTCCTTTAAATTCCGCTGAAGTGCCTTCAAAACCGGTTCAACGGCAATTTTATAAACTGATTTCCCTGCGCCGTTTTTTGTGGAAATTTTCCGGCGCGAATATTGATTTGCAGCGCGGGCATTATCAGCTTAGGAAGCGATAGGGTTTGATCACGACTTTGTCTCAGTTGCACAAATTGCGACTCGCTAATCCCCTGGTGAATATGAATATTGCTCTCGCGTTGATTTTTTACTGTTGTCTGCCATTGAAGCTCACGACCCCCGGGTTGATAATCGTGACACATATAAAGTTGGGTGTTGTCTGGCAGCGCCAGAATACGTTGAATGGAGTGGTATAACTCACGCGCATCGCCGCCGGGAAAATCACAACGGGCGGTGCCGTAATCGGGCATAAAAAGGGTGTCGCCGACAAAAGCATTTTCACCGATCAGGTAGGTGCAGCAGGACGGCGTATGTCCTGGCGTATGCAGGACTCGAATCTTCAGTTCACCCAGATCCAGTTCATCACCATCGCAAACCAGCTGGTCGAAATCCGCGGTATTGGCCGCTTGTTCACCATCCAATTCGTACAAGCGATTGAATACTTGCTGAACTTTGTCGATATGTTCGCCTACGACTACTTTTGCGCCGGTCTGTGTTTTCAGCCAGTGCGCCGAAGTTAAATGGTCGGCGTGGGCGTGGGTTTCGAGGATCCAGCGCAAATCAAGACCGTCGCTATCGATAGCGGCAAGCAGCTTTTTTGCCAGCGTGGTGGTTGTTCGCATTGCCGCCGGATCAAAGTCGAGTACCGGGTCAATTATTACGGCCTGTTTTGAAACCGGGTCGCTGACCAGATAAGTCAGGGAGAAGGTTTTCGGGTCAAAAAAATGCCGGATAACCGGTATCGCTTTATTCGTCATAAATCCCGCCAGAGTTGTTTATTTTTGAATCGTTGCGAGCATTGTAGCTTACGCCAAAGGGATGACTCAATCCTATACCAAGCGCCCGGCTTAGCCTGACCTACTATGACTTTCTTTTTGAGCTATAATTCCCCTGAACCTGGCTACCTGAATTGAAGGCGATGCTTTAGTCTCACTCGCCAATGGAGAAAAATCTTATGCAATTTCTGCACTCTATGATCCGTACCAACTGCCTCGAAGCATCATTAGATTTTTACCTGGATGGTCTGGGACTAAAACTAATCAACAAACGAGATTTTCCGGACGCTCAGTTTAGCCTGTATTTCGTCGGCGAGTCTGCAAACGCTCCTACGATCGAATTGACCCACAACTGGGGCGAGCACAGTTACACCGGTGGCGATCAATTTGGCCATCTCGCCTTTGCGGTGGATGATATTTACGGTCTGTGCCAGCACTTACAGGATTTGGGAGTCGTTATTAACCGGCCGCCGAGGGATGGCCATATGGCGTTTGTGAAAGATCCGAATGGTATCTCAATCGAGTTACTACAAAAAGGCGATGCGTTGGCACCGATGCGACCCTGGAGTGAAATGCCTAATGTTGGCTCGTGGTAATTGGCGCCAGCGGCGGTGACGCCGGCCAACCATGAGGATTATTTGAACTTGTCTGAGTTCTCTTGAGGTACTACTCACTGTATAATCCGCGACCTGAACCGATTGACTGGATTACCGATTATGGGAAAGAAAACGCCTTTTTATGATTGCCACCTGCGAGCTGGCGGCAAGATCGTCGATTTTGGTGGTTGGGATATGCCGCTCAACTATGGCTCACAGATCGAAGAGCATCACACGGTAAGACAGGACGCGGGTATGTTTGATGTTTCTCACATGACCATAGTCGAAGTTACCGGCGCTGAGGCTAAGGCCTATTTACAGTGCTTGCTGGCCAACGATGTTGATAAACTCAAAACTAAGGGAAAAGCCCTGTACAGCGGCATGTTGAATCAGGACGGTGGGGTTATTGATGACCTGATTGTCTATTATCTGTCGGACAATCACTATCGTGTGGTCGTTAACGCGTCTACCCGAGAAAAAGATCTTGACTGGATGGCATTGCAGGCCAGACCTTTTCAGGTTGCGGTGGCTGAAAATAACGACTACGCCATGATCGCGGTGCAAGGCCCCAACGCAATTGCCAAAGCCAATCAGGCGATGTCCGAGGCTCAGCAGAGTGCAGTTGAGGGGCTTGGCGTTTTTTCGGCGGTTGACTGCGAACAATTCTTTATCGCACGAACCGGTTACACCGGCGAAGACGGTTACGAGATTATGCTGCCGTCAACACAGGCCGAGCCTTTTTGGAATAGCCTGCTTGAGGCTGGAGTCATACCCTGCGGCCTGGGCGCGCGCGACACTTTAAGACTGGAAGCGGGTATGAATCTTTACGGCAATGATATGGACGAAACTGTATCGCCGCTAGAGGCCAATATGGGCTGGACTATTGCCTGGGAGCCACAAGACAGAGCGTTTATTGGCCGACAGGCGCTGACGACAGAAAAAGAATCTGGCGTTACCAGCAAATTAGTGGGGCTGGTGCTGCAAGGTAAAGGCGTGATCCGGGCGCATATGAAAGTTGTGGTCGAGGGCGTCGGCGAAGGTGAGACCACCAGTGGCACTATGTCACCTACCCTGAAACAGTCCATCGGTTTGGCCAGAGTGCCCAAAGCAACCGGCGACAGCGTCATGCTGGAAATTCGTGGAAAATTGGTGCCAGCCAGGGTAGTAAAGCCCTGTTTTGTTCGCAAAGGCGAGGCTTTGGTGTAAAATATGCGCCAAATTGACCAATATTAAAAACTGCAAATTCTAATTTTGAGGTAAAAAAGATGAGTAACGTCCCAAGTGATTTAAAATATATCGCCTCACACGAATGGGTGCGTGAAGAAGATGACGGAACGGTTACAATTGGTATTACTGACCACGCGCAGGAGTTGTTAGGTGATGTGGTTTACGTTGAATTACCCGAGCTGGAGAGCGAAGTCGCCGTAGATGACGAAATTGCCGTAGTCGAGTCGGTTAAAGCCGCGTCTGATATTTTCGCGCCAATTTCTGGCACTATCATTGCGGTGAACGAAGCGCTGGAAGATGCGCCGGAAACGGTTAATTCGTCTGCCTATGACGATGGCTGGATGTTCAAAATGAAGCCCGCCGAGCTGGCAGAATTAGATAACTTGCTGGACTCCGAAGCTTATCTGGCGGAAATAAACGAGTAAGCGATTGGGCGGCTCCGCTACAATCTGTCGCAGAGCAAAATCTATTTAACCCCGGCCACTGTCGGGGTTTTCCTTTTTAATTGCCACTTATATTTAACCATCAACGCGTTATGCCGGGCGTGAGAACACTTATGAAACAGACACTAACTCAATTATCCTTTGATCAAGAATTTATCCAGCGCCATGTTGGCCCGGATGCCGCAGAAACGCAGCAGATGTTGGCGTATCTGGGATTGTCTTCGCTCGATGAGTTGCTGGAGCAGACAGTCCCCAATAAGATCCGGCTGGCGGCAGAACTGGCAATCCCGTCGGCAAGAAGCGAGCAACGCGCGCTGGATGACCTTGCAAACTACGCCAGGATGAACAAAGTGTGTCGCTCTTACATTGGCAAAGGCTACTATCCGACCAAGACGCCAAGCGTGATTTTACGCAATGTCCTGGAAAACCCGGGCTGGTACACCGCCTATACGCCTTACCAGCCAGAAATAGCCCAGGGTCGTCTGGAAGCGATTTTGACTTACCAGCAAATGACTATTGACCTGACCGGAATGGAACTGGCCAGCGCTTCCCTGTTGGACGAAGCCAGCGCCGCCGCAGAAGCGATGGCGATGGCAAAACGGGTTTCCAAAAATAAAAAATCCAACCTGTTTTTTGTCGACGAAAACGCCTTTATCCAAACTATCGACGTGATCAAAACGCGTGCCGAGCACTATGGTTTTGAGTTGATTATTGGGCATGTAAACGACGCCGCCAAGCACGACGTGTTTGGTGCCTACGTTCAGTACACCGACCGCACTGGCGCGGTAATAGAGCTGGAAAAACTGATCACACAGCTGCACGACAAAAAGGCTATAGTTGCCGTTGGCGCCGACATTATGAGTCTGGTTATGCTTAAATCGCCCGGTGAAATGGGCGCTGATATTGTCCTGGGTTCTTCGCAACGCTTTGGTGTGCCGGTCGGATTCGGCGGCCCGCACGCGGCCTTTTTCGCTACCCGTGAAAAATATAAACGCGCCATGCCCGGCCGAATCATCGGCGTTTCTATCGACACCAATGAGCGCACCGCCTACCGCATGGCAATGCAGACGCGCGAGCAACATATCCGCCGGGAAAAAGCCACTTCAAATATTTGTACAGCGCAGGTACTGTTGGCCAATATCGCCGCGTTTTACGCGGTTTACCATGGCCCTGAGGGGTTGAAGCAGATCGCTTACCGCATTCACCGGCTGGCCGGTATTCTGGCGCACGCCCTCAAAGACCAATCTATTAGCATCGTCAACTCGACCTATTTTGACACCTTGACCATCGACCCGTTGGACAGCCGCGACGAAATTATCGCGCGCGCAGTCGAAGCTGGCATTAATCTACGGATTGATAGCAATGGGCTTATCGGGGTAAGTCTGGACGAAACCACCCGAAGCGAAGATTTAAATCTGCTTTACACGGTTATCAGTGGCGACGAGGCCGAACTCGACCTCGAACAGCTCGACCAGCGCGCGCAGGCATTTGAAGCCTTTGAAAAGGGTCTGCTGCGAACGACTGAAATTCTGCAGCACCCGACTTTTAATACCCATCATAGCGAAACTGAAATGTTGCGGTACTTAAAGCAGCTGGAAAATAAAGATCTGTCTCTGACGCACGCCATGATTGCCCTGGGCAGTTGCACCATGAAGCTCAACGCAACTTCGGAAATGTTACCAATCAGCTGGCCGGAATTCGCTCAGATCCACCCGTTTGCGCCAGCAAATCAGACCCTGGGTTACCAGAAAATGATCGAAGAGCTGGAAGCGTGGCTTGCCAAAATAACCGGCTATGATGCGGTATCGGTACAACCCAATTCCGGCGCTCAAGGCGAATACGCCGGGTTGCTGGCAATCAAAAAATATCACCAGAGTTTGGACGAAGGTCACCGCAACGTATGTCTGATCCCGAGTTCGGCTCATGGAACCAACCCGGCCAGCGCGCAAATGGCCAATATGAAAGTGGTGATCGTTAATTGTGACGATCAGGGTAATGTAGATTTTGACGATCTCAAATCCAAAGCCGAAGAAGTCTCGGATAATCTGTCCTGCCTGATGATTACTTACCCGTCCACACACGGCGTTTTTGAAGAATCGATTAAAGATATTTGCGCGCTGATCCATCAGCATGGCGGCCAGGTTTATATGGACGGCGCCAACATGAATGCCCAGGTCGGGATCACTTCGCCGGGTATCATGGGCTCTGATGTCTCGCACCTGAATTTGCATAAAACCTTTGCCATACCGCACGGCGGTGGCGGTCCCGGAGTCGGGCCCATTGGCGTAAAAGCGCATTTGAAGCCGTTCTTGCCGAATCATTCGGTGCGCAAATTAACATCGACTAACGAGGCCAATGGCGCAGTGTCGGCGGCGCCATTTGGCAGCGCTGGCGTACTCCCCATCTCCTGGATGTACGTGGCTATGTTAGGTAAAGAAGGACTGACCCATTCGACCAAAATGGCGTTACTGAACGCCAATTACCTCACCAAAAAACTCAGTGAACATTATCCTATTCTTTACACTGGCCGAAACGAAAAAGTTGCCCATGAATGCATCGTCGATCTACGCCCCATCAAAGCCGAAACCGGTGTTACTGAAGTAGATATTGCCAAACGTCTGATGGATTACGGTTTCCATGCGCCGACCATGTCTTTTCCGGTTGCCGGAACTTTAATGATTGAGCCGACCGAAAGCGAGCCGTTAAATGAAATTGAACGCTTTGCCGATGCCATGATTGCGATTAAGGCAGAAATCGAAAAAGTTCGGCGCGGTGAATGGCAGGCAGATAACAATCCACTCAGCAACGCGCCCCATACTCAGTTCGATTTGCTTAACTGGAATAAGCCCTACTCAATTAAAGAGGGGATCTATCCGGTGGCCGGGCAGGAAAATAACAAGTTATGGCCAACGGTTAATCGTATCGATGATGTTTACGGGGATCGAAATTTGATGTGCGTTTGTCCTTCGCCGGAGGATTATCGGTAGTTTTCGTGTAATTGATTGTCAGGATCGAATAAAGTTTGTGACTGACTATTGCCAAAAGGCGAACCATCTCATTGAAGGTTCGCCTTTTTTATACCTGAAACGCTACGAAGTTAGAAAAACGACCCAAAAGTCTTTAATTACCCGATTGCCTATCCCTTGAATGCAGCTTGATAAGTTACCTGGCTGTTAAATGGTAATAAAACCGCGATATCGTGCAGCATTAAAACCTAAAAATAGCATGACAATAAAACCTATAAATGCTATAACATTAAAACCTATATTCTGTAGTTGATTGATATTTGGGAAAACCTCATTAACGAAGTGTCACAAAAACTGGCCGATTCTCTTGATCAGTTAAAATTGCTACAGGAATCAGGCTCGGTAGCAATTCGCTCAAGGCAGCTTAGTCGATTACATCGAGAAAGGCTGCTCAAACATGGTTTTATCCGTGAAGTTATTCGCGGATGGTATATTCCTTCCATGCCCGATGAAAAGCCAGGCGATAGCACCTCTTGGTACACTTTATTCTGGGGTTTTTGTGGAGCCTACTTCGCACAGCGGTTCGGCTCCCAATGGTGTTTATCACCAGAGCAATCTATCAGTTTGCATATCGGTGATAAGACCGTACCACAACAGCTATTGGTGCGCTCACCAAAGGGCAACAATAAGCCGACTTCATTCATTCACAATACATCGGTATTTGACGTCAGGTTAAATCTCCCTGATGCCAAATACATTGTCAGCCTGGATGGACTCAATGTTTATAGCCTGGCCTCTGCCCTGGTACATTGTTCAGCCAATCAGTTTGTGAATGCCCCCACCCAATTGCGAACAGCATTGTCGATGGTCACCGATGCATCGGATTTATTATCTGCTTTATTAAGTGGCGGACACAGCGTAATAGCGGGCCGACTGGTAGGAGCTTTTAGAAACATTGGCCGAAACTTGATTGCGGATAATATCCTTAAAGGAATGCAGGCGGCTGATTTAAAAGTTCAGGAGGTCGATCCTTTTGCGGAAAAGATCAACATCAGCTTTGGTCGCCGTGAAGTGTCCCCGTATGTTAACCGAATGCATTTTATGTGGGCGCAAATGCGCGAGACGATCATTAAGCATTTTCAGGAAGCATCTAATCAATCTGTTGATATCGAATCCTATCTGGTTGAGGTTGAAGATAAGTATGTATCGGATGCTTACCATTCATTGTCGATTGAAGGATATCGAGTTACACATGAGTTAATTGAGCTTGTCCGTTCCGGTGCTTGGCAACCGGACGCATCAGATGAGAGTAAAAAGCATCTGGACGCGATGGCCGCTAAAGGTTATTGGGATGCCTTTCAGGAAGTGAAAAAAGCAGTCAGGGCTGTCCTTGAAGGCGGCAACCCTGGGGAGGTATTAGAGCAAACATACAGCGACTGGTACCTGGCATTATTTGGCCCGAGTGTGGCGGTCGGAATTGTAAAACAAGCTGATTTGGCCGGTTATCGTTCTGGACCGGTCTATATTCGTCAGTCCATGTACACGCCACCCTGCCGAGAAGCGGTTAGAGAGATGATGCCAACTTTCTTTGATTTGTTAGCCGAAGAAGACAACGCTGCCGTCAGAGTGGTATTGGGTCACTTTCTATTTGTCTACATCCACCCTTATTTTGATGGCAATGGCCGGATGGGGCGATTCATTATGAATCTGATGATGGCCTCCGGGGGATACCCGTGGACAGTGGTGCCTGTAGAAAAGCGTGAAAATTATATGCAAGCGCTTGAAGCGGCAAGTGTTCATCAGAATATTGTGCCGTTCACAAAATTCCTGGCCTCATTGTTGTAGGTCATTAAACGCCTTATCGAGAATTACTTAAGTTTTTAGTAACAACTAAATTTCGTAGTAATTGAAAGCGCACTTCAAAAACAACACTTTACTTGCTTTTTGTTAAGCAATTTTCATCATAAATTGCAGTTTACTTGCTTATATAGTAATGTTTAGCAACTTTAATCACTTTTAAGTAGTGAAAACGCTAAAAATGACCCTCATAGTTGCTAATAACAATGCCAGCCCATCAAGTTTGGCTGAAAATATATCGAGTGACGCTAAAAAATTAGCCGAAATGGCTGATATGCTTCAAAACTCTCTCGCCAGATATCGACCTGCGCCCTTAAAGAACTTTCCAGCCGCAATTAAAGCAAAGCGTAAAGCGCTCGATATGACCGGGGAGTTAGTCGCAGAACTTTCCGGGATCAGTATTACGGCCTACCGACGCATTGAACAAGGAAATTCCAACCCCAAACTGGAAACCGTGATGGCTATCTGCGAAACGCTTGGACTTAAGCTATGCGTTATTTAGTCGCCGATGTTTACTATCATAGCAACAAGGTTGGCCGCCTCAGTCGAGAAGATGGATTTTACAGATTTCTATATGACAGGGAATATGTCATTGGTGGCGGTTTACCGATTAGTTTTAGCTTACCAATTACGACAGAGCCTTATGATTCAGAACAGTTACACGGATTCTTTTCAGGTTTAGTTTCAGAAGGCTGGTTAAAGGATCTGCAAAGTCGAGTAAAAAAAATAGATAAAAATGATGAACTTTCACTCTTGATCGCAGGTGGTCAAGACTTAATAGGAGCAGTAACACTTGAACTGCCAGATTTGCCTTAAAGAGCTGGACGACAACAACGATCTTGGTTATCACAGCCGTTGTCTCAAGCGGTTGTTTGGGGATCCAAAAGTACCTGCTCGTCTCAAATATCCAAGGAATGAATTTCGAGAAGAAGTTCGCAAGGCTGTTAAAGAAGGCCGCATGTCGATCAGTGGTGTACAACCTAAAACACAAATGACTTTAGAGTCACCAACCGGTCCACTGGTTGTCGCAAAAAGTGGCGGTGAGTACATTCTAAAACCCTCACCTGAAGATTATCCCTGTGCAGCAATCAACGAACACCTTTCGATGCGGATGGCTATAGTGGCTGGATTCGATGTGCCTGAGTGCGGCCTATTAACTTTTGCCGATACCGACGAGCAGGTATATGTCATTAGGCGCTTTGATCGAATTGGCGATGAAAAATTACACCATGAAGACATGATGCAAGCTTTAAACTTCAACAACACCAATTCTAACGCAAAATATGATGCTGCCACTTACCTGGATGTTTTAAATAAATGCGCCGAACTCGCCGGTCTTGGCGTAGCCCTTGAATGCTTCCGACGGTTAATTTTTAATTACTTTATTGGCAATGATGATTTTCACCTAAAAAATATCAGTATGATGCACGGTAAAACGATTAAATTAACCCCAATGTACGATTGTTTAAATAGCGAAATATATTCTGGAAATACTGATAGCCCGCTGGCCTTATCTGTGACTGATAACGACGACGACCTCCCTTATTACGGAAAGGTGGCGAATGGCTTTTATGCACTACCGGATTTCCTGGCACTAGCAGGGATGGCCAGAATTAAGGAAAAACCGGCCAGAAGGGCTATTGCTAACCTCGTTCAACTAGCGAATGACTTCATCAAAATGGTGTATGTCAGCAACCTGGATGATGAGCTGAAAGAAAAATATATCGCAATAATCCAACAGCGTGTGAAATTACTAAGCTTAGAAAATCGCCAAGTTCGTTAAGATGCATGAAAGAGTAATCCACATATTTGAAGTTTTCCTATTGATTACTTTAAGATATATTTACAATTCACTTAGAATACAAGGAGCTAATAACAGGGTGTTTATGATCACAATACGAAGAAGAGCGTTAATGTAGTTGTTCAACTCTCGATAAAAGCGTACTCGAATGAGCTATAGCCAACCCCCTGTGAGAATGCTAGTTTTCTTTAAATCATTCTCCTTTCAGCTGAAAAATAATGTTACCCATTTCTCACCGGGATTTTACCCAATCTAAACGCTGGTTAGACAGAGAGTCTAGCGAGGGCATTAAGTCTGTGATCAGCCAGTGCTTTGACGGAATTTCGCCGCAAGATTACCTGGCCAGGTATTTTATGGCGGATACGGCATTTGAAAGGAAGCTGCGGATTTTTTATTCCAATGGACAGATTATCGGGTATTGCCTGCTGACCTTTTCAAGGGTAATCGTCGACGGTAAATCTCTGGTTTGCATTGGCGCGTCGGCGGGGTTTTATCCCGAATTTCGCCACGCGGGGCAAACTGCGGATTATTCAATTCGTGAGGCGATGAAATATTGGGCCATGCACCCATGGCAAAGGGTTTATTACGCCGATACCATGCTTAGTCCGGCTATGTATCGCGCAACGGCAAAAAAGGTCGGCATTGTTTATCCGCATGCTTCACGCGACAAAAAAGAAAACACTACGCCGAAAGAAGTAGAGCATTTGGTGAGCCATTTAAAATCGATTTCCGGTCTCAAAAAGGTTTTATCGGAGAAGAAAAAAAGCAATCACCCTCACTTACTAACTGTTGGTCGTAGAAGTAATTACTCGGAAGCGGAGATTGATGGCTTTAAAAAAAGTGAAAAGCCGGAAATACGGTTTTTCTGTGAAGCTAACCCAAAATTTTACCAGGGTTATGCTCTAGTGGTCGTCATTCCGGTATCGTTTAAGCAGTTGTTGGCAATGATTGTTAAGAGAAAGGAAAAGTAAATTTTGAGCGAAATTCCTGAACATTTTGGAGAGCACCGACATTACCCAATTAGCCGCTTTTACAAACAACGAATGGGCGAAAAAATTTATAAGGTTTCGGTTAGCATCTCTGAAAAGTGCCCCAATCGAAGTAATGATGATGACAGCCGGGTATGCATATTTTGCGATGAATGGGGATCTGCGGCTTATCACCTTGAGCGCGATAAATCGTTAATTGAGCAAATAAAAGTCAATCAGGAAAAAATTCGTAAACGCTACCGCGCGAACAAATTCTTAGTTTACTTTCAGTCTTACACCAATACTTTTGATAAAGCGGTCACTCTGGAGCATCGTTTTAATTCGGCTCTGGAACAAAAAGATATTGTCGGCCTGGTGCTGGGTACGAGACCAGACTGTCTACCGTCGCGGCTGATAAAGGTGTTAAAAAATCTCGAGCAAAAAACTTTTATACAAGTAGAACTCGGCGTTCAAAGCTTTGATGATCAGCAACTCCGATTTTTAAGTCGCGGACATACCGCCCAGTGCTCTGTCGATGCGGTTAAAAAACTGCATGAGCAAACCGGTGTTGATATCGGAATACATTTGATGTTTGGCCTACCCGGTGAAACTGACATGCAGCTGATTAAAACCGCCGAACAGATTAATCGCCTGCCGATCAATAATGTAAAATTACATAATTTGCACGTACTGAAAAATACGCCTTTAGAAAAGCTCTATCGCAAGGGTGAGTTTTCCCCGACCGAACTCGAAGAATATTCTCGCCGCGTTATTTTGTTTTTGCGCCACCTTTCACCGGAAATTGCTATTCAGCGATTAACCGCCGTTGCCAGCCGGTGGGATGAGTTGGTCGCGCCAATATGGACCCGAGAAAAACGACGCCCCGCTCAATTGATAGAAAATCTAATGAAAGAACAAAATGTATTTCAGGGGGATCTGTGTCTTTCTAACTTCAGTTAATCGATTAGCGCTGCACTCAACGACTGAAACCTAATCCAGTCATCGAGTGTTTAAGCCAGAGGTTGATCGGCCTGAGCGCGTTTAGTGGGATTTTTCTGAGGTTAGACCTTTAACCAGCTGGCGCGTCATTTTTTCGGTTGTAATAAAGCGCCAGCTCCATTTTTTGTCAAACTTTTCCAGTGGTCCGGCTTTAACAATTTCCTCCTCACTTTTTCCCATTTTGACTAACTTCGCCACCAAAGCTCTTGATTCAACCAGCATGTCGACGGCTGCGCTGAGATCGATTTTGTTTGCAAGTGGCCCGTGGCCGGGAATAATTTTTGTTTTTTCGTCGGCCAGCGCCAGGATTTTTTGTTGCGCCTTGATGTAACCGTCGACGCTGCCGCCACTGGACAGGTCGATATAGGGAAACATGCCATTAAAAAAAGTATCGCCGGTATGGATAACATTAGCATTTTTAAAATGTATTACCGCGTCACCATCGGTATGTGCGTGGGCCACGTGAAACAGGCGAGCGTCAAATCCGTTAAGATGAAAAGCCATGGCGTGAGAGAAAGTAATCACCGGTAGAGCCGCTTTCGGTGCAGGCTCATTTCCGTTTTGGCCGCGTATGCCTTTGCTGAGCAAATGGCGGCGAAGATTTTCATGGGCAACGATGCGTGCGCCGGACTTTGCCATGGATTCGTTGTTTCCCGTGTGGTCGCCGTGAACGTGTGTATTGATTAAAAAGTCGACCGGCTTATCGGTCACTTTTTTTATCGCCGCTTGCATATTGTCCAGCATCGGCGGCATCGAATCGTCAATCATGGCAACGCCGTCGTCGCCCACGGATAATCCGATATTTCCGCCGGTAAAACCACCGACTCCCATCAACATATATAAGCCCGGCGCGACTTCCTCGGCTGAAAAAGTGGGCTGCGTTGCTTTTTCCTGGGCTACTACGCCACCTGTGAGCAGGGTGGTGAAAATCAGAGTGGTAAAAATGATGAATACAGTTATTAGTCGGTGCATGTTAAAACTCCCTTTAGATAGACAGGTTTTGTTTTGCAAATTGACTGCGTCGGTAACGGTAACATTGTCGCTAAAAAGGCACAAGTGACTGCCTGGCTAGCGGCTTGCTTTGGCGTAAGAGCTTGAGGGTGATTTGCCATTGACCCTCACATTAATAACCGCGGCTGGCAGTCCTGTCTTAATGATTTTTGTTTACAGTCGGAAAAACGCGGGATTCTAGGCTACACTGAATTTAGTCAATAAAAACCAGTTAAAGCGAACAAATGACTTGCATACATCTCCGCCCGCGGTTTCCACTCAAGATGACACCTATGCTGCTGAATAAATTCAACCGATTGAATTTTCTGCCGCCGTTATTTTTGCTATTACTCTCTGCCTGCGGTTCAGGTGGATCGGAGCCGGAGCCACCAACGGCTTACGCTGAAAAAGTCTCTAATCTGGTGGTCGCTGACTCGGTCGTGGTGTTTGCAGTTGAAGTGGCTGATACGCGCTTTGAATTGTTCAGCGTTGACCCCTTAACCGGCGATCGCCAGGGGATCAGCGATACTTTTTCCGCCAACAATGGGCTGCGACCAGTCGCCATTGCTCCGGATCAATCCCGCGTTGTCTATCGCGCAGACAGGAATAATGATGGCAGCGATGAGCTGTATAGCAATTTGCTCGACGGCAGCGATGAAGTTTTATTGACCGACTCGATTGCCACTTCAACCGTGAGCAATTCTGGAACCGTCACCCATTTTAATTGGCAGTGGACACCGGATAGCAGCAAGATAATCTTTCGCAGTGATCTTGATGACGACGGCATTTATGAAATTCAGAGCATCAACGCCGATGGTAGCGAACTGCTGAATTTGAGTGTCGACTTATCGGTGCGTTGTCGCGCGCAGGCCTGTTGGCAATTGTCACCCGACGGTAGCGTTCTGACCTTTCTGGTGGAGGCGATGGACCAAAACTCGCAGATCTCGCAAAGTCTCTACCGAGTTGGTCTGGACGGCGCCGATCTGCTGATGCTTAACCAGCCCCTGAGCGCCGATTCGCGCATACTCGACTGGCAATGGTCGCCTGATGGCGCGGCTATAGGCTATATCAGCGAGAATATCGGCTCGCCGAAACAGTTGTATGTGGCGCTGCCGGATGCAAGCCAGCGAACTTTACTCAACCCCGATTCAATTTCCGTCGGGGTGGCTGATTTTGCCTGGTCGCCCGATAGCTCGCGTCTTGCATTTAGCGACGATCCGGCGGTGGCGGGCAGCGTGAGTCTGTACAATGATCTACCCGATGCCACTAATCGCGTTCAGTTGATCGATACATTTAACGTCGCCAGTCCGACACTAGGCAACTGGCGATGGTCTCCCGACAGTGCGCGGGTCGCTTATCTCGCCGACCAGGAAGCGCAAGGATTAACGGAGTTGTTTACGGTGGAGAGTGACGGCCAGTGGCACCGTAAAATGAACGGCATTCTTATCGAAAATAGCGAAATCCTTGCGCAATGGCAATGGTCTCCCGACGGTACTTATATCGCGTTTTACGCAGAGCAAGCCAGCGAAAGAGCGCTCGACGAGCTGTATAGCAGCGCCGCCGATGGAAGCCAGAGCACATTAGTCAATCCGGATCTGGCCGCTGGCGCAGATCTGGTCGTTACCAACAATCACTGGTTGCAAAACGCCGCTCGAATTATCTATCGGGTCAGCACCGAAGACACTGCCATTCAGGGGATATATTCAGTATTGCCGAATGGTAGCGATACAGCCCGCCTGACACCGACGCTTACGTCGGGGGAGCGACTGGTCGATGAATATCTGGCCGCGCCAGATAGCGCCAATCTGCTGTTTCAGATTGAATCTGCCAGCGGCGACCTGCGGAGTTTACATAGCGTAGCAGTCGATGGCTCTGCCAACGCGGATTTGTCGACTCTGGGGATCGCCTCAAAGGCTGCGTGGCTAAACGACAGTGCACGCGTTATCTACGTTGTTAAAGCCACAGAAAATCATTCTGAGGAACTTTATAGCGTCGCTGCGGACGGAACTGGTAAACTGCGCTTGTACTAGCGAGTTGATCCTGTTCATAGTGGATGAGCGATCAATTTGATATCAGTAATCCAGCCACTGGCCACATTCGGACTTTTATGAAAAGCACACCGCCAAAAACGCAGAAAAATCAGCCTAAGGGTCTTCTGTTTACCAAGAAAAATAAGGTGTCTGTGTGGGCTTCGCAGCACCCATACGCCGATATTCCTGACGACTACTTTGAAGAGCAATTCAGCAAAAACAACACGCGCGCGCGCAATCGCTGGTCAGATAATTTTAACATCCGTTATTTCAGTCCGGATCAGATGGAAACCAACGGCGCCGAAACCGGTTTGGTTAGTATCCACAAAGCTGTCGGTGAGTGTTCATTTTCTGCCTCATTTATCGACGTGCTGATGAGCAAAGCGAAACGAAAAAAACTTGAACAGGTCAGCTGGGTGGTGTTGTTATTTGAGTTTGAGTATAGCGCCAAACTTTCAGGCGTTGAGAAAGATGATTATTTAACCCTGGTCGGCGCGTTTGACTATGACGATGATGCTGATAGCGTGTTTGAAGTCGAAGTTGAGGCTGAAAATGCGGAGACTGAGCGGTAAACGCTGGCGGAAAGTAACGCCAGGCATCCAACAGGCTCTTAGTAACGAATATTTACTGAGCGCAGCTTTATTCTGGTAATGAAAAGGATGGATTAAGTTTCATTGTCCGAACGGATAATTGAATCGATCCGAACTTAATCGACCACCTTCCACAAATACCAGCTGGCGATACTGCGATAAGGTTGCCAACGCTCGGCCAGTTTTTCCATCGATTTTAAATCGCTGGCCTGCTCGCCGAACAAAATGCGCATGCCGCGTTGCAGGCCCACGTCGAGACTCGAAAAAATATCCATTCTACCGAGAGAAAAAATCATAAACATTTCCGCGGTCCACTGGCCAACCCCGCGCAGCGATACCAGCTGGCGCATGACTTCCTGATCGTCTGCTTGCTGTAACAGACTGAAGTCAATTTGCCCGTCACTCACGGCGCGTGCGATCCCCTGGATATATTCGACTTTACGGTTGGAAAGACCGCAGCCGCGCAAGGTTAAATGTTCGTGCTGCAACAGCGCTTGCGGTTGATATTGCTGGCCAACCAGCGCTCTTACTCTGGCGTCAATGGTCGCCGCCGCTTTCACCGATAACTGCTGAGAAATGATCGAGCCGATCAATGTGTCAAAAGGATCTTCTGCCGCCGGGTCGATTTGACAATGGCCGAATTTTTTAATTACCGGGCCAAGGTGTTTGCACCGGCTGAGGGCTAGCGAAGCCTGTTTAAGAGAGCGCGCGCTAATCTGCATCACATTGTCCGGGGAGTTTTCCAATGCTAGCTCACGCCGACAATTTCGCCGCCGGGTAATACTTTAACTTTGGTGGCGGCTGGCTCTTTGGGTAAACCGGGCATACGCATGATGTTGCCCGTTAGTACCACCAGAAAACCGGCGCCTGCGTTAACCTGAATGTTACGTACGGTCACTTGAAAATCAAGCGGCCTGCCGTGCAACAAAGGGTCGTCTGACAAAGAGCTGGGGGCCTTGGCGATACAAATTGGTAAATCGGTGAGTTTGAGCATCTCGACGTGGTGTAGATCCTTTTCGGCGTCTTTAGTAAAGGCGACATCTCTTGCGCCGTACATGGCACGGCAGACTTTTTTGATTTTTTCGATGATGCTGTCGGTCAGCTCGTACAGAGGTTTAAACGGCTGGGTACTTTGTGCCGCCAGCATGACTTTTTCGGCTAGCTCTAGCGCGCCTTTTCCGCCCTGGCTGAAATGGTTGCTTTCGGCAAAAGCGATCCCTTTGGCTTCCACATGAGCGCGCACGATCGCAACTTCCTCGTCACTATCACTTTCAAAGCGGTTGAGCGCTACTACTGGAATCTTGTTAAATAACTGCACGCTTTCGATGTGCTTGTCCAGATTGACCAATCCGCTGGTAACGAATTCGGTGTTGACGGTTGTCAGTTGCGACTTGTCCATACCGCCGTGCATTTTCAGCGCTCTTACCGTCGTCACCAGTACCACCGCCGCAGGGTCAAGCTCGGCTATTCGGCATTTGATGTCAAAAAACTTCTCTGCGCCCAGATCAAAACCAAAACCCGCTTCGGTGATCGCCCACTCGGCGTGATGCAATGCCATGCGCGTCGCTAGAATGCTGTTGCAACCGTGAGCGATGTTGGCGAATGGACCACCGTGAATAAATGTTGGGGTACCTTCAAGAGATTGCACCAGATTCGGGTGAAGCGCGTCGCGTAACAGCGCGAGCAAAGCGCCGGTTATCCCGAGCGCCTTTAAAAATACCGGTTGTTCGGAATAGGTGTAACCAATCAGGGTATTGTCCAGGCGTCGCTCCAGATCTTCAAAGCCTTCGGCCAGACAGAGAATAGCCATCACTTCGGAGGCGGCGGTGATATCAAATCCACCTTCTCTGGGGATCCCCTGAGTTTTACCACCGAGTCCCAGAACAATTTTACGAAGGCTGCGGTCGTTCATATCCATCACCCGGCGCCAGACTATCTGACGCGGGTCGATGGAAAGGGAGTTGCCGTGATAAATGTGATTATCAATCGCGGCTGAGATCAGGTTGTTAGCTGAGGTAATCGCGTGAAAATCGCCGGTAAAATGCAAATTGATCCGATCCACCGGAAGCACTTGTGAATAGCCGCCGCCGGTTGCGCCGCCTTTCATTCCCAGACAGGGGCCGAGCGAGGGTTCTCGAAGCGCCAGGCAAACCGACTCACCCATCTGGGTGAAGGCCTGGCCCAGTCCGATCGTGGTGGTGGTTTTCCCCTCGCCAGCCGGTGTTGGTGTGGTGGCGGACACCAGGATCAGCTTGCTGTCGTTTTGTTTGCTCGGTTGCTTTAGCGCGTCCAGATTAATTTTGCTGATGCTACTGCCGTAGGGCATCATAAATTCTGGCGCAATGGCGAGCTGCTGTGCTATTTCTTCTATTGGCTTGGGCGTCGCCTGTTTGCTGATTTCATTGTCGTTTAGCATGTTAATGATCTCTGGAGGTCGGTTTTTTTCGTTTAAATTGGGCGATCGTATTAATGCTGGAACCCAGGGCGACCAAGATCGCGCCCAGAATAAAGCACTGCTGGATCAGTACCAGTGAAATTTGTTGTACCAAATAACTGTAGGCCAAAAACGCGCCGCCGATCAGAAAAAATCCGAAGCCGTAAAACCACAGCGCTATTTTCGGAATTTTTTTAAATACGATTCGCATAGGTCGTTGGTGCCAGCGTCGCTAGGCTTCCTGATAATCACCCAGGTTAAATTTGAGTCCGTTCGACGCGATAAATACCCGTTGACCCTCTCCGTGTGAAGTGACGTTGGCCTGTTGTAGTAGCCGGTAATAGCAGTTGCGGCTGAAACCGGCAAATAGATTTCGTCGGATCCTCACTACCGGTAAGTCTTGTCCCTGAAACCTGCTTAATTGCATCTGGCAAGACTCGACCAGTTCAACCTGGTTTTCACAGTTGTCGACAAACTGGAAGATTTGTTTTCCTGCGCGCTCAAGGATTTCAAAATCAATAATGACAAAGGGTTGCCACTCGACTTTTATACTAACTTTTTCAACCGGTGTGACCAGAAAATACGAGTCGCCTTCTTTTTTGATCACGCGCGAAAACAATAATCGCATCCTGGCGCGTGTTAGCGGGGTTCCCGCGTAAATCCAGCTGCCGTCAGCTTTGATCTGCAGATCCAGCTCGCCGCAATAATCTGGCGACCAATCCTCCACCGGCGGTAGCGGCGAATCGCCGATCGAGCGGATCAGGTTTTCTGGATTAATCATTGCCCAGCTCGCTCTGCTGAGCCAGCCCTTTTTTAATCCAGAACTGGAACGGAGCTTGCTCAATTTGCGCTGATAATAGCTGGTGGTCCATATGCTCGCAAAAACTGGGTACATCCCGCTTGCTGGCAGGATCGTCGGCGCGGATTAACAGAACCTGTCCGTCTTGCATTGTACGGATCGATTTTCGGATCAGCATCACCGGTTCCGGGCAGCGAAGTCCTTCCGCTTCCAAAATCAAATCCGGAGTGGGTGCTCGCGCAGTCACAAGTTGGCCTGCTAGGGTCTTCTGCTGGCCGAATGTCCGCGTCGACCATCGTTGCGTCGGCCACCGCCAGGTTGTCGGCCTCGCTGTGACTGGCGATGAGGCGGACGGGACTCTGAACGCGCCGAAGGTTTGATGTCGGCCAGTAATTCAGGATCGATATCGGCGGTCGGGATCGCGCTGTCGATATAGGCCTCAATTGCCGGCAGGTTGAACGCGTTGTCTTCTCCTGCGAAGGAAATAGCATCACCTTCTGCGCCAGCTCGGGCGGTACGTCCGATACGATGGACGTAGTCTTCGGCATCGTCGGGCAGGTCATAATTAAACACGTGACTTACCCCGTCAATATGTAATCCGCGCGCCGCGACATCGGTTGCGATAAGCACGTCGATATTGCCCCGCTTGAGATCTTCCAGCAGTCTGATCCGCTTATTCTGCTGTACATCTCCAGTGAGCAGACCGGCCTTAATATCGTTGCCTTTCAGGCACAGCCAGACGCGTTCAGCCTGGCGTCGGGTATTGGTGAACACCATCGCTTTTGAAGGGTCATATTTTTTTATCAGGCCAATCAGTAGCGGCAATTTTTCGTGATTTGCCGGGTAGTATAAGAGTTGAGTTACCTTGTCTGCGGTAACCTGATCTGCCTCGACCTGAATATGTTGCGGCGAATTCATGTGCTCGTAAGCCAGTTCCTTTACCCGGTGGGAAAGGGTCGCCGAAAACAGCATGTTGAGACGCTCAGCAGGCGCCGGCATTTTTCTGAATAGGTAACGAATATCGTTGATAAAACCAAGGTCAAACATACGATCCGCTTCGTCCAGAACCACGCAATCGAGGGCGTAAAAATCATAAACGCCTTGCTTAAGATAATCGATCAGTCGGCCCGCGGTTCCGATCAGGACGTCACACCCCGACAAAATCGCGTTACGCTGTTTTTCGTAGTCGGCGCCGCCGAAAGCGACGCACATTTTCAGATCGGTAAAACGTGAGAGCTTCTTCGCGTCTTCATAGATCTGGATCACCAGCTCGCGAGTCGGCGCGATAATAAACGCGCGCGGCTCGTTTGGTTCGCGCGCTTCGGCCTCGGGTAAAGTCAACAATTCGTTCAGGATCGCCAGCAAGAATGCGTTAGTTTTTCCGGTTCCGGTTTGCGCCTGCCCGGCGACGTCCTCAGAGTTGAGTAACAGTGGCAGCGCCTGGGCCTGAATTGGCGTGGCATACTCGTACCCCAGTTCGTCCAGGGCTTCTAATAGCTTCGGGTGCAAGCCCAAACTGCGAAATGTGGTAGTGGATAAATGCGTGACCATAAAGTTTTTATTTTCCTGATAATTTGAACGCTTTTGGTGATCTCCGGTTGCAACTTGATGCAAGTGATTGCAGAATAGAGCCAGATAACCATAATAAAGCCAAGCCGCATCATATCATTTACCTTGGGTGTGGGCGAATACAAGTGCGGGCTAACAGCGTTTTTAGGAGAAGATAGTTCATGAGCGAAAGTATTGTTCACTTGACCGACGATAGTTTTGAAGCAGAAGTGCTTAAATCTGACCTGCCGGTTCTGGTTGATTTTTGGGCTGAATGGTGTGGACCCTGTAAAATGATCGCACCGATTTTAGACGAGCTGGCGGTTGAATACGCGGGTAAAGTAAAAATTGGCAAGCTCAATATCGACGAAAATCAGGCGACTGCACCGCAATACGGGGTGCGTGGGATCCCAACCCTTATTCTGGTCAAAAATGGCGCAGTTGAGGCGCAACAGGTTGGCGCGGTCAGTAAATCACAGCTTGCGGCTTTTTTAGATAGTAATATCTAAAAAGTTGGCGCGAGCTTCAGCCCTCGCCAAATTAACGGAAGTGGGACACAAAAAATCGTGAGTAGGCAAATACTCGCGATTTTTTTGACGACGCTAGGGTAAGACGGGCTGAAAACAGGCATCCTTAGCGAGAGTGTCGCGGCCATAACCGTCAAACTACCCTTTCCAATAAGTGAAATGAACTATCAAAAAATTGGACAATCCAATAGTTTAGTGCTAACTTTCAAATAACTGCTCATTTCGGGGTCTCCCGACCTCTAAAATGATTGAAAAAAATTTCTAATTCAGTCGTTATTCCTCTGCAATCAACAAAAATATTAATCGAGTCTTGTCCAAATCGTATACGTCCTTTGCAGACCTTTAATGCTTGAAAACCAGACATCTGAATACAGGTAAACTATTTAAGCTGCGTTGTTCCGCAAGCGGCGACGCGTACCGCAAATTCCACCTTTTCATTTCAAACAAATAAAGAAACCTTATGAATTTAACCGAAATCAAACAGCTCTCAGCGACCGATCTGAGTGAAATGGCTAAAAATGCCGGATTAGACGACGCCGCGCGTATGCGCAAGCAAGATATTATCTTTGCCATCTTAAAGAATCATGCAAAAAGTGGTGAGGATATTTTTGGCGACGGCGTGTTGGAAATACTACCCGATGGTTTCGGTTTTTTGCGAAACTCGGGCTCCTCTTACCTGGCCGGTCCAGACGACATTTATGTCTCTCCCAGCCAGATCCGGCGTTTCAGTTTACGCACTGGCGATACCATCTCAGGCAAAATCAGGCCGCCCAAGCACGGCGAGCGATATTTTGCTTTACTCAAAATCAATGAAATTAATTTTGACAGCCCGGAAAATGCCAAGAACAAAATCCTGTTTGAAAACCTGACACCCTTGCACCCGGATCAGCGCATGATAATGGAGCGCGGCAACGGCTCCAGCGAAGACATAACCGCGCGTATTATTGACCTGGCTTCTCCCATCGGCCGGGGGCAACGAGGTTTGCTGGTATCACCGCCAAAAGCCGGTAAAACCATGATGATGCAAAATATTGCCCAGTCGATTGCCGCCAATCACCCCGAATGCGTGCTGATTGTCCTGTTGATTGACGAGCGCCCGGAAGAAGTCACGGAAATGCAGCGCTCGGTTCGCGGTGAAGTGGTCGCATCTACGTTTGACGAACCCGCCAGCCGTCACGTGCAAGTAGCAGAAATGGTCATAGAAAAAGCCAAACGACTGGTTGAGCATAAAAAAGACGTCATTATTTTGCTCGACTCGATTACCCGACTGGCGCGCGCTTATAACACCGTGATCCCGTCGTCCGGTAAAGTACTCACCGGTGGTGTTGACGCCAACGCCTTGCAACGCCCCAAGCGTTTTTTTGGCGCCGCGCGCAATATCGAAGAAGGCGGTAGCCTGACCATCATTGCCACCGCCCTGGTCGATACTGGCTCTAAAATGGACGAAGTTATCTACGAAGAATTTAAAGGCACCGGTAATATGGAATTGCACCTGGATCGAAAAATTGCGGAGAAACGGGTTTTTCCAGCGATTAATTTCAACCGCTCCGGTACGCGTAAAGAAGACCTGTTGACCAGCACCGAAGAACTGCAAAAAATGTGGATACTGCGCAAAATAATCCACCCGATGCAGGAAATTGAAGCGATGGAATTTCTGGTCGACAAGCTCGCGTTAACCAAAACCAACGAAGACTTCTTTAATTCGATGAAGCGCAAGTAACCAGCGCAGACGAATGTTTTCACCCTCGGTTAAATATAAAGATCTGCGCGATTTCATCAAGCACCTGGAAAAACAGGGCGACCTGAAACGGATCACACATGCGGTAGACCCGCACCTGGAAATGGCAGAAATTGCCGATCGGGTGCTGCGCGCCGATGGCCCCGCGCTCTTGTTCGAAAACCCGAGTGGTTACCAGTTTCCAGTGCTCGCCAATCTGTTTGGTTCCACCCGACGTGTTTCCGCGGCAATGGGCTGTGAAGATATATCACAATTGCGCGAAGTCGGTCGATTACTCGCATTCCTGAAAGAGCCCGAACCTCCGGCCGGGTTAAAAGACGCGTGGAATAAGGCACCGTTGTTCAAAAAGGTGCTCAATATGAACACCAAAGTGGTTAAAAATCCTGATTGTCAGGCGATTGTGC
>Ga0316209_1000645_pt1 | contig 53047 bp, 49 predicted proteins | sample 6monopyrite_MG_FD_204945 | JGI IMG/M metagenome (GOLD analysis project Ga0316209, IMG submission 204945) | Microbial mat bacterial communities from mineral coupon in-situ incubated in ocean water Damariscotta River, Maine, United States -... | ecosystem: Environmental > Aquatic > Marine >... | reverse complement strand
AAATCGACCTTACAACTGCAACAGCAGCTACTAGCAGTACTGACTCAAGCACTCCATGCAGCAACTGTGATGTTACTTCTCCTTCACAATGGAATGTTTTTGTTAAAGGCGGTATAACTTTTAACTAGTTTTTTTATTGTTAACAAAACGGTTACTTACTAAAGAGAAAAGGCGCTTTTTAAGTCGCCTTTTCTCTTTAGTATTATTTACGTAAAAACTTTTAGAAATTAATACCACCTTTTATCCATAGCTGCCACTGACTAATACTCGTATAAGCACAGCTCTCAGGGGCTTTCAAATTACTTTGAATAGTTTTGGTCAAAGTTAAAGTTTTGTTAATATCAGCTTTTTTTATTGCGCTATTATTATTGTTTGCAAATTCAATTTCACCACCAACACCAAACGATCCCTGCATGCTATCTTCATGATCCCAAACATAGTGTAAATGCACAAATAATGTATGTGATAAACTTTTAGTCGTTGGATATAAATTAATGTCGGATCGCCGTATAAAACTTGATGGTTGTGATGATCGTGTTTGATTCATATTAGGATTGCTAACAGTATCTGCCGCTAGACCTTTTTGGTAAACTAGCTGATCTGAATCTGCAGGCGGATTTGTATTGTCAGGATTATTTATCATTGCATACTGCGGATTATCAATGCCAATATTACGCAATTGTGCATTATTAGTATTCCCTTGTTGCATTGCAGCGCCGGAAAATGCTGTTGCTGTTGATTGTGTCGCTGCAAGCGCTACTGGCTGATCTATCACAGCTGCTCCCCCACTTGCATCTGATGCACCCCATGCATACATATGCGCATCACCTTTTAATGCCCAAGACTCTAACAAAAGTTGCGACAAACAGTTACAGTCAAATTGAATATCACCACAGCTACGCACCCACAAATTATACCCTGTATCAAAGGTAAGATTTTCTTTAGTATAATTAAACATAAGAACAGCATCAATTTGCACTGCTGCCGATACCATTACACGTGTTGCTGTTAAATTAGCAATAGGTGAATAAATTCGCCCAAACTGATACGTAGACTGTTCAGCATCTTGTCCTGAAGCAGGTGTTGAATTAACCCATAGCTTATCATCCGTTAATAATGATGGCTGTAATCCGATTGTTACAAGCGCTGGAGGCGGTACCATTTTCGATGCCAACATATATCGACTCATCGGTTTATTAAATAAATCAAAGCAGCGAGTTTGCATGGTTTCAAGCAGATGCGTAATATTTGCATCAAAATAAAGACCTACATGCTCCTTTGATTCTGAAGAATTCCACAAAAACATATGACTTGTTATTGCTGCACCAATTTCCCAATGAGCACCATTTCCGATTATAGGACCAAAAATATAATCCCCTCTAGGTTTCGATCCAGCTGGCGCTGCAACTAAAAACCCTGCACCTAAATGCTTATCTTCATCATTGATAATATTTAACCCTGCAGCAACACGAATATCTGCCAAACCATTTTTAGTTTTAGTGCCATTTTTTATACGAGCACTAGACAACGGCTTAACGATTACTTGTGATGATAATGTTGGCACGCCACCATCAAAAAAATCTAATGCATTGTCTAATAAATTCCCCCGCACTGTTCCTTCTGATGTATCATCAAAATATCCTGCTGGTTGCCCCCGAATCCCTTTATCAAGAACTTCTTCTTTTGGATTAAGCGACCAACGAGTATTTTGGAATGGTGTCCAAACTTTTAACCAAGCACCTGGATACCATTCATCTAAACCAAAATAAAAAGCAAAATCTACAAAGAAATTTTTTATTGATGGAGAAAAAGACAATTGACTTTGATAGTCAGGAGGTAAGAATAAATAATCTGCAAGCAAATCATACTTATTTCGATTAGCAACGGCACTACCACTAATCGGCAATACTTTTTTTCCATTACGTGTTTGTAAAAATGAACCCCACAAACTATTCTCAATCGCATTACTATCAAAAGATTCACCATAACCAGGAGTCATAGTAAATAATCCATAAAAGGTATCCTTATTTGTATGGTATATCTGCTTTGCATTACCTACCATGCGCCTTACTTGACGAACTGATTCTGAGCGAACTTGAAAATAAGGAACCCCATTTTCTGCTGCAACTATTTTTTGCACTAAAAAAGAATTTATTATTATCCCTATCACAAAAAAATATCTCTTGAATTTATAACGACTATTGCTTTTTACATTGTTAATACTTCTACAATTTATAGTTTTATTTTTCATTACCATTCCTTTTTTAGAAATACTACAAAGCCTTTTAAAGCAACATGAAATGTAGCCAAAGATTAAAATAAAAAAGAAGTTAGTTTCAACATTTTTGTTTTATATGCATTACAAAAAATCTTTGCATTATCCATAAAAATGGCTATCTTTACTGAAAAAAGGATCAAAAAAAATGCATCAAAAAAATATTTTACTATTATTTTTAATTATATTTCTTTCAACATCATCAACTATTTATACAACGATTAATATTTCGCCTTTTATTGGAGCTCGACCACAAGGGATGAACAGTGCCCGATTTATCCAAGGAATCAGCAATTATCTACATAAAAAAAATAATTCGAAAGATGGTATTTTTTTATTAAATCTTACACCAACATATATTAAATCAAACAAATCAGGCCGCATAGCAGACAACCTTTTTGGCACTATTGTTCATGGAACCAACTGGGATATTGCAGAGATTTCTATTCGGGGTAGTGGCATAGCAGATCGTGATCCTAAACATGATTTACTTGCTGATTATTTTTGCTTACCAAAAGATTTTTATAGCCGTGTTTTTTTACAGCCAACTATCAACAATCTTATTCTTGATATTAATTGCTTTATTAACTTACCCATACAAAAATCATGGCTTTATTTTAATGCACCACTGACTTACAGCAACTGGAATCTAAACTATAAAGAACATATTATAGAACAAGGTGAAAGTAATTATCAGCCTGGATACTTCAACAGTGATGTTTCGTTTGGCTCTCCTGATGGAAGTGGTAATTATCCTGATGCCTTTGGTGTTTCATATAAAAACCTACTCAAAAAATTTGCTGACTATATGAGTTATGGTAAAAGTATCGACTTAGGAAAAACTGCGCAAAATAAACCGATAATTTTCGAACCTCTTCATTATGCAAAGTTTTTAACAACTCAAAAAGATAAAAAAAATAGCTCTGGCCTTGCAGATTTTCATATAATATTTGGTTATGATGCAATAAAAAAAGAGAACGCGCACATCACTGTTGGTATTTATGGCATTGTTCCCACTGGAACACGAATCAAAGGGACATATGCCTTTGAACCGGTCGTTGGTAATAATCATCACTGGGAGCTTGGCACTCACCTTAGCTCTCATTATCAATTTTTTTATAATTGGCAAACCGAAGAGCTATTAAGCATATATGGTATCCTTGAAATCACTCATCCTTTTAGTACAAAACAAAAACGTACATTTGACTTAAAAGGCAAACCCTTGAGTCGCTATATGTTAGCACAAAAAATGACCCCTTCTACAAACCTTTTTGTTAATCCACTAGCTGGAAACGCTACCAGTAGTAGCCTCTCTCAAGTACAGTTTGGCAACTATTTTGCACCTATAGCAAATCTTTCAACGCTTGATGTAAACGTTGCTGTTCCTTGGCATATCGATGCAAGCTTTTTTCTGCACTATGAGCATAAAGAAATGACCTGGGACATTGGATTCAATCTTTGGGCACGTGGGCCAGAAAGCATTAAGCCTTGCAATAAAACTAATCGACTAACAAACTCTCAATGGGCACTCAAGGGAGATGCACAAGTATACGGATTTAGCGGCTCTACACCCGCACCCAATACTGATCCCATTGCTCTTGCATCAATACAACCTAATGCAAGCGTTACCCAAGGAACTAATAATTTTGTGAGCACCAATACAAACGATGGTGGTTGCAACAATATACGCCCAACGAGAAATCCTGGAATAATTAATGCACAGTTTGCACGAAAAACTTCTAATGCTTCTGGTCTTAACAATAATATTAATGACCGCCCTGATTCACTTGGGCTACAAACACAAAGCTCTCAACCTCCTGCCTTGATTAGCATAGAAGACATTGACTTTTCTGGTGCACAAACGCGCAACTTATCAAATAGTTTTTTTGCTGGATTTAGTTTTCAATTTAAAGATATAAGTATAATAGTTACGCCATTTATTGCACTTGGAGGTCAAGCAGAATTTCATAGTGTTAATCATATAACAGCACCTTCTCTTCCATTACCATGCGCTACTCAAAAAATATCACCAAGCCCTGAAGGAGAAACTCGAACTTGCGGCGTATCACAATGGCATGTGTGGCTTAAAGCTGGTGCTTATTTTTATTAACCTATTTTTTCTTTTGTAATTAAAACACCTATGGAAATCATATCGGCTACATAAATATTAAAAGGAATAAGTTCACTATTTTATTAAAAACATATTTATATCGTTACTTATAAAAATATATTCTATTTATTATAGCGCATTAAATCATGAAAGTTTTCATTAAAATACATTTTGCACTTGTATCAACAGCCTTAATTATAGTAGAATGAAGTTCTTGAAAAAGAGGAGTTTTCTATGTCATATAAAAAAAATATCACTTTTTTTCTGCTACTTTTATCAACAAATGCTTGCTTGAGTTCAAGCTCAGAAGATATTTCTGGAACTCTATTTGGTAACTCTTTTTTTCGCCCTCGATCAGCAAGTGTTAATGCCGCTCGAGATTTAATCGGCACTCATCGATTTATTAATCTTTATCAACCACAAAATAATTTTTATGGAGCTTTCACCGTAACGCCTGAATATAGCCAAGCTTACAAAACATATCAAATAGCAGAATCTTTTTTTAGCAAAAGTAATCTTAGTATTTCTGGCAGCAATGTAGCACATCGCTCAGCTAATGATCTTCTTGCTGATTATTTTGGCCTTTCAACTACCTTTCAAAGTGATGTTACTCTTAAGCCTTTTTTTCAAAACACCCTTATTGATTTTGCATTTTATGGAGGATGGGGACCATTCTATATTAGAGTTCATGCACCCTATGTTTGGAATAAAGCCGGGATAACATTGGAAGAATCTGTTGTGCAATCAGGAATTGAAACCCCTTATCCAGCAAATTATATGTCCCAAGATTCTATTAGTGCTCCAGCTCAAACATTTACTGAAGCAATGAGTGGAGATTTTACTTGGGGAGACATAGGAACACCTCTCAACTTTGGTAAAATTTCTCAAAAATCTATTGGCATTCAAAAACTTTCTGCTGTTGAATGTGCAGTGGGATATAATTTTTTATGGAATGAAAAAAACGTTACTGGTCTAAGCTTTCGATTTACTATCCCAACGGGAAATCGCTCTACTGCAGAATATTTATTTGAACCTATGATTGGTGATAGTAAAGAATGGCAACTTGGCTTTGGTATAAACAGTCGATGGCTTCTATGGGAAAAAGATATTGATCAAAAAGGATATATATTTTTCAATATTAATGCCTTACATCTTTTGAGCTCAAAACAAAAAAGATCATTCGATCTTATTACACCGAATGGCTTTGGATCACGCTATGTTTTAGCAAAAGAATTTAATAATGGCATTTATACAAGAGATACGCAGCCGCTTATTAACTTTACGACTCTTGATTGCGACGTACACATTGCTATACAAGTAGATTTTATTCTCTTATTTACCTTGCTGCACAAAAACTATACTTTTGATATTGGTTATGAAGGATGGATACGATCTTCAGAAGGCATTACTCTCAAAGAAACTATTAATCAAAATAAATACGGATTAAAAGGTATTGCCAATGTCACAGACACTAATGGCGCCTCAAATAGTACCCAAAGCAGCGCTACTATATATGGCAGCCCACTTTCAGAGCAACAAGATGTCATTGATGCCAACCCACCAGTATTTATTACCCCCGCAACTATCGATATACGTTCAGGAGCATCATCACGACAACTGAGTCATAAAATCGTAACCTATGGCGGCTACACGTGGGAAATTAATGACCACTTTAAACCTTACACAGGAGTTGGGTTTAGCGTTGAATTTGAAGGAAACAGGCCTAAAAATGTCCAACCTAATAAGAAAAGCATGTCCATGTGGACTATTGATTTTAAAGTTGGTACCGGCTTTTAAAAATAATAAAAGAGCGAGTAACCTTATTATGTTACTCGCTCTTTTATTTTAAATCTTTATTACTGCTTTTGTAAATCTTCTACATAATCTACTATTCTATCCAACGAATCAAGCTTTTCTGCATCTTCATCGTTAATTTCTACTGCAAACTCTTCTTCTATATTCATAATTATCTCAACCATGTCAAGCGAGTCTGCACCAAGCTCTTGTATTGTTTTTGCATTACGAATAATATCGGGCGTTTTTTTTATTTTTTCACTTATAATAGTTACAATTTTATCATATGTCTGCTGACGATTATCACTCATTTATTTGCTCCTGGTCTTTATTTTCAGCCATATCTGCTGTTGAATTTTCTAAAACATACGAACACAGCGTATCAAATTCTGCCTTAGTGCTCACTCTAAAAACCATTTTATCAGAATATTGCTCTTTTACCAGCTGCATTAAAAGCTCTCCTGGCCCAATTTGAACAATACAATCATACGCACTCAATGTTTGCATAGTAGCATGCCAATTAATCGGCATACAAACTCTTTCTATCACATAGTTATATAACTGGTCTTGCGTAGTTAAAATATTAGCTTGTGCATTAATATATAAAGCAGCTGGTTTTTTAAATCCTACTTTTTCTAAGTAACCTTTAAATTCATCTTGTACTCTTTTCATAATAGGGCTATGCAAGCCGACACCTACGCCTGGACTTTTACAAGAATTAACTTTAGCTATATTTAATTTTTCACCTACCATTGCAACCGCTTTATTTGAGCCCGCAATATAGACGCGACTCTTATTCAATACAACTGCTATGTATACTAAATCATTATCTTTTGAGATTTCTTGGCATACTTGCTCAACTTTTTCTACTTCAAACCCATCAATGCACGATACAATAAAATCAGTTTTTTCAACAAATGACTGATACTTATTTGCATACTTACTCAATAAATATAATCCATCAGAAAAAGTAATCGCCTGCGCTGCATATAAAGCTGCATAATCACCGGTATTATAACCCACGACACAGTCAGGATCAATGCCATTGGACCGTAACATACTAACAAGCGCACTACTAATTAAAAAAAGTGATGTTGTTGCTTCTGGAATGCGCGCTAACTTTGCTTCAGATGAAGCAAAGCAAAGCTTTACAACATTAGTCGAAAGACAATGAGAGGCTTCTTCAAAATATTCTTGCATAATACGCGATTCATCATATAAATCTTTTGCCATTCCTACAAATTGCGCGCCATACCCTGGAAAAATAAATACAATCTTCATAGAATACACCCTCCCCATTTTTTATTTCTTACATCATTACACTTTTATCACTTTTTGTAATAAAATTTGCACTCGGCTTTCAACTTCTTTTTTCCCAAGAATTGAAACAATTTCAAAAATGGCTGGACTTTGAGCTCTACCAATTAATGCAATACGTAATGGCTGAGCAATATTCTTTAATCCAATATTATTTTCTTTACACCATTTTTTAGTTACTTCTTGCACTAAACTTAATTCAAATGAGTCTAATGCTGCAACTATTTTTAAAAATTCTTGCATAGAATAAATACTCTCTGGTGTTATCCAAAGTTCTAAATCGCTTTTATTATACTGCAAAGGCTCCGATAAAGCCTGAATAACAGACTCACACAAAGACACTAGTGTATTACATCTTTTTTTATATAAATCTAAAAGCGCTATAACTTTTTTTCTATCAAGTAAATCAATTTTTTCAAAAAGATCTGGTAAATATTGCTTGGTATAACTTAACAATGAATCACTTGCTTTTTCTCGAATATATACACCATTAAGCCAATCTAATTTTACTTGATCAAATAACGATCCCTTTTTCCCTACATTATTTAAAGTAAAATGCTGAACTAGCTCTGATTGAGTAAAAATTTCTTGATCTCCATGCGACCAACCAAGGCGTGCCATATAATTACTAAAAGCATCTGGCAAGTATCCTGCTTTTTGATAGTCAACAACACTAACAGCCGCATCTCGCTTACTTATTTTATTTCCTTGTGGCCCTAAAATAAGCGGTATGTGTGCAAACTCTGGCGGCACAACATTTAATGCTTCATACAATAATATTTGCTTTGGCGTATTAGCTAAGTGATCATCACCGCGAATTATATTTGTAATTTCTTGCTCAATATCATCTACAACAACTACAAAATTATATGTTGGCGAACCATCTGATCGTGCAATAATAAAATCATCTAATTGGTCAAGAGAGACTGTTACTTTGCCGCGAATAGCATCAACAAAAGAAACTGTGGATTTTTCTTTTGGTAAAGCAAAGCGAATAACAGGACTATTTCTTTCAACTTTATTATCATTATTTTGTATTTTTTTATTTCTACATAGCCCATCATACTTTATATAGGTATCAGTAGTTGCATTATTTTTTTGATAACGAGATTGCACTTCTTCTGCGGTACAATAACAATAATAAGCCTTACTTTGTACCATTAAATTTTGTACAATTTTCTTATGCTCTAAAATTCTATCCGATTGCATTATAACTGGCTCATCCGGTTTTAATTGCGCCCAATTAAGAACATCATGAATTACCTGAATATATTTTTTATCTGATCGCTTTGCATCAGTATCTTCTATTCGAACTAAAAAGATTCCTTTATTGTGCTTTGCAAAAAGATAATTAAATAATGCTGTGCGAAAACTTCCTATATGTAAATCACCCGTAGGAGATGGTGCAAATCGCACTCTTACTTGAGAATTCATACTTAATAAACTCTATATTTGCAAATGAACAAGATCTGACTGCACTTTTTTAGCAAAAATCGAATCCGAATATTCTTCGACTAATTCTTCCCATGCAATTTTTGCATCTGAAAGTGCATTTTTATTCCAATAATATTGTCCCTTATGATACAACGCTATGTCTCGATTAGGATTCTTTCCGTCTATTGAAAGTTCTTTTAATAAAAAAATTCCTTTTTTCATCAAATCATCATCGTGTGAGTCAATCATCATCAGTGCTAACTTAAGTCGATAAACATAATACAATAAAGATCCCGCAACGACCTCTTTTTCTAATTGATTTAATACTGGTGGTAAATCTTCAATATTTCCATGCTGTATCATTGCATCAGCTTGTAATACTTTAAAATATACCGCTAAGTCAGTACCTTTATTTTTTTCATACCCAATCTGCGCATTCATTTGCAATGATGGCCAACTCATCTGATTTCCTTCTATTGCGCCCCTATAATCATCCAAGCAACTTGAAAGAAAGCTTTGTGCTTCTTGATTTTTTTGTAGTTTATACCAAGAATAACTAAAATATGAAACCAAACTACCTAATAATAAAAGCAAAAAAAATCCACTAGCTTGCATATAACGATTTTTAAATAATGGTATTGACGTGATTTCTTGATATAATTTTTTTAAAAAAGAATTGTGCGTTGCCATAAAAAATAATCTCCGAATCAAATTTGCAAAAAACTTTATAAAGACTTCAAGTCTCTAGTTTAAGCACAAGGAGAAAACGTGTAAAGCTACAATAAAAATTAACAATATAATAATAAAACAAGTTGCATTTTTATATACAACTATTACTATAAAAAAAGCTGGATTTATAATTAAATCCAGCTTTTTTTAGTTAACTTATATTTTTATTCTGATTTTTCCGGTTCTTGCACAATCGGTTCGGCTTTTGCTTGCAATGCTTTTCTTTTTTCAGCTTGCTTTTTTTTGCTTTGGCCTCTTTTTTCTGTACGATCTTGTTTAGTCGTCATTACTTTTGAACCTTTATAATGGCCACATTTTTTACATGTAACATGAGGCATTATCGGCTCTTTGCAAGTTTCATTTTGACAATAAGTAAACGCTTTAACTTTTATACCTTTATTGGCAAATCTTTTATCACGGCGCATTCGAGAGCGCTTTCGCTTTGGTACTGGCATGACACACACCTCTGTATAGTTCTAATAATTTTTATTGAATGATCTCACTTTAAAATAGAATGATATTGATAACAGAATGGAAAATGTTTGCAAGTCATCTACTTAAATATCAATTAAGATAGCGCAATTTAAGGTAAAAATCAAATCAAACACGTGACCATAGGCCACTGAAGTCTTGTTCTACCACCTGATCCAAAGAAAGATCAAAAAGATGTTGATTAAGCTCCTCTATCCTAAGCCCTGATAAATTTAAAAGCTCAGTCAAACTTCTAGGCTTTGTGCAAAGAGAAATAATATGCGCTTTTGACCCTTTTGCAGGCTCTTTAACTTCTTTTTTGCTACTAGTATCACAAAAAACATCCTCTTGATGATCAACTTCTACAGAATTGTTTTGATTAACTGATCTTTCTGATTTATATAAACCAAACTGATCAGTAATGTCTTGCCCACAGGTAACTAAGCCAGCCCCCTGCTTTAATAAATCATTACATCCCACACCTAAAGGGCTATCAATCGGCCCTGGAACTGCAAAAACCTCTCTTCCCTGCAAAAGTGCATACTCTGCCGTAATGAGAGCACCGCTTCTTTTTGCAGCCTGCATGACTACACACCCATTACTTATTCCTGCAATAATACGATTACGTGCAGGAAAATTACCTGGAAGCGCTTGTGCTTCTAATGGGAAACTACTTATTAAAGAGCCCTTGCTTGCAATAATTTGTTCAAAAAGTTGTTCATTTTCGGCTGGATATGGTCGCAATAGTCCTGATCCCAAAACTGCACAGGTTTTCCCGCCTAGTGCAATCGCTTGTCTATGCGCAATAGCATCTACCCCCCGTGCACCACCGCTTACAATAACAACGTTACTCTCTATAAGATCGGTTACTATTTTTTTAGTAATCTGTGAACCATAAAAATTAACGTTTCTAGATCCAACAACAGCAATTGCAATTTCAGAATGAACTAAAGTACCTTTATAGTATAATACTGCCGGAGGAACCGCTATTTCACGCAGTAAAAAAGGATAATTCTTGTCTAATGATGTAACAAATTGAATTGCATGCTTTTCTAGTAATTTTTTTTCTTGCCATAAGCAATCTTTATCTTGTAATCCTATAACAATTTTTTGCGCTATTCCTAATGAAAAGCCAAAAATTGCTATCATATCTATTTTTTTCATTGTATAGATATCTATAAGCTTCATGCTGCTAGGCAAAAACTTAAGTATCCGACCAATCGCAACTGGCCCAATACCCTTTAATAATGAAAGGTGAAGTATAATATCATTTTTCTGCATAATTATATTTAGTATACGCAAAAATATATAATATTAAACAATCACCTTCATTTTATGTAAAAACATCGCTTATTATATTTCATCAAAATCAAAAATACTGTTTTGCTCAACTGTTGTTGAGTCCTTTGCAAAAAACTCTTCCTCTTTTTCTTGAGCTACGCTTTCATCATTTAATTCAGAGTTAGTTCCTGCATTACTTAGCTCTGCCGCTAAAAACTCACTATCTATGGTTTCTTTTGCAGCAACTATATCATCTTTACTATTTTTAATAGCACCTTCAGCTTCAGCATCTTTTTGTGTAGGATCATTTGTGCTACTTGATGAATTTTTATCATCTGGTCCACTTTCTGTATCCTCAAATGCTACTACAGATGAAAGTCGCTGCTTTTTATCAAGCTTTATAAGACGAACACCCTTCGCTTGACGACCCATAGTGCGAATTTCTTTTGGAGAAAGACGAATGATCTTACCTAATTCATCAATCAATAAAATCGATGAGTTATCGTGCACTACCGCAAGACCGATTACTTCTCCATTTCGCTTAGTTGTTGGAATGGTACGAACACCTACTCCACCACGATGCGCTAATCGGAAATTTTCCATTGCTACACGCTTTCCATAACCATTAACAGTTGCAAACAGAATATCATCTTTATCTTGTAATACTTCCATGCCAATTACAAAATCTTTTAGCTTTAAGCGAATTCCTATAACACCGCCAGCTTGACGCCCCATAACCCGCACTTCAGATTCTTTAAAGCGAATTCCTTGCCCATTTTGAGTAGCAAGAATAATAGACTCATCTCCAGAACTCATACGACAAAATACAAGTTCATCTTGATCATCTTTCAGCGTTAATGCTCGAATTCCTGTAGCACGAATTTTAGCAAACGAAGAAGCTTCTACACGCTTAATAATGCCGTTTTTGGTAACCATTACGACATATTTACCTGCTAAGTCTCGCCCACATAAAAGCTTGACTACACGCTCATTTGGCTGCAATGGCAATAAGTTTACTACTGCACGACCTTTTGCGATACGAGATGCTTCAGGTACTTCAAAAACTCTTAAGCTATATACACGTCCAAAGTTAGTAAAGAAAAGAAGCTCATCATGATTTTTAGCAATAAAAATATCTTCAATTACATCTTCTTCTAAGGTAGTCATACCCATTTTTCCTTTACCGCCACGATGCTGAACACCGTACGTTTCAAGAAGAACACGTTTCATATAACCTTTCATGGTTAATGTAACTACTACTTCTTCATCAGGAATTAAGTCAGCCTCTGTTAAGATATCAATCGCACCTTCTACTTTAGTCCGACGATCATCTCCATATGTATCTCTTAATTTTTCTAGCTCATTTTTAATTTCTTTAGTCAACACTGACTCATGCTGAACAATATCATTTAACCGCGCAATAAATTTTCTAATTTCAATGATTTCTGCATGGATTTTTTCTTGCTCCATGCCAGTCAATCTTTGCAACTTTAAATCTAAAACTGCGCGTGCTTGAATTACTGAAAACGAATGTTTTTCTTGCAGTAACTCAAAGGCTTCATTTGAATTTTTTGAGTTTTTAATCAACAAAACTACTGCATCAATAGCACTTAAAGCACGAACAAATCCTTCTAATACATGCTCACGCGCACGTGCTTTTTTCAAATCGTATACAGTTCGCTTATAAATTATTTGCTTTCTATGATATAAAAAGTGGCTTAAAAGCTCTCGTAATGAAAATATAAGTGGCTGATTATCTAATAGCCCTAACATTAAAATTGAGACTGATGACTGAAGCTGCGTATGTTTATATAATTGATTTACAATAATCGATGGCATTTCACCACGCTTGACTTCAATAATAAGACGCATTGATTTACGATTAGATTCATCTTTAATATTAGTGATACCTTCAATCACTTTGTTACGCACTAAGTCAGCAATTTTAATAGCAAGTTCTGCTTTATTGACCATGTAAGGCAATTCAGTAATAATAATTCGATTTGATTTTTTTGTTTCTTCTATTTCTACAACACCGCGCAATATTAAACTACCACGACCAGTTCTGTATGCTTTGATAATTCCAGCTCTACCACAGATAATTCCTCCTGTAGGAAAATCTGGTGCTGGAATATAACTAAAAAGCTCTTCTTCTGGTAAATCTTTATTTTCTAATAATGCAAGACAAGCACTAATTACTTCGCGGCAGTTATGCGGTGGAATAGACGTTGCCATACCAACAGCAATACCGGTAGTGCCATTAATTAATAAATGTGGCAACTTACTAGGCAATAAAACTGGCTCTATAGTCGATTCGTCAAAGTTTGGCACAAAACGTACCGTTTCTTTATCTAAATCAGCTAAAATTTCTTGTGCGATTTTTTGCATACGCACTTCAGTATAACGAAATGCTGCAGCACTATCACCATCTACAGAACCCCAGTTTCCTTGACCATCAAGGAGGGGATATCTTTTAGAAAAATCTTGTACCATACCAACCATGGTATTATAAATTGAAGTGTCTCCATGCGGATGATAGCTACCCAAAACATCACCAATAACCTTCGCTGATTTGCGATATGGCTTATTATAATGCAAACCAAGCTGATACATAGAATAAAGCACACGTCGATGAACAGGCTTTAATCCATCTCTAATATCAGGAATAGCACGACTAACGACTACTGACATTGCATAGTCAAGAAATGACTGCTTTAACTCATTTTCAATAAGGATCGGCTTTACTCGATTGTTCTTATTTCCTTGATTATTTGCCGATTCCATATTTTAAACCCTCATATTTTAGAATAGTATTTGGTTGACTAAAGTAGTCATAAATTATGACTACTAAAGATACCTTGAATAACAAAATAACTCAAGAAATCCCCTAAAAGGGCCTCATAAATTCTACATTAAAATCTACTTATTAATACAAACTTATTTCTTTACCTACACTTAACACAAAAAAACAGTAGCCCAAAGCTACCCGCTACTTTTACTAAAAATAGATTTGACTACTATTAACTCTTTGTTATACAGCCGACCCTCAGTGCATTCATAACTAAAAACTAAAAGTAATAAAAGCAATTAGTTAATTAAGTAAATATAAAATTGATTAAAAGTCTTAAATGTTTATATATTTTTTACGATCAAAAAGCACGTTATCTAGCTACTTTAGGATGCTTACTAAGATAAAGCAACTCTATACAAACATAATGAGTTCACGTACACTTTGAAATATACATGACCTTTAAAATTGAGATTACTAAAGCACTATGGATTTAAAAAAAATAGATTTAAAAGATTTTACTCCTGATCGCGTTCGAAACTTTTCAATAATCGCTCATATTGATCACGGAAAGTCTACACTTTCTGATCGACTCCTTGAGGTTACTGGAACACTTTCAAATCGCAAGAAAAACGAACAATTTCTAGACAAGCTTCAGGTAGAGCGCGAACGTGGCATTACTGTTAAAGCACAAACAGCTTCTATGTTTCATACTTACAATGGCGTTACTTATCTTTTAAATCTTATTGATACTCCAGGCCATGTTGATTTTAGCTATGAAGTTTCTCGATCTTTGTATGCATGCCAAGGCGCATTATTATTAACTGATGCAACTCAAGGCGTAGAAGCACAAACAATGGCTAATTTTTACCTTGCATTCGAACAAGATTTATCTATCATTCCGATTATTAATAAAGTTGATATGGCTACAGCACAACCAGATCGAGTCATCTCTCAAGTACGCAACTTATTTGATTTTACTGATGAGCAAGTCATTCAAACTTCTGCAAAAACAGGCATCGGCATTACCGAAACACTTGATGCCATTGTCGAACAGATACCTGCACCAAAAGGAACTATTTCTAACAACTTAAAAGCTTTACTTTTTGATTCTTGGTTCGATGAATATCGCGGCGTTATCTGTCTCGTTGCAATAAAAGATGGCTCACTAACAAAGGGTGACTCAATTACCCTTGCTCAATCAAAAACAGATTATGAAATTTTAGAAATCGGGTTAATGTATCCAGATCAGCAAGCAACTGGTGCTCTTTATGCAGGACAAGTTGGCTATATTATTACCGGTATGAAAACAGTAAAAGAGGCCCGTGTAGGTGACACGATATATCACACAAAAAAAGAAGTTGTACCATTCCCCGGATTTAAGCCAGCTAAACCTATGGTTTTTGCAGGAATATTCCCAGTAGAAAATACAGACTTTTTACTGCTTGCTGCTGCAATTGAAAAATTAACTCTCAATGATGCAAGCGTTCAGGTAGAAAAAAAGAGCTCTCCAGCTCTTGGCATCGGTTATCGCTGTGGATTTTTAGGCCTTTTGCATATGGACGTATTTAAACAACGCCTAGAGCAAGAATACAACCTTTCTGTTATTGCTACAGCACCCAGCGTTCGCTATAAAGTTACCTTAAACAACGGTGAAAAATCAGAAGTTGAAAGCCCGGCAGACTTCCCAGAAGCAAACTATATAAGCCACATCGAAGAGCCAATTATTAATGCTACCATTATCATGCCACAGAAACATCTTGGCGCTGTTATTGGTCTTTGTGAAGAAAAGCGGGGAAAACAGATAGAGCTTAATCATATGGACTCAGAAAGAATCATTTTGCGCTATAAGCTTCCCCTTAATGAAGTTGCAACAGATTTTTATGATCAACTCAAATCATTAAGTTCTGGCTATGCAAGCCTTGACTATGAAGAAGCTGGCTATGAAAAATCAAATTTAATAAAAATGGATATTTTACTCAACGGTAAAGCAATTGACGCACTCTCAGTTATTGTACATAAAGATAAAGCTTATCATCTTGGTAGAGACCTTGCAGAAAAGCTGCGCAAAGTTATTCCGCGCCAACAGTTTGAGGTTGCTATTCAAGCTGCAATCGGTGCAAAAATAATTGCTCGTGAATCAGTGCCACCCGTCAGAAAAGACGTTATTGCAAAATGTTATGGCGGCGATGTTACTCGAAAAAACAAGCTGCTCGATAAACAAAAAAAAGGTAAAAAACGTATGAAACAAGTAGGCAATGTTGAAATACCTCAAGAAGCATTTCTTACCATATTAAAAAAATAGGGAATAGTATGTCGTCAGAATTAGAAAGTGATATAGCACTAAAATCAAGTACAAAAAACAACTCCAATGAAAAGATTTTTTCTGGAGCAATTTATATTTTTCATGCCTTTGATGTTGGCGATGATATTAATATAAACAAAATTGCCTCCCTACCAGAAATAATCACACAACCGCTCAACTTGCCTCGATACTTCAAACACCACGGGCTACCTCTTAAAATTGAGCTGCCTCACCCGAACAATAGCGCTGCTTGTGATAGCGTAAAGATACATACGTTCGGCACAATTTCACTAACGTATAAAATCCCTTTTCAGGATACTCTGCAAAACATTCGTAAAGATTTAACGCACATAGATAATAAGTTTCAAGAGCAAAGTATTATTGATACCGGATCTATAATAAAAAAAATAAAAACTTGTATCAAAAAACCAAACTTTTTTCACACTAAGTCTTCATATGTAGCAATCCAACTAGATCAAAAAGCTGACCTTAGTGCTGCTACATTAAAAAAAGAGTTTAGTGGAACCATTGCGTCTATTTTACGATTTGAAAACGAACAACTTTCAGAATACCAAAGAAATCATATTCTTAATGATGAGATCGGTAACTTCAAAGGTGATTTAATCGTTGTTGATACTGAAGCAGCTTTTATTTATGATCCTGATTATATAAATATTTTAAATTTTTTTGAATTTGCTAACATTCAACAGCTAGAGTTACATTACTTTGATCGATTACTCGACAAGCAATTAAAACTTATCTATGAAGAACAGACTATTAAAGTTCCTATGAGTGCATATATCCCTTTTGTAGGATCACGCATTAATAGTCCAATCGATGAGCTTGGTAGATTGAAAGTAGATATTTCAGTTATTACCGAACAGCTAGAAAATAGCATTCGCCTTGCAGGTGAACCATTTTATTTTGAACTTTATCAACTCATAGTCAAAAAAATGGACCTTGAAAAATGGAAAGCTTCAATTCAAACAAAGCTTGAAATCATCCATGAAATACGCTCTCAGCTGCAGCACAAAATTGACACTGCTCGCGGTGATATGCTTGAAGTTCTGATCATCATTCTTATTTTCATAGAATTAATTTTAGGAATCATAGCGCATTTTAAATAAAAAACAATTGCAAAAAACAGCGATACTGCCATACTTTGTTTCTAATAAAAACATTATCAATTCTATGATAAAGAGAAACACATGTATTTATCAAAACAGTTTTTTTTTATTTTTTTATTTTTTTTATCACAGACAAACACTTTTGCTACTGATCTACGAATCAGCAGTAGCTATCCTCCATACACACCAACTATTCAACAAAGAGCTATAGGTACTATTCCCACATCATCAAATTATTTGCATTTAAATGCCACTATAACCCCACCTACAACTGCAAAGGAAAAACCGTTAAATTCTCATATGAATTCAAATTCTTATCTTAACGAGAATCTATCTGAACAAACTACTGCGACCTTAATAAAACTTTATATCACACTAAAAAAAGATTTCGATCTTTTCGCTTCTATTATTCAAAACATATCTAGAAAACATCCCGCTAAAAATAATTTATTTCCAATTATTCAGCAACTCCTAAACCCATCAAATGATTTTAATATCAACACTAAACCTATTTCTTCTACTAAAAATGATACTGTACTTATCAACTTTACTATACAGTCACTTTTAAAAAGAAAAGATCAAGAAACTTTAATAAAGATTTTAGAAGGGATAAAAAATAAACAACCTATTGTAAAGCGGACAGTCAAACATTGGTTTTTCAGCGAAAGTCTTGCCAATGGAGAATTTAAAAATTTTATTTCTGCTGATACTCGTGAACGTTTATACGGCTTAAGAAAAAAAATAAGCAATAGGAATAATCAGGTTCTTATTCAAAATGACTTAACTAATTTAATCAATAATTTAAATGCAACTCCATATGAAGTTGCACTACTATGCTTACTAGAAAAAAATTTTCAAGACAACTCCATAGAAAAATTCAAATTAGTTTTAGAGAACAACAAGCCTCCCGAAAACTATATTCCTCAAAATATACTGTCTCTATTACCCTACTGTTGAAACTTAGAAGCCAGTTTTTGAGATTCATACTAATTTAATTAGCAGACTACTTATCTTTAAAATAAAAGAAGGCCCCTGATAATTCAGAGGCTTTTTTATTTTATTTTTTAACTCAATTAAATGCAATTTACCAAGCCCAATTCCTTACTCTTCTTGCTTGATTTGAAATACCATTCCAGCCATAATTAACAGCATTTTTAAACCGATTATTATAGCGATATAATAACCCTGCAACTGTTGCTGCTGTTCCGCCTGCTAATATTGCTGTTATTATTTTTTGCTGCGTTGATACTGGAAGATTTGCATATATTTCTGGCGTAATACTACTTAACTTGTCTTCTAAGGATGGATAACTTGCAATAAAACCTTGCACTTTCTTTCCTGGATATTCTATTGCGTTACCAAGCCTACTAAAAATATTAGGTGTTTGCTTTGTTACTATTTTAGCAGGGACAAAAGTTACCTTAGGCGTAATAGCTTCTACACTTTTTTTTATATTTGGGAAAATCTTTAAAACGCTTGTAGCTAAATCTTCGCTATCTAAAACATCTAGCTCCCTACGACCAGCTGCTTCTTTTAAAAAATTTTCCAGCGAACTCATTATCTTAGGTATAAATGAATCATTAAGACCGTTCTCTTGCATAGAAGACTGTAATTGCTTAATAAAATCACTCATAAATTTATCTCTTTGAGCAGTATCGAAATAATCTGCTATATAATCTGTAAGATCTTCTCTTACAGATTCTACCTTATCATCAATTGAATAATATCCGCAGGAACTAATACTTGCAAATAATAAAGCTATTGCGAAAAAAACTTTTTTCATATACTTATCCCTTAAAAAAATCCTTCAATAATTCCACCTATTTAAATTTTAGCAAAAAAATTACCAGTTGTAATACTATTTATCTCAAAACAACCTGCCAAAAAACTTCGCCAACCTGGATATAAACAAATTTAGCTAAATATTTTCTGCCAGAAAAGGCGCAAATGCGCCTCCCCGAAAGGCTTCAAGCTGAAACTTTTGAGCTTTCACTAAAGAAAGGCCCCTGAATTATCAGGGGCCTTCTTCTTAAAGTTGCTCTAATAAAAAGATATGAATAAATAAAGTGTGAGCTTATTTTGCTACTGTTACCTTTGCTGGTCGCAATACGCGGTCACCGATCATAAAACCTGTTTGCATTACATCAATAATAGCTCCTGATTCTTTACCTTCAATTTCAACTGAAGTTAGCGCTTCATGAAGAGTAGGATCAAAAGTTTCTACTTGACTAATTGGAGAAACATTATGATCTGCCAATAACTGATATGTTGATTTTGCAATAAGTTCAAAACCTTTAATCCAACTTTGATCTGTCAAATTTTGTTTTTTTGCTTCTTGAATAGCTCGATCAATATCATCTACAACAGTAAGAAGCTTTTCTAAAATAACTGATTGGCCTCGTTGCAATGACTGTGTGCGTTCTTTTTGCGTACGAATACGATAATTACTAAAATCTGCAGTAATTCTCATTAATTTATCTTGCGCTTCTGAACATTCTTTTCCGCACACAAGGATATCTTCTATTTTTTCAGATGAATCATTTAGCTCTTGATCTGCTACCTGATCTTTATGTATATCATTTTCTTGCTGATTATTATTTTTTTGATTTTCTGACATATTTTACTCTTTATATCCATTTAAATTAAAAAAAACTATCGCTATAAAACCCTTTTAACTCCATGCTTTAAAGTATAGCATAGGATTTTAGACAGACAAACAATTAGCTTGGCAACGATAATATTAGAACAATTATAAAGTACCGCAGATAAATTATTTCACTTTTCATCTACTTTTGTTTACCATTTTGGTAAGCTTTTTAAAATCACCTACATTAAAATACTTTTATGTTAAAAATACATACAAAAGTCTACCCGCTATCAAAGGAACTAAATGGCACATGTTCAAAAGAAAATCATTATAACACTTTTACTTTTTTTACTACCTATAACTAATAACGCCTATGTTGATGGCCCTCATTACTGGAGAGCTACTCCATTTTTTGGTAATCAACCATACATCGAACTTCCAGGGTTAACCACGATCAATTCAAGCGTAGGTTATGGATCTACTGCTAAATCACGCAACAAAAATAATAGCACAACACCACTTTTTAATTTATATGGCAATCAAAACTTTCACTATCTCGGCAATGGTGTTCCTAATAAAAATCCAAATGATCCTCTTGATGGGCTATTGATAAATCTAGCACAGCTACCAAGTAATGGAACTTTTGGCGAAGTTGCATTTGATGGTGATTTTTCTCTTATTGAATCATATATTCAATACACACAAAACATAATGGGTGGATTCTTTATGGACTTTCAACTACCGATTCGTCAAATGAATATCTCAAATATTACGTATGAAGATCTGTCTCCAACAGGCGCTACTTTCCCCAGCAAATCTACTCCTGAATGGCAATCGTTTTTAGAAAATCTTGATGCTATCTTAGTTCGTTACAAACAAAGTTTAAAAAACAACACTCAAACTAATGTCGGTGACACTTCAATTTTAGTTGGGTGGGCATGCAATCAAGAAGAAACCACTGATGCACTTGATTTTATTGATGCAACTTTTAAATCAGGTATTTTATTTCCTACTGGTCGTCAACTGAATCCTGAGTTACCATTTGATATTGCCAGTGGCTACAACGGACATTGGGGAGTTCCTCTGCAACTTGATGTTGCCTTTGGTTTTTATGAGTGGCTAAATATTGGATTTCACACCGATGCACTCTTCTTTTTTAACCGTACGCAAACCATTCGCATGAAAACTGACATTAGCCAAAACGGCTTTATTAAACTATCACAAGGCAATGCTAATGTTTCTCGTGGAATCTTATGGACTACCGCTGCTTTTATGAAAGCGGATCATGCCATTCGTGGACTTTCAGCAGTTATAGCTTATTCATTTGCACAACAGAACAAAAGTTTCTTAACACCATGCAATAACACTATTTTTAACACTGAAATTGTTAATACTGACAACCTCCTTGATGGATTTAAAATGCATGTTATACATTTTAGTGCAGATTATGACTTTACAGATTATGATCAATCATGCGGCGCACAAATCGGATTTTATTATGACTTACAAGTTGGTGGTCGCTATGTATTTAAAAATAATATGGTTGGTGGAACTTTTGGTATAAATGTTGCGTGGCAAATGTAATTAAAGTCAATTTAAAAAAAAGTAAAAGTAGCTTATTGCGCTAAGCGCACAATATAAAAAGGATTGTAGTAGATGAATGCTTATAAAAAAAATTATTTAAAAATAACTCTTACTTTATTGATCTTTGGCATTACCCTAAATGCCGGAATATTAATCCCTGGAGATAATGACTCAGGTGATATAAGCTTTGATGAAATCATTGAATCTTGCGCCTTCGATCCTTTTAATGGCAATTTATATGTTAGCTCATCCACGGCCTCATCATACAAAATTGCACGATCTAATCGCTACCTTGGTGGCTCTAATCACAAGTTCATCGGCATCGCACCAACAGAAATAAGTAGTAATACCGACTCAGTCCCTTTTTTAACTTTATCTCATGACAAAAATAGCGATGGTGATATTGTTGGATCAATATCAGAAAAAGTTTTCATCATGACTAACAATGGGAAAAAATACACCGAAACAGTTGCTCTTAATGACACTACAGGAACTACTACTGGCGTTGTCACACAACTTGCTTCTAACCAAGGCTATGCTGTTGCTGCTATTGCACCAAGTGCAAATCCTATCTTCGGCCAAACGAATAGCGGCTTAGCACTTATTAATATTAGTCGTGATAATGGCACCTTAAACTTAACAGTTAAAAATGCTCAAAATGGTACCAATGGCAACATGGCAACAAAACTTGATAATACATCTGCGGTTTTTACTGGAATAACCAGCGGAACAGTAACCATTGAATCCAATGCAAAACCTTCACTTCTCTACGACAAGCCTTTAAACCGCTTTTATATCGGCACCAATATGGCAACAGGAAGCACTATGAATAACCTTGCAATATCAGTTGCTACTGCTGCAATAAACTCTTCTGACCAAGCGCTACAGCTCGAAAGCATCATTGATAACAATAGCATTATAAATATGAACAATAATCAAATTATTACTGCCCAAAACACTGATAATAGCACTCCACAAAATTTAAAGATTATTCACCTTGGTGTTATGCATGCAAGCACTGGACCAAGTTATTTAATCATTGTTGGTGGCAATAATACAACTAATACTGTTTATGCTTTGCCGCTCGTCAACACTCCCAATGATCAACAAACAAATGGGAAAATTGCAAATATCACCAGCGACCTCACTAACGGAAAATTTACTGAAGCTGCAACTACCTCAATACAATTTCCTACAACCACTACTCTTCTTGCTCGAGTTGGCGTAAATTCATTACCTATAGAAAATTTAAGCACAAGCAATACTATCTCAGATCTTGTTATTCAAGGGGACACTGTATATGTTTCTATCAAAGCAACTGCTAATCAAAATAATGAGCCTGGAGTATTTTACTCACAAGCACTCTTTGATGATCAAGGAAGAATCATAAGCTGGACTCCATGGACAAAAAAAGTTATATCTCACGATCCATTTGAAGAAAAAACAATTAATGCCAATGCAGAATCAACTTCTTTTTTTAATGTCGATGCAGTAAATGGCAAAGTATGGTTTATTCATAATGATACAACTTCTACTTCTGCTTTTGTAGGCAGCACAGCATGGGTATCACCCGACAAACAGCCTTCTAACACCCTTGCAAGCCAATTAAACAATCAGTTTAACAACCAATACTTTACCATTCTTGACTTAGATCAAGCAACACGTGGATTTTGCAATCAGTCTCGTGCTCGCTATGCTCTTTTTGGAGGATATAATCAAGTAATTTTTGCACGAATCAGTGTTGCAACAAATACTAGCAGTAGCCCTACAATCAATGCTCCTCAGACTGCCGTAACTGATTTTTCTCAAGAAGAAAATTTTTTAGTCACTTATTTGCCTGGCGCTGCAGGAGCGTGTACTTGCCTTGAATACTCCCGACGTTTAAATTCTGACGGCCCACAAAATTATTTTTTTGCTGGCACTTCAGAAGGATTTTACGTCTTTGCTGATAAAGATACTGGCGCTGGATTTACTATTGATACTAATACTAATAGCCTATCTTCTGATCCTTTTTTATCGAGCACTTGGCATAAAGTAGAATCGGTAGAATCACTAAAAAATTCTGTTGTTTCTATTATTTCAAGTGGACTTGCACTTTATGTTTTAACCCGCACAAAAAACAATATCAACAGCGTGTATCGTATCGATTTCCAAAACAATTTAACTGCAATGTTTACCGAAAGCAACATACATTTAATCGCACAAACTGGCCAATCACCATTTACTAAAACATCTAATGGCAATGAACCCACAGAAAATATCAATTTTTTTTATGATATTGCACCAATCAATAACAATCTAGCTAACCCCAGCATAACCCAGGAACAACTCGTACTGGCGACTAGTCGTGGGCTATATATTTCTAACGCTACAAGCGGCATTCAAAATGTCACCAATATTAGTAACGCCATATGGCAAAACATACCAGAAGCTTTACAAGGACCATTTTTAAGCATTAAGCAGATTTTTAGGAATGCCTATATTGATTCAAATAATCCGACCTGTCAGTCAGCAGTTGCTTCTACTCTATGGCCAATAGGACTTTCTGACCCTACAAGAGATAAACTTTTTAGCAATGCCAACTTTGCTCAACTAGTAAGTGGCCCAGATAATGGATCTTTATCATCAAGTATTGTACCAAGCAACTTTATTAGCAAAGAAAGAAGCAGCATTTTTGAAACTATTCCACCAATTTACTCTTTCACTTCTGATGGGAACCGTCGATTTGTAATTAGTAGATCACTAAAAACTGGGAGAAATCAATTATCATTGCTTCCACTTGATGAGCAGAAGTGGAATCTATCGCAGGTTAATCAACCAATAGTATCTGACATTGCTCTAGAAGATGTTACAAATATTTTTGAAATAACAATGATTGGTAATACTGGAAGAATATATATGGCAACAAATCTTGGTATCTTTACGCTTGAGTAAAGTTACCATAGTTTTTCTTGCAAATTTTTTTAATTTTATAATTAAGAAGTCTCCAAACAGGGCCTAACGGCTGGACTTTTGCATGATCAAAAAAAGAACTTAATCGCGCTTCCATGCGGGAAAAAATAATTTTTAAATATTCATAATCTTTAGCAAAAAGAACCTCTGGGAATCTATATACATTATTAGTAGCACCTACTGCATAAGTTAATTGATTCATAATCATTTCATTCATATCTTTTATTTTATTCTTTTGAAGGTTGCTTTCAAACATACTTTCATTTTTTTCTAATGAAAAAGCTAAAATACTATCAGTCCATACCTGCAAAACAATATCGTACAAACCTCTACGCAAATCTTCCCTCTCACAATGTTTGAATGCTATTGCTTCTAAGTCATTTTTTTCTTCCTGAACTTCCTGACTCATCAGCCCGCTAAAACAAACTAACGCAGACAATATTACATAAGATTTACCGTAGCACATCAATCTCTCCTCAAATAGAACTTATATAAACAGATTGACAACAAACTATTTCAATTGTCAACAAAGAGACTAATTTATACTTAAAAGCAGGCTTCATTACATCAAAAGATAATCTTAATTATTAATTTTTATAAAATTATTGCTATGCAGATAATAAATGACCTAAAATAAAATTAAAAGGAACAATATGAAAAAAATAATTTTTTATATTACAACAATCTGCTTTATGACATACTCACATACCCAAAAAAATATAATTGATCATTCTACTGTTTCATCTATAAGCGAAAAAAGAAAAAGTTTTTCGGTTCAAGACTTACTTGATCATGCCGATAAAAACATTACTGTCGACCAAAATGGTGTTTTTGATCTGTCTCATCAACAACTATCGAGCCTCGATGGCCTTCAAAATATTTCTGACCCATTTAAAGTAAAGCATCTGATTCTTTCTCATAATAACTTAACGAAACTAGAAGAAACTTTTTTTTATCCTTTTAAAAATCTAACTCGCATAGACCTTCATCATAATAAAATAAAAAATATAATGTATAATTGCTTTTATTATAATGCTAAGATTAAGCGAATAAACTTAGATAACAATCGTTTAAATTACCTATCTAGCAAATCTTTTGCCAGCTTGCCCAACCTGCAGCGATTAAGCTTGCGAAACAACAGGCTATCTGCTCTCCCTATACACATCTTCAACAACAACAACTCATCTGAGCTGAAAGTACTTACCTCTGGCAACACTATTTCGAAAACTAACCTCTTTCGAATAGAAAAACGTAAAAAAAAGATAGAACTTATTCATTAAATTTTGCTCTAAAAAAACAAAAAGCTATTTCATTTTTCCTGACAATTAAAATATAATCATAATAAAAAGAAAGTTAAATATCATGTTTATTATTTATTAAGGCTAATAAAATGAAGAAAGCATTAATTTTTTATGGCTTATTGCTATCAGCCGGAATGTTACAAGATATAAATGCAGCTTCTTGGCAAAACCCTTTCAATCGCTACTTTAACCGCGAATCACTTAATACTATTTTAAAGAAAGGAAAAAATTTCGAAATGCTACAAGGAATGAATGCAACTTCTTGGCAAAACCCCTTCAATCGCTACTTTAATCGCGAATCACTTAATACTATTTTAAAACAAGGAAAAAATTTTACTCAATCAAGGGCCACAGCAATGGGACAATATGCTTACAACGATCCTGACACAATCGCTTCGGGATTAGGACTTGCAGGTTTAGCCTTCATGACCTATTATACTTACAAATTAAACACAATAAACCGAATAAAAGAATCCTATAGATACAATATGAAAAAATTAAACAATAGCATTAAAGAATTGCGCTCTTATAATGATACTAAAGAACTAAACAACTCTTATCTTAAAAACCCTACAAGTGAAACTATAGCTCAATTAAATCAACTGCTTGGCTATAAGATTCAAGTTATCAATACCCTAAAAAATAATATTAAAAAGTTGACTGTCACTGGTAAAACTCTACGAACTAGAGCTAAAGATTTAGGTATCAAAGATTCTACACTTAACGCTTACCACAACGAAATGGAGTATCTAAAGATTTTTCCTGAAAATAATATTTTTGAAGCTATAGAAAATTATGTAATTAAGCTTTAAAAATACGGTTAATACTTATTTAAACAATCTTGAAAAGAAGACAAATCATTTAAATAAAAATATAAACTATTTATATGATCAAACATCAGAAAAATTAGCCAAACAAAAACAACAAGCTCTAGCTAAAAAAGCCGCAAAAAGAAAACAATCAAGAAATAGCAAAAAAAATATCAAAAAAAATAAAGCTTATCAATAAAAAGCAAGCAATATCTTATTGTTAATTAAAGTTAATAAAATGAAAAAAGCATTAATTTTTTATGGTTTATTGTTATCAGCCGGATTATTTCAAGAAGTAAATGCAGATTCTTGGCAAAACTTATTTAATGAATACTTTAATAGATCATCATTTGATAGCACCCTAAAGCACGGTAAAGAGGTATTTAACGCTACGGCCAAAACAATCAAACAATATCTCTACAAAAATCAAAAAACAAGTGCCGGATTAGGAATAGCAGGATTAGGTTTAAGTAGTTATTATGCTTTGAGTAGGTATCAAAAAAAGCATCTAGAACTTATAAAATACGAGGCAAAAAAATAACCGATCAATTATTAACAATAGATGCAAACCCTCTTAAAAACGATCTCTACACATTGATGCTAGAATGGCTAAACAAAAAAATTAATACTTATAAAAAGCTGCTGTCAAAAAGTGAGCTTACTATACTCTTTGATAGCATGTTAGAAATTACTCAAAACAAATGGGACAATCTACCCCAAAATAGTTCTTTTGTCGATAAAATTCGACTATATAATGCTGCAGCTGTGATTAATAATGTTAAAAAAATGTACCCTAATAATACTATTTCGAATAGAAAAGCGTAAAAAAAAGATAGAATTTATTCATTAATACTCATTCAAATCAAAAATTTATTGCATTTTTCCCCTATAGTAAGGCATAATTAATATAAATACAAAGTTAAACAGTATATTTATTGTCAAATAAAGGCAAATTAATGAAAAACAGATTAATTTTTTATGGCTTATTATTATCAGCTGGAATGTTACAAGGGGCAAACTCAGACTCTTGGCAAACATCATTTAACAAAATTTTAAACCAAACGAAAAAAACATTTAAATCAAGCACTAAAGCAATAAAAAACTATGCTTACAAAAATCCCAAAACAAGTATCGCTTTAGGAATAACTACTCTAGCAGGATCTTACAGCCTATATTACAGCTGGCTAAAATACCAAGAAGCACGACAAGCAGAGGCAACACGACAAGCAGAAGCAACACGACAAGCAGAGGCAACACGACAAGCAGAGGCAACACGACAAGCAGAGGCAACACGACAAGCAGAGGCAACACGACAAGCACAACTAAAAGCACTAGCAGAAACAATAATAAATCCAATATTACAATCAGGCCGAAACAATCTGCTTGATTTTGATGCATACAGCTTGATAAGCAAAAACAGTAATGAGTATACAAAACTTATGTCAAAATCTGATCTTGATCAATTCTTTGACAATATGCTGCAAATTATTAAAAACAAAGAGTCTAAACTCTCCCAAGATAGTTCTTTTGATGATAAATTCTTATTAAATAATATATCATCTGGCATTACACGAACTAAAAGTGCAATTATGCGCAAATCTTATTAGCATGTAAGAAGGCCTTTCAATTTAAAGTGAGTGACTTTTTCTTTATAAAATAATTTATACATTAAAATGGCAAATATTGCGTAAATGGTTGCTCATCTTTAAATGCTATTTCACCAGAGTTAGCTATCTGTTTTTTTGCTTTTTTCGGCGCTTCTGTTTTTTGTGATGCTTTTATCTCATCTAATTGATTCATTAGCTCTTTTTCTAAATCAGCCTATTCTGCCTAGAAAAATCTAAGAATCTATTGCATTTTTCCCGACAATTAAAATACAATAATAATAAAGATAAAGTTAAATAGTATTTTTATTATTAATTAAGGCTAAGAGTATGAAGAAAGCATTGATTTTTTATGGTTTATTATTATCAGCTGGAATGTTACAAGGAATGAATACAGCTTCTTGGCAAAATCCCTTCAGTCGCTACTTTAATAGCGAATCATTTAATACTATTTCAAGACAAGCGCAAAATTTATTTGAATCCGGGCCCAGAGCAATCGGACAATATGCTTATAACAATCCAAAAACCACCGCCTTAGGCGCATTGGCAGGATCTTACGGCTTGTATTATGCCTGGAATCAATACCTGAAAAGATTAGCTGAAAAACAACAAGCTGCTGCCGAAAAAAGAGAACAAGAAAGCGCTGCCAAAATATACAAGAAAATAAGAACAATAGCCGCAGAACTATTAGGTAGTTATAAAAACTGGAAAAATATCAACCCAGTCTCCTGGAGTTTAACTGAAAAAAATGCATCATCCGAAGAAATAACGACTAGTTTCTCAAAAAACTTAAGCGATAAAGCCGAGATAGATCTAATGCTTCATGAGAAAATACCTGAAATAATTAAAAATGAGGTTTTCGGGGATAAAAAACTTACCACTTCAGAAGATTTCAAGCTATTTTTTGATACCATACTCAATAATATCACTGAGATAAAAGATTATTCTAAAAAACTTCCTGAGAAAAAACCAAATGAAATTGAAATAATTAACTATTATATTAATACTATTAAAGATATTAAAAATAACTATGAAAAAGCTCGAAGTGATATGTATAAAGTATTAGGTAAAGATGACAAGTTACCCCGGCAACCTATCCCTAATAATGATAATGAATTAATAATTTTTTTAAATAGACTAAATTTGAGTCATAAGGATACACTTAATCACGGCCTCTATGCTACAGCAAAAATTAATGATTATAAAGATTTTTTGTCACATGGAGGTTTTACGACAAATAGTATTATCAAACTCCTTAGTTATATGCATGACCATATTGATAACTTTAAAAACACTTACCAGAGTAAAAATATGCTTACTAAAAAAATCTCTATCCTATTGGAACATTATTTACTTACCATTAATATTGCTGTGGCTACACTCAAACAAGAAGAAGCGAAACGAGAAGATCCAGTGATACAAAAGGCAGAAAAATCTCAGTCAGGCGCTTTTAATCAAAACAGAAAAAAGCCGAAAAAAAGAATTATGGCGGGCTACTAAAGCAGCGACACCAATGGCCGCAATAAATCAACTACTAGACTCAATCAAAAATGAATCTATTGAAAGGGATCCATACCAATGAATAAAAGAAAAAATTAATGATTATAGAAATTCTATATCGATAAATAAACTTACTGCATTTTGTGATAATATGTTGAAAATCATTGGTGCCAACAATCGAGTCAATAAAACTAAAGAAAAAGTCTCATGCTTTTAAATTAAAAGCATGAGACTTTTTCTTTATAAAATAATTTATGCATTAAAATGGCAAGTCTTCAGTAAATGGTTGCTCATCTTTAAATGCTATTTCACCAGAGTTAGCTGTCTGTTTTTTTGCTTTTTTCGGTGCTTCTGTTTTTTGTGATGCTTTTATCTCATCTAATTGATTCATTAGCTCTTTTTCTAAATCAGCTTGCGGTGCAGCAGCACTTGTTCGTGGACTTACTTCATCTGATGGAGAACTAGAAAGAAAGACAACACTTTCTGCAACGATTGAATGCTTTGATCGCGCTTGCCCTGATTGATCTTCCCAACTTTCTAACTTAAGACGACCTTCAATAAGAACTTGGCGCCCTTTTTGTAAGTATTGGCGGCAGCTTTCTGCTTGTGGGCCCCAAACATTAACATCAATGAAACATACTTCTTGTGTATACTCACCAGTTTTTTTATTTTTGTACTGTCTGTTTGTCGCTAATCCGATACGACATACGCCTTGCCCTGAAGCAAGCTGTCGATAGTCAGGATCACGGGTTAAATTACCTACAAGAACAACACGATTAAATCCAGCCATGTCTTTTATACCTTTGTAATAAAAATTGAAATATCTGCAGAAAAATTAATACTAACAATCATACCGATAGTTATAGTACTGCGCAACTACATACTTGCCTTGTTTATTTAAAGTTACACAACTAAAAGCCTCTGTCTAGACTAAAACTATTTTTTCTTTGTTTTTTCTTTTAAGCTGATTTTTTTTGTGTATTGATGACAGGCTTGTGTAAACTCTTTTGCTTTTTCTACTAAGCTTTCTAATTCATTAATCCACTTTTTTTGTTCTGGCTCTGATAGCTTTTCAACCGGCATTTCTTTTCCTTCTACGCAAGAAACTATGGCATCAGCTCCTTCCCTGTGTAACTGAGCAAGACTCTCTTGCAAGTGTGTCGATTGAATTAAAAAATTTGCAAACTGATTACCCCATTGCTCATGATACGGCACTACAATTTTTGCTACAACTTGCTTTGTTTTTTTTACAATAAAATTTTCTTTTCGAGCGAAAGACTTTCCATAGAACGCTATACACAAAGTCATAAAAAAACTTACTGCTATTATTTTTTTCTCAATATACATATTTACACCTAGATCTCGTCATTATTTTTAATTACTACACTGCTTGCATATTGTAAAAAAACAAGCAAAGAAATTGCTGCCATACTTGAAAGAAAAAAAGTATACTTCTCGTGGCTTCCTGCCAATAGCTCAAAGATTTGTCGCAAACCAAAAAAATTAGCCTCGGCTAAAAAAACGGCTAATACAAATATCTGTATGATACTGCCTATACCTTTGCCCCACATTGTTGGGCTTACGACTATTTTTTTACCCAAACAAAACAGCAGTGCGCCACCAACAAGCAATAAAACTTCTCTCCCTATAACAATACCCATAAACCATTTTGGCAGGCACTGTGAAACTAATGGCACTGCCTCTGCACTATGCCATAATGCTGCCAAACAACCGACAATAAGTATTTTATCAACTACCGTATCAAAACATGCCCCAAAGATCGTTTCTTGTTTGAATTTTCGCGCAAAATAACCATCAAAAATATCACTGACAAAAGAAAGCCCAATACCCCAAGAAGCATATTCCCAACGATGCAATACTATTGCCTTAAAAACAAATGGCGCTGCACATAACCGCATTGCCGTAATTACTGTAGGAATAGTACAGTACTCTTGGATCATTACCTGTAACTTGTTTTTCATTTGCTATCTACACTTTGATTAGTAATAATTCCTGCTCCTAAACAGTTCATACCATCATAAAAAACCGCATACTGCCCTGGTGCAATCCCCTGGTCACGCTCCATGAGCTCTACGGCTCCATATGATTGGCTGATTAACTTCCCATCTTTATTGAGATCGTTTTTCTGTACTTCTTGGTATACACATTCATATTTTTTTTCACCATGACGCATCTTAACTTGAAGATTTTCTTTTTGTGGTGACTTTCCTGAAAACCAGTTTAAACTCTCAACAATAAACTTGTTTCGCCGCTTTTTGGTATCATAATAATTTTTTGAAATAAATACAAAATTACTATTTGAATCTTTTTTTACAACATACCATGGCCCACCAGACAAACCAATGCCAGTTCTTTGGCCCACCGTATAAAACCAAAAACCTTTATGAGTTCCTACCTTTAATCCAGACTCTTCTTCTATCAAATCACCTACTTTTTCACCAACATGATGCTTAACAAAGTCTTTAAATTTTATTTTCCCCAAAAAACAGATGCCTTGGCTATCAGGGCGATTTTTAGCCGGTATAGCAAGATCCTCAGCAACTTTACGGACTTTTTCCTTGCTCATGCTGCCAATCGGAAAAATGAGTCGCTGTAGTTGATTTTGTTGCAAATAGGACAAAAAATACGTTTGGTCTTTAATCAGATCTACTCCACTGAGTAACTTCACAGTTCCATCGGTATTTTGTACAATTTGCGCATAATGTCCAGAAGCTACATGAGTAAATTTATGGTGATGCTGATTTGCTAAGTAATCAAAAAAAAGCCCGAACTTAACTTCTTTATTACATAAAATATCTGGATTAGGCGTTCTACCAGCTTTAATGGATTCAATAGTAGTCGTTACTACACTTTGCCAATATTCCTTCTGAAACGGCACGACAGTTAATGGCACACCATACTGCTTACATACTTTTTCTGCATACAAAAGATCTTCTTCCCACGGGCAACTACCGAGGTATGCAAGCTCATCTTCAAGCCAAATTTTAAGATAAAATGCATGTAGATCATATCCTTTTTTCTTCAAAAGAGCGAGCGAAACTGACGAGTCAACCCCACCAGAAACAAGTACTGCAATTTTCACATAGGCCTCATTTTCAGTATTAATCAACTAAATTTCACCCACAAGCATATCACAAAATGTCACACTTTCATTTAAGTATGGAAAAATAGTTGCAATTAGATAAAAAAAAATATATCTTAAAATTATCGTGACGTCATCTATAACGGCACTTTGAAATAAAAATTAAACAAATCAATTTAACTATTATTTGATGAAAGTTAGTTTGATTTTGTAAAATTGGGCTTTGCTCGTGATATGTAAAAAAAGCTAAAGTATTGTTTTTCATGTGTTTCTTATATTTTAGCTATTTTGACTCCTTTCCCATCACAGCAAGGCCCATTTATTTTTTCAAAAATGAATCAATGTTATTTATTGTGCCTATATTTTTTATTTTTTCAATGACATTTATTTAAAAATTTTATATTTTTATAGAAAAGTTACTTTGTATTTATAGAGTTAATACCCTATATTTCAGATTTTTTAATCAGTACCTAAATAAAATTTATAATAATAATATACTACTATTTTAACAATTGAGTCTATATGAATTCTTTTGAAAAATTATGTCATGATTACACTGACTTCTTAACAAAGAAGTTTAACTTATCCCCTAATCAAGTTTCTACTATTGCACTAGAACTCAACACTAATGAATCCAAATCATCTTTTGGTGATTTGAGCAGCAATGCTGCCATGGTACTTGCAAAACAGCTTAAACAAAGCCCTCGCACTATTGCACAAGAAATAATAGATAGCTTTTGCAACAATAGCGTTGAAAAAATTGAAATTGCTGGGCCAGGATTCATCAACATTTTCCTAACAACCAAAGCTTTCAACCAATGGTCACATGAAATATTCACACAAAACAGCTCTTATTTCACTCCCTCAACAAAAGAAAATAAATCTTACTCAATAGAGTTCGTTAGCGCAAACCCAACAGGCCCACTTCATTTTGGCCATGGCCGTGGCGGGATTATTGGTGATGTACTCGGCAATATTTTACATTTCCTTGGACATTCAGTTACTAAAGAATTTTATATCAATGATGCTGGCGCACAAATGCAAAAGCTTGGTAATACCTTAAAAATTCGCTGCCTACAAGCACTCGGCTCTAGCTGCACCTTACCTGAAAACTCTTACCAAGGAGAATACATGGTAGACTTAGCTAAGCAATGCATAGAAGAATTTGGCACTGAAATTGAAAAAAAAGATGATACATTTTTTATCGAATATGGCAAAAAAGAATTACTAGCAAAAATCAAAAGTACATTATTAGAGTATGGCATTTCATACGATGTTTGGTTTTCAGAAAAATCTCTTCATACCTCTGATGCAATTAACAAGGCTCTTGAAGTCCTAAAAAAACGTGGTTTTTTATATGAAAAAGATAATGCATTATGGTTTAAATCAACAGAGTTTAACGATGACAAAGATCGCGTCGTAAAAAAATCTGACGGCAGCTTTACCTATGTTGCTGCTGACATTGCTTATATGCTCAATAAAGTTAATCGTGGCGCAAGCGACTTAATTATGATATTGGGTCATGACCATCATAGTTATGCCGTTCGACTGCAAGCCTTACAACAAGCTCTTGATCTTGAAAAATTTCCACTAACGGTACTTCTCTATCAACTCGTAAAGATGAAAAACCACGGCGAAGTGGTAAGAATGTCAAAACGAGCTGGAAATATTGTGACCTTACACGATATTATTAAAGAAGTGGGCAAAGATGTTGCACGATTCTTTTTTCTACACAGAAAAGCTGATGCTCAACTAGAGTTTGATCTAAAACTTGCCCTAGAGAAAACTGATGCAAATCCCGTATATTATGTTCAATATGCCTACGTTAGAACACTTTCTATCCTGAAGAAAGCTAAAGAATTACACCCAGAAATAACCCCCGGCCATGATAATAACTACCAGCCAGCAAGTCATGAACGCAACTTAATTAAAAAAATCATCCAACTCAAAACATTACTTACTACGATTGAAAAAAATCATCAAACACACCTTTTAACGTATTATAGTATCGAACTAGCACAAGCATTTCATAATTATTACAGTCACGTGCGCGTTATTGACCCAAGTAATAAAAATACTATGCAACACCGCCTTATGCTTATCACTTTAGTTCGCGACACCCTAGGGCTTGTTTTAAAGCTTCTTGGGCTTTCTCAACCGAGTAAAATGTAATATGGCAAAACAAGTATAGATATTGCCAAATAGTGCAATTATGGCACACTAAAAAGCATGGTAACTAAATTCTAACAATACAGGAAAATTAATGGCAAAAGTAGAACTAAAATTAATACAAGAGCTTCGTACCCGTACCGGACTCGGTATGATGGACTGCAAAAAAGCCCTCGTAGAAACTAATGGCGACATTGAAAAATCAATCATATTATTACGTAAAAAAGGTGCTGCAGTTGCCCAGAAACGTGCCGACAAAAGCACTGCTGAAGGACTTATTCACTCATATATTCATCCTGGTGATCGTATCGGCGTTATGGTTGAAATAAATTGTGAAACTGATTTTGTAGCACGCAATGAAAATATGCAAAAATTTGCCCGCGACATTTGCCTTCAAATTACTGCTATGAGCCCAAGCCATGTCTCTTCTGAAGACCTTGGTGCTGAATTCCTAGAAAAAGAACGCTCAATTTTTAAAGAGCAACTTAAAGATTCTGACAAGCCTGCTCAAGTAATTGAAAAAATTGTTGAAGGACGACTAAAAAAAGTATTTGCTGAAGTCTGCCTTTTAAATCAACCATTTATTAAAGATGAAAAAATGACTATTGAGCAACTACTACAAGAATTAATCGCAAAAACTGGCGAAAACATTCGTATTAAACGATTTGTTCGATTTGTAGTTGGTGCTTAAAAGTTACATACAAAATAAAAGAGATTTACTATGAATATAAAAAGTATTGTACTATCTGAAGGCAACTCTAAAGCCCTTGACCAATATATGAAGACTGAGATTGAAAAAATACGCAACTTTTTTAATCTTGAAATAGAAAAACTCCGTACAGGACGGGCACATCCTTCAATCGTAGAAGACATTAGAGTGATGGCTTATGGCGGCGAAGAAATGCCCCTAAAGTCACTTGCTGCTATTACTACTCCAGAAGCTCGTGTTATAAGTATCCAGCCATGGGACGAAGGAACTGCTCCTGCCATTGAAAAAGCATTAAGAGAACATGAATCTCTTGGCGCTACTCCAGTAAATGATGGCAAAGTCATTCGAATAACTTTACCTGAAATGAGTAGTTCACGCAGAAGCGACCTTACCAAGCTGCTTAACAAAAAAACTGAAGAAATGCGTATTTCAATTCGTAACATTCGCAAAGAATGCAATAACTGTATTCGTGATCACAAAAAAAGCAAAGCTATTTCTGATGATTTTTGCAATCGCCTAGAAACAGTTGTCCAAAAGAGCACACACGATGGCATTCAACAACTAGAAGCCGTTGCTACCAAAAAAGAAAAAGAAATTACTACGATATAATTTACTTTTAGCTTTTCTGTGATATGATAATGATCAAATTGTCTTTAATTTAATGTAATTAATTTAATTATTAAAAAGACTTTTTTGAAAATTTTTAAATAAATTTGAAATATATATATTGTATAAATTCACACAATATATCCTGAAAAAGCTGCAAGTGTGGCGGAATTGGCAGACGCACTGGACTTAGGATCCAGCTCTTGAAAAAGAATGGGGGTTCGAGTCCCTTCACTTGCACCATATTATTTGATAGGTTTATGAAAAAAGGAAAGTATTATGCTTACTATTCATAAATCTATTGTCCCTAAAAACTCTTTTTCTCGTTATTGCTCTTTTAGTATAAAGAAACTCAGGCCAACACTTTACTATGCTATTCTTACTGTTGATCGTAAAGAAGTAAATAGGCTTTTTTCACTTGCCTGTAATTTCCAAAAAAAGAAATCTGCTACTAAAGGCTTTTCAAAAAAAGAAACTCCTTTAAAGTATATTTCTGAAAATTTTCATACTACTATTAAAGATCATCTCAAAGAATTTCTTTTTAATTATTTTATAACTAACCATCTCTTTGAAAAACTTTACGAAGAAAAAATTTCTTTTGCAGGAGAGCCACGCCTTGTCGATATTAATTTAGAGCATGACCAAGATGCGAAATTTACTTTTGAGCTGACTATCTCACCTAAAATATCTTTATTTGACTGGAAACACCTCCCTTTCAAGGCACCAAAAAGAAAGCAATATAAAGATCTTGATAAGCAAGTAGAAAATTTTTATAAAACTGAAAAAGAACATACAAAAAAATTCACCCCCAAATTAACCCATGCAGGTGACTGGATTTGCTTTGAATCAATACTTGTTGATCATGATGGGCAAGCGTATTTTGAAGATTACTCTGTTCCTTTATGGCTAAAAATAGGCTGTGAAGAAGCTGATCAAATATTGCATGAAGGATTTAAAGACATATACCTTAATAAGTCGTTTATAACTAATAATAATATTCTACAAGATCATTTTTCTCCACAACTCAACAATAGCTACAATTTTAAAATCTGCATAAAAGACTTTACTCAACACAATGCCTTTGACTTCGAACTACTAAAAAAACATTTTAAAATAAAAAACAACAAAGATATGAGCAAAAAATTAATCGAGGTCTTTTCTTACCGAAATAACCTTTCTCAGCGCCGCACAACAGCCGAAGAAACTTTACAGCTTATGCTTAATAAGCATAAGTTTGATGCTCCGAATCACCTAGTAATTCGACAAGAAAGAATACTTCTCAATACTATCCAACAAAATCCTGACTATTATGTTTATCGAACTCAAAAAGATTTTAATCATTATGTAAAAAAACTTGCTGAAAAACAATCTAAGGAAATGATACTTCTTGATTACATTGCTTTCAATGAAAATATACTACCTCAAAGAGAAGACATAAAATCATACCTTAACCTTTCACAGCGCTCCAGAACCAAAGAATTTTTATATTTTGATCTAATCGAAACACAGATTAATGGCCGAGAAATGCCTCTTTCTGAGCACATGCTTAGGCGAATATGCTCAAGAGAAAAAACACTCAATCATATTATTAATCATCTCACTAAACACTAGGCTATGCTTTATTTAAAGAGTCAGTTCTTATAATAAACTAGAATAATCGAGTTTATTATAAGAACTTTAACGGAAAAATTGCTTTTTTTTATAGGAAGTACATGAAAAAACTACTTTTAATAAATATTTTAGGTTTACTTAATTTATATTTAACAATTGATGCTAGCGATACTATTAATAATGAAACTAACCAAAATACCCCCTTCTATACGTATGAGTTACAAGAAATTGCAAGCGCGCTTTTGGATGATGACACGCTTCCTCTTTGTTATAGCTCTGATTACCGAGAAAACCCCAATATTTTTTTAAAGCATATCCTTCTAAAGTTTAAAACTCCTTGTATAAACTCAGCTTTTGATCTCAATACAGCAAAATTAACTATATTAAATGAAGAAACATTAGCCCACATTGATTCTTGTGATGAACAGTATTATTCGGATATGATTCAAATCATTGGCTCATATTATGCATTAAACGATCAAACCCCTGAAAAATTAAAATACTCAAAATTACTACTACAAAGCTTAGTAAGTGGCGGCAATAAATTTCAAAAACATTTTAATGAGGGATTGAGCACTGCATTAATTTCTGCAAAAGAAGATAAAATCACTACCCCTGAAGAACTTGCTATCTTAACGACACTAGAAAAGCAATTTAATGACCATAAAGATACTATAGCAATAGGCTCCTCTTTATAAAAAACATTTAAACGGCGAACCTTTAGTTAAGTATGCCGCAGAAAAAACCTCCCAAGAAAGAATGCAGCCTATAACTGAACGTATAATATGCTCATTTCTAACCCATCTGATATAGAGACTTTTTTAAGAAAAAATAAATATATTTAAAGATTTATCCCCTGAATTATAATACAGGAGCCTTAAACCACTTGCCAAATTAACAATTTAGCTTTAAAATAAAGAATATTATCTTGTAAAAATAATTATATAGCACTAAGGATCTATCAAAATGTCAATAACTTTAGCTAAAAAAAGCCATAAAAAGCGTCGTCGCAAACATGGTTTTCGTGCTCGCATGAAAACTCGTCAAGGGCGCAAAATACTTTCACGCAGAAGAGCAAAAGGTCGCAAACAAGTTGCTGTTGCAGGATACTAATTCATTAAATAAAAATTAGGTTACATGTCTACTCAGTATGGTTCAGAGTTATTCTCATTTAAAAAAAGCGCTATATCACGCTTATTTAAGCAAGCAAACAGAATATATAAAAGCAATACAGTTGACATTTTATCTGACCGAAAAGTTTTTTCTTTTTCGCGAGCACTCATTATTACTCCAAAGCGAATCGGTAATGCCCCGAAAAGAAATCTTTTGAAAAGAAGAGTCAGAGCTATTTTTTATGAAGAAAAACTTTATCTACTTCCAGTCGACCTTATAATTATTCTCAAAAAAACTTTTCCCACTGTACCTTTTATAGAGTTAAAGCAGCATATTATAAGTGCTATTAAGCCACTAAAAGATACAATTGAATAGAAATCATATTGATTTTTTGCTTACTACTTTTTGATATACCAATTAAAAACAATAAAAGTGTTATAAACAAACTATTTTGATTTATAACACTTTTATTATTTTTAATGATTAATTTTTTTCAATCTTTAGCTATAGTAACTCACCTGCTAATTGGCTCAATTCACTTCTTTCACTTGTTTGCAAGTAAACTGATCCAAACATTTTTTGCCCCTTAAAGCGTTCGCTTGCAACAATTAATCCATTATTTGAAAAATTAAGATAAGGAGAATCAATTTGATAAGGATCTCCTACTAATATAATTTTACTTCCTGAGCCAACGCGAGTTATAAGCGTTTTCACTTCGTGCGGTGTTAAATTTTGCACTTCATCAATGATAATAAACTGATAGAGCAAAGATCTTCCACGCATATAAGCAATTGCCTCAAAGCTAACTTTATTTTGCTCTATGAGCTGTTCTAATGGCATAATACCTGATTGCTGTAAATTTTTATGTGCTTTTTTATGCTGTTTTTTATGACCAAAGCGCATTTTTTTATGATGCTGCTTATAGTGCTCTAGCTCATCTTCTAGCTCAATCTCATTACTATGAAGCTTTCTACCCGCTTGCACTGCATGTAAAATAAAGTCCATATTATCATAAATTGGTAACATCCATGTATGTAGCTTTTCCTGCAAGTCTCCGGGCAAATATCCTATATCCTTCCCAAGAGGTACAACTGGTCGTGAAATAAGTACTTTTTCATATAGCCCTTCCAGCAATATCTTATGCAATGCTGCAAGCAACCCTAAAAAAGTCTTCCCTGTTCCAGCTGGGCCAAACAAAGTAACGAGCTGAATAGAATCATCAAGCAACAAGTCCAGCGCCATCATTTGTTCTACATTTCGTGGCCTGAGAGACCATTGCAAAGGATTTTGATGAGTTTCTACAAATGTTGTATCACCAACATAACGGAATATTTTAAAATTATATGAATTATGCTGACTCTCAACAATAATAAATTCATTTAAAGTCGGTGTTTCATTTTGCACTAAAGCAATCAAGGCGTCAGGAATCTCTTGTTTTAACTGTATGGCAGGAACTAATATACGTCTCCATCCCTTATAAAAATCATCTGTTGAAATCGATTCTTTCATATACCCTTGAGCACTTAGGCCAAGAGCATCTGCCTTAATACGTACATTAATATCTTTGGTAATAAGAGTAACGGAATGCCCGTCTTTTTTTAACTGTAAAACCGTACGCAAAATAATATTGTCTCCAAGTTCATCTAAAAACGGAAACGGTTCTTCACTTTTTTTATTTATAAAAACAACTTTAACTACTGAGTCATTTTTTATCTCTACACCTTTTTGCAGCGATCCTCTTTCTCGCTCTCTATCTAAAATACGCGTAACTTCTCGTACACTTCTCCCGCGATCAGTGCCCTCTGCTTTAAAGCGATCAAGCTCTTCAAGAACAATGCCCGGAATAACTACAATTGCGTTATTAAAATTATAAATTGAATTTGGATCATAGATCAAAACATTTGTATCAAGAACATATACTTTTTTGACCATATATTGTACTCCTTACTTTGCCGTAATCTCGCTTACGGTATTTGGATGCTATCATAGGTATCACTACCGAGCAAACAATTCTATAGATAATATTTTACTCTCTTATTTGCGCATGGCTACATTTTTGTTTTACAGGTGATATACTTACATTGTCTTCTACTATTTATTAACATTTTTATCGGTAAGGCCAATACCATGCCAAAAAATACTGACAAAGACTTAGCTATTTTACGTCACTCAGCAGCACATTTATTAGCGCATGCTGCTTCTGAACTTTTCCCTGATGCAAAGCCAACAATTGGACCCGCAACAAAAGATGGTTTTTTTTATGATTTTTTACCTACGAAAAATTTCAAAGAAGAAGATTTAACCGCATTAACGATGCGTATGCAAGACCTTGCTAAAAGCGATTTTAAAATTGAACATAAAGAAATATCAAAAATTGAAGCCCGCAAACTTTTTAAAGAAAATAAATTTAAGCTAGAGCTTATCGAAAGCATACCTGGTGATACAGTAGGCCTTTCTGTACAAGGCGACTTTAAAGACTTGTGTCGCGGTGGCCATGTTTCATCTACTGGATCTTTAAAAAACTTTAAACTTTTACATATATCGGGATCTTATTGGCGTGCAAATAGAGATGGAGATGCATTACAACGCATTTCAGGAACAGCATTTTCTACAGCAAAAGAGCTTCGCAGCCATGAAAATAAAATAGCTAATGCTAAAAAATATGATCACCGATTACTCGGAAAGCAACTTGATCTTTTCTCTTTTCACGATGAAGGACCAGGATTTCCATTTTTTCATGCAAAAGGCTTACACGTTATTCAACAACTTAAAGATACACTACGTGCTGATTTGAATCGAACCGGTTACCAAGAGATTGCAACACCTACAATGCTTACTGATAATTTATGGCGACAATCAGGACATTATGATCACTACAAAGACAATATGTATTTCTGCGAAATTGAAGATCGTAACTTTGCAATAAAACCGATGAACTGTCCTGGATCTATTTTAATTTATCAATCTCGACCACATTCATATAGAGAACTACCGATTCGCTATTCAGAATTTGGCCAAGTACATCGATTTGAACTTTCTGGCGTATTACACGGTATGTTACGAGCACGAGCTTTTACCATTGATGACGCACATATCTTTTGTATGCCGAGTCAGCTGCAATCAGAAATTAGAGCAATGATTCAACTCACTATGAAAGTATTAAAACGATTTGATTTTAATAACATTTCAGTAAAAGTATCTACCAAACCCGACAATGCTATGGGAAGCGATGAACTTTGGAGCCAAGCAACTCAAGCACTAGAGGATGGTTTAAAAGCAGAATCTATTACCTATGATGTTCAAGCTGGTGAAGGTGCTTTTTATGGCCCAAAAATTGAATTTCACATTCAAGATTCAATGGAGCGAAGCTGGCAATGCGGCACAGTACAAGTTGATTTTTTCCAACCTGAAAACTTTGACTTAAATTTTGTTGCTTCTAGTGGGAAAAAAGAGCGCCCAGTAATTATTCATCGTGCAATTTATGGTTCTTTAGAACGGTTTTTTGCCGTACTTGTTGAACACTTTAAAGGAAATTTACCTTTTTGGCTGGCACCAATACAAACTAAAATTTTAACCATTACTGACGCACAAAAAGAGTATGCACAAACCGTTTATGCTGCACTTCAAGAACATGGAATACGAGCAGTAATAGATGAATCGTCAGATCCAATTTCAGGAAAAATAAAATCTGCACAGCAAGCTAAGATCCCAACAATGCTTGTTCTAGGTGCAAAAGAACAAGAAAATAACACCGTAACTATTCGTCATCGCGATGGCAAACAAGAGTTTAATATCACATTAAATGAATTTATTTCTCGTGCAAAAGAATGGAACAATAAAGCAAAATAAAAAAATTTCCCGAATTATTTATAAAGTAATTCGGGAAATTTTTATATAGTTTTTTCACTTCAAGTATTATTTTTATTTATTTTATAAAAAATCTATTTATATTGATCTCTATTTTTTAACCAAAATATACTCACCCTAACTTTTAGTTTATTGCAGCATATAATATATAATATGCTATACTTTTTTATCCTACTGCAAAAACAGCTTCAATGATTTCTATACATTGCAAAAATTAGGATTTTTTATGAATAAAGAAACCTTTAAAAATCAGATAGAATCTTTTTTAGAATATTTACGCGTTGAACGAAATTTAGCTATTAATACACAGAAATCATATCGTTATGACTTAAATCAATTTCTTCAATTTTGGTCTTCAGTACCGGAAGATGAACAAAAATATCTTTCTCCTCGACAAATCATTGAGCGTTACTTAGTAAATCTTTTTTACAATAAAATTGATAAAAGCTCGATTGCACGAAAATTTTCTTGTTTCAAATCATTTGAACGATTTTTAAAAAAAGATGGAATAGACCTAGAGCTCAAGCTCACTCGACCAAAACTTGATAAAAAACTTCCTATTTATTTAAGCATTGAAGAAATTACCCATCTCCTTGACACTGTACAAGAAGATGACTTACCTTCTCGCTATCCCATTCGAGACAAAGCAATGCTTGAACTTATGTATGCAACTGGTGTTCGTTGCTCTGAATTAATCAATATTAAATTAGGCGATATCGATAGCTCTAATAAAACTATTCGCATTATTGGAAAAGGGAATCGTGAGCGCTTAGTTCTTTTTGGTAAAAAAGCATATGAACGATTACAACACTATATACAAGAAGAACGCAATAATATCTCAAACAATAGTCCGTATCTTTTTCTTAACCATCGCGGTGAACAGATCACGAGCAGATCGGTACAAAGAATTTTTGAAATGTTTCGTAAATTTTTAAAGCTAGAACGAAAAATAACGCCACATAAAATCAGACATTCTTTTGCCACCCATATGCTCAACCAAGGAGTTGGCTTACGAGTTGTTCAAGAACTACTTGGACATAAAACTATTTCTAGCACTGAAAAATATACGCACGTTTCACTTGAAGACCTGAGCCGACTTTGTAACAATATCAATCCTTTAAAAAAGGTTACTGAATAAAATTAGCAACTAGATTATTAATTTTAACTTTGGGATGAGCGCCATTAAATCATTATAAGTTATTCTAGCATTAACGGCCCCTTTTATTATTTCATACCAATTACATTTATCACTTAAAATTTGCATCAAACAATTACTTATCATCACTATTTTTCCTTCTTTATTTTTCCACGGCAAATCTTTAACTAAAAAATTAAGAATGCTTTTTATATCATTATTGCTTTTTATTTTTTTGCTATCGAAAAAACTCTTTAAGTTATAAAAAAAAACTCGTATCCCTATAGTTTCTAATATTCCATTATTGAGACTTTCTAACTCATCACTCACTATACCAACTTCAATTAATTTACTTATTTCCTCTTCTCTCAACAAGCCCTCATTAAATAGATTTTCTGACTTCATAAAATCTATTATTCTTATTTTTTTATTTTTACTATTTTTCCATGACTTTATATCAATATATAAAGTCACCATATTAATCATAAAACAATCATCGGTTTGTTGACACAGATATAAAAGTCTTTTTAATTCACGATCTAGACACAACTGGTCTTCAAATGGACTTATATACAAAGTTTGACTCCCAGAAGGCTTTAAACTTTCTAGTTTTTCCATAATATAGTCTAAGTATTTTAACGATATGTTACTATTATATAAAGACAATGCCAAAAGCTTCAAATTAAAATAAAATTCTGGATATGCCAATAAACTTACTGCGTCTATTGCAACTTGATCAAACTTATTCTCTTCAAGTAATTTTTGACGTAACAAACTAAATTTATCGGTTACCCCTAAAATATTAATATCTAGAACATCTAAGCCTCTTAAGCTACTTTTTATAGAACTAAGTATATTTTCTGCTTTAAATAAGTATTCTTTTTCTTTTTTATCTATACCTTCTAAAAGAAATCTTACACTTTCTAAGCAATATAAATTGATATTATTTTTATATAAATCCACTGCTCTATCACTAAAGCTACAATCAACATTAGTAATTATACTTATTATATTGTGCAAAAAAACATCCTCTATCCTTGCCTCTCTAAATGCCTCAAGCAAAATCTTATGTTTTTTGCTTGTAAAATCCCAAGAAGCACTTTCATCATATGCTAAAGGAGGCAGTAATGCTTCTATATCTTTAATTAAAGGAATTGCTTGATCTTGAAAAGATTTTTGATCAATAAGGTCATGCTCATAGCCACTATCACTAGCATATAAACATGCTATATTTATGAATAAAATAAAAATAAACATTTTTTTCATATTCCACCCCTTTATATATTAAGCAAAAAAAAAGACAACTTTTCTTTCTATATAAAATTTCTACTATAAGAAAGAATAAAGTTGCCATTCCTATAAAAGCAAGTTGAATTGCTTTTATGGTATTTATTACTTAAAAAAATAAAGCAATGAAATTATGCAGATTTTTTAGTCGGATGTGCTGCTGCTACTTTTTGAGCAAGACGACTAACTTTTCTTGAAGCGGTGTTTGCATGAATTACACCTTTTGATTTTGCTCGAGAAAATTTTGCTTGAACATCAATCAAAAGAGATTGAGTTTGCTGAGCATTTTTTTTATCTTTAAGTGCATCTAAAACTGCACGAACTGCTGTTTTAAGTGCTGTTTTTCTCATTAAATTACGTTTTCTTTTTACTACTGTTTGTTTTGCTCTTTTTTTGGCTGATTTAATATTTGCCATACTGAACCTTCTTACTATAATTAACTAACTTAATAGATATTATTAAATAACTTTTGTTACTTTTCTTGCTTTTACACACTTAGTACATACTTTTCCACGTTTTACTTTACCTGAATTATCATTGGTCATAGTAAAGCGAATAGTGTGAACATTAGGATATAACCATCTTTTTGTTCGATTTTTTGCGTGACTGACATTCATTCCCACTTGAGGGCGTTTTTCACAAACTGCACAAATTCTTGCCATAAGAAGACTACCTTTATTTGGATCAAGCTTTAAATATTACTAGCGTATAGATAAAATTGTACTATAATTAGAGGATTTTTCAACCTTCATTGCGTTAAAAGCGATCCTTCTTGTAACAATTTATGCATACTCTTGCTACCAGCAAGGATATTTTTGAATTTATAGGTTAACAATTCTCCTTTAAAAGTCGTAACAATGCCCCCTGACTCTTTTACCAAAAGAACCCCTGCAGCAACATCCCACCAAGAAAGTCCTTTATGTAATACTCCATCAGCACGCTGATCTGCAATATGTGCTAAATCTAATGCAGCAGAACCAAAATAACGTAAAGAAACTCTTTTTTGCATTATTTTATACCAATTCAGGCAATTATTATTAAATAAGTCTTGATGAATAATCAGCACAGGCCGCATACAAGCTATTTTTGATTTATGCATCAATCGCCTATTATTTAAAAATGCTCCCTGCCCCTCAACTGCATAATAATAATCTTTATCTGTTGGTTGATAAATAACTCCCAAGAGCGGCTTGTTTTTGTACGTTAAGCATACTGAAATACAAAAATAATCCATACCTGCCGCAAAGTTAGTTGTTCCATCAATAGGATCAATAACAAAGCAGTAATCAGCTACTCCCTGGATTCCGGACTCTTCTGCATAAAAAGCTACTCCGGGCACTATTTTTGCTAATTTTTCAATAAGATATTTCTCACATACACGATCAGCTATGGTAACAATACTCTCATCATGCTTTTTTGTAACTATTAAATCTTCTGATCGAAAAAAACTACAAACAAGTTTACCAGCTTCCTTTATAATAGGTTCAATCTCTTTTCTAACAAACTCTATATCAAGAGATTGCATCATAAACTTTCCTTTTTATAAAAAGATTTTTACTCATAGTGCCGTATAATAAATGACTATTCTACTAAATAGAAACCACTGAATTATACACAAAAAAAATAGGTGATTAAAAGCATGCACTCTTAATCACCTATTAATTTAATTTATACTACTATGAAATACGATGATCTTCTCGAGGAGTAATCTCTAAAAGCTCATATACCTCAGCTGCATATAATGTTTCTTTTTTTAATAACTCTTCAGTGAGTTTATCTAAAAGGTTTCTATTTTCTTCTAGCATCTTAGATGTTTTTTTATAATACTTGCTGGTCATACGCTCAACTTCAGCATCAATTTTTTCGCCTGTTTTCTGTGAAACATGTGGTATGCCAGCTTCGTCACCATGACTATAAACAATGGTTCCCAATTTAGACATGCCATATTTACAAACCATTGCACGAACAATTCTTGTCGCTTTTTGAAAGTCGCTATAACCACCTGTTGTTACTTTCTTAAACACAAGTTCTTCTGCTGCTCTTCCACCCAATGCTGCCATCACACGAGATTCAAGCTCTTCTTTGGTTACGCTAAACTTTTCACGTTCAGGTAATGAATGAGTCACACCAAGCGATTGCCCTCGAGGAACAATAGTTAATTTGTATAATGGGTCAGCATTTTCTGGATCTAATAAACTAATCAATGCATGACCTGATTCATGATAGGCTGTAATTTTAAGATCATCTTCTGTTTGATTAGCAGTAGTCCACTCTTTACCCAACATAATTTTATCGCGAGCTTCTTCAAAATCTGCAATCTGAACGGTATCCTGTGTCTTTTTAGATGCTTGAATCGCAGCTTCATTAATTAAGCTTGCAAGATCTGCACCACTAAAACCTGGTGTGCCGCGTGCAATTTTAGACAAACTTACCGAAGGATCAAGCTTAATATTTGCCGCATGCAGCTTTAATATTTTCTCTCTACTTGCAAGATCTGGATATGGCACTTCAACACGACGATCAAATCGGCCAGGACGCAATAATGCTTTATCTAATACATCTGGTCTATTTGTTGCTGCCAAAACAATAACTGAGTTTGATGATATAAATCCATCCATTTCAGTTAAAAGCTGGTTTAATGTTTGCTCACGCTCATCATGACCACCGCCAAGACCACTACCGCGTTGACGACCGACCGCATCAATTTCATCAATAAAGATAATACACGGTGAATGTTTTCTTGCTTGCGCAAAAAGATCTCTTACTCGTGCTGCACCAACACCTACAAAAACTTCTATAAAATCTGATCCACTAATACTAAAGAATGGACAATTTGCCTCTCCGGCTACTGCTTTTGCCAATAATGTTTTGCCATTTCCTGGCTCACCTACGAGCAAAACACCACGAGTTATTTTTGCACCCAGACGCTGGTATTTTTTAGGATTTTTTAAATAATCAATAATGTCTTGTAATTCTTCTTTTGCACCATCAGCACCTGCTACAGAAGAAAACTTTTCTTTGATCGTTGATGGCATAAAAAGTCGCGCTTTGCTTTTACCCATACCGCCAAAAATTCCTGGGCCACCACCACTGCTGCCATTGCCACGCATTTGACGTAAGAAATATGCTATATAACCAAATCCCAATACAAATGCTACAAACAAGAAAAAGTACCATAGTGATGTTCCACTCGTTGGCGATTCAACGGTAATTTCAACATCATATTTTTTCAATTGATCCCATGTCGTTTGGCTTGGCGGCATAACGGTTAAAAAATGTGAACCGTCTTTAAATTCTCCGCTGATATTTTGACCTGACACATAGATTTTTTTTACTTTTCCAAATTCTACTTGCTTTAAAAAACTTGAATAACTTTTATGCGGAAATTTTTTAGTGTAGTCGGTCAACCAACTGACAGCGATAAGCGTTCCGAACACAAACAAAACAAATAAAAAAATATTTTTTGGAGTACTATATTTATTTTTCATACTTTTTCATTTCTTATTATAATGTCATTACAGATTTATATGGCAATGACAAGATTAAACAATTGACTATTTCAATTAGAATTTTACTCTTTTCTATCTACAAAATCAAGTTCTAACTATAATCTAAAAAGCGCTATTTAAAGTCAATAAAATCACTAATGCTTATTTTTTGTAGCAAGAGCAACATATTTTATCCCCCGAACATTTTTTATTGCATCAACTACCTCCATAACATTTCCATATGAAACAGACTCGTCTGCATAAAGATGAATCGTTTTTTGTTGGTCTTGCTCAAAAGATTTACTCAGCAATTGTATAACATCTTGTATCTTTTCATAATTTTTATCTTTAAATACTATGTCATGATTTTTATTGATGTATAATGCTAAATCTTGCGTGGCACTACTGTCTTCTTTTACGCTGCCTTGTGGCAATTGCACATTAACTGAATTGTTCATCATTGGAGCAGTAATCATAAAAATAATTAACAACGTTAATGCTGTATCAATTAATGGCGTTAACGGAATATCAGTCATTAAACTTTTTTTACGCAGCTGTTTGCGAATTAATCTTTTCATATTCACACTACTTCTTGCTGGACAAGTTTACTCAATGCCGACTCGAGCTGCATATAATATGATTCAACTTTTACAAGCTGCATAGAAAGATAGTTAAAAAGAATTAATGCAGGAATTGCGACAAGAAGCCCTACAAGCGTTGTTATTAAAGCCTGTGCAATACCAGGCGCAATAGTAACAATATCTGCCGATTGCTGTTGACTGATACTCAAGAATGCATGTATCAAGCCCCAAACTGTCCCAAATAATCCCAATAACGTTGCCGCAGAAGCAACAGTAGAAAGTACCCAAACAAGCGACTCTTCTTTATCAGATTCTTCTTCTAAACAACTTTGAATGCATAACTTGATCTGTTGCATACGCATAGATGAATTACTCTGTTCTACTGGTTTTTGATAGAGTTTTATCAGAGGTAAACATTCTTCTATTATGCTTTTCACACACAAATACAATTCACCGACACCGAGCATTTCTATTTTATTTTGCATATCGCTTAGACTATGAGATTTTTTAATAAGCTGTATAGCTTTATTTATTTGCTTTCTTTTTTGGAAAAAATTATAACTTTTGTATAAAAAAATTATCCAACTCAAGCATGACATACCACACAAAAAAGCAAGTACGAGTTGTGTAATAAGATCTGATTTGACAACCAATTGCCACAGAGTGCTTCCAATCATTCAATTTCTCCTTTTTTTGATATATATTATCCGACAAGACTAGTATATAAAACAAAAACGAGTAATTGCTGCAGTTGCAGCAGTCTGCTGAGTTTTTCCCCAACAAACCGCTGCAAAAAATAGTTCAAATAATTATAACTTAATAGGCAATCCCTTGCAGCAAGCCTCCTGCAGTAGAATACAATACAGCAGCTATATCACAGCCAATTTTTATAGCTACTGATCCTTGTGCAAGCGGTAATAAAAAGTTTTCGTTTGAACCTTTTTTACCATTACTTATTGTCATAAATAATGCTGTCATTGCAAGAGCCTTAGCTATTGATCGTTTTCTTTTTCTTTTATTCTGCAATGCTAAGAACCCATTAATACAAGCACTTAGACCCAAAAGCTCTTTAACACAATTTTCATTTGAATTTTTACTAAAGCTATTTTCACCACTAAGAAATTCAAGTATGAAATAACCACTAATTAATCTATCTGTACCATTTAAGATGCAAGTCATCCATCCAGGAGCGCCATCAAGTCTTCCTTTTATTTCTTCAACCTGGCTTAAAATCGCTGATTGTGTGCTTTCAAGATTTTTCATATATTCATTACGAGTTTCACTTTTACCGTGAAGTAAGGAAGTAGCAAAAAGCAAAACTACTAAACTATTTAATTTGATATACATCTTTTCCTCTGCATTTTTAAAACATTAAAAATAAACTGATTCAATACTATCAAAAAACATTCTAATAAAAAATGACCCAAGTCAAAAACTACTTCGGCCATCTTTTATTTTCATCTATTCAAAAAATTATTCTAATTCTGAGTATCCATATTTTACTAGATCATGCAAGTCATACAACCCTTCAGTTCCTTTTTTTAACATTAAAATAATACTTAAAACATAGTAATGACTATCCAAGCCGTTTATCTTAGAATCTTCTAGTAACTTATCATCACTTTGCATATAAATTAAATACACTAAAACACCACTTTTTACAGCCTTTAGTAATGCTTTTTTTCTTTTTTTATTGTTACTTGCTGCTACAGCGCTATTTACTAAAAAATTAAGCCCTGCACTAAGAGTAACTCCGGCAATGCCTATCCGATAGGCATTGTCATTATCTGCCACCATTCCCGCTGCTATTAGCAATGAAGATAATCCTATCAATGCACTGGCACCTCTTTCTGCACCAACCCAACGACTTCTCTTTGTCAGCTTACTAGCTTCTTTGATTTCACTGATTTCACTTTCTGCTTTTGTAATTCCTGCAAAAGCAAATGTAGCTATAACCAAAAGAGTTATTTTTTTTACTGTTACCTTCATAAATGTATTCCTTAACGCTAGAAAATTATAAATATTTAAAAGATTATTTGAAACAAAGACTACATGTTTTTTCAATTTATTACAATCATAAAAACAATAGTTAAGCATAATAGCATAGACAAAAAACTTATTTTAACTATCTCTAAAATAAATTATTCTAATTCTGAGCATCCATGCTCTATCAGGTCACGAAGATCACATAGTCCTTTAATCCCTAATTGCAATGTCAAAAGTGTATTTGCAATGAAAGGACCGTCTTTCCACTGATCTTTATCTGGCGTTTTTAATGGATATAAAGACACTAAAGCACTAGCATTTAAAGCCTTTAAAAGCGACTTCATTCTTTTTTTCTTTTTAGTAGATACTACTGCACTACTATTTACTAAAGAATTAAACACTGCCGCAATAACAACTCCTACATAACCATATTCACGAGCACTTACATTATGTACTACGATTCCTATAGCTTCTACCACCGCTGCCAATCCTATCAATGCACTTGTTACTCTTTCTGCACCAACTCGATAACTTTTAAAAGTTTTTTTCTCAATTATTATTGGTTTATTATTTTCAACTTCTTCACTTGTAATTTCTGCTCCTGCAATACCTACAAAAGAAAAAATAATTAATGCCAAAAGATTTGTTTTTTTTATTACTACTCTCATAAATACATCCTTTAAATCTAAAAATTTATAATTATTAAAAAAAATAGCTCAAGTCACAAATAACTCAAGCTACTTTTTATTTTCATTTATTCAAAGCAAATTATTTTAATTCTGAAAATCCATACCTTGCCAATGCATATAAATCATAGCAACCCCAGCCTGTCATTACTGCTGAAGAAACTATAAAATGAGGTAGAAAACTTAAATCTGCATTACATCCGCGTAATAAATTAATAAACCACAAACAGGGCACGCCAAAAGTCATTGCACTTACACTAATTTTTATTAACAACCTTCGTCGTCTTTTTTCTTTTTTAGCTCTTGCCGCTGCGCCAACATTTATTAATCCATTAAGTCCTACTAGCCCAATTCCAGCAATCCACCAAAAAAAACAACTATTATCGCTAGAACTAGTAGTACTATTCTCAACAAAATTTTTTGTTCCAACCAACATTAAAATGCCCGACAATGCACTTGTTGCTCTATCTGCAACAATAAGATTTTGGTCTAGCCTGCTTTCTTCTACTTCTGCTGCTTTTATCATATTAGCACAGCAAAATACTGCTACTACCAAAAGACTTATTCTTTTCATTGCTATCTTCATAAATGCATACCTTAACTTTTAAAAAAAATTATTTTACTTTTGAGAATCCATATCTTGCCAATGCATATAAATCATAACAACCCCAGCCTGTCACTACTGTCGAAGAAACTATAAAGGAAATAACACTTTTCCAAGTTAGACTTTTTTTTCCA